>Ga0097680_1001197_pt1 | contig 27814 bp, 17 predicted proteins | sample ThiBiot_750_biof_2_FD_72844 | JGI IMG/M metagenome (GOLD analysis project Ga0097680, IMG submission 72844) | Wastewater bioreactor microbial communities from Cape Town, South Africa - Thiocy_cont_750_biof - 1398105538117 (version 2) (version 2) ...
CCGCTTGCCCTGGTTATCGATACGGCAGCTCCGAACGCTCCCACGCTCAAACTTTCGACCTCGGCCTCGAACCTGGCTTCGACGCACGTGGCGAAGCTCGACGGCACCGCGGAAGCGAACAGCACCGTAAAGGTCTTTGACGGCCTCACCCAGGTCGGTACTGCAAAGGCCAACAGCAGCGGTGTCTGGACTTTCACAACCGGTACATTGGCGGACGGCAATCACAACTTTACGGCCCAGGCTACGGATGTGGCAGGCAATACCGGTGTGGCTTCGGCCGCTCTCGCCGTCGCGGTGGCACCATCGACGCAGCAGACGGCTCCAAGCGCGCCTAAAATCGCTTCCTTTTCGAACGATAGCGGCGTGGTGGGAGACGGCATCACCAATGACAACACCCTGACGCTGAAGGGCAGTGCAGCTGCCAATAGCACCATCAAGGTCTATGATGGCGGCACGCAGATCGGCACCGCCAAGGCGGATGCCAAGGGTGCATGGAGCTTCGATACCTCAGCCCTCAAGGATGCCAAGCATACGTTGACCGCAACCGCGACCAATGCGGCCGGACAAACCAGCGCTGCTTCGGCGGGCCTCACGGTAACGATCGATACGCATGCGCCCGGAGTTCCCACAATCGCGGAAGGCAGCGGCGCCACTCAGTTGCTCGCTGCACGAGCGGCTGCGTCGAGTTCGTCTAACGACAAAGCCGTTCACCTGACTGGTCAGGCCGAAGCCAAGAGCACGATCACCATTCTCGACGGCGGCAAGAAGATCGGTACGACGACGGCTGGGACCGATGGCACCTGGTCGTTCACGGCCGACTCGCTTGCGGGCGGACATCACGCGTTCACCGCAACGGCGACGGACGTGGCCGGTAATGTCGGCAAGTCATCCACGGTGCTGGAAATAGATATTTCCAATCCTGCGCCGGCGAATCCGAAGGCGCCGAGCATCGTATCCTTCTCCAAGGACAGCGGCGTCGCCGGCGATCATATCACGAACGACAAGACGTTGACGTTGACCGGCTCGGCCGATGCGAAAAGCACCGTTACGGTTTTCGACGGTGATAAAAAGCTCGGCACGACGAAGGCCGATGCGAACGGTACCTGGAAGTATACCACGGCCACACTCGCTGATGGTGCGCACAATCTGACCGCGACTGCGACGGATGCCTCGCACCATACCAGCTCGGTTTCGTCGGCTCTGGCCGTGACCATCGATACAACGGCGCCTGCCGCGCCAACGCTTGCCGTCTATTCTTCGAGTGGGAAGGCTCTGAGTGGATCTACCCAGGTCGATGACTTTCTGTTGAAAGGAAAGGCTGAGGCCAACAGCGTCGTCAATGTCTTCGATGCTGGCAAACAGATCGGCACGACGCACGCTGCCAAGGATGGCAGCTGGAGCTTCGACACCGGCCACCTGGCGGATGGGAAGCACTCGTTCACATCGACGGCAGCGGATGCCGTTGGCAATACAAGCGCTGCTTCGTCCGCCAAGGCGATTTCGATCCTCGATGCGCCGCAGTCATCTTCGAAAGGAATCGACTTTACCGATGTCTCGCACAACTGGTGGTCGCATTTTTCGGTCACCATCAAGGGGACGGCCGACGCTTATAGCCAGATCAAGGTCTATGACGGCACAAAGGCGATCGGCACCGCTGCGGCGGACGCCGACGGCAACTGGACTCTTACCAGTTCTTCCGGTTCATCGAGCGCGGTAAAATCGTTCTCCGCCAAGGGAGTGGATGCGGCCGGAGAGGCGGTCACGAGTTCGGGGCACGCGATTCTGGGGAATTGTTCGAGCAACAAGATTGTCAGTACCACGGGGGACGATCTGCTGGTCGGGCGCGGACACTCGGATACGTTTGTGTTTGCCCCGAACTTCGGCAACGATACCATCAAGGACTTTCGAGCGAAGGGCTGGCAACACGACGTGCTGCAGTTCGACAAGGGTATCTTCGACAGCTTCGCGGATGTTCTTGCGCATGCGTCGCAAAGCAGCCATGACGTTGTAATCTCTACGGGGCATGGTGATTCGCTGACACTGAAAAATATGAAACTTGCTTCACTCGATAAGTTCGATTTCCACTTCGCCTGATCGGGTATCTCGTTGCGATTGATAAGACCACGGCCACTCGGGGCGACCCCCGAGTGGTGATGGTTGGGGGACGGCTATCATGACAAGCTTCGGCAGACGGGGGGAGATGCCTTCCTCCGGGATCGAGGGTGCGGGTATCAGTGGCACCGGCTTTGGGGAAAGCGGCACTCGTGCCATTCATTTGACGATCGAACGTTTATGGACGCAGTGTAAAGAGACTCGGCTGCGGTATTTTGCAGTTGCGCGACAGATGCTCGAAGCGGCGCGTCGCAAGTTGTTTTCTGGCCAGTTGCGGACCGGTGCTGAATATGCCGCGCCAAAGTCCGAAATCGTGACGTTCCTGGGTTCATGTCGCCAGATTTTCTGGGGCATGGCGATCTTTAGCGGCGTGAGCAATATCCTGATGCTCACCGGCTCCTTTTTCATGTTGCAGGTCTACGACCGGGTGTTGCCAAGCCGGAGTGTTCCCACGCTTCTGGCGCTGCTGGTACTCGCGGTGGTGTTGTACGCATTCCAGGGTGGGCTTGATCTCATTCGCGGCCGGATCAGCGTGCGCATTGGCCGCTATCTGGATGAGACGCTGGGGGAGCGCGTATTCGATGCCATTGTCCGACTTCCGTTAAAGGCGAAGGGGGACGGCGATGGCCTGCAGCCGTTGCGTGACCTCGATCAGGTCCGCAGTTTCCTGTCAAGTGGTGGACCGGCGGCGTTGTTTGATCTGCCCTGGATGCCGGTTTATCTGGCGATCTGCTTCATGTTCCATTTCTGGATCGGCGTGACCGCTTTGATCGGAGCGCTGTTCCTGATTGCCATTACCATTGCGACCGAGGTTCGTACCCAAGGGCCGACCAAGGCTTATTCGCGCTTCGCGGTCTCGAGAAACGCGCTAGCGGCCGAAGGACGACGGAATGCCGAAGTGCTTCATGCGATGGGCATGCGCCAGCAGGCGGCGCTCCGCTGGCGCGAGGCCAATCAGAAGTATCTTGCCGCGCATGAGGCGGCGAGCGACATCGCGAGCGGACTTGGCGGTGTATCAAAGGTATTTCGAGCTATCCTGCAATCCGGCGTTCTGGCCGTCGGCGCCTATCTGGTCATCTATCAGGAATCCACAGCAGGCATCATCATCGCCGGTTCGATATTGACATCCCGTGCGTTGGCACCGGTGGAAATGGCGATCGCGAATTGGAAGGGCTTTGTCGGTGCGCGTCAGGCGGGCGGGCGGCTCGATCAATTGCTTACGCTATTGCCAAAGGAAGAGGCGCCGCTAGCGCTCCCGCCGCCCGTCGACAGCATCTCGGTCGAAAACCTGTATGTCGTGGCGCCGGGATCGGACAGCCTCATCCTCAATGACGTCTCCTTCAAGTTGGCGAAGGGCGAGGGGCTCGCGGTCATCGGCCCGAGCGGCTCCGGAAAGTCCACCCTGGTGCGTGCGTTGGTCGGTGTGTGGCCTCAGTTACGTGGCAAGATCACGCTCGACAGCGCTGCGTTGGGGCAATGGGCGTCGGACGACCTCGGGCGCCATGTCGGATATTTGCCGCAGGACGTCGAACTGTTTGACGGCAGCATCGCGGTCAACATCGCGCGCTTCGATCCCCAGGCCAGTCCGGCGGCGGTGCTGGAGGCGGCACGGACGGCTGGTGTCCACGATCTGATTCTTTCGTTCCCCGACGGATACGGCACGAAGATTGGTGAGGGTGGGTTCGCGCTTTCCGCCGGCCAGCGTCAGCGCATCGGTCTTGCGAGGGCATTCTATCGCAATCCGTTCCTTGTTATTCTCGACGAGCCGACATCGAATCTCGACTCCGATGGCGAGGAGGCGCTGACCGAAGCCATTCTCAACGTGCGGCGGCGGAACGGCATCGTGGTAGTTGTCGCTCATCGCCCGAAGGCGCTCGATGGCGTTGATCATGTTCTTGTTGTCGCCGATGGCAAGGTCCAATCGTTCGGTCGGAAAGAGGATGTTCTGCGCAAGGTGCTCAAACCTGGTCCACCGCTCAAGGTCGTGGGAGATCAACGATGAGTGCCCCGGCAACGTCTGCCTTGGCATCGATTCAACGTTATATGGTCGTAGGTATCATTTTGGCGGTGACGGTCACGTTCGGGATCGGCGGCTGGGCGTCAACAATGGAGCTGTCCGGCGCGGTAATTGGGCAGGGCACAGTTGTTGTCGATTCAAGCGTCAAGAAAGTTCAGCATCCGACCGGCGGCGTGGTCAGTGAATTGAACGTCAAGGACGGTGACAGAGTTAAGGCGGGTGACATTCTGGTCCGGCTAGATCAAACCCAGACGCTTGCCAATGCGACCATCATCACGAAAAGCTACGAGGAATTGCTGGCACGCCAGGCGCGACTCGAGGCGGAGCGCGATAGCGCGTCCCAGATCGTATTTCCCCGCACGCTGTTGGAGCGCGCGCGCGACGCGAATTCGGAAGCTGCGCATGCCATCCAGGCCGAACGTCGTTTGTTCGATTTGCGTCGTGAGGCGCGCAACGGGCAAAAGGCGCAACTTAAAGAGCGCAGCGCACAGTTACGTGATGAAATCAAAGGTTACAACGGCCAACTTGATGCCAAACAGAAAGAAGTCGATTTCATCCATCAGGAACTGGAAGGTGTTCGCGGGCTCTGGCAAAAGAATCTGGTTCCAATCACTCGCTTGACCGCACTGGAGCGCGATACGGCGCGCCTGGAAGGCGAGCGCAGCCAACTGTCGGGAATGGTCGCCCAGGCGAAAGGGAAGATATCCGAAATCGAACTTCAGACGATCCAGATCGATCAGGACCTGCGAACCGAGGTTGGCAAGGATCTGATAGAGGCGCGCGCGAAAATTTCCGAGCTTTCGGAACGAAAGATTGCTGCCACAGATCAATTGAATCGCGTCGATATTCGTGCACCGCAGAACGGGCGTGTCCATCAACTGTCGGTGCACACTGTTGGTGGCGTGATCTCGCCCGGCGAACAGATCATGCTGATTGTGCCTGACAACGATACGTTGGCGGTCGAGGTCAAGATCGCACCGCGTGACATCGATCAGGTCTATGTCGGGCAATCGGCCTTCATGCGTTTCGCGGCTCTCAACGAGCGCACCACGCCGGAGATCGAGGGCGATGTGAGCTTGGTTTCCGCGGACCTGACGCAGGATCAACGGACCGGAATGAGTTATTATACAAGTAGGATTTCGCTAAAGCCCGAGCAACTTGCGCGGCTTGGTTCGAATAAACTCGTTCCTGGCATGCCTGTGGATGTTTTCATCCAAACCACCGGCCGGACGGCATTGGCCTATCTGATCAAGCCGCTACGCGAACAAGCAGAGCGAGCCTTCAGGGAAAGATAGCTGCCCACGGTGTCCGCTAATCGAGGCTTCGTCGAATTCTAGAGCGTTTGCTATTAGGCGGAAGCAATTACGCCAGCGGGCCCCACAGCGCAGCATATGGACGATGCCGCTGATCATCCGACGATCATCGACCCGATGCGCACGCCGGCCCCGCAGGAGCAAAGGTTCGATCCGTTGCCACTCCGCATCGCTCAGCCAGCAAACCTGCTTTGCCATCCAAGCCTCCCAGACCAGGGAAAATCTGAATCACATCGCCCTGCAGGGAGCCGCGAGACGGTCGTAACGCAGCGCTCCGAGGAAGGTCATCGTGCGCCAGTGGCAGTGTCGCGCGAAGCCACGCAGGCGATTTCCTTTCGGCGCCCATCGCGCAGCGGAGCCATGGTGCATGGTGGTCTTGATCCAGGTCTCGTCGATGAAGACGGGTCGGCGAGGATAGAGGCTTGCCACGATCGCTAACGCCGGGCGTTTGCGGAGGACGTCGGCATGGCCCTGCTCGGGGCGAACAGTAGCGGTTTAATTCCGGCGTTGCGCAACAAAATTCGCAAGGCTACCGAAAGTTTCGAAAATTTCACCTGCCATCTCGGTATCATCGATCTCGAAATTGAATCGTTGCTCGATGGCGACTAAGATTTCCAGGACAGCCATGGAATCCAGTTCCGGAACGCTCCCCAGGAGCGGGGTCGAAGGCTCAAGTGCAGATGCGCGATCCTGGATGCCTAGAGTTGTAACGACAACGTCCTTCACCTCATCGAACAGTGGCGTGCTTGTCATTGACATTCCTCGCAAGTCTTATAAGTCGAGAGTCAGATTTGGGCTCATACTAGAACCTCAATTGCTGGTGGATGGCTGAGAAACGCGCTTGGGCTAGCGCTCATGCCATACGCGCCGGCCTGAAACAATACGACAAGATCGTCGATTTCAACTTTTGGCACGCCGACGCCTTCGCCAAGCAGGTCGAGCGGTGTACATAGGCAACCAACAACGTTTGCGGTCTCAGTCACCGCTTCGGTCATCCGATTGCCTATCGCCAACGGGTAGTTGCGGCGGATAACCTGACCAAAGTTGCCGGATGCCGCCAACTGGTGATGGAGACCGCCGTCTACCATTACGAATTGCTTGCCACGTGACTGCTTGCAATCGACCACGCGCGTAACGTAGATGCCGCACTCGCCGACGATATAACGGCCAAGTTCGATGACCAACCGGGCCTCGGGAAAGTGGTTGCGGATTGGACCATCGAACAACTCCTGCAGGTTGGTGCCAACCATCGCGAGATTCAAAGACTCATCCTTGTCGAAATAAGGAATACCGAAACCTCCTCCGAGATTCAGGTAGCGGACAGGGGACGGCATTGCCGCCGCAAGCTTTGTTGCCAACTCAACCGTCTTGCGCTGTGCTTCGCAGATAATGTCGGCGCGGAGATTTTGCGAGCCGCCAAAGACGTGGAAGCCGAGGACATTGAGGTCGACCTTACTCAGCTCGTGGAGAAATTGCGGCACGACCTCCGAGTCGACGCCGAACTGCTGCGGTCCACCACCCATCCGCATGCCGGACCCCTTGATGGCAAAGTCGGGATTCACCCGGATCGCGACTCTCGGGCGCACACCGAGTTTTTCTCCGATCGCGAGAACGCGCCTGGCTTCGGTGATGGATTCCAGTTCGATCGTCACGCCTGCGGCTACCGCTTGGGTGAGTTCAGCGATCGTCTTGGCGGGGCCGGCGAAGCTGATTTGGTCGGACCTCATTGGTGTGTCTAACGCGATCCGCAATTCACCGGTCGAAGCAACATCGAATGAATCGACAAGAGAGCTCAGATGTTGCACGACGGCAGGCATCGGGTTTGCCTTGATCGCGTAGCTCAGATTAATCTTGCTCGGCAGCTTTTCACGCAGAAGCGCGACGCGCTGGGTCAGCAACCGTCGATCATATGCGAAGAATGGCGTGCTACCGATCCGTGCGGCTAACCGGTCAAGAGGCAGGCCGCCGACGGCGAGCTTTCCATCGATGATTTCGAACGCTGCAATGGTGTCTCGTGCACTCACGCCACGATCTCCGAGCGTAGCAGGGTGCGATCGAATTTGCCGTTCGGTGATCGTGGGAGCTCATCGCGAATGATGACTCGATGTGGAATCATGTAAAGGGGTAGCTGTCTGCGCAACTCTGCGAGTAAAGCCGATTCATCAAGCGTCCCATTTTGCGGCGGGCTGACCGCAATCACGACGACTTGGCCGATAGCCTCGTCCTCCATACCAAATGCAACGGCATCACGTACCATGCCGGTATCGTAGATGACCTCCTCGATTTCCGCCGGACTGACGCGATAGCCGGATGTCTTGATCATTTCGTCTTTTCGGCCGACGAAGTAGAGAAAGCCTTCATCGTCTCGGATGACGGCGTCACCCGAGAACACCGCCAGCTCCGGTATTTTGAGTTCTTTAGCCCGCCCGGGCACCGGCCGAAATCTCGCGGCGGTTCGTTCCGGGTCATTCCAATAGCCAAGCGTGACCAGCGCGCCGCGATGCACCAGTTCTCCTTCTTCATTCGCGTCACATATCGACCCGTCTGGGCGCACGACGAGGATTTCCGCATTGGGAATAGCCTTGCCGATCGAGGTAGGGCGGCGGTCAATTTCCGATGGATCAAGATAAGTCGAACGGAAAGCCTCAGTTAGACCGTACATTAGATAGGGTGAGGCTTTGGTGAATATTGCGCGCAGCTTATCCAGTGTCGCGCGCGGCATTCGGCCGCCAGTGTTGGCGAAGTAACGCAGCTTCTGCGCAACTTCTTCAGGCCACTTCAACTCAGCAACCTGGATCCAAAGGGGCGGCACGCAAGTTAGACCGGTCACTCCGTATTTGGCGCACGCCTTCACGATATCCGACGGCAACAGATAGTTGATCAGTACGACTTGTGCCCCGACGCCGAATCCCGTCGTCAACTGACTGAACCCGGCATCGAAACTCAGTGGAAGTGCGGCAAGGATGACATCCGACGGATTGTTGACGAGGTAACTCGCAACGCTCTCAGCACCACAAATCAGGTTGCGATGACTTATGACGACGCCCTTCGGGTTTCCCGTACTGCCTGACGTATAAAATATCGCAGCCATATCGACGTCGATCAAGCCGGTTTCGTTAGGTTCAGCATGGCTATCGGACGTCAAATCTGCCCAAGAATGGATGCGGTGGCCTCCGTTGGTTTCCGACGTCGGTATGCCATTGATCAACACGATGTGCTCAAGAGCTGGGAGATTGACAAGACCGTCCCGCAGTAGGTCATAACGTTCCTTGTTTGTAATAAGTACCCGGACGTCGCAGTCGTCGAGGATGTAATTTACCTGTCGTGATCGAAGCAACGGATTGATTGGCACAAACACACCACTCGCGGCTGACGTGCCGAAAATGCCTGTTACCGTTTCAATCCGTTTATCCAAGAAAATGCCGACACGGTCACCTCGCGTAAGTCCGAGACGTTGTAGGCCGGCCCCGACCGCCTTGATGTGTTGCCAGAGCTCTCCATATGTTAGTGTCGTCGTGCCGGATGTTAGCGCTGTGGCTGTAGTGCAATCTCGGGCTGATTGCCTCACTAGGTCGTGCAGATACCGCCGCATGATTTTTCCAATGTAAAGGTTACCAGGGCACGCAAACGAGTTCGCTATATAGGTTGTCGATCTGCTCTGCTTTCAGGCGCTCGCTTTTGAACATTTTGCGTCTGGGTGAAGTCAGCATCAGTGAGAGCTTTGGACGGTGAATTATTGTTCGTACTTCAGCAAGCATCGCCAATATTCCATGTCTGAACAGCAGATACCGTGACATGTTGGTAGACCCGATTTTGAACAAGTCCGGGTCGCTGACGTAAAGGATCGAAGCGAAAACCGGAAGGTTCTTACGCCGGTCACGTCGATAGATGACGTAGCAAGTCTCCCGCTCTCTAGTCAGCAGCAGATGGTGGGCCGCCGCAGTGCGCGCGTGGTCGCGGTATATCTGTAATTGTTTGCCGGTCAATACGCGTTCGATTTCGGCCGGATCTGCTGAAATGCGGATGCGGCTGGGCCAAATCGGCAGGGGCAGAGCAGGAATCAGGACAGTGGCCGTGTTCAAATGTTGAAACCCGAGCCGTTCGTTCAGCGGGATTACTGCGCCGCTAGGCGACAGATCGGTGAGGGTGTAACCTTTCTGGCCGAGCATAGCTTTCAGCAACCGCATACTATGTCCACGATATTCGTGGCGAACACACCAGGCGCCTAAATTGCAGAATGGTTCATCGACGCCGCCAAAGGATCGGACTGAGTAGAACGCCAGATAAACCCCAACAATTTCGTCGCGATCCGCAAGCAGGAAGCCATGATTGGGTGAAGATACTTGCCATGGAACGAGCGGCGCAAAGGCCCATGTTTGGGCGCTGATCCGCGGGTTAAGATGAGAATGTAGGAATTGGCCGACGGCAGGCAGATCGCCGCCCTGAATAGCGCGAATTGAGACCGACATGCCCTTAACCCAGCGTTTGAACCAGGTCTGGTCCGGCAACGGCGCGCATCTTGCTAGGGCTGAGGAGGGCACGGAGCGCTGCACGATTGACCTGGCGCCCCAACATTGCGCGACTACCTTCCCTCAACACAAGTGCAGCCCAGTATAGCGCACCGAGCACCGCACCGTGGCGACGGCGATACAGGCGCACGCGATTTAGGTTGAGAAGCGCCCACAGCGCTGGCGACTGTCCGGAATCGCCCTCCAGGTGAATAGCGCGGGCGGAGGGCGTATAGCGCGTCACAAAACCAGCGTCGCGTGATTTCAGCGCGAAGTCGGTTTCCTCGGAATAAAGGAAGAAAGATTCGTCCCATGGGCCGCAGGTATCCCAGCAGGCCTTGCTGATAAGCAATGTCGAGCCTTCGGCCCAATCGACCAAGGTCTCGCGACGATAGCTGTCCTCATCAGTAATCACTTCTCCGAGTCCAGCGATCTTGCCCGCTGTGCGGGCGCCCAGCAACGCGTCGGCAAGAGCCCGGATAATTGACGGTTCACGACGTTGTGTGTCGATACGGATACCCTCACGATCAACGAGATGCGGCGCGGCAATGCCTGTGCCAGGCTTGCCGAGCGCAGTGATTAGCTCCGGTACGCAATCGGGAAGGAGGCGAACGTCGGGATTGAGGACAAGGACGTAGCCGTGCGGAGGAGCGGCTGCCACGCCAGCGTTAATGCCGGCAGCGTAGCCTGCATTTCGACCAGTCTCGATAATAATCGAGTTGGGTGCCAGACGATGAGCTTGCGCAACGCTGTCGTCCGACGAGTCATTGTCAACGATGATGAGGTGCCATTCAAGGCCGCCCATGCCGGCAGGGAGCGAGGCAATCAGATCCGGGAGCAGCTTGGAACTGTTGTACGTGACAATAACGACGGCAATGGCCTCGCTGGTCGCGGCAGCCAAGCCGGTGGCTTCCTTCCCTTTGCGAGAATTGGTCAAAATAGGCTCAAGGGTTTGCGTCAGTGCTGCTTGTTCATCCCTGTAACGCACGTTCTGCCCTCGTTTCTGGATGTCGGAGGTTGCGAGCATCAGGCCCCCAGTTGAACGCATCAGCATCGTAATGCGCAAACCTTCGATTGCTAGGCAAGTGTTAGGCTGCCGGTCGCGAATGCATCGTTGTCGACGTCGGTTCGATTGGAGCGGATATCCGGTACAGGCACAGATGTATGACCACGATCCCGGGAAAGAAATTCATCTCGGATCCAGAGCTGGTGATCCCCTTGTTCTGTGGATCGGATTGGCGGGGAGGGCACCGGCATCAACGAATAAAAAGTCTCCGCAACAGAACGAAAGCTCGAGTGAACCGAAAAACGCGTGATGTTTTGGAGGTATCGCTCGAGTAAACTCGTGGCGAGTTGCTCTTGTTCGTAGCGATCAGGATGGATCGACGGCCGCAACCCGTTCCAGACCACCGCAGCTTCGACATTCGTCAAATGTCGAAGGATCGGCAAGAAAGCGATGGACGAAGATCTCATGGTTACCCTTGAGTGCGACGGTTTCCCGAGCTTTTTTGCAGGTTAGGAGTAGATCGATAGCATAGTCGCTCAGAAATACCGTAACTGACCGAGGGGATGGATTATTTTATTCGTCGGGTTCTGTGGTCCAGCCGGAGCTTCGGCCTAAGGATATGAAATTACGACAATAATCTCCATCGACAAAGTCCAGCGAGTTCATATGTTATTTATTTATTTTTTAGTTTATTATATTATTTTAAATGTTGAAAGGGCGTATGATGACAAATTTTTTAGATATGATTAAGTGTTCGTTGGAGCCACGCCCCTTCGGATCAACCGTCGTTAAGGAAACCGCGCGCGTACTCCCCACCGGTTGCGTCAGTCTCACATGTTAACGATATTGGCGTCGTGCTAGCTTGGAGAATTTTGTAAAGTCCACGCTGCGCGTTTTGCCAATGCGACAGGTTGGATCGATCGATCACTACGGAGTGGTTGCAGCCGTGCAAAGCCGAAGCATTGATGCCGATCTCTTTTCGTCTGCGATCCTGCCTCCGAACAGATTGTTTTTCGACGATATCGCCAAGGTTCCAGGATCGTTGCGAAGGTGGCGGGTTGATTCAACGGTGAGGTTGGGGCGATCGTTATGGCTGAAGTGTTGTTGCTGTCGGAAGCTCAGATGCGCCGGATCGAGCCGTATTTCCGCTTTCGCACGGATTGCGACCTCACAAGGCGATCTATAATCGGTTTCGTGCTGGAGCCGGCTCGGTGTGTTCAACAACATCTTCGTCGAACTGGCCGCAAAGGCAGCAAGTCATCTTTCCCGATGATCGGTGCGACGCATCCAGAGGCGTATCGCACTGCAGTCTTTTAAAGAGCTCGTAAGCGCGGAATCTTGACGAGCTGATTTACATCGATATCAAAAAGCTCGGTAAGTTCAATCAAATCGGCTATCGCATCACGGCGATCACACGGGCCAGAGCAAAACGCACAGAGTGGGCTGGGAGTTCGTCCCATGCCTATATCGACGAGATGTCCCGGATCGCCTTCAGTAAATCCTTTGCCTTCCACAAAGCCCAAGCGTCTCGGTCTCAGCACCTTCCATTAATTGCCTGGTCCCGGACTCAATTAAGCTGATCCTTCAAACTCTTTGGGCCTAATCCTCCACTTTCTCCTTTCTCATGTTATGCAGCGAGCTGCGCGCGGAACAGGACGTCAACGCCGTAGCTCGTCGAATTGTACGAATTGGTCGGGAATAGGCTCGAACTACCGTAGGCATAAACGCCGTTGCCGCCGACCGAAGACGACGACGGAGCCGTCAGCGGTCCGTTCGTCACGGAGTTAGTGAATAAGCCCGGATCGGCTGCGTAGTGCCCGGAGCTATGATACGAAGCGATATAGGTCGTGTTCGCATCAATGGCGACGGGCGATGCGAACTCCACCTGTTGCCAGCCGCTTGCCGTTTCGTTGGTGAAGGTGGCTGTCGCCAATAATGTACCGCTGGCAGTCCAGAGATCCGCGACATGAGTGCCGACATCCAGGGCGCTCTTATAAAAGCGGATGCCGGTGATTTGCCCGGCGTCCGAAGCCTGGAACTTGAAGCCAAGCTCGACCGGATTCGAGTCCGCAATCGAAGTAATCTGAGGCGTTGAAGTCGAGCTGAACAGACTCACGGTCGATGAAGACGCGGGATTGATGGAAAGGCTAACCGTTGCGGTCGCTGCACCGCCCCGTCCATCGGCGATCGCGTAATTGAAAGAGGCTGGCCCGTTATAGCCGGCATCCGGCGTGAAGGTGATGGTGTTGGTCTGCGGATCGAATGCGGCGACGCCGTGTGAACTGTCGCTGACGCCTGTCACCGACAGCACATCGCCATCCGGGTCGCTGTCGTTGGTGAGCAAGGCCGAAGTGGGGATCGTGAGGACGGAGTCCTGCGTGGCGCTGAAGCCGCTGTCGTTTACCGCAATCGGCGATCGATTAGCGCCCGTAGCGGCCGGGCTGAACATCACATCGACCCAATAGTTGCTCGCGCCATAGCTGCTATCGGGGAACAGGGTAGGATTGCCATACGCGTAGACACCGTTTTCAGATGCCGGCGCGCTCAGCACCCCATTTGTGTAGGTGGCGTTGAAATATCCGCTTGTCAATGCGTAGTGACCGTTACTGTGATAGCTTGCGACGTAGACTGTCCCGGCTGTAATCGAGACGGGATTGCTAAAGGTGACGGTCTGCCAACCACTGGAGGTTTCGTTGGTGAACGTCGCAGTGGCCAGCAATGTGCCGCTACTGCTCCAGAGCGATCCGGTATGGGTTCCGGTATCGTTGACACCCTTGTAATATTTGATGCCCACGATTGTACCGTCGCCGGAAGCAACAAATCTCACGCCAAGATTGACTTGGTTGATGTCAGAATTGGAGGGTATGGCAGGAGTATCTGAAGTCCCAAATAAACTGACGGAGGGGGGTGCGACGGTCAAACTGACATTTGCAGTGGCTGTCCCGCCCTTTCCATCTGAAACAGAATAGCTGAAACTCGCCGCTCCTACGTAGTCTGCAGTCGGAGTGAAAGTGACGGTATTGGTTTGACTATCGTAGATAGCGGTGCCGTTGACGGCGCTGCCGCTGACGATTCCGCTGATGGTCAACGTATCGTTGTCTGGATCGGTGTCATTGGCCAGCAGTGCAGATGCCGCGATCGATAGACTCGCATTTCGAGAAACCACGAGACCACTATCGTCGACCGCAACAGGAGGCTGATTGGGGGGGGCATTTACAGTCAGGCTCACGGTGGTGCTGGCGGTGCCGCCATGGCCATCAGAGATCGAGTAGATGAACGATGCGGGCCCTGTGTAGCTTGCGGTCGGGGTGAAGGTCACAGTGTTGGTTTGCGCGTCGAAGGTCGCCGTTCCATTTATACCGCCATTGGCCCCGGTAATGACCAACGTGTCATTGTCTTGATCGGTATCGTTGATCAGCAATGCAGCGGCAGATATTGAAAGAGCGGTGTTTCGTGTCGTCGTGAAGCCGCTATCATTCACGGCAACCGGAGGATGGTTGCTCGATGGAACAATCGTCAGATTCACCGTGGCATTAGCGGTGCCGCCGTGACCATCGGAGATGGCGTAGGTGAACGAAGCCGGACCGGTGTAACCGGGCGTCGGCGTGAACGTCACCGAATTCGTGCTCATGATGTAGGCGGCGGTGCCGTTGACCCCTATACCTGCGCCGGTGATGGTCAGGGTATCGCCGTCGGCGTCCGTATCGTTGGCCAGCAACGTCGCTGCTGCGATCGTCAGCGTATTGTCTTGGGGCGTGGTTAAACCGCTGTCGTTGTTGGCGACTGGTGGATGGTTGCTGCTGCTTGTCTCCGAACTGAAGATGACGTCGACCCAATAGTTCGTCGCATTGTACGAGTTGCTCGGGAAAAGGCTGTCGTTGCCGTAAGTGTAGACGCCGTTGCCGCCCGCAGGCGCACTCAGGACACCGCTAACGTGGTCGGTTGAGAAGTAGTCGACCGTCGAAGCATAATGGCCATTGCTGTGGTAGCTCGCCACGTAAGTGGTCCCAGCAGTAATAGCGACCGGGCTGCTAAAGGTTGCGGTTTGCCATCCGCTAGCCGTCTCGTTCGAAAACGTGACCGTGGCCAGCAAAGTGCCCGTACTGGTCCACAACGAGCCAGTATGTGTGCCGTTATCGTTGGCGCCCTTATAATATTTGATGCCGTCGATGACGCCATTGGCGGATGAAGTAAACCGCATGCCGAGATTTACGGACGAAGAATCATAATCCCCAAGCGAAGATGGTTCGTCCGTACTTGAAAACAAACTCAAATTTGAAATCGAAGATACAACATTCAGACTTACTATAGCGGAACCGGTTCCCCCACGTCCGTCAGAAATGGCATATCCAAAACTTGCAGATCCCACGTAGTTTGGACTGGGCGTGAATATGACTACGTTGTTGATCGGATCGAATGAAACCGTGCCATTTGATGCCGCACCTACTCCTGATATCGATAGAGGGTCACCATTTGGATCGACATCATTCGCCAATAGTTGTGATGCTGAGATAATCAATTGATTGTTTTGTATTGCAGAATATCCGCTATCGTTATTGCCAATGGGCGCGAGGTTGGGCGGGGTCACCGAACTAAAAATCACGTCAACCCAATAGTTATAATTCGATACGCTAGTTGGAAACAGATTCTCGGTGCCGTAGGTATAAAGGCCGTTGTTTGCTTGTGCCGTTAACGGGCCGCTTGTGTGATCGATCGTGAAATAGTTGGTAGTATCCGCATAGTTTCCGCTACTGCGATAACTTGCGACGTAGGAAGTTCCGGGTCCGACTGCGATTGGATGATCAAAGGCAACAGTCTGCCAGCCGCTGTCGGTCTCTTCAGTAAATGTCGCACTTGCCAATAGAACGCCCGTGCTACTCCACAATGAACCGACGTGTGTGCCGCCGTCTCCTAGTCCTTTATAGAATTTTATTCCTACGATCGAACCGGATTGGGACGTCGTGAACTTAACGCCCAGATTGACGAAACGGTCGGCCTCTGAGAGGTTTGTCGGCACGTCAGAATCTGAAAACAATGTCGCGGTCGGCGCAGACGAAACCGAGAGGCTCAGACCGCTACTGGGTGATTCTAGGTTCAGACTGTCGTCAACTGCGCGCGACCGAATATCGTATACCCCCCCTGCAAGGGGCGTAAAAGTATACGTCCAATTCTCGTAGCCCGTTGCGCGGTGCCACGTCGTGCCGCCGTCAGTCGAAACCTCGACAACGGCGACTAATCCGCCTCCGGTGTCGGTAGCTGTTCCGGTAATCGTGATTGGCTGCGTCGCGATAAAGGAGTCGCTTGCCGTTGGGTAGGTGATGGTTGATGTGGGAGCAGTGGTGTCGGTAGATTTTGAGGCAAGCACCAAGCTTTGCATCAGGGTCTGTGGCTGCACGCCCATATCCGCAAACAGGTTCACCATGGCCTGCTGGACATTCGGATCGGTGGGCGTAGCTTCGTTGTCGTGATGCGAATCGAGACCCCAGGTCCAATAGACTGTTCCCGCGCCGAACACCAAGGCTCCGCTCGGGGCGCGATAGAGCGTCAGGCTGTGCGTGGAAGTGCCAGGTCCGGTAGTGACACCATTGTCTAATAGTAGGGTGTTGACGTCTACCGTCGTGGACGACAGCGCGATGAGGCCGTCCGGGCGTGCGCCGTTGTCGAGATCGGAATCCCACTCATAACCGAGCAGATTAGGCGTCAACGAGTAGACTTGGCCCGGCTGAAGATCGGCGACGTCCGTATTGGACCAGAAGCGGAAGTTGGAAAGATCGTATGGGATTGTAATCGTATCCAGCCGATAGGAGTCGACGGTGAAGATCGTGCCGGTGAGTCCATTTTCGGGTTGGCCGGCGCCATATTGAGGATCGCGCCACGTCCCGGTCGTATTTCCGGGATCCGAGTCGGCATTGTCCCAGGTTTCCTTGTAGGAGATCATAGTCTTGTACGGCGTGCCGCTGCCGTCGATGCTCGGTGCCCAGCGGGTCTCCCAATAGACCTCATTGCCACTCAGGAAGGCGAGGTTGACGCCAGCGTCGCGCGCGGCCTCGACGTTCGCCCGTTGGTCCGCGGACCAGTATTCATCGTGGCCGACCGACAGGAAAAGCTTGCTGTTCAGGAGCTGCGCGCCGTCACGAGCGGTATCAATGCCGGAAATGTAGTTGACGTCGTAGCCGTTCTGTTCAAGCCATCGGATCGCTGGATACTCGGCACTGAAGATGAAATCCTGCGGCCCGGCGGAATAGCCGCCGTCGCGCGTGATGATCGGACGATTGTAACTGACGGCATCTGCGCGGCCAGCCCTGCCGCCTCCATCTATGCCACCATACAGGTTATAGCCGCCCCACCAGTTATAGGCCTGCCAAGTGGTGTCCGAAGTCTGGAACGTGATGTCGCTCGGATTCTCGTCGTCCCTGACGATAAAGGGGATGATGTTCTTGCCGCCGGTATCGAGGCGTGTCAGTTCCGCGAAGTAGACGCCCGACACGGCATCGCCGGGAACGTTCCAGGAAGCCGACACCGACCAGTTGCCGGCATCGACTAGCTTCGTCGTCGGATCAAACAGCGGTACCGGCTGAATCTGCGCGGTCGGAAGAGATTGATCGATCGTCCCGACCTTGCGGGCGCCGTCACCATTGTAATAGCCGATCCGATAGATATCGATGCGATAGTTGGTTGCGTCGGTATTGATCTTGAAGTCAACGCGCTGCCCGTGATCAATCGTGAACTGTGCGGCGTAGCCTTCGATGCTGCTGTCGCCCTGGTCGATCCACCACTCGCTCTCGGGCGTTCCCTGCTTCATGTTTTCGAGAACAATCGCATTAGGAGTCGCCGCGGTCGCCATCAGCGAAGGGGCTGTCGTCGCGAACGTAGTGGTCGTGTCCGATTTCGCGTCGGTTTGCGTCCCATCGGAAGTGACGGTCAAGGTCAACGGGCTGAAGGTGCCTAGATCGGTCGCCGTATCAGTCGGGTTGTAGTATTCGAGGACTTTGGGCGCGTAGCCGGACGGCATGCCATTTTCGCCCGGTGTGCCGCCGGTGCGGACCGAGCAGACCGTGCATGCCCTGCCAGTGCAGGAGCCGCACGGTGAAGTGAGGGCTTGTTGTTGCCATTGCGTGTTCCAGGCATCAATCGCGGAACCAGCGCTGCCCGCTGTCTCTGTCGTGCTCATCAATCCGACCCCGAAAAAACGCCAGCCAAAATCAGTAAAAGCCCATGCATAAACTCTTTTTAAACCGGGCGCCATCTGAAAATTAAATGGATTGTATTCTGTGGAAATCGATCCGGCGAGCGCGATTAAGATTGACGTTTCAGGACGTCCCGACGCCCGTGATCCACGGTGCAGATATCTAACTGAGGCCGCACGTTTTTTTTACCGGTTGTTATTTTTTGGGCGGCTGAACGGTGGACGGCTGCCGTCGTCCCACAAAGGTTTTTGGGCCTTAAATCCTAAGCAAGAAGGCTGTTCATTGAGAAATCGTCATGGTTAACATCCGCGCCCCGCTAGAAAGGCGGAGATATTGAGATGGATGCGAAGCCAAATGATGGTGCGGACTTCAGAAATTGTGAGGGGGCGGGGCCGTGAGCAGGGCAATCCTCAACCGATCGTCATCCTACCTGCGCAGAAGGTTTCCGCGCCTTCTTCTTCCGAGTCCTTCATCGATACCAGTGTTTTGGAAGTCGCGTTGACCTGGATTCTTCATCAGCGGGCTCTGTCGACGACTCGGTGCACGCATTCGCTTGATCGGCAGATCGTTGATTTCAGCCAGTCCGTCTTCAATGCAATCGGATCTGCCGGGCGTCTTGACATCAAGCCCGAGCATCTCTGGATGATCTATTTCAAGGGACTGCTTTTTGCGAAGACCCATCCTCGAGCGACGATGGTCGCTGCGATCAATGCGGTCAGGCAGCAAACAGCCATGGAGGTGGTTACGCCCCCTGAAAAGGCCAAGATCGTCGAAGACGCGCACCGGCCTGCAAAGCGATATACGGCCGTCGATGCGGCAGATCAGAAGGCTCTGAATCAGATTACGGATGCGCTCGGCGACAGTCCGCGAACAGGTCGTGCCGCCCGTAGAAACGATCGGATGGCACTGACGGGTTGACGGCGAAGTGCGATCCTAGAGGTGAGAAGAGTTTATAGGGCCGAGGCTCAATTGGCAGTTCTTGAACTTCTAGGCTAGGCTACCTCGCGTTGATATGGAGCATCGCCTCTAGCGTAGCAACACGAGTTTCGAGATCACTAATTAATCGTAGTAAATTGAGCCGTGAGAGCCCCAAGGTCGCTCGGGTAGATGTAATGATTGATGATGCGGGCGAGATTGTGCCCGAATCGGAGATGATCTCGAATAAACGCAGAATTCCAGCGCCGGTTAATACATCGACCCAGCCTTCGTGTGTCGATCGTGCCACGACTCGTCCAGGTACGCAGCCCTTATACTTAGGGGCATCGTTGTTCGGTTGAGCGCGTGCAACTACTAATCGGCGGTGTCCGAGATGTGTAAAGGCGCCAGGAAAAGGCGGAGAGAGAGCACGAACGAGACGATCGATTGCCAATGAAGACATGGTCCAATCGATCTCGCCATCCTCCGGAATTCGGCTGCAGCCATATGTTGCGGCGGAATGGTCCTGGGCAACTCCAGAATCGCCGCGCACCGCTCGGTCCACCGCTGGCCCTAGCTCACGCTCTTGAATGGCATTTAAGCGTTCGTACAGTGATTGTGCCGTATCCGACGGCGTGATCAATATCCGTTCTTGAAACAAGATATTTCCGTCGTCGAGTCCCCCCGACACTAAGTGGATACTAATCGCGGCCGTATTTTCGCCGTTTATAAGCGCCCAGTTAACGTTGGCGCGGCCGCGGTATTCTGGTAGTGGCGAATAATGGACGTTAATAAACAGGCTCAACCGGAGAACGTCAGGCGGAATAATTCTGTTGAAAGATGAGATAACGACTGCGTTGGGTTGCCGCGTTGCAATGATTGCAGGCAACTCATTGAGGCCGCCTAGAGACCATACAGGAATGTCGTGCTTCGCCGCGTAGTCTCGAACGGGGTCGGATGCCGACTCTGCACGCAATACGCCGACGACATTGCAGAATTCATACAGGGAACGTAAAGCTGTCAGCGATGTGGGGCCGTCACCAAGCAGTAGTACATTTATTTTCTTCATATTGTTCTTACTAACTGCATCCCGATCCAGCTGTACTGGATTGCTTAACCGCGACCAACGAGTTGAGAAAAACCATCTGGTTGTACTGGAAGCCCGCGCCGGACCCATTCCGCGGCGCGCAGCCCGCCAGTTTGTAGACGGACAATTGGCTCCGGTCCGATTTCAGAAAGTAAAATGGCCATGTGTCCGGAGGTTGGCGGCTGCAGTGGCCAGACAGTGAGGACACTCGATGCTGCAGCATCACGATCGATGTCACCCCAAAATTGGACGAGCACGGCGCTCCGTGGCATCGCCGCTGCTAGATGCTGAGCTTCTGCAAGCCCAATTCTTGGAGAGCGATGAGGCTGCAGCGCAATAACCACCGCATCCCAGTCATCTTTGTTCAATATTCCCACATCTGAAAACAATCTGACCGACGCACCTTGGCCACTCAACCCGCGCAAAATAGGTTTATCAAAGTTATTATCGCAGATTAGAGCGATCTTGTTGCGATAGACGGGTATCCCGCAGTCATGCAGCTGCTTGACACATAGTGGACCGAGAAACGAGAAAACGTCCACGGCTTCATGTTGCTCGTTGATACCAACAACTGGAATGCCACGGCGCGCGCAGGCTGCGTAGTCGATATCTTCGGAACGCGCCTCCCATGCCTCGAACATCAAAGCGACAACTGCCGAGGAGGGAAGACAATTGATCAGGTCGGCTGTTAACGGCCTAAGATGTCCACTATTGGTGACAATATCGACTTGGCGAAGAAGGTCGGATGAGAGATTGCTGACTATATTGACCTTTTCCGACACACCTGCGGCTTTGGCTAGTTGGTGGATCCAAGTCTTAACCTCGACCATGCTGCCATATCGACTGGGGCGGCTGAGCGCGAAGACTTGTTTCGCGTTGGCCATCGCCGCGATTATGGGGGTTACGGCATAAGCTCCGGTCGCAGCTTCGGTAAGAACCGTCATAGTTGAGAGGTCGAGCTCTGTGGCCGAGATCGCTCGTTGCATTAAACGGACTAAACGATCGACGGCAAATCCCGGCGGAAGGATAGGCGGATGAGGTTCCGACATTGAGTAAGTTATTGGCGCGGCTTCGCTCAATGCTAATATCCCTCTCGGCGTGACGATATCTTCATCTTCGTTTACGTGAATTTATACTGCCTTACTCGGTAAACGGCAGGGGGCAATCTATTCCCTCGTATGAAGTATCGATAGGATAAGGGCACGCCGGGCCTTGCGAATTTAATGTTAAGGTTTCCGCGGCTTCGTCATCGACCCGTCATTGGCCACATCAAGTCCTAGCATCGCGTGGGCTGCAACGGCCCTTGGCGCCGTCAGTGTGATGCCGCCAATGCTGTGCCCGCTGCAATCTCGATCGTGACATCACCCTTTCTTTAACGCTCCGGGTTCGTCTGGCCGACAGTTTCGCCCTTTGGAACTTGTTCCGCAACAAATTCAGTTGGTGCAATTCATTAATTAAATTTGTCGTGCGAAGCCTAATCGTCGCAAGACGCTGATCTGGAGACATGTTGTCGTTCCTTCATCGGCGGTCGTACTGTCGCCGAAGTTAGTCTTCGGAGCGAATTAAAGGTTCAAGGTTTGGCTTAAAATTTTAGACCGCGGCTGGAGCGAAATTCTCGTTGGGCTGGGTGATAGTGGTCTTCAAGAGCCCGGTGATCAAGGGTTTGAGGTCCTGATCGCGGAGAGTTGTCAATTGGCCTTCAAATCGGGCTCGGGCTCAATGCCGGAGCAGGGGGGCGCCACGGACCTGACCTGACCCGCTGCTCATCCCATGATCGCAATCGAGAAGAGCCTTCATCGCATCATTGTCGGTCGTTTCTTCCCCGTAATGGCAATCATGTTTACGTAAACGGCCGATCGGTCGGTGACGCCGCCCACTGGAGCGGCGTCACCGGAACGCATGATGCCGCGGCGGCTGGGCTGCTAAGCAGATTCTGCGACACCGCGCAACGGCGGCGGTGTCAATTAGAGTGCACGACCCTATGATCGACCTGCTTCCTTCGGAGATTCGACGGATCTTCGATCCCCACAGAAGACTCGTGCGCTGCAACAGAAATATTCTAGGCTTTACGAGCCATAACAATTACAATTATGGAGGGTTTTTTTCGATCTCGCGAGATCAGCCATGTTTCAACGATTTTTGCCGGCGCGCGCTCACAATTTTTTCAGAACCCGTTCCGATGCCCGCAATACCAATGCCGATCAAGCGCGACTCAGGCCCGTGGCTGAAGCAATAGAAAGCGCGATCGCAACTGCGGAGGCGGAGCGTATCGGCCTGCATAGGCGTATCGGAGATGCCATTGCACGCGCGGCCGTGACCTTTGGATCCGGAACTGATGAATATCTCGAACGAGACGCAATCGATAACGAATTTCAAAATTTGTTGGACGCAGAAGTCAAGAATGGAGAACGCCGATTAACGGAACTTGAAAACCAGATCGAGCACCTCAAGTTCCTCAAGACCGCTATGACCTCACGCTTTCCGGAATTAAAATTAATTTCGTCGGAAATCGGCTGAAAGCGGATTATGCAATTGAAGTTGTCACACCGGCTCTACTGACAAGCTGTAGACCGAGTTGGCTGTCCTCGATCGACAAGATCGAAAGGCAGCCCGTCGCGTAGGCACCGGTATCGATGTTGATTCGATTGTGACGCATCTCCGGCTCGCGGACAGGCGTGTGACCGTGAACAATCATCTTTCCGAAATCTTGTTGGCTACTGAGGAAAGGCTCCCGGATCCACATGAGGTCGTCCTCGCGCTGAAGTTCGAGCGCTACTCCGGGCCGCGCTCCCGCATGCGTGAAGAAAAAATCGCCACAACTATATGCCGACCTCAATGACGAAAGAAATGCGCGATGGGACTGCGGCATGGCTTCAACCAGTGCGTCGCGGAGCGAGAACTCTTCGCCAGGCCTGCATTTCGAACCCGGAGACAGCCCATAGGACAACAGCGTCGGAGCGCCTCCCATCGACCACCATTCCGGCAGGACCGAGGGGCGGTCCAGAAAGTCCAACATCAGTTGCTCATGATTGCCACGAACGAAGACGGCTTCGTGGTTCTGGCCGCGATCGATCAGCAGATCAAGCGTGCGTTTCGTATCAGGCCCGCGGTCGACATAATCTCCCAGGAAAACGTGGATGACGCGCTCAGTGTCATACTCCGCGATATCGTGGTCGATGGCCGCAAAAGCCTTTTCGAGCAAATCTGCACAGCCATGGATGTCGCCAATGGCATAGATGCGAATCCCGGACGGAGCGCGTGCCCGTTTCTCAAATTTTCCTACCCGCCCCTTGAGCATGTCTCGCCGTTGTGATTGGGGGACTCCCGAGGTTTTTCACAGTGTACCCTCGTATGGCAAAGAGTCCCGCTTGGAAGTTCATACCAAGCAGAATCACCATCAATAACATTAGAACAATGCGGCAGACTTGCACAGTGAGAGGACAGTTCAGCCCAACCGAGCGTCATTTTCGAAAAACATGCCTGCACACTGGCGAGCAGGCCCTGGCTTCGCCCGGAGGATCGTCACACTTCAACATGAGAGCCTTTCGCTTCTGATGGATCAAAATTTGATCTAAGAGTTTGATTTATCGTATTTTCTTCAAGAAAACCGCTGGCCATTCCCGGGGCAAGCCCCGGAGACGTGCTTAGCTCGTTGACGGGGATTCCGCGCTCCATTTGTTCTTGTTTGAGCTTGCCTTGGCTCATCGGGTTCTGAGCAAGAAGCCCCCGCAGCACGCCCCCGGCTGGAAGGGCCGTGGGATTCCATGCGGTGACAGGTTCCCAAAAAGAAGCCCCTTGGATCGTGGAAGACCGGAGGCTCAATGATAGGTGCTTCTTGGTATGGTTGCGGCTATGATATTAATTTAACAGCATTTTTTTCTGAGTTCAGCCAATAAATACGTATATAACGAACGTGTGCTGTCGGCGGCGCTGGTTGCTAATTCTCAATTTAATCCTTTGAGGGACCATGAAAGGCATCATCCTTGCTGGCGGAACCGGTTCCCGCCTTTTTCCGGTTACGACTGTCGTCTCCAAGCAATTGCTCCCGGTGTTCGACAAGCCAATGATTTATTATCCGCTTTCGGTGCTGATGTTCGCTGGAATACGCGAGATTTTGCTGATCACCACGCCTTCGGATCAAGCGCTATTTCAACGGTTACTCGGCGACGGCAGCGATTTCGGATTGAAATTCTCCTACGCCGTTCAGGATCACCCCAGGGGGCTGGCCGACGCCTTCATCGTCGGGCGTGATTTTATCGGATCAGATGCCGTCGCTTTGGTGTTGGGCGATAACATATTTTACGGACATGGCTTGCCAGAGCTTCTCACCAAGGCATCGGCCCGTAGAGCAGGGGCCACGATATTTGGTAACGTCGTCAAGAACCCCGATCAGTATGGCGTGGTTGAACTTGATTCTGCCGGCCGGGCGCTTTCGATCGAAGAAAAACCAAAGAGCCCGAAATCCAACGTCGCAGTGACGGGACTATATTTTTATGACAATGACGTCGTCGATATTGCTGCCGGGATCAAGCCTTCCTCCCGTGGTGAAATCGAGATCACGGATGTCAATTCAGCCTACCTGGAACGCGGTGATCTTTTTGTCGAGGTTTTAGGCCGCGGCTTCGCCTGGCTCGACACCGGCACGCATTCTTCGTTGGTCGAAGCGAGCCATTTTGTTCAAATTCTGGAGCAGCGTCAGGGCTTGCGGGTCGCCTGTCCGGAAGAGATCGCGCTCCGCCAAGGCTATATTTCTCTGGAGCAGTTCAGCCATGCGGCCAAGAAGTGCGCCAAAAGCAGCTACGGCGAATATTTGATGACCGTCTATCGTAACTTTGAAGCCGGCCAATATTAGCAGGATCACACCATGCGATTCAAAGGAGCGACGATTTTCGTGACCGGCGGCGCCGGCTTCATAGGCTCAGCGGTGTGCCGGCATCTTCTCGCTGATACGCAAGCCAACGTCATCAATCTCGACAAGCTGACTTATGCAGCGAGTCTTGACAACATCCCGGATGGTCCCGGAAACTCACGTTATGCGTTCGAGCGAGCCGACATTTGTAATGCGCCGCTGCTGCGACAGCTTTTTGCAAAATTTCAGCCTGACGCGGTGATGAACCTTGCCGCCGAAAGCCATGTCGATCGTTCGATTGACGGCCCTGGTGAGTTCATACAGACCAATGTCATCGGCACGTTCTCCTTGCTGCAGGAAGCTCTGCGTTATTATCGCGGGCTGACGGGGGCGCAACGTGAAGGATTTCGCTTTCTGCACGTTTCCACGGATGAAGTTTTCGGTTCACTCGGAGAGGAGGGCTCTTTTTCAGAGGTGTCGCCCTACGCTCCGAACTCGCCTTACTCGGCAAGCAAGGCTTCGTCGGATCACCTGGTTCGGGCGTGGCATGAGACCTATGGGCTGCCGACGCTTCTTACCAATTGCTCGAACAATTATGGTCCTTACCATTTTCCGGAAAAGCTGATCCCGCACACGATCATCAAAGGACTGGCGGGCGAGAGATTGCCTGTTTACGGCGACGGCCAGAACATCCGCGACTGGCTTTTCGTTGAAGACCACGCGAAGGCTCTTACCCTCGTGCTCGAACGTGGCGTAGTCGGGCAAACTTACAATATCGGGGGCCGCAACGAGCGGACAAACCTCCAGGTTGTGAAGGCCATCTGCGATTTGCTGGACGAGCTTTCGCCGCACGTCTCCGGCTCGCGGCACGATTCGATTCTATTTGTCGCCGATCGACCCGGGCATGACAGGCGCTATGCCATTGATGCCTCCAAGTTAGAGCGTGAACTCGGCTGGAGAGCCGAGAAAAACTTCGAGAGTGGAATTGAAAGCACGGTCCGCTGGTACATCGACCGGAAGGATTGGTGGAAAGCCATTCTCGCGCGAGGTTATGCTCCGACTCGCGTCGGACTTGGCCAATGATTTTGGAGTGCTGGAAACTTCGCTTTGATGCCGTTCAGAACCGCATCACGTTTTGTGCACTGCAAGACGAAGACATTTTGCACTGACCCTTGCTTGCGCCAGTTGCAGCGGGTGACCCGCTGAGGCCCCAAATGGCATTGTGCAGCGAAATGATCGCTGTAATCCGCACGCGATAGCTGGATACAAACCGACTGTGTGGCGGGCAAGTTCAGTCGCCGAAAACAGGATTAGTTTTGATCGCTTGATATTTAATATTTGCTGTGCCCTAGATTGGCTTGATTTTTCCGTAATAATGGTTCGGAATGATAGAATCATTTAGTGCGACAAAGTTGTTCAGTTCTTGCGTTTCCGATCTATCTGAACGAGGCCGCATTTGACCCTTAAGATGCAACTGCACCACTCGGTGCTCAATACTCAAATACTGAACTCGGCGGATGCCGGACGCGACGCTTTACCGGTTGAGACAATCGCGAAACGTGGCCGCGATCAGAATAAACCGAGCTTTGTAGCTTGAGGCATGGAGAAGCATTTTGACTGCGCAAAAGCCCAGCACATTCACTCCGAGCGTTGCATTGGAATCGATGAATCTTGATGAACTCTGGTCGCTGCATGAAGAGATAAGCAGTCTGCTTGCAGATCGGATTCAGGCAGAAAAGCTCGAGCTGGAAAAGCGTTTGGCTGTACTTCATCGGGGAATAGCCTCACCGGAGGAGCAGGCCGACGCCGGTTCCCTGCCAGTTGCCAAGAGACGACGAAAATATCCACGCGTACTCCCTAAATACCGTAATCCTCAAAGCCCTTCCGAGACATGGTCTGGCCGTGGCAAGTTACCGCGGTGGCTGGTAGCCGCGATCAAAACGGGGAAAGGGATCGAGGAATTCCGGATCGCCGACGCCAATGTCTCTCCGGAGAGACAGAGGGCATAGGGCTTTCGCATGCGAGCTTGCCAGTATGGGTCTTCAGCGACGACCAGAGCCTGTTCGCTTCTGATTTAGAAGCGGGCTCTGGGATTTGAATTAACGCGTTTTCTTCGCGTGAACCGGTATCCGTTTCGCTTGAAAACGCTATAGAGGCAGCGTTTGTCTATTTTGACCTCTTTTTAACGCTTCTGTAACGATTCGTAACGCTTCCGTAACTATTCAAAGGCAATCAGCTTTTTAGACGATCGTAACCCGAGTTATTTTGCGGCCGTTGTATTCGTAGAGGGGCGCCGTATGGGGTATCAAGATTGGGAGCGTGTCGCGAGAGAGCTGGCTGAGATATTCCCGAGGTTTGAATGCGCTGGGAACTCTCATTTCGAAGGGCTGCGGTTTCCCGATCATATATCGCTGTCGCTGGAGCGCTCCTCTAATTTGGCGGAGCACAAAACAGAGGCACTGCTTGAGCACATCGCGCAAGCACTGGATGAACGCGTTATTCCATGGCGCGATTAAACGCAGGTGATAGCTAGAGCATGATCCCGAAAAGTGGAAACCTATTTTCGGAAAAGATCATGCTCAAACCAAAAGACAACCGACAAGTCTGATCCACGCAACCCGAAGGGAATACCGGTTCGCGTGAAGAAAACGTGTCGATGAAAAATCCTGGAGTCTGCTTCTGATTCATTAGAAGCAAAAATGCTCTAGGCTCGATACTCAATTGTTCTTGCGGTGATTGATTGGGGCTGATTCCTTGTGTCCGGGAGGATTTCCGGATGTCGAGGAAACGAGAAGTCTATTGGCTTTCGGATGTGGAGTG
>Ga0097680_1001418_pt1 | contig 23137 bp, 19 predicted proteins | sample ThiBiot_750_biof_2_FD_72844 | JGI IMG/M metagenome (GOLD analysis project Ga0097680, IMG submission 72844) | Wastewater bioreactor microbial communities from Cape Town, South Africa - Thiocy_cont_750_biof - 1398105538117 (version 2) (version 2) ...
CCGATCGTGCCGCCGATGGCGATCGCGATATAAGTCCACATAATTACCCTTCGTCATCTTCTAAAACAGTGCGAGCGCCAGGATCACCACCAGCAGGGCGCCGATCAAGGCCAGATAGAAATTGAGCTGGCCGGACTGGATACGACTCATCTTCTCGGCGAGGAAGCGTACGAAGCGCACCCGCGGCGAAAAAAGATACGGACCGAAGATCGGCGCCACATCGTGCATGAAGACAAGCCGCCAGGAGCCAGACGGTCAACGCCCGGGAGAGCCCATAGAAGGTCGCGTTGAGGACCACGCCGGAGAGGATGAAGCGGATTCGTGACGCGAGCGCGCAGTCTTCCAGATCCTGCATAATCTCATGGCGGTATGCGATGTCGTCGACGTCGGTCAGGCTGGTGTGGAAATAGCCCAAGAGTTCGTATTCATCGCGGCCTGACGTCAGCGACGCCATGGTCTGATCCAGATTGAGGTCGCCAAAGCAATCCGGCTCGCCCGCGGTTTTCGCGGCCGGATATTTTTCGGGATTCTGGAGCAGGATACTTTGGAACGCGGATGGCGCCGGACGTTTATTCGATACATCCGCCCCTACCCTGCACTTGGCCTCAGGCCGCTTCGCGGCTGAGGCGGCTGTCCCTGGAGGCTTCGTTTCGCCTGTGGCGCCGTGGCTCCGTGCCGGGTGCGCACCTTCCTGGGGCCTGCGAATTTGATCCATGCCACACTCCCGCTCTCTCTTTTCAGAGCAGGAGTCATCGGCCCTAGGCGGTTTTAGCGGACCCCACCGCTTCAGGAAACCTAGTGAATACGACCGTAATCTTCAAGCGGTCATCGCACATGGGCGGATTTCGTCGTCGGTGGCCAAGGCGATGCGTCATTGCCTGCCCCAGGTTAGAACGGACTCCTTGCAGCCTTGCACGAGCCCGCTCATCTTGTGGGATTCTGCGAAGAAAGATAGCATCGGAGCCCGTTGTGGCGAGGCGGATGACTGAAACCGATAACCGGCCAGGTCGCGTGAGATCTCTTGGACAATACGCAAGCACGTGGTCTTCGGACCACGCAGGATAGCAAGGCCTCCAAGGAGGCTACCCTATGTCCCGCACATTTCGAGCTTCTGTTCGGTGATTGCCGATCCGAGCACCACCAGGCCGGTGAATATCTTTTCATGCACGAAGACCCCGCGGACCGTGTCTACGGCGTGCTGTCGGGAACCGTGGAGATTTCCACCTTTTCCCTGAGCGGGCGCAAACTGGTCGCCAATATCGAGCAGTCGCGCAGCCTTATCGGCGAGATCGGTGCGCTGGATGGGGGACAGCGAACGGCGAGTGCCGTCTGCCTCACCGATTGCGAACTGGTCTCCCTGAGCCGCACGCAGTTGATGCGCAAGCTCGGGGAAAATGCCTCGCTGGCGCTGGCGATGATCGACCTCCTCTGTGCGCGCCTCCGCTGGATCGACAATGAACGCAACGACCTTGCGCTCCTCAAGGTCGAGGCGCGGCTTGCCAAGCGGCTGCTGCTCCTCGGCGAAAGGTTGGCCGACGACACAGGCTGGATCAGGATTTCTCAATCCGAGCTCGCCGCGTTTCTGGGCGCCACACGGGAGTCCGTCAACAAGATGCTCAATACCTGGCGCAACCGGAAACTCATCGACATCAGGCGTAGCGCGATCCGCCTGGTGTCGAAGCATGGCTTGCAGGAGATCGTCCATCTCGAGGACGAGTGACTACAGTTTCGAGAGCAGGTAGCGCAGGCTCGAGCGGCTGGGCATGAAGAAATAGCCGCCGCCGCGCGTGGTCACGAAGCTCGGCAAATCTCGTAACAGCACGCGCCCTTCGCCTACCGGAATGGAGAAACTGCCGGTGCCTTCGTTCGCACCGATGGTCGGATCCTTCTCGCCCGCCAGTCCCTGAACGAACGCCGAGGATACCCAAGTCTGCTGCATGAACTCGTATTGTCGCTCTATATCGGCATTGAGGCACATGAATAGAAGACCGACCTCCTGTCCTTTCTCGTAGGTGCGGCCGCAGCGAAGGATTCGGTGGCGATTGTTGATTCTGAGCTGGATCTCGGGATCGCTCCCTAGCGAGTCCCGCGGATTGGAACGACGTACATGCGAGCCTAGCGGGCACTGGAGGCCCTGCGGATCTTCCGCGGCGAAGGCGAAATCATTGTCCGGTCCGCGATTCGGACGGCCATTGGGGTTGCGTACGAGGGAACTGCCGTCCTGCCAGCGCCCGACCATCTTCGCCGCAATCCATTGAGGATCGAGCTTCGTATTGCCGGTTTCCTTTTGCGCGAGGTCCGCCGCGTGCCGGCAATAGGCGTTGAAGGTCGAGACGTGCTGTTCAAGTTGGCGAACGACCATGAAACTGCCATTGCGACCGAAGTCCCGCATCCTCGCCTTCTTGTCGAAAAGCTGTTCCTCCGGCCCGGTTTCCAGCGCCGGCAACATGCCCTTGCCATCCTGCGCCTTGGGAACCGTGGGCGACGGCGGATAGAACCCGCTCTCGTCCTTGTAGCCAAGCAGGAACTCGCCGGGTGCGACGAGATGCATGGGCGCGACATGTCCGTTGGCGCGCGGCGTGCCCCGTATGACGGGTTGCGAAATACCGTCGGCAAAGCCGAAATGCTCGATCGCCTGCCTGCCTTCTCGCCTGACCAGCAGCGGAAGCCGGGCCACCAACTTGCCCCCGGCATTCCCTGCCGCCTGCAATACCCCCTGGATATCGGCTTCGAGGATCTTGTCGGTCGCGGCGTAGCAAATAATCACCATGTCCGCAGGGTTCTGCTCCGAGCCCCACAACCAGTGCTCCGGTGCACTCTGGCCGGTATCGTCAAGAACACGGCTGTGCGCCTGCGTCGCCATGCCCTGCCGGAAGGCGGCTGGAAAGCCGTCGAGGCTTTCATCAACCTCACCGACCGCATGGTCGCCGAAGCCGAACCGCCTCAGGCCATCAGGCCCCAGGAGCGTGATCGCTGCCCGCTCGGGGGAAAGCTGATTACCGAAGCTGGTTTGCTTCAGCACAAACGCCAACCAATCCCGCCGCGCAACGCGCGACAGTTCCGCCGGGACCTGGAAAGCGAGCATTTCCGCGTTCGCGAGCGGGCCAAGAGGCCCGAAGAAGATGGACTGGATCTCATCGGTTTCGAGCGTGCCGCGCGGACGCGGATGCGAACCGAAGAGCCGCAGCCAATCCCGCGCCTCGCTCTCCGTCTCGGCCCTGGCGAAGCCGCTCCTGATCAGCGAATTGATCCGAATGCGGCTGGTCGTGAGGTTAGGATAGGCTGCGTACCAGAAGAGGGTCGGCGTCTGCTGCGCTCGAGCCCAGCGCTTGAAACGGTCGCCGTCCGTCGCCCCGTCGAGGAAGAGCATTCGCGTCTTCGGAAACCCCAGCGTGTTGCTCCAAACACCGGTCAGCCCCTCATGGGCCTTGGTGATGAAATCTTCCAGATAGCTTTCCCAACTGCCATCGTAATTGCTGAAGAAGACGAGCTGCTTCGTTTTCGGCAGCGTGATCCATCGGGCGAAATGGATCGTGTTGATGTCGGCCAGATAACCAGGCCGAAAGACCTGCTTCGCCATGATGGAGATCAGGTAGAAGGAAAGCCTTAGCGCCAGCCGTCGCAACCATCCCGTTTTCAAGCCGGAAACCGCCGTCAGATGATTCTGCGCGAGACGGTTCTCACGCCTCTCGATCTCCTCAAGAAGCGCCAGGTCCACTCCCTTGTTGATTGGAACGTCCCGCTTTTCCAGACGCCGCAGGTAGAACAAAAGGAGCAGGCCGATAAAGGCGACCAGCATGCTCACCCCGATGAGCGTGAGCACGATGGACGTGCCGACGATCAGAAGATTATGAAAGACGCCGGGCTGATAGCCGAACACCAGCGCGTAGGTGATGGTAAGGCAGATGAGCAGGGTCACGGTGACCGTGACCCATACGCGCGGCGCGCGCAGGGTACGCATGACTGCGCTGGCGACGGTGCCGGCGGGCTTTTCCAGAAGTGTCTCGGCGGGCTCGAAGGCCCAGTCGAAGCTACCCTGCACGGTCAGGCTGCGCCGTACCGAGGCCAGAATCGCCCCGGCCTCGGCATCGTCGCCCGCGGCCGTGATCTCGACCTTTATCGCCTCTTCCAACTCGGCCTCCGCGCGGATGCGCCTGACGGAGTGGCCTGGTGTTCCCGAGAATACGAGCCCTGCATTGCTGCCGAAGGTGGGGGATATCATCGGTGCATTCCGGCGAATGAAGGCATCCACGGGCTGTTGAATGTCCAGTCCGCAAGCCAGATGCAAGAGATCGCGCAGGACGGGTTCCGCGGCTTTTGCGAAGGCACCGATCACCTCGTCCTGAGATCCGTCGCCGGAAAGTTCGATGACCAGGTGACATGCGCCTTCCGCGCCGTCTGCCGCTTCGCCATCGATCACCGCAATGCTGGCAAAATGAATGACACCGCTTTTATCCAGAGCGGTTTTCATCGTCTCATCCGCCGGATTGCCGAGAGCATCGACTTTCTCGCGCAATTCGTCCGTGCGCGCGCCTTCCGCGCAAACAAACACGGCTGTCACCATGGCCTGCTCGACGGTCCTGGAAAGGGGGGCGGGCTCGAAACAGACGACGAGGCTCTCGGGATAGGCGCCGAGCCGTTTGAGACGCCCTGCCCTGCCTTTGGCTCGACGAAGGCCGGGCTTCGAAAACAGAGAGCGGAAGCACTCCGCGATCTGTTTTCGGGCAATCGCCGCTCCGATACACTGATGAATGCCGTGGCCGAACACCAGGTAGTCGCGCGCCGATCGATCCATGTCGAAGCGCTCCGGCTCGTGCACCGCCTCGGGATCGAACATAGCCGAGAGCGTCGCCGGCATGACCGATGTGCCCGCTCTGATCTGTCTCTCGCGCCGCGTGCCCTGGGCGATGACGGCATCGCGAGCGGTATAGCGGAACGGGCCGATCCAGATCGGCTTGAAGCGCATCGCCTCCAGGATCGCCCGCTCCAGGCTCGCATTGTCGCCTGCCGCGATCGCCTCTTCCACAGCCCGCCGCGCTTCCGGCCTGGAAAGCAGCACGTCCAGGCAATTACCGCTCGCCAGAAGATTGGTCGGCGTGAAACCGGTGATCATGCCGAGCATGATGGCGTGGATGTCGCCCGGCGTGATCCGCGGATCGTCCTCGTCGAGCAGATCGACCAGTCTGCCGAGCGGTGTGGAACGCGGGACCGTTCCCTCGCGCACCGCCTCGATCGACAGGTCAATCACTTGCTTCATGCGGTCGGCTGCGACCACCGCCAGTTCGCGCACAACCGGATTCGCGCCCGGGTCGGCGAAAAACAGCCCGCTCAGCGCATTGGCCCACTGGGAGAAGGATATCTCGTCGTCGATTACCAAGCCGAAATATTCGCGGCAGATCCGAACCGGCACCACGCGCAGGAGATCGTTCACGGCATCGAAACGCGGCGCGGCGCGCTGCATGATTGCCCGCGCATGGCGCGCCGCCAGAGGTCGCACCACGCTTTCCACCTCGTCGACCGGAAAGGCGCTCAGCACATGCGACTTCATGCGCCGGTAGTCCGGGCCATCCTGCATGCCGAGAATGAAATTGGTACCGCCAGCGATCTCGGTCATTTCCAGGCCGTAGGGCGTCTGGAACACGTCCTGCCGCTCCAGCACTTCGCGCACGTCGTCGTTGCGCGTGACCAAGACGAACTTGCCGAGACGCAGGATCGGGAAGAAACGCCGAAGGAACCCCAGCGCCCAGCGCGGATCTTCAAGAAGGTAGCTTACAAGCTTGGCACGCAGACCCTTCGCGCGAATCCGCTCGATATCGAAGGGCGGCATGTCGGCCACCGGCCTCTGATTGCGCTGCGCCTCGCGTACACCATCATAGTATTTGGTTGTCGCCATCGCGAATTCCCCGGACAGCATGGCCTTAGTGGTGAATCGGTCAGACTTATGTGAAGCAGTTCACGCCGGGCGACATACGCAGCACTTCGTCCTAGTCGGCGAGATTGAAGTTATCAATGAGGAAGGCTATGGCCGATCTCTCCACGAACGGGATCCATTCGACCCGCTTCAGCGAAAAGTCGGGATGGTATGTGTGGAATAGATCCTTCTCCCTTCGCGCCTCCTCCATGCGATTGCTGCGCGCCAGAGCTCCGATCTTAAGGAAGCGGGCATAGAAATATCGCGGAGACAGGCTGAGCGATCCTTCGGCCGCTTCAACGGCTTCTCCCCATTGCCGGTTGAAGCAACAGGCGGCGGCCAGCTCGCCCAGATTGTGGAACCCGTAAATGTCGAAAGGGCTCAGGCGGCGCGCGGTCCTGAACATAGGGATGGCCGTAGCCGCTTCCCCCAGCAGGAGATGCGCGCTGCCCATTGCCGAATGGGCGAAAGCGAAACTGGGATTGATCTGCAACGCCTCGGACAGGTGCTCGATCGCCAGTTTGGGCCGTCCGCGCATGATGGCCACTATCCCTAGATGGGCATGGGGACGGGCGTTCTGGCTGTCCATCAGCAGTGCTTTGCGCGATAAATCCGTCACCTTGTCCAGATCTTCACTAGCACCGGAGCGCAGCCAGCCTCGCCAGAAATACCACCAGGCCAGCTCATTGAGCACGGCGCTGGAGTTCGGTTCCTTCTTGCGCGCCTCCTCGAGACAATCGAAGGCAAGGGCGGTATCCTCACGCGTGCGGCGCTGCATGTGCCAACGCCCCCGTCTGACGAGTTGCCAGGTCTCCAGACTTTCCCAAGGCACCTGGAAGGTCCGTGCCTGCTCGGCCCGCTCCACCTCTTTCTCCAGCATGCTGACGATCATGCCGCCGATTTCGTCGTTCACCAGCGAAAGCTCCGAAATCGGTCTGCGAAATCCACGCGACCAGATCAGCCTTTCCTTGACGGCATCAGTCAGCAAGATGGTAAGGTCGAAGTGCGTGCTGGCGCGAGAGATCTTGCCGTCTACCAGATAGCGTGCGCCCAGTGCGCTGCCGGCCCTTCGCGGACCCAACGCCTTGTCACGAAACTGAAAGCTGGATTCCTTCGCGATGACCGGTAGCCAGCGCGTGCTGCATAATCCCTGGATGATATCTTCGGCGATACCGTCAGCCACGTAATCGAATTCCTGCGGGCCTGCTTCATTCTGGAATGGCAGGACAGCAATGGCTGGCGGCGCAGAGGGATCAGCCTTGCCTTGCGGTCCGACCCGAGCATTGTCGCCGCTTTCCCTGCTCGCAACGAAGACCCGCACCGGAAGGGCGATATTCTTGAGCGTCCGCTCGCCGAGATCGGTGAAACGGGCCGCAACCTTGTCTCTCACGTGATTCCAGGTGGTCTCGGAAATCGCCAGTCCGTCGTAGGGCGCCAATTCCTGGATGCGGGCCGCGATATTCACGTCATCACCATAGAGGCTGACACCGCGGACGATGACATTTCCGGTATTGATCCCGACCCGGAACTGCATGCGCATCCCTCCCGGCACACGGTCGTTCAGGGTGACGATCCTCTGTTGAAAGTCGAAAGCGGCGCGAAGCGCATCGATCGGCGTGCCGAATTCCGCCATGATGCTGTCACCGGCGGCGCCGAAAGTGCGTCCGCCTGCAGCGTCGCAGCTGTCAGCGATTATCGATCGCCGTTCCTCGAACGCCGCCACGGCGAATTCATCGTCGATTCCCATCAGGCGCGAAAACCCGACCGCATCTATAGACGCGATCGTTGTGATCTGTCGGGTGTATTGCCCCTCGGACATCGTTGTCGGCAGGCGCCCCCAAAATAAAGGTCAGCCTAACCTTCCCAAAAAGTTCAAGCAACCAGCAAGAGGCCTTCGGGCGTTTTGCCGGCGCATACATGGGGTTCTCTGGGCCCAAAGCGCCTTTGAGCGGCAAATGTAGTCAATTTCACAGAAGTCATACACAAGCGTGCTTAATCTGATGCCGTTCAACAGATCGTCCGACTCTAAATCAGGTGTTCGACATGACGGCCCTCTCAATCTGTACCGCATCGTCCAACAGAACGAGCATGGCGCTCGAAAGAGCCCGTCCCGAATTCATCGACGATGCCGAGCCACCCCGGATTGTGTCCAACCTCATCGAGGACGAAGCCCACCGCCCCGTTGCGCAGAAGGGCTCGGTGGTCCTCATCGATGATCGCATTCTGGCCCGGGAGTGCTTGCGCAACAGCCTGGATTCACGCCACGCTCCATGGAAGGTGATCGCTTACAACTCCATGGAAGAGTGGCATGAACAAGCGGACCGGCATCCTCCTCTGGCCGCCGTGCTCCTCCATGCGGGTTCAAACGAGATCGCTGATCCCCACATGGAGGAGCGCATCAAACAGGTCATCCGGTCATCCGATCCGGCACCGTTGATCATCCTGGCGGACACGGATGACGTGGCTCAGATTCTCGCTGCTTTCGAATATGGCGCTCGGGGCTATATACCTTCGTCGGTGAGTGTCGAAGTTTGCGTCGAAGCCATAAACCTTGCGCTCGCCGGCGGGGTCTTCGTGCCAGCGAATACGGTCTTCGCGATGCGCGATGTCATCAGTTCCAATTCCACGCCCCAACGGCATCGCCGCATGGGAATGTTCAGTTCGCGGCAAATCCAGGTGGCCAAAGCGATCTGGGAAGGCAAGCCGAACAAGATCATCGCCTATGAGTTGAACATGTGCGAGAGCACGGTGAAGGTTCACATTCGCACTATCATGCAGAAGTTGAAGGCCACCAACCGAACCCAGGTCGCCTACAAGGTCTCCAATCTGTTCGCCAGTAACGACATCGGTTTGTAATGCCCTGGCGGTCGTACCGTCTCCCATCTTCGCCGACATCGAGACGGTAATTTTCGGGGGGCAGCGGTGATGCGCTCTTAATTGCTCGCATAGCTGTCCGTCCAAAGTGCAAAGAAGACGACGGTGCCGGAAATCATCCCGTTGCCCTTTCCTTTGGTCCTCGCTTTTCCCTAGCAGAGCCGTGCCTGCCCCGCAGCCGAAGCCAGCCGGTAGGCCACTGGATAGCCTCGACTTCGGCCGGTCGTCGGGACAATTTACCGGACGACAAGCACAGGGACCGGGCTATGGGTCAGAACTTCGATGGTCTGGCTTCCAAGAAACAGCCGCCCGAGCCCACGCCGGCCATGTGACGCCATGACGATCAGCGTGCAGTTCCTTTCCTTGGCAATATCGACTATCGCCTCGGCGGGCCTCATTTCTTCTATGTACACGGTGTCGGCGGCAACGCCGATGCCCGCAGCAGCCGCCTTGGCCTTGTCGAGAATTGCCGTCGCGGTTTCCCGTTGTTGTCGCCTGTAGGTGTCAAAGTCGATCGTGGCTACAGCCGCACCCGCGCCCATCTCGCCGCCAAAGAGATAGGGGGACAACGGCTCGCTGACATTCACGATCGTGCACTTGCTGCCGAGTTGTTTCGCAAGGGAAAGGCCGTGATCCATGCCTCTTTGCGCAAGTTCGGAGCCATCGGTCGCAATGAGAATATGGGAATACATCTGGAGAGCCCTCTCGTTCGTTTTGACTTCCTCCCAACGCTACCTGCTGGCACGGGAGATTCAAACCGACCGATTGTCGCCTTGCCCGTCGATCGCCATGGCGGCAAGTTTGCAATTGGCGATTATCCGCTGAAGCATGGGGCTGCATAGCTTCAATGCTGCAATATCGGAAAAGATAAGGCTCGCAGCGCTAGGCCGGCCGGATTTCAAGCCAGGGATGTCCATCGATATGAGGCGCGGGACAGTAAGAGCACGGCAATAGTCGCGATCTGCATCCAGAGGCTTAGAGAAAGCAATACGACGCCGCGCAGAGTCCGCAGCGCAATCCATGCTTCCTTTTCAAAATATCCGTCGACTCAGATTGCGCACCGTGTTGTAAAGGCGCGGGGTTTTAAAGGCGCAGGTGTAGTGGCGACCTATGTCGAGGTGACGCTGACGATCGGCGTACCTATAGACGCGGAATATTCATCCGCCGAGCACGCAGACGACATCATTGAAAACGTCAAGCAACTATTCCCAGCGGCAGACGTGACGGTTCACGAGGAGCAAAGCCGCCAGTCGAACAAGCCGAAGCGCGAGATGCGGTACCGACGAGCATAGTCGCAATTATTTCGTCCAAGATGCAGAGACCGCTGCGGCAGGTACCCCCCCGCCGCGGACGCCATATCGAGAAGGTTATCGTGCCGAGGCGCTCCCCGACTCGTGGCGAGGAGAAGATCGCTGACGAGACTGATCATCGTCTCTGCGAGGCGCGCCAGTCAGTTGTATCGCCTCGTCAAGCGCTGCTCTGCGCCGGCTAAAGGATCGCGCCCTGTTCCAGCAACAGTTTGCGCAGGCGGCGAAAGTCGGTTTCCGCTCCTCCCTCGCAGGCAAGCGCTGCTGATATTCCGGCTGCGTGGCCGGTGGCGAAAGCCGTGCCCATGACGCGGATGGAACCATAGGCCTGGCGATCGCTTCCGACCACCCTGCCGGCGAGGCGCAGATTGGCGATGTCGCGCGCCTCGATCGCTCCGCTCGGGACATCGAAGAAGCCCTCTCCGCCGACATTGACGAAGCGCGCCCGGCCCGGCGCTTCGTGCACCTCCATGGGCCAGCTCGCCCGTGCGACCGCATCGTCATGCCTGCGGCCCGCCAGCACGTCTTCCCCCGTGACATCCCGGCGGGAGAAAGGACGGCGTGTCTCGCGAATGCCGATCTGCGGCCCGGTGGCCACGATATAGGTCTTCTCGAAACCCGGATGACGGCGCAGCACGTCGATATTCCGCCAGGCAAGTTCGCGTGCTGACATTTCGGCTTTGGTCAGGCTCTCCCCGGTGATGCCGTCGGTCGACAGGTCGATCGCCGTCCACCAGTATTCGGTATCGGAGAGTCGCACCATGACACCACCATCCTCCCGGAGGATGGGCTTGTCGGTCGTCGCATTGTGCTCGCGTATGATCTTCGCCATTAAGGTCCGGTCGAAGGCCGCATCGGCCGCAACGCCGCCGATGCGGACCGGCAGGGAGGCCGGCTGGAGGTGCGCCTCCGCCCCGCCCTTCTGGTTGAGGGCCGCCCCGGCAGTGGCCGACAGGGTGGCCTCGCCGCTGGCGTCGACGAAAGCCGCGGCTTCGACCGTCGTCATGCCGGCATGATCCAGGAGATCGACCGAGACGATCCTGTCCGCCTCGACGATTGCGGAAACGAGCCTTGTGTGGAGACGGGTTTCAGCGCCGGCGCGAAGCGCTACGCGATCGAAGGCGACTTTCACCGCCTCGGGATCGAGCGTGACGACCCAATAGCCGCTCTTCGAGACGATGGGCGCGATGTCCATGCCGATGGTTCCGAGTTCTCGCAGCACCTCTTGCCCGATGCCGGCAACGCTTTGGACAGGCGTCGGTCCCGCAAGGAAAAAGCCGCAATAGGCGAGCACCTGCGCGTTCGTCGCCGCTCCGCCCATGAAGCCGTAGCGTTCGACCAGCAAGGTCCGGCATCCGCTCCGCGCGGCTCCCGCCGCCGCTGAAAGCCCGCCGGCTCCGCCGCCGACGACCACAACATCGTATTTCTCGGTGCGCTTCTTCACCTGCTGCATCCTTCCTTTCGATCCGTACCGGTTTCGACTGAAAGCGAGGACGACACAACCCGAAGGCTTCAATAATCCCTTCCTTGAACGGCGGGATGTATAATCCTGGCCTTTTCCTCAACCGCCTCGCGGTGCTGGCGATCTGAATCCTGCCGGCTAGGTTCGAGGCATGCCTGCAATCCGGCGCCATGCCTCGCTGAGCCGTTCGAAATTCTCCCTGTCCGAACATCCGACGCCAAGCCGATCACGTCCGCATCCGAATTTGCGGCGGAATCGGTTTTCACTTGCCTGGCTTGATGAAATATGATCAGTTGACTGGACAAGCTGGAGCAACCACTGGTGTCCAAGGCACGAGCTCGAAGCGGCCCTCTTTATCTGCAGATTGCAGATGGTTTGAAAGAACACATCGGCGAACTGGGTCCCGGCGCGCGTATTCCGAGCGAGCCGCAGATCGCCAAGGATTGGGGAGTCAGCCGATTTACGGTCGCCAAGGCCGTGGAACAGCTCGTCGACGAGGGCCTTGTTACGCGACGGCAGGGGAGCGGCTCCTTTGTCGCGGAACCACCGCTACGCCGTTCGCCCGGCTATCTGCTGAGCTTCACGGAAGCGGTCGAGGCGGCAGGCCACGTGGCATCGCACCGCCTCCTTGCATTCGAGCGGACCTCCTGGGTCGACGGCCTCCCATATCCGGACAACGCCGACCTGATCCTGATGGACAGGCTTCGGCTCATGGACGGGAAAGCCGTTGCAAGACACCGCTCCGTTCTTTCAGCGGAACTGCTCGGAACGATCGGCCTTGATCGGGCGGCGGCCGAACATCCCCATTTTTCGCTCTATCGCCATTTCGAGAGACACGGCCTTTCCGTCGCAAGCGCAACCGAAAGGATGGTCGCCTGCCGCGCCGCGAAAGAGGACAGAAAGCTGCTCGCATTGGACGGAGACGCGGTCGTCGTTGCCGTTACCCGTCATTCCTTCACCGCAGACGGCATGCCGATCGACGCTGTCGACGCCATCTACGACGCACGACGATATTCCTACGAGGCGAGGCTCGTTCGTCAGCGTCGAAAAGGGAACAAGCTAAACAGGGAGAATGACAATGAAGACATCTTCGGCAATCGGCATAGCCACCTTGGCCCTCGCCTCGGCCCTTGGAACAACTAGCTCAATCGCGGCGGACAAGCCGGCCGCATTGATCATAGCGCAGGGCGGTCTCGGGGATCAGTCCTATAACGATCTCGCCTATGCCGGTTTCAAGAACGCGATCAAGGAAACCGGTCTCGAAGGCAAGCCGGTGGAATCGAAAGATGTCGTCGCTCAGGCCACAGACATCTTGCGGCGCGCATCGGATGCCGATTTCGGCCTGGTTGTCGATCTTGAATATTCCCACGGCGAGCCGCTTGTCGCGGTGGCCAAAGACTATCCGGATACCGACTACGTCATTCTCAACCAGGTACGCGAAGGCAAGAACATCGCCTCCGTGCTCTTTCAGGAGCAGGAGGGCTCCTATCTGGCCGGGACGCTTGCCGCGCTGGTGACAACCGACACGTCGATCAAGGGTATCAACGATAAACCCATCATCGGCGTGATCGGCGGAACCAAATCGGCCGGCATCGATAAATTCATTGCCGGCTACATCCAGGGCGCGAAAGCCGCAAACCCCGACATACAGGTGAAGGTCGCGTATTCGAACAATTTCGGCGACCCTGCCATAGGCTTGCAGATGACCAAGGCCATGTTCGAAGAAGGCGCGGACATCGTTTACCAAGTCGCGGGCGGCACCGGCATGGGTGTGATTCAGGCGGCCAAGGAAGCCGGGCACTACGCCATCGGCGTCGATACCGACCAGGACGGCGTTGCACCCGGGGCGGTGCTGACCAGCATGGTCAAGCGGACAGACATCGCTGTCGAGACGATGGTCAAGGACTATGCCGCGGACAAGTTCCCCGGCGGTCAGACGGTCACTTTCGGTCTCAAGGAAAACGGCGTCGGTCTTTCCGAGATGAAGTACACGAAGGACCTGATCCCAGCCGACATCCTCAAGAAGGTCGAAGAAGCCAAGGAAGGCATCCTGTCGGGCAAGATCAAGGTTTGGAATGTCGTCGACCAGGGCTATCCGGATTTCATGAAATAGCGGATCAGGCGATGACCGAACCGACGACAGGTATGGATCCCAACATCCGCCTGGGGGCATCGAATGTCACCAGGCGGTTCGGGTCGGTTGTCGCCAATGACGGCGTCGACTTCAAAGCTGAACGCGGCACGGTTCACGCCATCGTCGGCGGCAACGGCGCCGGCAAATCGACCTTGATGCGAATTCTCCAGGGCATGGACCGTCCGGATGAGGGGTTCGTTCTGGTAGACGGCGTGCCGACCGTATTCCTGGGTCCGGCGGACGCATTTGATCGGGGCATCGGCATGGTGCACCAGGAGTTCATGCTCGTGCCGGGCCTGACGCTCCTTGAGAACCTTGTCCTCGCCAAGGAACCGACGGACAAGCTCGGGCGCATCGACCACAAGGCGGCATTGGAGGCCGCGCATCATCTCGAGAAGCTTGCGGGAGTTACCCTTGACTGGCATGTCTTGGAGCAAGACGCTCCGGTTCACGTCCGGCAGATCGTGGAAATCCTGCGCCTCCTTTATCGTGGTGCGGACGTCCTGATCCTCGATGAGCCGACGGCCGTCCTGGCGCCGGCACAGGTGAACGAAGTTATCGCACTTCTGGGAAAGCTGCGGAGCGAAGGCCGCACCATCATCTTCATCAGCCACAAGCTTGATGAGGTGCTTGCCGTCGCGGACCGCATAACCGTCATGCGCAATGGCAGAGCGATCGGCAGCCTGGAGCGCCAGCAAGCGAGCAAGGCTCGTCTCGCGGAGATGATGATAGGCGAGGTTGTCGCCCGTCTCGAACTACGCGAACAAAAGGCTGGCGCGGAAGTCCTCTCGATCGAACACCTCGACGTTGCCGGCCGCAGACAGGTGAAACTGAAGGATTTCAGCCTGGCCATCCGCTCCGGCGAGATCGTCGGTATCGCCGGCGTAGCCGGCAACGGACAGGACGAAATCACCGGAGCTGTAACCGGATTGATCGAAGCGGAATCCGGCCGCATCCGCATCGGCGGCGTGGATATCACCGACGCGTCCTTAAGCGTTCGCCGGGCTGCCGGGCTGAGTTACCTGTCGCCCGACCGAGCCGCGGAGGGTCTCTGTCTTCAGGCCTCGATCACAGACAATGCGATTGCCGGGCATCATCGTGCTTCCCGATTTTGCGCTGCGGGCGTCACCAGGCTGGGCGCCATAAACCGTCATATTGAAAATCTTCTCGACCGCTTCGCCGTAAAGCGGGGATCATCGGCCTTGCCTGCTTCAAGCTTGTCGGGCGGCAACCAGCAGAAGGTAGCCGTGGCGCGGGAGCTCGACGGCGATCCGAAGGCACTCATTGCCTGTCAGCCCACGCGCGGTGTCGACATTCGCGGCATTGCCTTCATCCACCAATGCCTGCTCGACTACCGCGACAGAGGCGGTGCCGTGCTTCTGATCTCGGAAGAACTCGACGAGCTTCTGGAATTGGCCGACAGGATCGTCGTTATCTACGGTGGCGAGGTGACCGGAGAGGTTGGGCGAGGAGCATCGGACGTCGCCGAAATCGGACGCATGATGCTCGGCGGCAAGGTAGCGGCATGAGCGATGCCGTAATCATACCGGCAAAGACCGGCCTGCCTCTCAACGCCATCGCAAGTGCGCTCGTGCCACTGGTGCTGGCGCTTGTCGTTGCGGCGGTCGTGCTGGCGCTCGCCGGCTACAACCCGTTCGAGGTCTATCGTCTGCTCGCGGTCGAATCTTTCGGCAGTTCACGGCGCATCGCCGCCACGCTTTCCTCGACGACGCCGCTTATCCTTACCGGCCTTGCGACCGCGATTGCCTTTCGTGCCGGCGCTTTCAATGTGGGCGTGGAAGGTTGCATATTCGTCGGCGGCCTCGCTGCCGCCTATGTCGGCTTCACCTATGCCGGGCTTCCGGGCATCGTGCTCATAGTCATGGGACTGGCCGCATCCGTCATTGTCGGCGCGCTGTGGATGCTCGTTCCCGGCCTCCTCAAGGCGCGGCTCGATGTCGATGAGGTCGTTACGACGCTTATGCTGAATTTCATCGCCATCAGCCTGACGGCTTATCTGGTGAACGGTCCCCTCCTGGCTCCTGGCTCGGCTAATTCGGCCACCCCAATGGTCGCGACGGCCGCGCGGTTGCCACGTCTCATGCCACCCTCGACGCTGAATATCGGCTTCATCATCGCGGTGCTCCTGCTCGCTCTCTACTGGCTTTGGGGCAACCGGACGGCACTCGGCTTCGAGACGCGGCTGGCGGGCCTCAATGCCCGTTTCGCGACAGCGCAGGGTATCGACGTGCCGATGCTCATCATCAAGATGATGCTCCTCTCCGGAGCGATCGGTGGGCTTGCGGGGGGTATCCACGCGCTTGGCACGGTCGGCCGTTTCGTCTCGGGCTTTTCCCCGGGATACGGCTTCACCGGCATCGCCGTGGCGCTGCTCGGCCGCGGCACGGCACCGGGCATGTTTCTCGCCGCATTGCTGTTCGGCGCGCTTGCCACGTCGGGTGCCACGATACAGCTCTTCAGCGACGTCCCGATCGAGATCGTCGACATCCTGCAGGGCATGATCATGATCTTCGCGGTCGCCCGCTTCGGCTGGATCTTCGCCCGCCGGCGGAGGGTGGCATGATCGATAACATTATCTTCGCGGCCATCGCGATGACGACGCCCGTGCTGCTGGCCGCGATCGGAGGTCTGGTCAACCGTGTTGGCGGCATCGTCAATATCGGTCTGGACTCGATGATGCTGGCGGGAGCGCTGGCGGGACTCATCGTCTCCTCCACGACAGGAAGCAGCGTCCTGGCCGTGTTGGCGGCTGCCGTGATTGGCGCGGCGCTCGGCCTCCTGATGTCGCTTGCCGTCACTCGGCTCGACGCGAACGAGATCATCGTCGGGCTGGGCTTCAATGTAGCGGTTGCGGGGTTGGTTCGGTTCTTCCTGAAGACCGCCTACGATAGTTCCGGAACACTCAGCCTTCCGGGCGTGGTGCGCCTGCCGGCGATCGACGTTCCGGTTATCGCCGACGTGCCGGTACTTGGCGCGCTGATCTCGGGCCATGACGCGCTGACCTGGATCGCATGGCTCCTGGTCCCCGCGACCGCATGGTTTCTGGCCAGAACACGGCTGGGTCTCAGGCTTCGCGCGGCAGGCGCCGCGCCGCAGGCTGCCCGGTCACTCGGTCTCAGGCCGCTCCTGCTGCGCGATGCGTCGACCGCTTTCGCCGGGATGATGGCCGGGATTGCCGGTGCCTATCTTTCAATCGGCGTCGTCGGCATCTTCAACGAAGGGATCACCGCGGGTCGTGGTTTCATAGCGCTCGCGGCTTTCTATTTTGGCCGAAACCGGCCTTGGTCGACGGCGTTCGGTGCACTTCTGTTCGGCTTTTTCGACGCCTTCCAGATCAGGATGCAAGGCCGTGGCGTACCGGCGGAACTCGTTCAGACGTTGCCTTACATCATGGTGATCGTCGTCCTTACCGTGATGGCGTTGGCGACACATCGCAAACGCTCGAGGAGGGCCTGAGCATGGCAGCCAGTGTCAAGACCGCTCTCTTGTTGGTGGATGTGATCAACTCCTTCTTTCAACCCGGACACCCGAACTATTACGATGGAGTCGAAAAGGTCCTTCCCGCGCTTCAATCACTTCTCGCGGCAGCGCGGCGCTCCGGTTCCATCGTTGTCCATGCCGTGGAACTGCATCGGCCGGTATTCGACGACTTCGAGTGGCGCAAACTGCCCGTTCACCACCTTGCGGGAGCACAGGACGCCGAATTCTTCCGCGAGTTTCGACCGGAGGGAACGAGCGAAACCACTGTCTTCAAACGCAGGTTCAGCGCGTTCTTCGCCACCGATCTTGCGCTGTTCCTGACCGAGCAGCGCGTGGAACGCGTGGTTATCGGCGGCGTGAAGACAAATGTGTGCATTCGCGCGACCGCACAGGACGCCTTCGCCAACGGCTTCGAGCCCGTCGTCCCACGCGAAGCTACCAATTCCAACAGGCCACATCTGGCCGAAGCCTCGCTTGAAGACATTGACCGATACATGGGGCGTGTCGTGTCGCTGGACGAAGCGATCGGGATGCTGTCGTGACCCGGATAGCCATAACAGGATATGCCAGCCTCGACCACGTCGCGGTGCTCAATGGGACGCCTCGGGCCGGCCGCACTACTACCATCCTGCGCCGCCCAGACGATGCCTGGCCGCGGCTCGGCGGGAGCCCAGCCTATGTCGCCGCCGCGCTGGTCGCCTCAGGCGTGCCCGACGCATTTCCGATTTGCTGGGTGGGTGAGGACGCCGAGGGCGCGGATTACAGAATGCGGCTCGCCGGCGAAAAGATTCCCGAAGCGGGCGTCGTGGCTTCAAGCAGGCTGCGCACCCCCGTAGCCATCCTCGCCTATGAGCCGGATGGCGGTTGCATCTGCCTCTATGATCCCGGCTCGATAGAGGATCTGAATTTCTCCGAACGTCAGCATGACCTGCTTTCGACAAGCGATTGGACCTGCATTACGATCGGACCGAGGCTCGCCACCGAGACCGCATTGATGACGGTCGGCCACAAGGCTCGCCTCGCCTGGGTGGTAAAGCACGATCCACGCTCGATGCCGATTTCATTGGCTGCCCGGATCGCGGAACGCAGCGATCTGATCATTACAAGTAAAGCCGAACGCGCCTTCCTGGACGAAGCGATGGCCAAGGCCTCAACCTCTCGGCCCGGCTTGATCGTGATCGAAACGCAGGGAGGATCAGGCGCGCTCCTGAAGCGCGATGGAAAGGAGACTTTCGTCGAGACCTCTATCATCGACGTGAGCGATCCGACCGGAGCTGGAGACACTTTTGCCGGAGGCGTACTCGCGGCTCTCGTAAAAGGTGAATCGGACCCGGCCGAAATATTGACGGCCGGCCATCGCGCTGCGGCCGTTTTGCTTTCGACGCGGCTCGATGCGGAAAAGGAGAACACTGCCCAATGAAGGAAAATGAAGAGACGGGCAGCGCCTGGTATATCGGCGCACGCCGCGACGAGGTCGGAGAGGCCGCCCTCCTCGTCGGCGATCCGGCTCGTATCGAGCGTCTGGCGGTGCATATGACGGATGTTCATCTCGTCCGGGAAAATCGTGGGCTTCGCACCATCACCGGGACGCGCAACGGACGCCGCATCACCGCCAGCGCGTTCGGCATGGGCGCGCCGATCGCCACGATCGTGCTGCATGAGCTTTTTGCGCTCGGCGTTCGCACTTTCCTGAGGATCGGAACGGCGATGGCCGTCCCCCCTGCTCGACTGGGCGACTTCGTTTTGGCCGATGGAGCGCTACGCGCGGACGGCACGTCGAACAGCTATGCCCCGCTTGGCTTTCCGGCGATTGCCGATTTCGGACTGAACGAGCACCTCCGTCAGAGATTGTCGAAAGCCGGGCGCAACTGGCATGCGGGAATTTTCGGCACATGGGACGGTTTCTATACGGAAATGTTCAGCCTCTCCGGCGACCGGCGCGAGATGATCGCCAGGCTGAAGAATGACATCGAACGGCTCGGGCTGATCGGGACCGATATGGAGACATCCGCCCTTCTCGTCGCCGCACGCGTCTTGGGCGCGCGCGCGTCGACGCTCTGCATCGCTACGGTTGACGCCCATACGCAAGAGAAGATCGGCGACCTCGAGATGGCACGAGCCGAAACTGAACTCTTCGAGATCGCCCTGGACGCGCTCGCCGCCTGATTGAACCCAACCCGACAATAGAAGGAGGCCTTGGATGACCTCTCTGATCGATAGATATTTCAACACATTGGCCGAGAGGCTCGAAAAAGTGCGTACGAGTCAGGCGGATTCCATCCGCAAGGCTGCCGAACTTTGCGCCAGAAGCATTGCAGCGGAAAAGCTGGTCTTCACCTTCGGCACCGGGCACGGGGCCCTGCCGGCGCTCGAGAGTTTCCCGCGCACCGGCACGATCGTCGGTTTCCGGCCCATCGTCGAAAGCACAATGATCTCCTTCCATCATGTCTGGGGCGACATGGGCGCGAGGCAATACCGCTTCATCCATTCTCAGGAAGGTTACGGCAAGGCGATCCTGAGTTCGCACCAGATCGACCCGGCCGACACGATGATCCTCTTTTCGCATTCCGGCATCAACGCGGTGATCATGGACATAGCTATTGCGTGCAAGGCGCGGGGCGTATCGCTGATCGGCGTGACGTCCCTGCCCCATTCGTCGGTGACGCCGTCGCGCCATTCATCGGGCAAGCGCCTGTTCGAAGTCGCCGACGTCGTCGTCGACACCGGCATTCCGCTTGCCGATGCGGCGATCACGATCGACGGTCTCGATTCGCCGGTGGGCGCCTCCTCCACAAGCGTCACCATCGCTATCGCTCATGCGATCGTTTCCTCCACGGCGGAGATCCTCGTCCAACGAGGCATCAAGCCGCATGTCATGGTCAGTCCGAATACGACCGGCAAGGAAGCCGCGACACGCCAGAACGACGAGAATTACGAAGAACTCTGGAAGCGGCTGAAGGCGCGCTGACCGATGGACCGCAAGCTTTTCATCGACGGAAAATGGACGGATGCCGCGACCGGCAACCGTGCTTCCATCCCCGATCCTGCCACCCGCGAGACCGTCGGCACGAGTTCCATCGCCGGCCGCGCGGATGTCGCTCTGTCGGTTGCTGCCGCGAAGCGAGCGCTGCAGGGCTGGGGCAACACCCATCCCGACGAGCGCGCCGCAATCCTGCATCGGGCGGCCGGTCTGATCGAGCAACGCGTCGAGGCCATCGCTGAATTGCTGACGCGCGAACAGGGCAAGCCTATCCCCGATTCAAGAAAGGAAATCCTGTTCGGCGTCGAGGTCATCCGTTTCTACGCCGAGGAAGGAAAACGGCTCGGCGGCTCCATTCGCCCGGCCTCGCGACCCGATATCCGCAATCTGGTGACGACGGCACCGGTGGGTGTCGTCGGCGGCATCATCCCCTGGAACTATCCCGTCGATCTCTATGCGTGGAAAGTTGCCCCGGTGCTCGCTGCCGGCTGCACGCTTGTTGCAAAGCCTCCACACGAAACGCCGCTGGCGATCGGCATGGTTGTCCAATGCTTCGCCGATGCAGGCCTGCCGAATGGCGTTCTCAACGATATACCGGGCACGGGTCCCGAGGTAGGCGCGGCGCTCGCCGAGCATCCCGGCATCTCGATGATAACGGCGACGGCTTCGGTACCGGCCGGCCAGTCGATCATGCGGGCGGCGTCGGGAAACCTGAAACGGCTGTCCCTCGAACTCGGAGGCCAATGCCCCTTTATCGTGCTGGACGATGCCGACCCGGAGGAAGCGGCAGCCGCTGCCGCGCGCCGATCCTTTTCCAATATGGGCCAGATCTGCATCGCGGTGAACCGCATCCTCGTCTCGCGCGGCATCCATGACCGCTTCGTCGAAGCGCTGGTAGCGGAGACACGGAAGATCAGGCTCGGCCATGGCGTCAAGCCGGGCGTCCTCTACGGGCCGGTATTGAACGAGAGTGTGCGTGAACGTGTCAGCCGGCATGTTGCGGACGCCGTCGACCGCGGCGGCCGACTCCTGGTCGGCGGTAGAACGCCACATGGCGATGATATGGATGCAGGCTATTTCTTTGAACCGGCCCTTGTCGATAACGTTCCCGACGACGCGTTGGCGCTGACACAGGAGACGTTCGGGCCGCTGGCCGCTATCCGTCCCGTCGCCGACGATGCCGAAGCGCTCGGGGTAGCCAACGCGCTTCCCTTCGGTCTAGCCGCATACGTCTATGCCGGCGACCTCGAACGTGCCTGGTCTCTGGCCGAGCAGATCGAGGCAGGAGCGGTAGGCGTGAATGTCAATGATACCAGCGAACTTCACGCACCCTTCGGCGGCTGGAAGATGAGCGGCATTGGCCGCGAATTGGGGCGCGAGGGGATCGAAGCGTTCCGTGAGGTAAAGCATATCAAGATGCGGGTACGGAGACGGGCGTGATTTTTAGATTGGGACGCTGTCGGCCTCCTTGCCTTCACTCTTGGCATGAACACGTTGGCGGCGGGCTCCCTACCACCCGGAGGATCGTTGGTAGGGAATGCTCAATCGCCGCAGCAGCGCGACGGCCTGGCTGAGAGCGAGGCCGATAACGCCAATGACGACCATGCCGGCAATCACCTTGTCCGTCTCGAGGCCGGCCTGAGCGTTGGTGATCATGTAGCCGAGCCCGGCCTGGGCTCCGATATATTCGGCCGCGATCACGGAGACCCACGCATAGGCTATCGCGACCTGAAGCCCCGTGAGGATGCGCGGCAGCGCCGCGGGAAGAACGACACGCAGCAACATCCGGGAGCCCGAAATGCCAAGCATCCTTGCCGCCTTCAGCGTTAGCGGATCGACGCTGGCGATGGCCGCGGCCGTATTGATGGCGACCACGAAATAGCAGGCGTACGCGACGACGAATATCTTGCCGATGATGGAGACGCCGAACCAAACCACAAGGAGCGGAACCATCGAAAAGGGAAGGATGAAGCGAAAGCTCTCCACGATCGGATCGAGGAATGCTCCGAGCGCTGCCGACCGGGCAAGCGCGAAGCCCGTCGCGAGACCCAGCGCGGTGCCGATCAGGAATCCCCAGAAGAGTTCCGTCAGGCTCGTGGTCACGTCGATGCCGAGCGATCCCGTTGAAACCATTTCCGCGAGCGAACGCCCGACCGCCAGCGGCGAAGGCAGGATCACAGGCCGCGTGTCGAAGATCGCCGTCGTCCCCCACCATATCGCGACAAGGATGACAAAGCCGAGAAGCGCGCTTGCGGCACCGCCGGGAGATGGAAGATAGCGTGCGATGCGCCCAATCATCTCATGTTTCCCGGTTGGCGACGATCCATGGGAACAATGCCTGCTGCGCGCGCACGAAACACCAGTTGGCGGCGTAGCCGAGTGCCGCCAGCACGAGCATTCCGACCATGATCTGCGCCACGTCGAAGGATTGCCCGCCATAGCTTTCCAGCGCTCCGATGCCGACATCGCCCGCGACCAGTTCAGCGATGACCACGCCGCCCCAGGCGGCACCGAGCGCATAGCGCAGGCCGACCAGGATGTCGGGCATGGCCGACATCAATGCTACCTCGATGCGTTGCCGCAGCGTCAGATGAAGCGACCTGCCGGCTTTCAGAAGTTCCGCATCGATCGAGGAGACACCCTGCGCCGTGTTCACCACGACGGTGAAGAGGCTGATCAGAACGATGATGCTCGCCTTGCTCCAGTAGCCGATGCCGAACCACAGGATCGCCAGCGGCACCCAGGCGAGCGGCGAAATGAACCGCAGGAAATCGAGGACGGGCCTGAGCAGCAGGCGGACGGGTTCCACGCGGCCGATGAGGATGCCGATCGCGATCCCCAGCAGCGAACCCAGCACCCAGCCGCCCAGCGCCTCCTGGACGCTCGCCCAAATGTCCGCCAGCAATTCCGTGCGTGCCAGTTCCACCAGCCGCACCGCCACCCGCCAGGGCGTCGGCATGAGTTCGAG
>Ga0097680_1001659_pt1 | contig 19034 bp, 14 predicted proteins | sample ThiBiot_750_biof_2_FD_72844 | JGI IMG/M metagenome (GOLD analysis project Ga0097680, IMG submission 72844) | Wastewater bioreactor microbial communities from Cape Town, South Africa - Thiocy_cont_750_biof - 1398105538117 (version 2) (version 2) ...
GCTGCATGCGGTGTGGGTCGGCGGCGGCCCGCTGGCGCCGCAGGATGCCTATGCCGCGGTCTGCCGCGGCCTGCGCCATGCACGCGTCGCGGCGCGGCTGCAGTCGCTGGGCGGCGATCCGCCGCTGATCGTGGACGTGGGCCACAACCCGCAGGCCGCGCGCGCGCTGGCCGCGTGGCTGGACGCGCAGCCGCCCGCGCGCACCCACGCCGTATACGGCGCGCTGGCGGACAAGGACGTGGCCGGCGTGCTCGCCGCGCTGGGCACGCGTATCGACCACTGGCACCTCGCCGGCCTGGACGGCGCCAGCCCGCGCGGCCTGCCGGTGGAAGCGCTGGCCGGGATCCTGCAGCGGGTGCTGCCGCAGGCGACGCACGACCGCCACGCGGACGTGGCCGGCGCGCTGGCCGCGGCCCGGGCCGCGGCGAAGCCCGGCGAGCGCATGCTCGCGTTCGGCTCGTTCTTCGTGGCCGGCGCGGTCATGGCTGAACGCGGCCGGTGAGCCGCGGGCGGCGGGTGGAGCGGGGCAGGTATAATCGGCGGATTGCGGGCCACGCGGGCCGCCTCGGAGCGAACTCTTGAAAACACGTCTGCTGGGTGCTGCCGTACTGATTGCCCTGCTCGTCATCTTCGTGCCGATGTTCTTCTCCAGCAATCCGCCGCCGGCCACGGCGGGCGACCAGTCGGTCAGCCTCGCGATCCCGCCCGCGCAGGACGGCAACCTGCAGACCCGCACCATGAGCCTGACCCCAGGCGCCCCCGCGACGGCGGGGAGCACGGCACCTGCGGCGACCACAACCGTCGCGGCAGCGCCGGCCGCCAGCACCGCCACGGTGACGCCGGGACAGGGTGGCCTCGCCACGGTGGATATCGCCTCGCGCCGGCCCACCGACGTGGGCACCGACGCGGCCGCGCCCAAGGCGCAGCCGCCGGGCGGCACGGTGATGGGTTCCGGCGCCTCGCCGTCGCAGCCGGTGATCCCGCTGCAGAACGGCAGCTCCAGCGCCACGAAAGCCGCCGCGGCCGGAGCCGTGGCTGCCGGTGCCGCCGCGGCGGCCGCGACGCGCGCCCCGTCGCCCACCCAGGCCGCGGCCACCGCCCCCGCCACGGGCGCGGTCGATCACGCGTTGTACGTGCTCAACCTCAGCGCCTATGCCAACGCCAACAGCGTGGACCACCTGGTGCGCAAGGTCCGCGGCCTCGGTTACCCGGTGCTCACCCGCATCATCACCCAGGCCGGCAAGCAGCTCACCCTGGTGACCGCGGGTCCGTTCGATTCGCGCACCGCGGCCGAGGCGGCGCGGCTGAAGATCACCCAGTCGATTCCCGGCGTGCCGGCGAAACTGGTGGAAGGGCTGGGCCACGCGGATTCCAACATCGCCTCGACGCCGGTCGGCCCGGGCACCCGCAAGGCCGCGACCCCGGCAGCGACGCCCGCGGCCACCGCGCCGGCGCGCGCCGGCGGCTACGCGGTGCAGCTCGCCGCGCTGGGCAGCGAGGCCGACGCCAACGCGATGCGCGACAAGCTGCGCGCCGGCGGCTTCGACGGTTTCGTGGATTCGGTGAACGCGGGCGGCAAGCGCCTGTGGCGCGTGCGCGCGGGCCCGCAGACCCAGCGCGCGGACGCCGAGCGCGTGCGCGACCAGATCAAGGCGAAGTTCGGCATCAGCGGCAACGTGGTCGGCGTCCCCTGAGTACGGCGCAGGCGTGAGCCAAGGCATGAACTGGATCGACATCACGATACTCGGCGTGCTGGGCCTGTCGGTGCTGATAGGCCTGTGGCGCGGCCTGGTGTCCGAGGTGCTGGCGCTGGTGATCTGGATCGCCGCGTTCTGGGTGGCGTGGCTGTTCGGGCCGACGATGTCCGCACAACTGCACATGATCACCGTGCCGGCGGCGCGCATCGCCGCGGGCTACGCGTTGTGCTTCGTGCTGGTGCTGCTGCTGGGCGCGCTGCTGCGTTTCCTCATGCTGCGGCTGCTGGCGAGCACCGGCCTGTCCGGCACCGACCGCCTGCTGGGCATGGTGTTCGGGCTGGCGCGCGGTGTGCTGCTGGTGTGCGTGCTGGTGTTCCTGTGCCAGTTCACCGCCTTCACCCGCGAGCCGCCGTGGCGGCAGTCGCTGCTGCTGCCGCCGTTCCAGAGCGCCACCATCTGGCTGGGCCAGCGGATTCCGCCGGGCGTGCGCGAGCATTTCCACCCCGACGCGGTGACGGGCTCGCTGCGCGAGCGCCTGGACCCGGCGACCGTGGCCGGCGCCTTGCGCGGGCACCTGGATACCCCGGCACCGTCCGGCACATTGCACAAGCCGTCGGCCGCCACCATATCGGCGCCGGGCACGAGCCCCGTACCGGCGGCTTCCGTCTCCTCTTCGAATCACCCGTAGCAGGCAACCCATCATGTGCGGAATCATCGGCGTCGTCGGTACCACCGAAGTGGCATCGGGGCTTTATGACGGCCTCACCGTGCTGCAGCACCGCGGCCAGGACGCGGCCGGCATCGCCACGGTGGATGGCGCGCGGCTGCGCCTGCACAAGGGCAACGGCCTGGTGCGCGACGTGTTCAACCAGCACGCGATGAACCGGCTGCGCGGGCGCATCGGCATCGGCCACTGCCGCTACCCCACGGCGGGTTCCGAGGGCGCCGAGGAGGCGCAGCCGTTCTACGTCAACTCGCCCTACGGCATCGCGTTCGCGCACAACGGCAACCTGGTGAACACCGAGGCGCTGCGCAAGGAAATGTTCGAGGACGACCGCCGCCACATCAACACCGATTCGGATTCCGAGGTGCTGCTGAACGTGCTGGCGCACGAGCTGCAGATCCAGGAGCGGATGGCGCTGACGCCGGACCACATCTTCAAGGCCGTGGCCGCGGTGCATGCGCGCGCGCGCGGCGGCTATGCCTGCATCGCGCTGCTGCTCGGCTACGGCCTGCTGGCGTTCCGCGACCCCAACGGCATCCGCCCGCTGGTGCTGGGCGAGCGCGTCACCGGCGAGGGGCACGAGTACGCGGTGGCCTCCGAATCGGTGGCGCTGGACGTGCTGGGCTTCAAGCGCCTGCGCGACGTGGCGCCGGGCGAGGCGGTGTTCATCACCGACGACGGCAAGCTCCACACGCGCCACTGCGCGGACGGCGCGACGCACGCGCCGTGCATCTTCGAGTACGTGTACCTGGCCCGTCCCGACTCGATGATCGAGAACGTGTCGGTGTACAAGGCGCGCCTGCGCATGGGCCAGAAGCTGGCCGAGAAGATCCTGCGCGAGCGGCCGGACCACGGCATCGACGCGGTGATCCCCATTCCCGACACCGCCCGCACCGCCGCCAGCGCGCTGGCCGAGGCGCTGGGCGTGCCGTTCCGCGAGGGCTTCGTCAAGAACCGCTACGTGGGCCGCACCTTCATCATGCCGGGGCAGGGCGACCGCGTGAAATCGGTGCGCCGCAAGCTCAACCCGGTGGAGCTGGAGTTCCGCAAGAAGAACGTGCTGCTGGTGGACGACTCCATCGTGCGCGGCACCACTTCGCGGCAGATCATCCAGATGGCGCGCGACGCCGGCGCGCGGCAGGTGTACTTCGCCTCCGCCGCGCCGCCGGTGCGCTATCCCAACGTGTACGGTATCGACATGCCCTCGGCCGGCGAACTGGTCGCCGCCGGCAAGACCGAGGCCGAGGTGCAGCAGATGCTCGGCGCCGACTGGCTGATCTACCAGGACCTCAAGGACCTGGTGTGGGCGGTGCAGGACGGCAACGAATCCCTGAAGCAATTCGACGCTTCCTGCTTCGACGGCGAATACATCACCGGCCTGGACCGGCATTACCTCGAGCAGATCGAGATGCTGCGCTCCGACGACGCCAAGGCCGCGCGGCGTACGGCGTGACACCGCTTTTCCTCCCTCTCCCCTCCGGGGAGAGGGCCGGGGTGAGGGGACGGTGCTTGCGGAAGACCTCGCCATGACCCATCTCCACGCCGCCGCCCACGCCTGCCTGGCCGCCACCGATCCCGCCGAAAAGCTGCGTCTCACCCATGCGGCGTGGGCTGCCGTGCAAGTGGGCGAACTGCTTCCGGACGCCGCAGCGCCGTCGCCCGAACCCATCGCTGCGCCCGGCCGTCCCGCGAAGCCGCGCCTGGTCAGCGCCCGCCAGGTGCCGCAACGCGGCCTCGGCAGCGTCGAAGGCCGCGCGGCCCTGGTGCACGCGGTCGCGCACATCGAGTTCAACGCGATCAACCTCGCGTGGGACGCCGTCTACCGCTTCCGCGGCATGCCCGACGAGTTCTACCGCGACTGGGCCAGTTGCGCGCACGACGAGGCGCGCCACTTCGCGCTGCTCTCCGCGCGGCTGGCCGAGCTGGGCCACGCCTACGGCGACTTCGACGCCCACAACGGCCTGTGGGAAATGGCCGAGAAGACCGCGCATTCGGATACCGCGCGCATGGCCCTGGTGCCACGCGTGCTGGAGGCACGTGGGCTGGATGTGACGCCGGGCATGATCGAGCGCCTGCGCCATGCCGGCGACGAACGCACCATCGCCGCGCTGGACGTGATCCTGCGCGAGGAAGTGGCCCACGTCGCCGCCGGCACGCGCTGGTATCGCTGGTGCTGCGAGCGCGACGGCATCGATCCGTTCGAGACGTTCTTCGATCTGCTGCGCGATTACCTGGGCGTCAGCCTGCGCGGTCCGTTCAATCGCCCCGCGCGGCTGCAAGCCGGCTTCGTCGACGCCGAGCTGGACCGGCTGGCGGCGCTGGCCGTCGCCGACCCCGCCGCATGACCGGCAAACACCGCATGCTCACCTTGCTGAACCGCCGCCCGCGCGCGGTTTGACAGGCCCATCCCCGGTCATGAGGATGGGAGCGCGCCGTGCCCGCGGCGTTCCCCCGCGACGGCCCTGGCCCACGCATCGCCGCCACCGTGCTTCGGTCCGATGCCACCCCCGCCTGACGTGCCTGCCGTCGCGCTCCCACCCCCACGAGGAGGAGACGACATGAAACCCGCCATTCCCTACATCCTGCCGGCCCTGTTGCTGGCCCTGGGCAGCGCCCAGGCCCAGATGGCTCCCGCGCAGGCGCCGCCACAGCAGGAACCGCAGCAGATGCTTCAGCGCGAGCCGCAGCAGATGCCACAGCAAGCGCCGCCGCAGTCGACGCCGGCCTCGGCTGCGCAGACGACGGGTTGCGGCGGCGTCGCGAACAAGGCGATCACTGCCATGAACCACGCCGATTTCGATGGCGCGTCGCAGTCGTTCGATCCCGCCCACAAGCCGCCGACAGAAAAGCTGCAGCAGGCCTGGGACTCGCTGACCAAGCAGTACGGCAAGCCGAAGGCGGTAGGCGGCGCGACCCAGGGGCAGATCACCCAGGGCTATACCGTCGTGCTGGTCCCGATGCAGTTCGAAAAGGGGCAACTCGGCGCCGAGGCGGCGTGCAGCGCGCAAGGGCAACTGGTGATGCTGCGCTTCGGCCTGATGCCGGATTCCGGGGCCGCGAAATAGTCTCGACGACGCCCGCGATCGATTGCGCCGCGTGGAAACGGGAAAGCCGCCCGAAAGGGCGGCTTTTCCTTCCCGGAACCAGCGGTTCCGGGACTTTTCTTGGTCGGGGAGACAGGATTTGAACCTGCGACTTCTACGTCCCGAACGCAACGATCAACTTTTCCACTTTTCGCACCCTTAAAAAAGTGCCAAAAAAACAGATGGTTGCAACGCATTTTTGTGATGGTGACATCTACGTTATGAACGTAGATGTCATATCAGAAAATGGCGTAATAACAATGCATTACGGGACATGGGGACACCTATGGGGACACCACATATTTTTGAATAAACCTGAAGAAAATATTTTCCCTGACGTTCACGGTGAGCGTTTTGGGGTCCCTCGGCGCTCCACAGTTCTCAGGCAGGGCGAGAGGGGGCTTGCACCCACATACCATTTCTCTCCATCCGCACCCGTTTCGAGCGGTTGAATGCTGAGATGTGGCCCGCGTCGCGGCGCCCCGGCCGGGCTGCAGCAGGAGCGGCACCCAGATGGGTGTCTCAAGCGTCGAGAAGGTTGGCAGGTATCCTCACGGGTCGCGATACTGTTGCCATTTTCTGGGAAACCCGATTCGATGCCCTTGTTGTCCTGGTTCAACCGCGACGCCGACCTGACGCGCGCCGCCGTGGCTCCGTATCGGCTCTTGGAGCCCGTGACCAGCCTTTCCTACGGCGATCCGGACTCGCCCAACATGCTGATCGAGGGAGACAACCTCGATGCCCTCAAATCCGCGTCTGCGAGCGAGCGGACGAAATCAACTGAGGCATAATTCGGTCATCGGGGGGCAAATGACTATTTCGATGGGGTTTTTCAACACCAACGTCGAGGGTCATGCGGGGGCGTGCAACGCCGCCCGCGGCGGTTCTTTGCCCAACACTTTTGGCGGTTGGTGAAGGGAGAGGAATGGACGCCGAAACGACCAATGTCTTCGATGGCAGCCTGCCCATTCCAGAGGTGTTGCGCCGACTTCAGCACCGATTGCTGGATCTGACCGCGCGCAACCGATTGCTCAACTTCAAGATTACCGCTGGCAAGGCGCTATCATTGGTGCCAGGGCGTTTGGATGACACATACCGTCGGTTGACGGGCGCCAACCCTGGCACGGTTCAAATCGTGCCGATTCCCGATCCGAGACGCGACGAGTGGGTCGTCAAGCACGATCGCTCGGTCAAACCCGAGCCGAAGGAACACGCGCTCCGCCTGGGTTTGAACATCGAACTGGAAGAAATCTCGGAGAGTCGGGGCGATGCGAAGATCGCCCGCGTCCAGCACTACGACGAAGACCTTGCCAAACACTTTCGCAAGATCGATCGTGAAGCGCGCCTGGCGTTGGAAGAAACGGGCGCCAACATGCTTTATTTGGTGTTGGGGTGTTTGGATTACACGGAAAATCTCGGCTCCGACAAAGTGTTGTCGGCGCCCCTTGTGTGTGTGCCTGTCAAACTCGACTCCATCCAACTAGCACATGAGGTCGTTTTCAACCTTGCGTACACGGGCGAAGAAATCGAGGAAAACCTTTCGCTCCGCGAGCGGTTGAAACGGGATCACAACTTCACGTTACCCGAGTTTCCAGAAGAAGACGAAGGCGTCGAAACATACTTTCGGCAAATCGACAAATTGATCGAGCGGCGCCCAAAATGGAAGGTGCGTCGGAGCATGACACTGGCACTGCTGTCGTTCGCCAACATGCTGGTGATTCGCGGTCTCGATCCGGACAACTGGGTGGACGTGAACGGCCAGTCCACGCTCTTGAACCACCCCGTGATCAAGCAGATTTTCACGGGGGGCAACGAAGCGACCGGGCAAGGCTACGCCGAGGAATACGATTTGGATCGGCTGCCGTCGGCGGACCTTCCGTTGATTTACGATGCCGACAGTTCGCAACACAGCGCCATCGTCGATGTGATGGCGGGCAAATCGCTCGTGATTGAAGGTCCGCCTGGAACCGGCAAATCCCAGACGATCACCAACATCATCGCCGCTTGCCTCCACGCGGGAAAATCGGTGTTGTTCGTGGCCGAGAAGTTGACGGCGCTGCAAGTGGTCCAGCGTCGACTTCAAGCCGCCGGCTTGGATCCTTTCTTGCTTGAACTCCACTCGAACAAAACGAACAAGCGCCAGGTCCTCGAAGCCCTTGAAAGCCGATTGGATTTGAGGACGGCTCCGCCGTCTGGGTTGGAAACAACCATCGAAAGGCTTGCCGACCGCAGGCATAAACTCGATCAATACGCAAAGTTGTTGAACACAGTGACGGGCAACCAGTTGGGTATCACGATCCACCAAGTGTTATGGCGTGCCGAACACAGCCGGGTCAAGTTGGGCGACTTCACCGAGAAATTGATCGGCGTGACCGTCAAGTCCGCGCCACAATCCAACGCCCCGACGCTCGAAAGCAATCTCAACCACGTTAAATCGCTGGCGCAGACCTTCAAGGACATTGGGTACTACGACACCAATAGTCCTTACTGGGGGTTCTTTCCTGACAGCCTTGCGCCAGGCGACGATTTGGCGATAGAAAAGGTCTTCCAGCGCGCGTTAACGTTCGTCGAAGCGGCCAAAGCGGCGAGCAAAGAACTGATGGATACGTACGGTTTGCGCGAAGACGAAGCGAACGGTTTGGCGGATTCGTCCAGACTGATCGAGAAAGTCGAGAACCTGAAAGCGTTGTTGGCGGACGATACAGCCGTCGACGTACTTCCGGTGATTTTTGGCAAGGATCACGCGAACCAGAAGAACGCGCTCGATGTTCTCAGAAAGAACAACGCGACGTTGAACGCAATCATGGAGTTGGAAGCGGCGACCCAGGGTAAGGTGGACTACGGGAAGGTGGTGCAATCGCACCTGACCGAAAAGGTCATGGTTTTTATCCGCCAAAACGGATTGGGTGGCCTGCAGGTTGGGAAACTGGAGGACAACACCCGACGATTGGATGCGCTACTGAAGGCGGGGGCCCAAGCGCGCGAAGGCCTGAACAAGGTGTTGGAACAAGTTGGTCTTGCGCAGGATTCGGCCGAAGGAGACGAAAAACTCAAGGCAATCATCGAAGTTTGTGCCGCCGCGCCGTTGCCGCAGTTGCACATGCGATCGGCCGCACTGGCGAAGCCCAACGCGGCGGACATTTTGAGCAGGGGCAACGCCGAACGCATTCGCCTCCAATCTATGGAGGAGGGCGTTTCGCAGCGGTTTTACATGGACCAGGCGCCAGAGGACGCGGAACTTCGCCAGTGGATCTTGGTGTTGCGCGAAGGCGATACGTGGTATCGCGTTTTTCAGAAGCCATGGCGCACCGCCGTCAAGGCGCATCGTTCGTTGTCGCGTGACAAAACAAAAATGGTGGCCGCGCAGCGTTTGGCCGAACTGGAGGAATTGTCTGAACTCCGCAAAGGTTGGTCTCTCTGGACCAACTCAGGTCCACTGACCCACGCGGCCGGCGTCTCGCCGTTGCCGTCAGACTTTCCGTTGTTGGATGCCGCCAAGATCGCCAAATGGCTGAAGGGCGCCAGCGAGCGTTTGACGCAAGCCGGCGTCGGCGAAGCCGCGCTCGATCCTCTGACGGTCGAACGTACGACCATTGCAGGTTTAGCGTCCAAGCAAGCGGAGGTGGCCTCATACTTCGGCGCGCTTCAAAGTTTGGATGATTGGATCAACTCCAACTGCCCACGGCTTCAAGGTTGGAGCGACGCCAAGAACTGGAAACAACGCCTTTCGGCAGCGAACAACTTGCTGGGACAACTGCACGTGGTGTCCAACGATTTCGCCGGCGCCGTCCACGCTGGCGAAACATTAGAGCAAGGCCAAGTGCTGATCCAACAAGCACACGAGTTGTTCGCAAAATCGAATCAGATCGCAGGCTCGTCGGAACTGAAGGCTGTTCTGGGTGAACGGGCGTCGCGCTTCCGCGAAGAATTGCCTGCGATCATGGCTGCAGTGAAGTTCGGTCAGGCGGTGGCTGACAGCGATCTACCCTTGGCGGCGAAGCAGAGGCTGTGGGCACCGTCAGTGCGATCTGCACTCGACGATATGAAGAAACGTGTCGCGACGTTCGGCGAAAACTTGAACCAGTTACGGGAAACCCTGCTGGAACTCGAAGAGTTCGGCACCCTGGAAATCGAGGCTTGGTTGCCCACCTCGACCGTAGATGAGATTGGAACCGAAATGACGCGCGGCTTCATCAAAGACGCGCTGGCGTACACCCACGAGTTGATCCCGTGGTCGTTGTACGTTCATTACCGAGCCGAGTGCGAAAGCGCAGGCTTGGACGCGTTCGTATTGGCGCTAGAAGACGCTGGTTTGCCCCCGGACTTGTTAGTAGATGCGTTCTTGTACCGCTTCTACGCGTCGATCGCTGAAGCCTTGTTCCGCAAGACACCTGCGTTGCAGAACTTTAGCGGTTCGGTTCATACTAATACGCGCGGAGAGTTTTCTCAGTTGGATCGCGAACTCGTGGCCTTACGGGGCAAGCAGATCAGCCACCAAAACCGCCGCTCGGCCAGGGTGGATCTTGGGCACAGCGGAACACGGGTGGCCGATAAAACCGAGATGAGTTTGATTCAGCACCTTCTGCCGCAGGCGCGGCCACGGGTTGCTTTGCGCGATTTGTTGAAGCGTGCGGGGAAGTCGATCCAGCAGTTGAAACCCTGCTTCATGATGGGGCCACAGGCCGTCGCACAGTATCTACATACCACGCCCGAAATGTTCGACGTGGTGATCATGGATGAAGCATCTCAAATGCGGCCAGAGCAGGCTATCGGCGCGATCGCCCGTGGTAAACAGTTGGTCGTCGTGGGTGATCCCAAGCAGTTGCCGCCAACATCGTTCTTTTCGCGAATGCAGTCAGACGACGACGGGCAGGAGCCCTCGGTCGCGGAAGAGGCGGAGTCGATCCTGGATTTGGCGAGCAGCCATTTCCGCCCGATTCGTTCGCTGCGTTGGCACTACCGGTCGCGCCACGAAAGCCTAATCGCCTTCTCGAACAAGCAGTTCTATGACGGCAAATTGATTGTGTTCCCAGCACCGTTCCCGCGCTCACGCGGTCTTGGTGTTCGCATGCATTACGTCAGGAATGCGGTTTACGAAAGCCAGATCAATACGCGCGAAGCGGCCGCAGTCGTGGACGCCGTGGTCGATCACATCATTCACACCCCGGAACTGTCTTTGGGTGTTGTTGCGTTGAACATTCGTCAACGCGATTTGATTGCCGAGTTATTGGAAGAGCGCCTGAAGTCGGTTCCAGGCGCGGAAGATTACCGAAGCAAGTGGAGCGATGAAGGGCAGGATATTTTCGTCAAGAATCTGGAAAACGTCCAAGGTGATGAGCGCGACACCATCGTTATTTCCACTACGTATGGTCCGCCGCCGGGCGCAAGCCGCGTCCACCAGAACTTTGGCCCGATAAGCCAAGGTGGCGGCTGGCGCCGGTTGAACGTGCTGTTCACACGTGCCAAATCGTCAGTGCTCCTGATCACGTCGATGAAGCACTCGGACATCGTCGTGGGCGCTGGTACCCCGTTGGGGACGAAGGCGTTGCGCGATTACTTGATGTACGCGGAAACGGGGCGACTGAACCATGATCCGGGTGAGCCCACAGGTCGGGTGCCAGAGTCCGAATTTGAGGTGACGGTGATTAGGGCCTTGGAGCAATGGGGCTACGACTGCGTGCCGCAAGTGGGCGTCGCGAGTTATCGCATAGACATATGTGTAAAACATCCGAAGTACCCGCACTTGTTCTTGGCGGCGATCGAGTGCGATGGTGCCACCTACCATTCCGGGATCACAGTGCGCGATCGTGATCGCATACGCCAGGAAATCTTGGAAAGCCTGGGCTGGAAGGGAAAAATCTGGCGAATCTGGTCGACGGAGTGGTTCCGTAACCCTAAGCGCGAAATGTCACGCTTGATCAGTTTCCTTGAAGAACTCAAGAAGCAAGAAGTTGATCCGTCGATGGTCGTCGCTGTCGACACGCACTCAGTCAATTCGGAAGAGGACTTGCTCGAGCCTACGCCGGAGGAAGTGAGGCAGGTCAACGCGACGCTGGGGCAACTGTTGACGGAGGCGTCGCGGCCTGAAGTCGACGTGGGCGATTCCGTGATCTATCGGAACTTATCCAATTCGACACCGGACAAGGAGATCACTGTGTTGATTACCATGAGTCAGTCCGATCCGAATAATGGGCTCGTTTCCGCGGCGAGCCCACTGGGCCAGGCACTGATCGGCGCGATGGAAGGTGAAGAAGTGCCGTTCTCGACACCGGGTAAGCCCAATCAAACGTTGTTCGTCGTCGCAATAAAGCGGGCGAATGCCCGATAAAGCGCGGCTGCTTGAGTTGAGCCTACATTGAAAGGTCGTCACGACTCGACGCTAACGGCATGCCGTCTTACTTCCTCGTAGCACGTCCATCACGCGAGCCGCGCTAACCGACCAACTACACCCGGGCCGTGCGGCCGGCAAGGGACACCATGAATGTTCTGCCCAACTTGATAAGCGGTCTCCTCAGTCACTTCTGGTGGCTCATCCCGATCGCCGCCATCGTCGGTCTGCTGAAGATTCCCGCGGTGAAGGGCTATGCCGGTGAGTTGGTGGTGCGCGTGCTGGCGCATTTCATGCTGGACAAAAGCACTTATCACCGCCTGCACGATGTCACCGTGCCGACGCTCGATGGAACGACGCAGATCGATCATGTGTTTGTGTCCCCGTACGGGATCTTTGTCCTGGAAACGAAGAACATGACGGGCTGGATTTTTGGCGGTAAGGACCAGGCCCAGTGGACCCAGAAGATCTACAAGCAGACCTTCAAGTTCCAAAATCCACTCCGCCAGAACTACAAGCACACGAAAGCGTTGGAGGCTGCGCTGCAGGTGCCTGTGGAGACGATTCACTCGGTGGTGACCTTCGTTGGCGGGAGTGTCTTCAAAACGGATATGCCGCCCAACGTTACGCACGGGGCGGGATTCATTTCGTACATGAAGTCGTTCCGGACGCCGGTGTTCACGACGGAGCAGGTCAGCGCGCTGGTGCTCCGTCTGCAATCAGAACGCCTGGCCCCAACACTTGCGACGCACCGCGAGCATGTCCAGCGCCTTCAATCGCGCTCGGATCCAAGCGCGGCGCGACTTTGCCCCAAGTGTGGCAGCCCGCTAGTTCTCCGCACCGTGAAGAGCGGAGAGCGGGCGGGCAAACAGTTCTGGGGATGCTCCACGTTCCCGAAGTGCCGGGTGGTGCAAGAGATCAACTGAGCGATCAGGGGTGTGAGCCAACTCATATGGACCCGAATCGTCGATGTGCCCAGCGCCCAGAACCGTTGAACCACACCGGGGCCGGACGGGGCCTTTGATGCTTCCGATCTTGATGGCTCCGTAGTCCAAAGCACTGTCCGGCCCTGCCATGAAGCAGGACCGGACACCCTTCATCATGAGACCTTCTTCGCTCCGCGGCGCGCAGCGAGGAACTCCAGCAAGTGCGTGTTCCGCCTCATCGCACCTTTGACAGCAGTTGCGGAAACCACTCCTGCATCCAGGAGAGCAGTGAGTTCGTCCTGCCAGCGCACGACGCGATGGGATGTTAGGAAGTCTTCAAAATCTTCCCATCGGGTACCTGTTGGCCCCTGTGCAGTGCCGCGGACAAAAAGGTCACTGACCACACAACCGCCTTTCTTGCTCTCGATGCGGAGCACTCCGAGTACGGCAATGATTTGTTGTAGCGCAAGCACTTCACTTTCGCGACTTCCGCTTCTGGAAACCATGGTGAGTGCCACATTCGTCACTTCGTGTTCAAAGGTTGTGCCCATGAACAGAACGTCATCATAGCCAAGCCAGGCAGCGTCTGATGAATACAGCGGGTCGACTAGGATGCGCCGAAACCCCTGCGCATAGGCACTTTGGATGGATGGGAGGAACGGCAACTGTTTGATCGGATCCGGCACCATCCAGTCCTTTGCAGGTGTGCTGCGGTGTCGAATCATGATGCGTGCTGCAGGACCCGCGTGATCGGTCAATGCCAGGGCTGCGGCCAATTGCTCATAAGCCGCGTGCTCCGAATCGTGCGTCGCTCCGAACAACACCATTCCGCTGGTGTGTGCTGCAAGTTCGCGGCGCAGCGGCTCCAGCACGGATTTCGGTATCGCATCCAGGCTGGCCTTGGTTTTGATTGCAGCGGGCTTGGCGTAGCCATCGGCAAAGGGGTGGCGTTCCAAAAGGTCACCCGCCTCGGAGACTACGCCGCGTAATGCGGTGTGGGCATCCGAAGAATCCTCTCGCAATGTCCTGACCATCAAGTCCAAGTCGTCGAAGAGGTGGTCGGGCGTCGGCGTATCCATCAGGATGGCAACGCGATGTTCCGAGTTGAGTGCGTGGAGGCACGCCATCTCCACTCGTTCTGCGGCATCTTTCCATGTGGATTGGTCCAACTGGAGCGGGCCAACCACCAGCAGGGTGCCACTTTGAAGCCGGTTGATGCCTGATGACCACAAACCGTATTCGCCGAGGTCGATGCTTCCTTCCCATCCGTTGGCGGCTCGTTCGGCATAAACCAAACCGCCGTCGGTAGCCTCCTCATAGCGGGCAAGCAACGCGTTGATCGCTTGATCCGAGGTGGTCACGTAAACGCCTGGTAATGGACCGCCAGGCCACACCTGCAACACGTTGCGCGCGGGAGCAGCACTGCCTTCGGTGAGGGACGCAAGGAGTTCCTTCGGCTCAACTCCCAACGAAAACTTCTTGTTGATGCGGTAGGTGAGGCGCGAGGTGGCGGCGGTGCCGAGTTCGCAGGCGGCAACACGCTCCGGGAAAGCCATCACTTCCGGCCAGTTGCGCAACCCTGGCAGGGCTGCGATCAGGTCCAAGGCTTGGCTGTGCCCGATGAGGCACGCCGACTGCTGCAGCAGGCCACGCACACGGCCAGCAAGCAGTTTCAACTGCGGGATGTCCATTGTTTGTTCTCCAGGGCGTTCTATCCGGTGCATGCGTTGCGGGCCGCCCATGGAAACAATGGTTTCAGGGTTTGGTCTGCGTTGTAGTCCGTCTTCGTCTTACCCCGAGGGGCGCATGCGGCAGGCGACGGATGCCGTGGCCGAATATACGCCGCCCTGGAACAAGGGGAAATAGGGACGTTTGGCGAGGCGATGTGGTGCCTTGGGAGGAACAGTCGCTGTCTCACGCGCTGGGATTGTTGCTGGGTACACTCCTCTCCAAACAACGGGCGACGGGGCAAGGATGAATCACCTCAAACAACTGATGGCCGAGTGGTGCGGGTGGCCAGCATGACTCTGGATGAGTTCCCCGTCGTGATCGCGGTGCAAGAGCGGGACATCGACCTCTTGCTTCTGGAACAACTGCACGCCAGCCAGGCCTTCGCGCAGTGGTGGTGTTCGCAACTCGGGTTGGTCGACGCGACGTTCGATGGTGCGTGGCACAGCGTCCACAACGCGGACGGTGAAACTGACGTGCTGTTGCGCGTGCGGGTGGGGTCGGAGCGGGTGGGCGTGCTGATCGAAAACAAGGTCGCTGCCGCGGAGCAGCATGAGCAGGACTTGCGATACCACCGCCGTGGTGTCCAGGGGATCAAAGACGCATGGTTCGATCGGTACATCACGTGCATGTGCGCCCCGCAGGCGTATCTCGATGGTCTGGCGGAGGACTCGCAATACCTCGGGCGTATCGCCTACGAACAGATCGCGGCGTGGTTCGCCGAGCAAAGCGACGCCCATTCAGCCTGGCGCAAACGGGTGATGGACGAAGCGGTGCAGCAGGGGCGCCGCGGCTATATGAAGGTGGTGAATGAGGCGGTCACCGCGTTCCATCGGGACTACTACGCGCATTTGTGCCACACCCACCCAACGCTGCACATGAATCCGCCTGGCGAACGAGGCGGGCAGGGATACTGGACGATCCTCTGGGCCGACGGGTGGCCAAAGCACATCCGACTCAACCACAAGATGAAACGTGTGACGCCAGGCACCGTCGAGTTGGGGCTTATGGGCTTCAGCGCCACTGACATCGCGGCACGGGCGGGGGAACTGCCGCCGGACATCGTGCCGATCACCACCGGGCGCTACGGGTCGCTGGCCATCTACGTGCCGCCGTTGGATTACAAGGCGGAGTTGGCCCCGCAGATCGACGCCTTGGATGAGGCCTTTGCCGCCATGCAGCGTCTGGCCGGCTATGCAGCATTCTTCATGTGAACGCGATCCGCACTCAATACCTGAGTCAGAACAAATCCTCTGGACGACGGCACATGATGAATCTGGACGACGTGCTGCACAAATGGATTCCCTATCGCCTTCAAGCCATGGAGACGATGATGTGGGCTTACTACAAGCAGGACGACATCGAGCCGCCCAAGGAAATAGTGGTCACCGTCGACGGGGAAAAAATCCTTCAGGGCTACGCCAGCGCGATATTCAACCCTATGCTTGAAGTGGGCTTCATCCATGCCCGCTCTTTGCTGGAGTTCATGGGCTTGGCCGCCAGCGAGGGGAGATTGGTTGCTGTGAAGGGCCGCCGAAAGGACGACATCGCCATTGAACAGTTCAGCGTGAACGGAGTGGCGTTGGAAAAGGTGTCACCCTCGATGGCGCTCGATACCTATACGGGTCCCAGAGACCTGGGCGAACGTGCGTTGGTTGCAATGTTCGAACTCGCTAACAAAGGGTTGGCCCACCTGACGAGCGGTATTCCAGACGGATATACGAGTGAGGATCTCGAAATTGCCTGCAAAGGGATCAAAGCCCTGGTGGGCAACAACCTGTACATCAAGTTGGGTATGCAGATTCCTGAGCCACAGAAGCGTGATGGATGAGAGCAGGCGGAAGCCGTGTTATCGGAACAGGCGCGGCCCAATATTGGTCATCTTTCTTCCTCGCGGACGAGGGTGAGCAATCGGTGGGGTGTTCCGGGCTGTGTCCACATATCGCTTCTCTAGCGCACGCGCCAAGGCTGCAATGGGGATCAGCCAGCGGCCCTCGCTCGGGGCCTTCCGAAGGTCCGGGCACAATGTTCCGTCTTCGAGCATTTTGCGGACACCCTCGATCCTTTTTCGGGTTGCCTTCGCATCGCCGTAGATGGCGCGGGCGATTTCGCGCGGCGTGAGCATGACCTGTCCCGGGAACTTGGCGCGGAGGAGGTCCAAGGTGTCGTTCATGAATAACCGTAAAGAAGGTGAGGGCGCGCCAAGCACGCCGATCACGAGGTACCGCTGAAGGATTCGCCTACGGCGATACACTTACTTACTTATATGTATGTCGAACTGATCGGACATGGCCCCATGGGGATATGCAACTTCGACCTCGGGGCTGGCCAATGGGTGGCCGATCTTACAAGGGTCTGAATCCATGCCCGACCGCCTCTTCCTCGACACAGAATGGAACAACGATGTCGCCAGGGAACTGGTTAGCCTCGCATTGATCCACGAGGATGGAGTGCGCTGCTTCTATGCCGAACGATCGCCACGCCCGGAAGGGCCGTCCTCGTTCGTGCGCACGGTGGTATATCCGTTGCTGGAGGGGCCGGCACTCTCCGATCAGGAGTTCGGTGCGCGCCTGCGCGCCTTCATCGTTTCGTTCGACCGGCCGCGCGTCCATTTCGATGGTGCGATCGACAAGGGGCAACTTACTCGGGCGCTCGCAAGTTTCGGTGGATGGAGCGGCGACCCACCGGAGTGGGAGCCGGTGTTGGTGACCAATCTCGACGTGTTGGAAGCGCAAGAACGATATTTCGCTGCGCGCCCTGAAGCAGCAGCAAGACGACATCACGCCATGGTGGACGCGGAAGCATTGCGAGCGTCACATGTGTGGACGGGCTCGCCCCACTTTGAGCCATGACAGGACGGAGATGTGGGGGTTGTGGGGACACCCCTGGGGACACCAAAGGGTGCTTTTAGGGGTGTATTGGAGCAAAACGGAGCCTTTCCGTATGCCGGATTCCAGGCACAAAAAAACCCGAAAAACGGCTGTTTTTCAGGGTTTTTGAGTCTTTCAACTTGGTCGGGGAGACAGGATTTGAACCTGCGACTTCTACGTCCCGAACGTAGCGCTCTACCAGGCTGAGCTACACCCCGCGGGAGCCGCGTATGTTAACGACGGCCGCGGGGCTTGGCAACAGTTTCCGCGTCGGGACCGCGGCATGGAGGCTGGCTGCGGCTGGCAGGGAGCCATCTGTTAATCTTGTCGGCTGTCGCCGCACGCCGTTCCGGCCCGTGGCGCGTTTCCCACGTTCGCAGAGGTTTCCATGGCGCTTACCCCGGCCCGCACCATGCCCGGCGTGCTTGAACTGTTGCCGCTGGACCAGATCGCGTTCCAGCGCATGCTCGACATCATCCGCCGCAACTACGAGCGCTTCGGCTTCCTGCCGGTGGAAACGCCGGCGATCGAATACACCGACGTGCTGCTCACCAAGACCGGCGGCGAGACCGAGCGGCAGGTGTATTTCGTGGAATCCACCGGCGCGCGGGAGAAGAAGGGCGACGACGCGCCCGAACTGGCGCTGCGCTTCGACCTCACCGTGCCGCTGGCGCGCTACGTGGCCGAGCACGAGCGCGAGCTGAGCTTCCCGTTCCGCCGCTACCAGATGCAGAAGGTGTACCGCGGCGAGCGCGCCCAGCGCGGGCGCTTCCGCGAGTTCTACCAGTGCGACATCGACGTGATCGGCAAGGACAGCCTGTCGATCCGCTACGACGCCGAGATTCCGGCGGTGATCTACAGCGTGTTCCGCGAACTGGCGATCGGCCCGTTCACCATCCAGCTCAACAACCGCAAGCTGATGCGCGGCTACTTCGAGAGCCTGGGCGTGGCCGATGCCGCGCAGCAGATGCTGGTGCTGCGCGAGGTGGACAAGCTGGACAAGCGCGGCGCCGACTACGTGCGCGACACGCTCACCGGCGAGGGCTTCGGCCTGGCGTCGGCGGCGGTGGAAAAGATCCTCGCCTTCGTGCAGGTGCGTTCCGCCTCGCTGCAGGACGCCTTCGACAAGCTCGACGCGCTGGGCGCCGGCCCCGAGGCGATGGAACAGGGGCGCGCCGAGCTGAAGGAAGTGCTGGGCCTGATCCATGCGCTGGGCGTGCCGGAGACGCATTACGCGCTGAACCTGTCGATCGCGCGCGGCCTGGACTACTACACCGGCACCGTCTACGAGACCACGCTCAACGACCATCCGCAGATCGGCTCGATCTGCTCGGGCGGCCGCTATGAAAACCTGGCCGGCCAGTACACCAAGTCGCACCTGCCGGGCGTGGGCATCTCGATCGGCCTCAGCCGCCTGTACTGGCAGTTGCGCGAAGCCGGCCTGGTGCACACCGCGCAAAGCACGGTGGACGTGCTGGTGACCCAGATGGACGAGGCGCAACTGCCGGCCTACCTCGCGCTCGCCGGCGAGCTGCGCGGCGCCGGCATCGCCACCGAAGTGGTGCTGGAAGGCGGCAAGCTGGGCAAGCAGTTCAAGTACGCCGACCGTGCCGGCATCCGCTTCGCCGTGGTGCTGGGCGAGAATGAGCTGGCCAAGGGCGTGGTCACCGTGAAGGAC
>Ga0097680_1001680_pt1 | contig 18777 bp, 8 predicted proteins | sample ThiBiot_750_biof_2_FD_72844 | JGI IMG/M metagenome (GOLD analysis project Ga0097680, IMG submission 72844) | Wastewater bioreactor microbial communities from Cape Town, South Africa - Thiocy_cont_750_biof - 1398105538117 (version 2) (version 2) ...
CGCGACCGAGACGCCGAGCACGGCCGCCGTCTCCGCCGCGGTGAGCCCGATGATGTCGCGCAGCACGAACGCTCCGCGCTGCGCGGGTGCGAGCGACTGCAGCATCGCCGTCACCGCGAGCCGCACGTCGACGCGGCGCTCGGCCTGCTCCTCCACGGGCGAGGGGCCGAGCCATCCCGTCGGCGCGGGCATCAGCCACGGGACGTCGAAAGCAGGGACGAGGGGGGCGCCGACCTCGATCCCCGGATCCTGGAGGTCGCGCGGCAACGGGCGCCGGGGCGTCGCCCGCAGACGATCGACGCACGTGTTGCGCGCGATGGCGTACGCCCACGTGGCGAGCGACGCGCGCTCCGGATCGAACGTGTCGCGCGATCGCCAGATCCGCTCGAGGGCGTCCTGCACGGCATCCTCCGCCTCGAACGGGGAGCCGAGCATCTGGTAGCAGAAGGCCAGCAGACCGCGACGGAGACCTGCGAGGTCTCCGTCGCCGATCGCTGCCACGCCGCGATCCTACGAGATGCGCTGGGTTCTACGCATGGACGTCTCCGCGCCATTCGCCCGTCTCGGCGCCGCGGGACTCGATGAACTCCTTGAAGTTCTGCAGGTCCTTCTTGACCGCGTGCCCGCCGACGCCGACGAGGGATGCCGCCGACTCGATGAAGCCCTGCGGCTCCCACGTGATCTGCGCGGTCACCCTGCTCGTGGTGTCGCTGAGCTTGTGGAACGTCACGACGCCCGCCTGCTTCGTCTCGCCGCCGGTGGTCGTCCACGCGACGCGCTCGTCGGGGTGCTGCTCCGTGATCTCGGCGTCGAACTCCCGCGTCTGGCCGCCGATCTCCACCACCCAGTGGGTGTGCGTGGCGTTGAGCTGGGTGATCGAGGTGACCTCGTCGAGGAAGTGCGGGAAGGACTCGAACTGGGTCCACTGGTTGTAGGCGGTGCGGACGGGGACGTCCACGTCGATGGACTCGATGATCTCTGTCATGGTCCCATTCAGCACGACGCACCGGGAACGGCGTACGGGGTTGACAAGCGCCCGGCCGCGCCGCGGGCCGGCGGCGGGCGGCCGGGGTTGGGGCGCGTTTCGGTCGTTGGGGCGGGGCCGGACGGCTTTGGGGCGCGTTTCGGTCGTTGGGGCGCACTTTCTCCGCCCCGACGACGTGAATGCGCCCCGAATCGGGGTGCATCGGTGCTCCGCGGGCACGAGCGGGTCAGCGCGTTCGGCAGCCGCTGACCCCCACTGATCCCCCGGGGGTCCGCGCGGGCGCTGGCGGAACGCGTCGAAACCGGTGAGCGCGCTCAGCGGAACGCATCGAATCCGGTGAGCGCCTGACCGATCACGAGCGTGTGCATCTCGACGGTGCCCTCGTAGGTGAGCACCGCCTCCAGGTTGTTCGCGTGCCGGATGACGGGGTACTCCAGCGAGATGCCGTTCGCGCCGAGGATCGTGCGTGCCGTGCGGCAGATGTCGATGGCCTCGCGCACGTTGTTGAGCTTGCCGAGACTGATCTGCTCGGGGCGCACGCCCGCGGCATCCTTCTGGCGTCCGAGATGGAGCGCGAGGAGGAAGCCTTTGACGTACTCGAGGGTCATGTCGACGAGCTTCTGCTGCGTCAGCTGGAACGCGGCGATCGGGCGGCCGAACTGCATGCGATCCGCGGCATATGACCGCGCGGCATCGAGGGAGGCGCGTGCGGCGCCGAGCGATCCCCAGACGATGCCGTAGCGCGCCTCGGTGAGGCACGACAGCGGTCCTCGCAGGCCGACCGCCTCGGGGAGGACCGCATCGCGCGGGAGGCGCACGCCGTCGAGGACGAGCTCGCCGGTCGCGGACGCTCGCAGCGACATCTTGTGGGTTATCTCGGGGGTGCTGAACCCCGGCGTGCCCCGCGGCACGACGAAGCCGCGGATGCCGTCGTCGGTCTGCGCCCACACCACCGCGACGTCGGCGATCGGCGCGTTCGTGATCCACGTCTTGCGCCCGTCGAGCACCCAGTCGTCGCCGTCGCGGCGCGCCGACGTGCGCATGCCGGCGGGGTCGGAGCCCGCATCGGGCTCGGTGAGTCCGAAGCATCCGATGAGCTCTCCCGTGGCCATCCCCGGAAGCCACCGCTGCCGCTGCTCCTCGCTGCCCCAGCGGTGGATCGCGAACATGGCGAGCGACCCCTGGACGGACACGAGGGAGCGGATGGCGGAGTCCGACGCCTCGAGCTCGAGGCATGCGAGCCCGTAGGCGAGGGCCGACATCCCCGCGCAGCCGTATCCCTCCAGGTGCATGCCCAGGACGCCGAGCTCGCCGAGCCCGCGGGCGAGCCCCCGGATGTCGGGGATGCCGCCCTGTTCGAACCACGCGGCGATGTCGGGGTCGATCCGGTCGGCGCAGAACGCGCGCACGGCGCGACGGATCTCCTTCTCGTCGTCGGTGAGGAGGCTGTCGAGATTCGCGGGATCGGCCGGGTCGAAGCGCGGGTGCGGGGTCGTGGTGCTCATGCGGGGTCCTCCTGGGCGGGCGGGGCGCGAGCGGTGGGGCTGCGCACTTCCAGTATCCGGGGCCGTGTGGGGCCGCGTCGGCGGGAGTCTGTACCTGTGGATAAGTCGAACAAATGTACGAAGCTCGTGACAGACTGGAGTCATGATCGAGCGTGCCCTTCCGAGCGACCCCGAGCGGGAGCGCGCCGTCGATGTGCTGGTCGGGCAGATGGTGGCGACGAGGGCTCTGGTCAGTGCGCTGCAGGCGCAGGAGGCCGTGCTGCTCTCGGCGGCGATGGAGATCGTCCTGTGCGGCGCGGAGGGCGATGACGTCCGTGGGAGCGACCTGCCGGTACGGAGCCTCGCTGCCGAAGTGGGCGCGGCCTTGCGCGTGAGCGATCGGTCCGTTCAGCGCCAGTTGACGGATGCCGTGGCGCTGACCGAGCGCTTCCCCGCGACGTTCGCAGCCCTGGCGGCGGGGCGCATCTCGCGCGCGCACGCGAACGTGATCATGGACGCCGGTTGTCATCTCGCCGATCCCGAGCTTCGCGCCGCGTACGAGGCGTCGGTGCTGCCCTACGCCGAGAGCGAGTCCGCCTCGCGGCTGCGCCCGGTCGCGCGGCTGCGCGCCGAGCGGATCGCACCGTCGTCGCTGCAGGAGCGGCACGATCGTGCGCGGGCGCGGCGCGCCGTGCGGATCGTGGATCTCGAAGACGGGATGAGCGACCTCATCGCGACGCTCCCCGCCGTGCTGGCGCACGGTGCGTTCGATCGGCTGACGCAGCTCGCGCGCGACGTGCGCGAGGCGGAGGCCGCGGGTGTGGACTCCGGCGATGACGGCGCGAACGAGGGCGGCGACGGTGCCGGCCACCGTTGCGATGGCTTCGACGGCGACGGCCAGGGTGCCGATGGCTGCGGCGGCGACGGCCAGGGTGCCGATGAGGTCGAGGGCGGCCAGTCGGCGATCGGCGACGACGGTGTCGGGTCGGTGCGCGGGGCCGCGCGTCGGTCGACGGACGAGCTGCGCGCGGACATCTTCGCGGATCTCCTGCTCGCGGGCGCCCCGGCCGGGCACGACGGTCCGACCGGCTTCGGCGCGATCCAGGCCACCGTTCAGGTGGTTGTGCCCGCGCTCACCTTGGCAGGCATCGACGACGGGCCCGCCGACCTCGTCGGTCACGGCCCGATCGATGCCGAGACGGCCCGGCGGCTCGCCGGTCACGCAGCGGGATGGGACCGCGTGCTGACCCACCCCGTCTCCGGCGCGGTGCTCGCTGTCGACCGGTACCGCCCGACGGAAGACATCCGGCGGGCATTGCGCGTGCGCGATCGGCATTGCCGTTTCGTCGGTTGCCGGCAGCCCGCCCGTCGATGCGATCTCGATCACACGAAGGATGCCGCGCGCGGCGGCCGCACCGCGGCATGCAATCTCGCCCACCTGTGCCGTCGACACCACGTACTGAAACATCATTCGGCCTGGAGGGTCAGGCAGCTCGGCGGGGGAGTTCTCGAGTGGACGAGTCCCACGGGTCGCGTCTATATCGACGTGCCCGTGAGCACCGTCAGCTTTTCTCCCGCGTTCGATCCTCCGCCGTTCTAGCCCGCGGGTCACGCCGTTCTGAGCCCGCTGTCCCGTCGTTCTGGACCGCCGGGTCCATCATTCTGGCCGCCTGGCTCCGCCGTTCTCCACCTTCGGATCCTCACCGTTCGTCGTGCCACCGTCGTGTCACCGTCGCGGTCGCCTCGCCGTCGGGTCGCCGTCGCCGTCGCCGTCGCGGTCGCGGTCGGGTCGCCGTCGTCGGGTTGTCGTCGCCGGGTCGCCGTCGCCGTCGCGGTCGGGTCGCCGTCGCGGTCGCGGTCGCCGTCGCCGTCGCCGTCAGCGTCGCGTCGCCGTCGCCATCGCCGTCGCCGTCGCCGTCGGGTCGCGTCGCCTCGCCGTCGCCGTCGCGGTCGCGTCGCGGTCGCGTCGTCGCCGTCGCCGTCGTCACGTCGTCGTCGCACCCACCGTCACGACGTCGTCACCACGCGATGGATGTATCACCGCGGCGTGTACGAGCTCCTCCGCATCGACAGCTCTTGTCGCGGCGGCGAACCTGGGTCTAGCGTGTGAGACGCCAAAGCGGGGAGATCACATCGCAGCCTGAGGGGCGCGCCGTGACGCAATGGGATGATCTGCCGGATGCCGCCAAGAACGGCGGCGCCCTCAGCGCGCTGGAAGACGCCCTCAAGGCCGGCGGCGCGACCGGTCCGACGACCGACGGCGACTGGAAGGTCTGGACCAAGACCTACCGCGCCGACAGTCTTCTGACGCTCGGCGGCTTCGGCGGCATCCCGGGCGGCGGCACGCCGATCGAGTTCCGCGACCCGAACATCACGATCGAGATCGGGCTCCACCAGACGGCGGCCGCCGACGACGGCGGCTGGCGCGTCATCCTGACCTGTCCGGTCGTCGCCGTGCACCTCCCGTTCCTGAGTCCGGCGACCTACGACGTCGCCAACGCACGGCTCCTGCCCGACCCGAGCGTCGACCACGTCTCGATGGTGGTCGGCGGCCTCAAGCTCCGCCTCATGCAGCTCGAGGGGCAGTCGGTGCAGTTCGACTTCCTGTCGGCGTCGACCACCGGCAACCCGGTCGACAAGATCTACGACCTCGTTCGGATGGAGCCGCCCTACGCGACGGTCGGCCCCGAGGCCACGGTGGGCATCGGATTCCGCGCCGCCGTCCTCGACCTGAGCTCGGAGGCGGGGCCGAGCGGCCTCCCTGCGGGCGCCCGCGCCATGCCGAACGCGTGGCAGGGCTTCTACCTGCCCGAGGTGCGCGTGTTCGTGCAGCCCCCCGGCCTCGAAGACCTGTACATCACCGCGGCCGCGCGGGACATGTACATCGGGGTCGGAGCGAGCGCCGGCCTGACCGCGATCTTCGAGGCGGAGGTCGTGAACGCCGCCGAGCTCACGGTGTCGGCGCACGTGCTCACGGATGCCGGGACCTACATCCCGGTCACGATCGCCGACCCGACGGCCGACCCCGCGCACGGCACCGCCACCGTCCCCGCCGCATCGACCCTGTTCATCGACACGCACGGCGGCTCCGGGGCGAACACTGTCACGATCTCGCCCGACAACGCGTCCATCGTCGTCGGCACCCGTGCCGCCATCACGACCGACGCGGGTGGCACGACGATCCAGATCACGGTCGTCGACGCGGCCGCCGGCATCACGAAGCACCTCACGGTCACGACCACGCTCGACACCTCCGCCGCAGGGACCGGCGGCGGAGGCGTCACCTCCCTGTCCCTCACCCCGACGAGCCCCCTCGTGCCGTATCGGATGGTGGCGGACTCGCTCGACCCGGCGGTCGTGCGGCTCGACCCGGCGCCGCCGCCGACCGCGACCATCGCGTGGACGAGCAGTGCCGTCTCGATCATCGGAGACACCGACACGGCGGAGGTGACGCTCGACACGTCGGCGCTCACGACCACCCACCCGCTGCACACCGATCTGGCCGTCACCGTCAGCGGGGGCGCGGCGGTCGTGAGCGACTGCTTCTTCGTCTTCGACCACCCCAAGCCCGCCGAGCTCGCCACGCCGACGTGGGCCCGCAACCCCGCGAACACCCGCGACCAGAAGTCCCCCGCGCGCGACCAGCACGCGGCATCCCGCAGCTACATCGACGCCGCGAAGGACCTCGCCACGTACCTGCCCCTCGACACCGAGCTCACCGTCGACGGGTACGCGTCGTACGAGAACGATCAGGACCAGTACAACCGCGATCTCAGCCACCGCCGGCTGCAGGCGGCGCTGTCGATCCTGCAGGACGCCGGCTTCACCAAGGCCAAGGAGGGGACGCCGTTCGGCTCGGCCAACGCCCACGCCGGCACACCGCCCCGCACCGACACCGCCCCACCGCCGCCGACGCCCGCGCCGCCCGCCGAGGGCGACGGCTTCTGGTGGCTCGCGCGCGCGTGGGCGCCCGCCGCGCCCGCAGCGAACGTCACCGCGACGCTCGAGGTCACGCGTGAGGAGTGGGGCGGCGACACCGCCCAGAAGGACGTCACGCCGGCGAAGCAGCCGCAGCCGAGCTGCTTCCGGCGCATCGGCGTGCGGGTCGAGATCCTGCGCGACACCTTCATCCGCGCCGAGGTGTGGGGCGAGTTCGACTTCTCGAAGGCGGCGGACCAGTCGAAGCCCGGCCTCGGCCTCACCGACCAGCAGCACCAGGACAACCCGGCGGACGGCATCGTCGACTTCCTCGTGCGGCTCCGGATCAGCGAGGACCGCCAGTCGTGGGAGGTGGATGCCGAGTTCCGTGCCCACGACAAGGACAAGGACGGCCTGTATCAGCGCAAGCGCGGTGACGGCATCCCGGACCTGGTGATCGACGGGGTCGGCGCGCTCGCGGTGCTGGCGCCGCTCACCGCGGCCGCCAGCAGCCTGTCGCCCGCGGCCGGCGGCGTCGTGGCGCTCGGCGCCGTCGCGATCGGCGCGCTCGGCGTGCTCGAGACCCAGGAGCTGACCCTGTACGGCGGCGAGCTCGTCGTCGCGAACGGCATCGTCAGCGCGGACGGCTCGACCGGGAACGCCGCGGCCGGCTACAAGGTCGCCGTGTTCTTCGACGTCGAGACGAAGTTCGCCTTCGACCTGAAGATCATCCGCACCGCCGAGGGCAAGCCGATGAGCGCCCGGTACAAGGCGATCGGCGTCGCCGGCGAGTGGGGGAGCGCCGCGAACCCCGACTTCCGGCCTCTCGCCGTCTTCGACCCGGCCAAGGGGTACACGATCGACGCGCCCGACGGCTCGCTCGTCGCCACCCCGCCGCTCGACGAGATCCTGCGCATCTTCGGCTTCAAGGTCAGTCGCGACAACCCGATGTTCGTCGAAGTGCAGTTCGGGATCGGCCTGGAGCTCGGCATCGTCACGATCGACACCGCCACCGTGCGGGCCGACTTCAACGGGAGCGGCGCGCCCGACATCAGCATCTCGCGCCTGTCCGCGACCCTCGACGTCCCCGGCGTGCTGCACGGCACCGGGTACGTCGCGATCTCGGAGTCGCAGATCAGCGGCGGGTTCGACGTGTCGGTGACGTCGGTCAACATCCGCATCTCCGCAACCCTCACCATCCATCCCGACCCGGACGGCGGGCCGAACATCGGCATCCTGTTCGGCGCCGCGGTCGAGTTCCCGGCGCCCATCCTGCTCGGCGCGTCCGGCCTCGGCATCTACGGATTCCTCGGGGGCATGGGCATCAACTTCGCCCGCAGCTATGACGAGACCGCCGAACTCCCCGCGCTGGACTGGGCGATCACGCACCTGAAGAACAACGACCTGTTCACCGACCAGGCCTGGCACTACGACAAGGACGCCTACTCGTTCGGCGCGGGCCTCGTCCTCGGCACGGCGGACGGCGGCTTCACGCTCAACCTCAAGGGCGTGCTCCTCATCTCCACCCCCGGGCCGGACATCACGCTGCTCGCGCTCGCGAACGTGTTCGCCCCCACCCTCCCCGAGCTGGGCGGCGACACCACCGCGACGATCATCGCCGTCATCGACCTCGACTTCGGCCGCGGGACGGTGCTCATCGCCCTGCGCATCGAGTACGCGATCGGCTCGCTCCTGTCGGTCACCGTGCCCGTCACGGCGTTCTTCGACACGAAGCACACGTCGCACTGGTACGTCGAGCTCGGCAGCTACGACCACCCGGCCACGGTCAAGGTGCTCGACATGTTCACCGGCTCGGGCTACCTCGAGGTCCACGGCGACGGGATCCACCTGCCCACCAGCCCGCCGCTCGGCTCCGACGGGCTCGTGTTCGCCACCGGGTTCCACATCGAGGCCGTCCTGATGGGCAGCGAGTCCATCGGCCTGTACTTCAAGGCGGCGGCCGGCTTCGACGCGCTGTTCGCCCCCGACCCCCTGTACGTCGGCGGCATCATCGAGGTCAGCGGCGAGCTGCGCCTGTGGATCATCAGCATCTCGGCGAGCGCGAAGCTCGTCATCATCTACCGCGGCGCCACCGACCAGCTCTACGTGCACGGCGAGGTGCACGGCAAGGTGGACTTCTTCTTCTTCAGCGTCGAGGGCTCCGTCGAGCTCACGATCGGCGACGACCCCGGCATCGTGCCGCCGACCGTGCAGGACCTCGTCACCGGCGTCGGCCTGGTCACCCGCACAATCCACGTCCTGCTCGAAGGCGCCGGGGTGGGCGAGCCCGTCGACGGCGTCATCGCGAAGGCCGTCGAGGGCGGCGGTGCCGTCCCGGACGACGTGCCGATCGACGCCATCCCGGTGGTGTCGTTCCTCACCCTCGCGAAGACGGACCAGGCCGACATCCTCGGCGGCGTGCTCGGAACCTACGGGGGCGCTCCCGCCAATCCGTGGATGCAGCTCGGCGACCACTGGTGGCGGTACGAGGTCACCGCCGTCCGGCTCACCGGCGGCGCCCTCATCCCCCCGACGCCTGCGGGCGAGTCGGCGGCGAGCGTGTGGTGGGTGCAGAAGAGCGACGCGCAGGCGATGTCGCTGCAGCTCGCCCTGCTGGACTGGACTCCCGACCCGCATCCGGCCGCCGTGCCGTGCGGCGAGGCCCTCACGACCACGGTCGACGAGCGGTGGGGCACGATCTGCGCCACCGCGGCCGCGCCCGCTTCGGTGCTGTGGACGTTCGATGGGCAGCCGCTCGGGCCGAGCCCCGCGGGGTGGGCGCTCGCCGGCATCCCGTGGCCCGACGCTCCCGGCACGGTGCGCACCGCCCCCGTGCGGACCGGGATGACCGTGACCGAGCCGTGGCGCATCGCGCCGGCGGTCGATCAGCTTCAGGGGACGGATCCCGCGGTCGTGGTCGGGGATGCCGTGCCCTGCCACGACCGGTCGGTCCGCGACTCGCGGGCGGCGATGTCCCGCTGGGCGCAGAGCCCCGCGGCGGGCGTGAGCCTGCGCGGGCGGCTCGCCGGAGCGTCCGCGCTCGCGGGCCTCGACGCCCACGCCGCGGCAGGCGGATCCCTCTACGACCACCCCGCCGCGGAGCAGGCGACGGCGTGGGATCCGGCCACGGTGTCGGCGTTCGCACGGGCCGCCGCGGCGACCGGGTCGCGTTCGGCGGTGCAGGATGCCGGATGCTTCGGCGAGATCCTGCGTTCGCCGAAACACGACCTCGCCGACCCGGCGCCCGGGGGCGACGACCTGGCGCGCAAGCTCGTGGAGGAGGCGTGGGCGGCATCCGGCTTCACCCCCGACCGCCTGGCCGACGGCGTGTCGTTCGCGGCGGGCAATCCCGGCGACGGCGACGGCTTCGAGAGCGTGGGCCTGCTGATGCTGATGCCGCGGATCGGCCTGGAGTACGGGCTCACCGTGTCCGCCCGCGCAGAGGACGGATCGGAGCTCGAGGCGCACCGCGTGGACGGGTCGGACCTGGTGCCGTCGCCGACGCCGATCCCCGGCACCTGGATCGACCCCGCGGGACCCTGGGCGGAGCCGGTCAGCCGCGCGGGCCACCTCGCCGGTCGGCTCATGTCGACCGAGAAGCTCGTGGCCGTCTACGTGCGTCTCGACGGGCTCGGGGGCAAGGCGGCGCGCATCGTCACCGGGTGGGACCGCCGGCGCAGCACCACGTCCTTCCCGGCGTACTACGTGGTCGCGGTCGAGGCGGTCCTCGCGTCCGAGACCCGCCGGTACGACTGGGACACGTCGACACTGAACGCCGATCAGCAGGCGCTGAACACGGCGCTCACCCAGCCGGCGGGCAGCGAGCCGCTGCTCACGCCGGGAACGACGTACGCCGTCGAGGTCGACTGGCAGGCGACGTGGCTGCCCGTGACCGGAGACCCGCACAGCCCGCCCCAGGGTCAGCCGCCCGCGGCGACCCTCGGCCCGGGGGATCTCCCCGGCGACCACACGTCGACGAAGACGCAGAGCTTCCGGTTCCGCACGACGGCCCCCGCGACCGTTCCTTCGGACGTCGTCACCGACCTGTCGCCGTGGGTCCTCGGCACGGTCCCGGCGGCGGACGAGACCGGCGTCTTCACCCACGCCGGGGTGAGCATCACGTTCTCGTCGCAGCGGGTCGCCGCGCTGTTCGACGCGTACGGCCTCGAGCTGTACGCCGTCGTCCACGCGGCATCCGGCATCCATCCCCGGCTCGCCGATCAGCCCGATGAACCCGTGCCGCAGGTTCCGCTGGTCGGCGGGTCGGCCTACGCGACCGCGATCGACCCGTACGGGGTGACGACTCCCTGGCGGGAGGCGGTCGAGGGGCTGGTCGTGGACCTCGGATGCCTCGACGCCTCCGGCTTCGACCACAGCACCTTCACCGTGACGCTGCCCTACATCTTCGAGCCGCTCACCGAGTACCTCCTCGACGTGCACGCGCGCAGGAAGGGTGCCGGCGGCACGGGCGACATCGTCTACCGGGTGCCGTTCCGCACCGGCCGGTTCGCGGATGCCGCCGACCTCGCGGCGTTCGTGGGCGGGTCCCGCGGGGAGGGGCGCGGCATCCTGACACCCTCCGCACTGGCCCCGCTCGTCGGGAGCGTGCCGGGTCCCGTCCTCGACGACGCGTTCGAGCAGGCGGGGCTCGGCGCACCCCAGGTCCCGGGGTTCCCCGCGGTGCACGTGCTGTGGACGACCGACCCCGTCCCGCAGCCCGTCGCCGTCGTCGTCGAGTCGAGCGAGCAGATCGTGCGGTCCCGCCCGACCCCGCAGAAGGTGGACGCCGCTGCGACCGACCCGGACCCGACGCACCACTACTGGGCGAGCGTGCCGTGGCCGTGGCTCACGGTGGCCGCTGCGGTGGGCCCGGCCGATCCGGGTCTTCCGGACGCGCCGGTCTCGCGCGTCGCCACGGGCCCCGGCGGGACGCGGGCGATCGCCTTCCTCGGTCCGAACGCGCGCGGGACGCGCCTGCGCCTCGACCTCGTGACCGACCTCGACGGACCCGCGGGCAGCGCCGAGGCGCGCACTCCGCTGCTGTCGGTCCCGCTCGTGGCCGCGCCGTGGGAGGAGGAGGACTGATGGCCCGCATCCCGAACCCCGGGTTCTTCCGCGCGGAGGCGGTCGGAATCGACTGGGCCGCCGTGGCGAAGTCGCACGGGCAGCAGCTCCCGCCCGCCGACGGCCAGGGCGACCCTGCGGCATCCCGCGGGCTCACCCTGCGCCTCGCGTGGGCATGCCACGGGGACCTGGGGGTGCCGCACGGTGTCTTCACCGTGTGGCGCCGTCCGGCGACCTCCACGGATGCGCGGCCCGCCGACGTCGCCGTGCAGCCCACCGGAGACGGTGCGCTGCGCGTCGACTGGGGAACGCCGGCGGGCCGCGTCGTCATCGACTGCGGCGTCGCGGATCCGTCCCAGCCGGTGGTGGTGCGCCTGTGCTGGCGCACGGGCGCGAAGGAGTCCGTCACCGCGATCGGCACCTCCGGCACCGGCAGCCCCACGGCGCACGTCGAGCTGCGTACCCCGGGCGCCACGTGCGCGATCATCACGAACGCAGTCGATCCGGTCACGCGCATCGTGTCTCTCGACGACATCGTCAATGCCCCCGACTGGGAGCCGATCGAGTACGTGGGTCTGCCCGTGCCCAAGGACGGCATCCCCGGCACCGACTACGACGGGTACGAGCAGGGCCTCGTGACCGCGACCATGCCGGCACGGGATGCGGCCCTCGACCGCATCTCCCGCGGCGCGCCCCCGGTCGGCTGGGCGGCGACCCTTCCCTCCGGCGTGGCCGCACCGACGTGGAAGGCACCGGACCCCGCGGCGTTCGTCGATCGCCTTGCCGCCGAGCTGCTGGGCCGGATCGCCGGACTCTACGCGCCGGGTCTTCCCGAGAACGAGCAGGCGCGGGTGACGAACCCCACCCCCGTGGCGGGACCTCCTGGACGGCCGGCGTCCATCGACGCGGCGCCGTGGCCGCTGCTGTCGATCCCCGTCGTCAGCGACCCGTTCGCCAACCTCGCGCTGGGCTTCGGGACGGCGTATCCGTTCCGCACGGCGCGGACCACGGCCGTCGCGCTGCCACCCGCGCCCGAGTTCCTCGTGACGGCGACCTACGCGGCCGGGCCGGTGTTCCGCGCCTCCGGCCCCGGGTGGAACGTGGAGGTGCCGCTGCCCGCGGGGGAGTACGCCGCCTACGCGCCCCCGGTCATGCACGGTCAGACGCCGGCCCCGCTGCCCTACGCGGCTGCGCGCTACTCGCTGCAGCCGCCCGCCGCGCTCGACGCGCCGTGGCGCGAGAACGTGCGGTCGACGTGGCCGCCGCTCTCCGCGGACGCGGCGACCGTGCACGTCACCCAGTTCGCGCCGGTGCGCACCACATCGGGCGCGGGGATCGCCGAGCCGCTGTTCGCCTTCGAACCGGACGTCGACGGATGGCGCATCCCCAACGTCCCGCCGCTCGCGCCCGGCGAATCGCTGCTGGCGAGCGTGGATCCGGTGACCGACATCCCGCTCGGCAGCGGCGGGCGGCACGAGCTGTACGCGGCCGCGCTCTCCGACGTGCACGGCATCTGGTCGCCGTGGACAGAGACGCTGTACGCGGGCATCGAGCCGGCGGCGACGCTGCCGATGCTCGCGAACCTCACGCTCCGCGCCACCTATGCCGGAGCGCCGCAGTGCCCGGCGACGCTCGACGTCGACGTCATCGTCGAGTTCGCGGAGCGCTCCACGACCTCGGTCGAGTTCTCCGCGGTCCTCTACCCGATGACCTCGCCGGCGATGCCTCCGCCCACGGGCATCGGGCCCGAGGCGGTCCCGGCCGGCGCGGTGCGCCGGAGCTTCTCGCTCTCGTTCGCGGGCGACGTGCCGACCGGCGTCGGGTGCACGGTCGCGCCGCTCGACGAGAACGGCATCCCCGCCGCGGCCGCCGGTCCCGGCCAGGGCGAACCGCGCCGCTTCGCGGTGCACGTGGACCTCCCCGCCCTCGACTTCTCGGCCACCGACCGGTGGGGCGTGGATGTCTGGGCGCGGCGGGCGCTCGCCGTCGGCCCCAGTCCGACGGCGTGGGCGCCCGACGACCCCGCGCGCGCGATCCTCGCGTCCGTGGGGAGCCCGGTTCCGGTGATCCCCGCGACGACGCCGCTGCCGGGCGTGCCGCTCGCGAGCCTGCCCGACTCGGACGGGCGCTCGCACGTGCGGGTGGTGTGGGGCGCGGCCGCGGCGAACGTGAAGTCCTTCGTCGTGTGGCAGGCGAGCGAGCAGTACCTGCGCGAGCGCTGCGGTGTCGCCGAGCCGGCGCCCGGCGTCGTCCCCGGCGCGCGGCTGGTCGCGGTGCGGCAGCTGCTCATCGCCCACCCGGAAGAGTGCCGGCTCGCCTTCCGGCGGGTGCTCGAGGTGCCGGGCGACCGGCGGGAGGCGGATGTCGCGCTCGCGCGCGGGACGACCGGCATCCAGTTCTTCGTGGTCACCTCGACGACCCCGAGCGGTGCGGACTCGCCGTGGCCGTACAACACCGCCGCCCAGGACGTCACGCAGGTCTTCATCGCGCCGCGCGTCGTGCAGCCCGCGCAGCCGCTCGCCCGGCCCGAGGTGACGGTCGCGGGGGCCGACCTCGACCTCGAGGTGCCCAGCGACGTGCCGGTCTCGCGGTTCCGGGTGTACCGGACGCACGCCTTCGACGCCGCCCGTCGCGCCGACTCGATGGGGGCACCGGCCTTCGCGGCGGCCACCGCCCCGGCGGACCCGCCCGCGCCGGCGGACCTCGACCTCGTCACCGGGCAGCCGATCTTCCGGGGTCGCTGGACCGGCGCCCTGGAGCCGAGCTGGAAGACCTGGTACGTCCGCGCCGTCGCCGAGCCCGACACCAGCGGCATCCCGGAGCGCGCGTGGCGCGGCATCCTCTCGCCCGCGTCCGACATCGTCACCGTTCGCGTCCCGCCGGCGGGTCCGCCGGACCTCGACCCGCTCGTCGTCGAATCGGCGTCCCCCGACCACAGCGTGCTGGTCGCGCGGACCTCCACGTCGGCTCCGATCGCCGACACCGACTTCGGCCCGCACCTCGTGGGCGGGCTGACCGCGGCCGCCCTCACCGAGGAGGGGATGGCCGCGGCATCCCTCGTCCCGCTGTCCGCTCTGGCCGCCGTCGATCCGGCCGCGCCCGCAGCGGGAGTGGCGGTCGTCGTGCGGGGGGAGCGCGCGGGCGGTCGGACGCCGCTCGCCGTGTGGTTCACGCGGGCTGATCCGACGCAGCCGGTCGATGTGGGCCTGCGACTCGTCGACCCGCTCGGACGCGCCGCCGAGCAGGTCGCGCACGTGGCGGGATGGACCGCTCCGCAGCCGCCGAACCTCGAGCTGGTCGCCGTCACCCGCGCCTCGGCGACGGCAGTCGTGGTGACCGTGTCGAGCACCGAGGGCAGGACGGCGCGGCCGCCGTTCGTGCTCTCGGTGTCGGCCGCGCGGCGGATCGTCATCGGGCCGCCGCTGGGTGGTCACGTGAGGGATGCCGTCGCCGGGGGTGCGCTCGCAGGCGGTGCGGTCGCAGGGGGTGGGACCATGCGTGACGCCGTTGGGGGGACCGCCCACGTGCTGCCGGTCCTCCCGGGGCTGCCGCTCGGTCCGACGCTCACGGCCTCGATCGCGCTGCCGGACATCCGCCGCGACGGCGGACGTCCGCTCCCCATCCCGTTCCCGCCGCGGCCGCCGGTGAGCGGCATCCGATTCGCGTACCGCGACGAGCTCGGTGGCGCGCTCTACGACATCTACATCCCGCTCGCAGCGACGATGTCGGCGACGGTGACGCTCACCGCGCCGGAGGGTCCGCACACGTCCGTGCGCGCGACGGGCTGACGCTCCGGGCGCTCGCGACGGCCCGGGTCCGTCTCGCGGCGGCCCGGTCGTGGTCGGCGCCCTCCGGTTCCGGTCGCGCCGTGCCGCGGTGCTCGTCGCGTTGTGCCGCTGGTGTGCCGTGCCGGGGTGCTCGTCGCGTTGTGCCGCTGGCGTGCCGTGCCGGGGTGCTCGTCGCGCTGTGCCGCTGGTGTGTCGTGCCGGGGTGCGGCGACGACCTGGCGCGCCATATCCATCCCTCCTCCGTGGACTGTGCACATCGCCCTGTTCTGTGGGCGTTGATCCGCGCACATCGCCCGACACCAGGCCTCCGATCCTCAGGTTCTGCTCAACGCGCGAAGCCTGAGGCGTGCTTGACGCTCCCTTGAGGGCGCCCTGAGCGTCGCTTCATAGCCTCCTAGAGGTCGCTCGCAGAACCGGTCGAACACACGCAGTCAACCGGCGGGCGCACAAGGGGGAAGGAACCACCATGCTCACCAAGACCATCGCCACCGCGGCTCTCGCCGGCGGACTCGCGTTCGGAATCGGCCTGCCGGCTCAGGCGGCTCAGGCCGCGCCGGCGGAGTCCACCTGCACGATCAGCCACACGCTCGTCAGCCCGGCCGTCGCCGGCCAGCCCGCCGTGTACGGCCCGGCGCCGCTCATCACGCCGGCCCGCGCCGCCTGGGTCGAGCGCCTGCTCGTGACGCCGGCCGTCGCCGAGGTGTCGCACGTCGTCCACCACGATGCTCAGTACGCCGAGCGGGTCGTCGTCGACCAGCCGTACGTGCCGGCCGTCGCGCCCGTCGCCGAGGTCTCGCACGTCGTCCACCACGCCGCCGAGACCACGACGGTCCACCACGACGCCGTGACCACCACGGTCCCGCACGCCGCAGTCACGACCACGGTGCACCACGATGCCGTGACCAAGGTCGTCACTCACGATGCGGTCACGAAGGTCGTCCACCACGACGCCGTGACCACTCCCGTCCACCACGACGCGGTCACGAAGGTCGTCCACCACGACGCGGTCACGAAGGTCGTCCACCACGACGCGGTCACGAAGGTCGTCCACCACGACGCCGTCACCAAGACGGTGCACCACGACGCCGTGACGCACACCGCCTACACCCGGTACTCGTGGGTCGGCGGCGGCCGCGGTCCGGTGCGGGGCGACACGCCCGTCACGCAGCCGTCGCACTGGAAGGCCGACAACAAGAAGTACGACGGGTCGGACACCGGCGTCGTGCTGCACCAGGGCGAGGGCAACGGCTCCTACTTCTACTGGGCGACCAGCGTGGTCGTCGACAAGGCGGCGTACGACGAGCAGGTCGTCGTGACGCCCGCGTACGACGAGACCGTGGTCGTGACTCCGGCGTACGACGAGACGGTGGTCGTGACGCCCGCGTACGACGAGACGGTGGTCGTGACGCCCGCGTACGACGAGACGGTCGTCGTCTACCCCGCATGGGACGAGACGGTGGTCGTGACGCCCGCATGGGACGAGACGGTGGTCGTGACGCCCGCGTACGACGAGACGGTGGTCGTGACCCCGGCCTGGGACGAGACGGTCGTCGTGACGCCCGCCTACGACGAGCAGGTCGTCGTGACCCCGGCCTGGGACGAGACGGTCGTGGATGTCGCCGCGCAGCCCGGCTCGCCGGAGCAGCCCGAGGTGTCGCACGTCGAGTACGACCTCGTGACCCCGGCGTGGGACGAGACGGTCGTCGACGTTCCCGCCAGCGACGCGGTCTACGTCGACGTCGAGCACCCCGCGGAGGCCGCCGTCTACGGCGAGCCGGAGCTCATCTCCGCCGCGATCCCCGCCCAGCCCGCCGTGTACGAGGACGTGCAGCACTGCACCATCGTCGACGCGGAGAGCCCGGCGGACCCGAAGCCCGCGCACCCGACCGCGGTGCTCGCCGAGAGCCCGGCGAACGCCGAGCCGGCCGGACTCGCCGAGACCGGTGGCAGCATCAACCCTGTCGTCCCGGTGGGCGCGGGTGCCCTGATCGTCGGCGGCATCGTCGCCCTCCTGCTGCGTCGCCCCCGCCGCAGCACCGAGGACTGACGACCCCGACCCCGGCTCCGGCCGGGAGGTGCGGGCTGCATCGCGATGATGCAGCCCGCACTGCTGTCTCCGGGGCCGTGGAGGCCGTGTCTCGGGGGACGCGCTACCAGCGCCGTGTGAACGGCAGCGGTTTGCGCATCCGGATCAGGAGCAGAAGCGGGAACACGATGTACGGCAGGTTGAACGCGAGGAACACCGCGACGTTCGGCGTCGCCTGCCCGGGTCCGCCGAACAGCTCGACACCGAAGATCGGGATGCCGGTGAGCGCGATGATCATCGTCGCGTAGATGACGCTCGGCAGCTGGATCCCGTTCCATCCACGCACGATCGAGATGATCAGCAGCACATAGAACACGATGTAGACGAACGCCGAGGTCCCGCTGATGAACCGGAGCCACAGCGGATGCGACTGGTACAGCGGATCGAAATTGCTCGCGTACCAGTAGTTCCACTGCACGAGGATGTTCGGCGAGTCGGCGACCTGGTCGAGCCCCAGCCCTTCGACGGAGTCGCTGATGATGCACGTCACGATGAACGCGGAGAAGATCACCAGGAAGACGATGTCGAACGGACGCTGACGCAGCGGCAGGTTCGCGGGCGGGGCGGTCGGAGCGGTCGGAGCGGATGCGGCGGATGCGGCGGGGGCGGGGGTGGTCACGATCATGAACCTAGACCCGCCGGCCGCGATCGGAGGGCGGCATGCTACTGTTGAGGGGAACCCGGCATCCCGGGTCATCGCGTCGTGAATCCTCTGCCTCATTGTGGAGCCGCAGAACGCATCGCACGCCGGCCGCTCTCGCCGCCTCTCCGACTTCCTCTATCTCGCGCGTTCTCCACCCGCGCTCCCCGAAGGCCCTCTTGCTCTCCTCCCTCTCGCTCGCGTCACCTCGCGATCTGTCCGCGTGCGACGCGGGGACTGTCGTCGGGTCCTCTCCCGCGTCATCTCGCGACCACGCCGCCTGCGTCTCCGCGACCACGGACGGCACGGCACTTCTCTCCGGCGCCGGGCTTCCGTCCGCCGCCGCGCCTGTCTCCGCCTCCGCGCTTCTCTCCGGCAACCAGCCTCTGTCCGGTGCCGCGCTTCTCTCCGGCACCGCGCTGGATTGGCGCCAGGCCGATGCCGACGTGCACGTCGCCTCGCGTGCCGGTGAGTACGCCGGCTTCGTCGGCGTCGGCGTGCTCGGCTTCGAAGCCCGGGGAGGCCGCGGCGAGGACCTCGGCGTCCATCGCACGCGTGATGACGCGTTCGCGGCGGTCGAGGCATCCGCGTCGCCCGAACTCTCCCCGACGGCGCCGATCACGCACCGTCGCCCCCACCGTCCGCGTCGCATCGGTCGACGTGGCACATACGGTCGCTCCGGCGGCCCGAACAACAGAAGGAAAGACACGATGGCCACTGGCACCGTGAAATGGTTCAACTCCGAGAAGGGTTACGGGTTCATCGCACCCGATGACGGCTCGGCCGATCTGTTCGCGCATTTCAGCGCGATC
>Ga0097680_1001727_pt1 | contig 18155 bp, 17 predicted proteins | sample ThiBiot_750_biof_2_FD_72844 | JGI IMG/M metagenome (GOLD analysis project Ga0097680, IMG submission 72844) | Wastewater bioreactor microbial communities from Cape Town, South Africa - Thiocy_cont_750_biof - 1398105538117 (version 2) (version 2) ...
GCGCGGATCTGTTACTGGGCTACCTCCCGCCAGCGATGGGGCATGCGATCGGGATCACTGCGATCGACTCTTGGATGACGACGTCGAACATCCTGATCGCCGTTCTTGCCCATCACGGGCGACCGTTCAAGATCACTGAGCGTAGTAGGGAGGGCTGGGAGACCGTATCCTTGCGGGAATTCCGCTACGACCCGCTGTCAGCTGCCGCTGAATATGGCCAAATCCTGGAAAAATGGTTTGCTCCCGCCTTTTCGGCCGGGGACGAACCCTTGCCAGACCGGCCGCGGTTTCACCACCTGTTCAGCGGTCTCGTGGCGCTCGCGGATTGGTTGGGGTCGGATACCAGGTTCTTCCCATTTCGAGCCGAATTCGATCCCGAATACCTGGACATTGCGCGGGGTCGGGCGCGCCAAGCGGTGGCAGCAATCGGGTTAGATGTTGCGTCGTCACGCGCTGCCGCACAGTCCCGGACCAGCTTCGCCGCAGCCACTGGGAAACCAGAAGCCAACCCGCAGCAACACCTGATCGATACCGCCGGGATGGATGAGCCGTTGCTGATCCTCGAGGCTGAAACCGGTTCCGGCAAGACGGAAGCGGCATTCTGGCGCTTCGCAAAGCTATTTGAGGCCGGGAGAGTAGACGGGCTGTATTTTGCCGTCCCGACTCGTGCGGCCGCGATGCAGTTGCATCGGCGGATCGACGGCATGTTGCAGAGTTTCTTGGCGGGGGCTCCGCTAGAGGCTTTTTTGGCAGTGCCTGGCTATTTGCGCGCGGGTGTCGCCGAAGGGCACGCCCTTCCGGACTGGCGAGTGCGCTGGGATGACGCGGCGACCGCCGACGAAGCCGCGCTGACCGCGCGTTGGGCGGCGGAGAATGCGAGGCGGTTTCTGGCCGCCCCAGTGGCGGTAGGCACGGTGGATCAGGCGATGCTGGCGGGGCTGAAAGTGAAGCACGCGCACTTTCGAGCGGCGGCGCTGTGTCGCAGCCTGCTGGTGATCGACGAGGTTCATGCCAGCGACCGCTACATGACCGAGATCCAGGTGGCGCTCGTTGGCCAGCATCTGAAACGCGGCGGCCATGCCATGCTGATGTCGGCCACCCTGGGCTCAGTGGCCCGGGCGCGCTGGCTGGGCCTCAGTACGGCGCCGGATTTCAACACAGCCGTGGCAGCGCCCTATCCGGCAGTCTGGCGGCGGAATGGAACCGAACGATCCACCGAGGTGCCGTTACGGCAGAAGGCGGTGGCTATAACCACGCTACCGACAATGGCGCCCGAGGCGGCGGCAGCATGCGCCGTGACGGCGGCCCAAGCAGGCGCGCGGGTGTTGGTGATCCGCAACACCATAACCGCGGCGGTGGCGACCTGGCATGCCGTGCGGGCGGCCGGCGCGGCGCCGCTCTTGCTCCGCGCCGGCGGCGGCCCGGCCCTGCATCATAGCCGATTTGCGCCCGAGGATCGCGCACTGCTCGACGAATGCGTGGAGGCAGCACTGTCGCCACACGCGCGGCCGGCGGGCGGATGCATCGTCATCGGGTCCCAGACATTGGAGCAATCGCTGGATATCGACGCCGATTACCTGCTGACGGATCTCTGCCCGGTCGATGTGCTGTTGCAGCGGATAGGCCGCCTGCATCGTCACACATCTGTTGAGCGACCGGTCGGATTCGAGGTGCCGGGCTGCTGCGTGCTCGTGCCGGAACGCGGCCTTGAGCCCCTACTGGCGCCTCAGTTCGAGAATGGCCTCGGCGCCTGGCGGGATCAAGCGGGCGTGTTTAGCGGCATCTACCGCGACCTCTCCGTCCTCGAACTGACCCGGGTCCTGATCCTGGAGCATCCAGAGTGGCTACTCCCCGCCATGAACCGGCTGCTGGTAGAAAGTGCGACGCACGAGCAGCGGATCGCGGACCTGCATGCTGAGCGGGCCGGCGGCTGGGCCGATTATCGCAACACCATCATCGGCGCCGAACTGGCGCAAGGGGGGGCGGCGCGGCTGGCACTGCTGCCCGTCGATGCGCCATTCTGCACGATGCAGTTTCCCACGGACGAAGCGCCGATCCGGACCAGGTTGGGCGAAGAGGGCGCACGCATCACCTTCACGACGCCGGTCACCGGCCCTTTCGATAAGCCGATCACGGGCTTGACGCTACCGGCGCATTGGTCGCGCGGCCTGGATACCATCGCGCCCGTTGTGCCACGAGGGGACGGCGACGCGCTGGTTATCGAGATCGGGCCACGGTCATTTCGCTATGACCGGAGCGGCGTCGCACGGATGGCAAGACGCGGCGAGGCATAGCAGCATGACGTGAATTCGGAACAATCCGAATGAGGAAATTTGCGAGTCTTGTCGGTCCCCGCCCTTGAAGTGTGTTGTCGGCCGCCCTTTTTGAAGAGCGTCACTGGCGTGAGCAGACGCGAAGCAGTTTGGAGTATTTCCACCATGCCATTCCGCATGCTAGTTGCTCTCGACGCCGGTCTTCACCGCTTCGCGTTCAAAAGCCTCCTGGGCTTTGAACTGCGACGCGATCCCCGTAATATGCGCGCTTCCCAAGACACTTGGGATATTCCCTGCTTTGCGTCGGCCGTGTCGCTAAAGCCGGAGAATCCCCCGCACTTGCGGGGATCGCCGAGGCCGGAGTGAGTGGGATGCATAATCTCCTCACCGAATCTTTGATCCGCACCACGCCTGGCGGCCCGGCCACGCTTCCCGAGCTCCTCGCCCGGCTTGCGCGCGACGAGGTGGATGGATTCCCCGCCCTGCGCCCGCACCAGGCGCCGGCTTGGCACATGTTCCTCGTCCAGGTCGCCGCGCTGGCGATGCATCATGCCGGAACAGCTGACCTTCCCTTGATCGCAGAGGTCTGGAGCGCTGCGCTGCGGGGCCTGACCGCCGCATTCCCTGATGACGCGCCCTGGTGCCTGTGTGTGGCGGATGCGCGCGAGCCGGCCTTCCTGCAGCCGCCGGTGCCAGAGGGCGTCACGCTGGCCACCGAGGTGCCCAGCGCCGACGCCCTGGATCTGCTGATCACCGCGAAGAACCACGATTTGAAGCAGAGCGTGGCGCACGACAGCGCGGCGGAGGACTGGGTGCTCGCACTGGTGTCTCTGCAAACCGGGGAGGGCTACGGCGGCCAGGGGAACTACGGCATTTCGCGTATGAACGGTGGGTCCTCGTCCAGGACGATGCTGGGCCTGGCGCCGATTTCGCCGGGGCCCGTACGCGCGCAGACCCCGCGGCCCGGCGCCTGGTTCCGTCGCGACGTCATGGTGCTGCTCGAAACCCGCGAAGCGGCGCTGGAGGAGGCCAGCCATCTCGGATTTGCGCCATCGCGAGGGCTGGGCCTCACCTGGCTCGCGCCGTGGCCGGAGGGGCAGCAACTGGCTTTGAGTGCCCTCGATATCTGGTATGTCGAGGCGTGCCGTCGCGTCCGCCTGTTCGAGCGCGACGGGCGGATCATAGCGGGCAAGGGGACGTCGAAGGCGGAAAGGATCGCCGCCAAGCAGTTGAAAGGCGTGCTCGGTGATCCCTGGGCGCCGGTCCATGTGAACGACGCGAAAAGCCTGACGCTGGCGGGCAACGATTTCGACTACCGGATGCTGGCCGAGCTGATGACGGGCGATTGGAGCCTGCCGTTGCTAGCAAGGCCCGCCGCGGGCGAGACGCCGGGCGAGGGCATGTTGATGGTCGCCGCCGCATTGTCTCGTGGCAACAGCAAGACCGAGGGGTTCAAGTCCCGCATCCTACCGCTTCCCTCCTACGCCTTGGGAGCCCTCGTCGACGGGGTGCGGCGCTCGACGCTGGGCAATCTCGCCAAAGCGCAGATCGATGACATCGCGGCGTTCGACAAAGCCTTGCGCGACGGGCTTGTCCTGGTGCCCTCGGGGGGGGGCGCCAATCTGCCGAAGGACCATTACGCCTTCACGCGGGAGGCGCGCGACCGGTTCGACCGGGCCGCCGACGCGGTCTTCTTCCCCCATCTCTGGCGCCGCCTGGCCGCGCAGGACGAGGGGCACGAGATGGCTGCCCGCGTGCGGCGTGCGTTCCTCGATGCGTTGCATGCCGAGGCCAAACGCGTTTTCGACACGGCGCTGCCCGCCATGCCCTGCCCCAGCCTGTTCCGCCCACGCGCCGAGGCTCGCGCGCGACAGCGCTTCCGCAGCAGTCTGAGGCGTTTCTTCCCTAGTTTGTTTGAAGCCGCGGCCACACAGGAGGCGTTGGACGATGTCGACGCTTGACGCGACCATCGAGGCAATCTCCGCGACCCTCAACGGCCTCGATCCCGGCCCGCTCGCCGAGTTGCGCCGCATGACACCGGGCGGCCCCGCGCCGGCAGCGTTCTGGCGCCTCTGCGCCGCACACGACCTCGAGAAGGGCAAGTTGGACACTTGGCAGCGCATCGTCCACGTGATGGCGATCCTCGCCGACACGGGGCCGCCCGAGCGTCGCCGGCCCCTGCATGACCGCGCGCGTCGCCTTGGCACCGTCCTGTGCGACGGCGGCGATCCCGGCTGGGGCCCGCCCCCCGGCGCGGAACCGCGGCCGGTGGTCTCCGAGGCGCGCCTGGCGCGATTCCTCGCGCTGCAACCGGGAGCGCGCGGCGCCGCGATCGAGCGGCTGGCGCGCATGATCAGCCGAACGCGCGCGCCGGGGCACGGCGTGAACTGCATCGATATCGCGACCATGCTGCTCAGTCCTAGCATGCCAAAGGACGTGCCGCTCACCTATTACGGCCGCCTCGACCACGCCGCCCGCACCCGCTCGAAGGAAGGAACGTCCTGATGTCCGCCGCCCGCTTCCTGCAGATCCATACACTGCATTCCTACACTGCCGCTCTGCTGAACCGTGACGACAGCGGACTTGCCAAAAGCCTGCCGTTCGGCGGCACGCGGCGCACGCGGATCTCCTCGCAGTGCCTCAAGCGACACTGGCGGATGGCCGACGATCCCCACGCGCTCGGCGCTATCGCCGGCGCCGAGGCGTCCTTCCGCTCCCGCGAACTCGTCACAAAACTCGTCATCGACCCACTGCGCGCGTCCCATCCCGCAGACCTTATCGCGGTGCTCGAGGCCGAATTCCAAAAGGCCGTCTATGGCGACAAGGCGGACAAAGGCAAGCAGTCGCGGCAGACCCTGCTATTCGGCGCGCCCGAGATCGCCTGGCTAGGCGGCGAGGCCGCGCGGCTGGCCGCGAGCAGCACGCCGGCCACGATCAAGGTGGCGGTGACCGAGTGGGCGAAAGGGTTTAAGGACAACATCAAGGCGTTGCGCGACGCCACCGCCCTGCCCGGCGGCCTGACGGCAGCGCTGTTCGGCCGCATGGTCACCTCCGATCCCGCCGCCAACATCGATGCGCCGGTGCATGTGGCACATGCCTTCACCGTCCATGAGGCGGAGACCGAAAGCGACTACTTCACCGCCGTCGACGATCTAAAGGCTGACGAGGACGACAGCGGTGCGGACACGATCCAGGAAACCGAACTGACCTGCGGCCTCTTCTACGGCTACGTGGTGATCGACCTGCCTGGGCTGATCGCCAACTGCGGCGGCGGCCGAGCGCTGGCAGGCAAGGTCGTGCACAACCTGCTCTACCTCATCGCCGAGATCAGCCCGGGTGCCAAGCGCGGCTCCACCGCACCCTACGGCCGAGCCGGGTTGGTCCTGGTCGAGGCTGGCGACCGCCAGCCGCGTAGCCTGGCCGACGCCTACCGCTCGGCAGTTCGGCCGAATCTAGACGCGGCGGCCGATGCCCTCGCGGCGACACTCCGCAGCTTCGACACGGCCTATTCCACCGGCGAGGCACGCCGCTTTCTGGCTCTGTCTGACGTCGATCTGCCTGCGGCCACACCCGCCTCGATCGCGGAACTCGCCACCTGGGCGGCCGCCCGAGTGCAGGACGCACCATGAGCGGGACGCAGCGCTGGCTCGTGCTGCGGCTGGAAGCGCCGCTTGTGGCATTCGGCGGGGTCGCCATCGATGCGATCGGCGTCACGCGCGACTTCCCCGCCGCCTCCATGCTGACCGGCCTGCTCGCGAACGCGCTGGGCTGGCAGCGCACCGACCGGGCGGCCCATCAGTCCCTGCAGGACCGGCTGGTGTTCGCGGTCCGGCGCGACCGGGAGAACCCGGCCGGCGTGCTGACCGACACACATAACGTCCAGCTCGGAAAGAACGATCGCGGCTGGACCACATGGGGACGCCCGGAGGGCCGCGACGGTGCCAGCTACAGCGCGCCGCATCGCCGCCAGCGCGACTATCATGTCGATGCCTGCATCACCGTCGTCCTGCGGCTCGACCCGGCCGACACGATGCCAGACCTCGCCGCCCTCGCCGCGGCACTCGACCGGCCCGCCCGTCCGCTCTTCATCGGTCGCAAGCCGTGCCTTCCCAGCGGGCTGATCCAGCGGGGCGAGATCATCGCCGCCACCGCCTATGATGCGCTCTGCGCCGCGCCACGCATTGAGCTGCACCGGACGCGTGCGCTGTGGCCCGCCTCGGAGGGCCCGCAGACCGGCGACGACGTGGCCCGCGTAGTCGCCCTGCCCGACCTGCGGAACTGGGAAACGGGGTTGCATGGCGGCGACCGGCTGGTGGTCGAGGGCGCACTGACGGTGCTGCCATGAGCGGGCTCTCGCTGATTCGCCTGCCGGTGGACCGCGATGCGTTGGCTCGATGGGCGGCAGTGCGCAACTACGGCTGGGCCGACCGGCGCGGCCCCGGCGGCGCGCTGCGCGGCGCCAATTTCGACGAGGGCCGCGCGCTGCATCACCTGCTGGCGGAGACGTTCGGCAAGGGACGGCTGCAGCCCTTCCGCCTGATCCCCGCACCGCGCGGCGCCGCCGCCCAGCTCTATGCCTACACACGCAGCTCGCGCCAGGAACTGCTGGACGAGGCGCATGCCACCGCCTTGCCGGAGGCCCTCGCGGTCTGTGAGGTGACCAGCCTCGCGGAGAAGCCTATGCCGACCGACTGGCGCAGCGGCCGGCGCCTCGGCTTCGAGGTCCGCCTGCGCCCCGTCAGCCGCCTGCTCAAACCCATGCCCGTCGCCGGCAACCGGCCCTTTGCCGCCGGCGCGGAAGTCGACGTTTTCCTCATCGAAGCCCTGCGCCGCTACCCCGGAGGACCGCCGGAAGGGGAGGGGCTGAAGCGCGAGACAGTCTACTCCGCCTGGTTCGCCGCCCGCCTCGACGGCGCGGCACGGTTGGAGGGAGAAGCTGTGCTGACCCGCTTCGCCCGTACCCGCGTCGCCCGACAGCGCGCCGCCCCGGAGGGGCCGGACGCCGTCCTGCAGGGCGAACTGTCCATCACAGACCCCGTCCGCTTCGCCGCGCTGCTCGAAAATGGCGTCGGTCGGCACCGCGCCTACGGCTTTGGGATGCTGCTGCTGCGTCCGCGCGCCAGGGCCGGATGCTGAGTGGGCGCCTCGGCCTGGAGAAGGCCCGCATCCCACATGCGGACCGCCACGGCCTCGTCTGGCTCGACCGCGGGCGGCTGGAAGTGGAGGATGGCTGCCTGCGCTTCGTCACCGCCGGCGGCGGCGAGCTGGCAGCCGGCGACTACCAAATCCCGCATCAGTCCGTTTCAATCGTGCTGCTGGGCCCAGGGTCCAGCGTGACCCATGACGCGCTGCGTCTGTTGGCCCGTCACGGCTGCGCCCTGGCAGCGATCGGCGAGGGCGCCGTGCGGTTCTACACAGCGCCGCCGCTGTTGCCAGACAGTTCCGAGGCCGCCCGCGCCCAGATCCGGCTGTGGGCCGACCCGAGCTCGCGCATGGAGGTGGCGCGCGCCATGTTCGCCATCCGCTTCGGCGAGATCGTCCGCACCCGCGACATCGAGGTCCTCCGTGGGCAGGAGGGGGCACGCATCAAACAGAGCTACGCACTCGCCGCGGCACGTTTCGGCGTCGCGTGGCGCGGTCGCCACTACGATCGCGCGAACCCGACGGTCGGGGACATTGCTAATCAGGCGATCAATCACGCGGCGACCACGATGACGGCAGCCGCTTCCGTCGCGGTCGCAGCACTGGCGGCGATCCCACAGATCGGCTTCGTCCACGAAGATTCTGGCCAAGCCTTCGTGCTCGACATCGCCGACCTCAATCGCCACGACATCACGCTCGATATCGCCTTCGGCGCTGCCAAGGAATCCCTAGCCAAGGGCGACCCGGTCGAACGCCTGGTGCGGCGCAGGGCGGCACGCGTCTTTCGCGAGCGACAAGTGATCCCCACCATGATCGATCGAATCAAGTCCCTGCTGCGGCTCGGTGCGTCCGAGGCGGGCTGATGCCGATGGTGATGATCGTCACGCGCGACGTGGAGGCGCGTTATCGTGGCTTTCTCGGCTCGGCGATGCTGGAGCTTGCGCCAGGCGTGTACGCCCATCCCCGGATGAGTGCCGGGGTCCGGCAGCGGATCTGGGCCGTCGTGATGGAGTGGCATAGTCAGTTGCGTCGCGGCAGTATCGTGCTCGCTTGGGCGGACACGGCGGCGAATGGTGGGCTCGGGCTGGCAACCCTCGGTGAGCCCGCAAAGGACATCGTGTCGCACGACGCGATGCTGCTTGTTCGCCGTCAACTGTGAGGCCTCGGCGCGCGCCACCAGTCGTTTGATCTTTGACATTGTGAATGTTGGCAATATCTTAATAGACAGGGGTTCCCCCGCACCCGCGGGGATAGGCCCGAGTTGGGGGTGGCATGGTAGGTGCCGGTGCCGGTTCCCCCGCACCCGCGGGGATAGGCCCTGGTCAGTTGGAACCGAACCCGCGTCCCAGCGGGTTCCCCCGCACCCGCGGGGATAGGCCCTCCTGCGGCTGAACAGTGATCGGCAGCGTCTTGGTTCCCCCGCACCCGCGGGGATAGGCCCTCGACCGTGGCGGCGACCAGCACCGTGCAGTGGGTTCCCCCGCACCCGCGGGGATAGGCCCCAACGCCGAGCTGCGTCGGATCATGGTCGAGCGGTTCCCCCGCACCCGCGGGGATAGGCCCTGGTGCTGTAGCTGCAAAAGGATGTGAACAGGGGTTCCCCCGCACCCGCGGGGATAGGCCCTGGTGATCCAGAAGGCGGTGCGGGCCGCTCAGGGTTCCCCCGCACCCGCGGGGATAGGCCCCAGCCGGGCCGAGTAGGTTGCTGATCCCGGTCGGTTCCCCCGCACCCGCGGGGATAGGCCCTGACCTCGGCAAGCTCATCGAGCCCGATGCCAGGTTCCCCCGCACCCGCGGGGATAGGCCCGCGACTTACCATTTCATCGATCACCAGGCGCAGGTTCCCCCGCACCCGCGGGGATAGGCCCTTAGCAGGCTGCTCCAGCAGATAGCCGACAATGGTTCCCCCGCACCCGCGGGGATAGGCCCGGCGAAGCGGCCCCATGAGCCGCGCCGGAGGAGGTTCCCCCGCACCCGCGGGGATAGGCCCTACCTTTCTGCGACAATATCGGGCGCCAAAGCGGTTCCCCCGCACCCGCGGGGATAGGCCCCCAAAGACGGCACCCCACAGCATGGTCATACCGGTTCCCCCGCACCCGCGGGGATAGGCCCTACTCACGAAGAGTTCATAAACATGTGGAGTCGGTTCCCCCGCACCCGCGGGGATAGGCCCCAGCACCGGGGCGACTGCTGTTGTCTATAGCGGGTTCCCCCGCACCCGCGGGGATAGGCCCTACAAGAACGCCCTGAAACTGGTCAAAAAGGCGGTTCCCCCGCACCCGCGGGGATAGGCCCCCAAGCCAGGAGCCCCGCATGCCCGACGGCATGGTTCCCCCGCACCCGCGGGGATAGGTCCGATCCAATATGCAAGATCGGCATCGTCACGGAGGTTCCCCCGCACCCGCGGGGATAGGCCCGCATACGGCGAACACGCGGCAATTTTATGCAGGGTTCCCCCGCACCCGTGGGGATAGGCCCCCCGCCGACGAAAGGACCGTCCGCATGGGCTAGGTTCCCCCGCACCCGCGGGGATATGCCCCGGAGCACCGCGTACTTTTTGACCAGGTCCAGGGTTCCCCCGCACCCGCGGGGATAGGCCCAGCTTGAAGTCGGGGTTGTCCTGGATCACCGAGGTTCCCCCGCACCCGCGGGGATAGGCCCACATGACCTCCGGAACGTACTCCGAGATCATGGCTCATAAATTATAACTCACACTCGATTGGAGAAATTTCTATTTCGGATCAAAATTCGGCTGCATCGCTCAAAATTAAGGGACTACCTTCAGAGCACTACCGGCTTGGTGATCATTGGACATCAATATAGGTCAAGAGGCCAACCGCCGTCAGTACACGTCTTCGCCTCCGCGGTCCCTGCCCTGCCGAAGGGCGCGCGGAAGCTCGGGGATACGTCTGCCCTTCACCTGGCTGCCCCATATCGAGGGGCCAGCCGCCTGCCCGCGCAGTGTGTTGCCGTGTGGCATCAGTGAAGACTAGCCGCTCCACGCTGCGCCCCAAGAAGCAGGGAATTGTTTGGCCTGGCTATTCCCTCGGCCCGTATCGGCCTTCGGGACGGTCGGAGATGTCCCTTTTACGCTCGAGAGCTGGAAAGGGTGAGAACCCGGCTTTGGTCTCGTGCGGCCGTCACGGCACGTGCGCTTCCCTTGCTTCCACCCGATGGATCGTAGCACGCCGGAGTAACCGGAGCCGCGCTCGTGTCGCAGGCAGCTCTCTCCGGTGGTTCGGGGGTGAGGGCCGATGTTTCGGATGGCGCCCTCGTGGCGCGCTCGTTGCCCCGGCATGGTCCAGCCAACCAGAACGGGTGGACGCCCGTCGATCGACCCGATGCATGAATTCGGTCCCCGCAACCAGATGATCGCCTCGATGGGGATGAAGGCCGCCGCGCGAGGCCTGATTGAACGCCAGCGTGACCGCCGCTCCCGCAGCCCAGGACGTTGAAAACTGCGCTTCTGACGCCGCCCTCATGCCTCGCTACCCAATCAGTGCTCTCTGTCAAGCAGCCACCCGAGGACGGTGTGGACTTTACCGAGAATTAGAGACACGAGCCGCTAGAGGTCCGCCAGTGAGAACGGTCTCGATGAAAGGGTTGTCGCCGGCAGGTGTGGACTTTACCGAGGTAGAGGAAATTCAGCACTTCGAAATACCAGTCACTTGGCGAATGTTATCCTGTGGAATTTAGCAGGTTTACTAATGCAACTCCACGAAGTTCCTGGCTAATAGATTACCAACGGTAAAGGCCACAGCGACAGCCGCCAGATTTTCAGACAACCCAACCCGCCTTGTTCAGTGCATGCCGGGGATTCGTTGGCGGGTGTGGCGTATGCGTCGGATTTGACGCAGAATATTGGGTGTCGATGCCAAACTTTGTCAAATTGGACGCTGCCATACCCGCCATGCTCGAAAATACCCTGATGCCGTTCCCGCTGCCATCCGTCCATCGCAGGAAAGTCACCGCCGCATTCGATGGGGGACCCATGACGTCAAATGGCGGAGTGATGTTGCTCGCCGCCATCAAGGCCTCCATCGACATCGCTGCCAGGCCGGCGCCGCTAATCGGCGACCCGCGCAATCCAGCGTTTGTGACGCATAGCGTCGCCGACATCCTGCGCGCCTGCATGCTCGCCTTTGCCTGCCGCTATGAAGATGGCCATGACCTCGATCATCTGTACACCGATCCGGGCTTCAAGCTCGCCTGTGGGCGCCTGCCGGACAGCGGCCGCGATCCGTGTTCGCAGCCGACAGTTTCGCGCTGGGAAAGCGCGCCCGATCTGCGTCAGGTCAGCGCGCGAGTCCAGCGCCTAGGTCCAGCGCGCCTCGGCGTAGATAAAGTTGGCTGCCGTCAGGGCTGCCACAGAGATCTACGCTTGGTGCAGCCCGCCGGTGGCGCCGTCGATCAGCTCCACGGTCTGCCTGGCATAGTCGACGAACAGCCGTTCGCCGGCCGGGTGGGTCTGGCGCATCGTCGGCGACAATCGGCCGCGCCAAGCGGCCTGCAGGTAGCAGAACCGGCAGTCGCCGCAGCCCTGCGGCTGCCCGGTCCGATACGCTTAGCACACCACCCCGGGTCGCCGCAGCTCGGCGTGTATCCGAGGCCAGTCAGGCTGCAGCCGGGCCGGCTCCCCCCCGGCGAAGGGTGGGCTGAACAACTGGCGCTCCAGCGCCGCGTCGTCCAACTCCGTGGGAACCGGCCAGGTAATGCCCGCCACGCCGGCGCGGCGCAGATACTCCGCCACAGTGTAGCGGCTGATCCCGACCATCGCAGTCACAATTATCAGAATGCCTTGACGCTCCGGGTGCGCAACCAACCTGTACGGCTGAGCGGAACAGAAAACCGGCGTAAGTATAGCGCGACGGTCATGATGAGCGGTGAGCGTCAATAAAGATGAGCGGCTGCGGTCAATATTCAGAGTGCTTGTTATCCCGGGTCGTTAAGCTTCAACATTACGTGGATTTTGGTTCGGGAACTGCCATGCCAGGCTTCTCGGGTCCTCGTACTGAGTCCGAACCCGTCGATATTGCTTCAGCCGCAATCGATGAGTGTGTACAGCGCATTAGAAGGATTAGTAGATGACGACGACCACTATATCATGCGCGCAGCAAAAGATCCTAAATCAAGCGCCGCGATTCCGGCTCTACTATGACTCCGGGGACCGACCGGGCTTGATTCCGGACACCGCGAAGGCACGTGCATGGGCGGTCGAGAAGTGCGGGGCTAACCATATGAACAGCTTGACATTTCACCGCGCCGTCATCGACGGAAAAGCCTATTGCGTCGGAGATTGTCACATTCTGGTGGCGGATAAAGACGAAGCACAAGAATTCAAGACAAATAACTACGCAGTAACTGCGAAAGATGTCGCATTTCGTGCGAAAAAATTATTGTCATCCGTGTTTGATGCGGAAAATCCAAATTGCCGTTGTACATACATTTCGTCTCTTGTTATCGGCATCTCCATTTCGTCCGGTGCTTTTGCAATGCAGGAGGGAGCATTTTTTTTAAGCGAGCTTTATGAAGAAGCGGCCACTAGATTGTCGGTGCACGCGGCCGGATTCGGCCTCCAGGTTTCGTACCGCCCGATTGCCAAAGTTGAAAATACACTCGTGGAGGCAGGCGTATTTGCGATTCCTTTCCTACTTGATGAAGCCTCTAGACTTCATCCGCCTCTCGAGCAACTCGCTGCCAGCCCCCGCGTTGTACCAAATGTCAACTGCGAATGGCAGATCGAGCCCACCGTGCTGGCGGAGATGAAACGGAAGGCGGTGGATCGATGGGGTCGCCGCCCTAGAAAGGCTTGGACGACGCAGCCATCGGAACCAGACCGCCTGATCGAATCAGACCCAGCTCATTTGTTCAATTCGATGCATGTAACTGCGGCGCAGAGGTGTGCGCGAAAGCTGGTGAATTGGATCCGTCGGAACAGCCTGACAGAGTTTGGCCAGCGTGATGCTGTACGGGCTGCACGGAAGCGTTTGCGCGGGCCATCCGGCGACGGCGAAGGTGTTGCAGATGCGTTGAAAATCTTAGTCGGCGCTCGCTATATCTATGAATGTCCCGAACCCGTGATGGAATACTTTTGCAAACGGCCGTCCCCCTGGTTCCTTGTAAATCCACTGCTGTGAGATGGTATCGGCCTCTTCAGTCGGACCCCCTGGAGTGATCTGAACGACGCTCATACGAGCGTCGTTCAGATCTGGCGTTGAGCGGCTGGATAAGAAGCCGCGGATTGTCGGGGAAGGCGATGATAGCGCTTTCCTGGCCGAGATGGCTCGCCGTCACGGGGTGGGTCGGGGTCTGCTCTGGAACTGCAGTCGGCAAGCGCGCCAGAGTTAGCTGGCATCGGAGCCGACGCCGATGTTCACGCCGGTGCAGATCGCGGCGGACACGGCAGTTCGCGGCCAGCGCCAGATTTCCGCCACGGTGCCGCGTACGAGCCGGACGGTAACGTCCGTCACCTCTGACCGGATCAAGTTCGAGTGGCCGTATCACACTCACATTCGGGCGGGTGAGGACGTCGGCCCTCCGGCGCTGCGCCGCGTGTGAGCGGCGCTACGTCGGTGATCGTTCCACCGATCGGGGTGCTTGTGGCTATCCGCTGCTTTAGGCTGCCACATGGCCCTGCCGGCGGGTGCACCATAAGCGTTACCATCCGGCGGTTCTCCGAGCAGGGCTCGTGTGCCATGGAGCGGGAGCGCACCCCATCATTGTGCCTACCTCCCCTTTTCGAACGAAGCCAACGTAGGAAGCGAGACAATCGTCAGGACAATGCGCGGTATAATACCGAGACAATAAGCATGACAATACACCTGCCAATACACCTGCCAATAAACCAGCCAATACGCTCGCCAATACGCATGACAATAAGCTTGCCAATACGCGTAATAATACACGTGACAATAAGCCTGACATTATGCATGACAAGACGACGGACTAACGGTCCGAGTTGGCGTCGATGTATTCGTCCCACAGGATCTGCTGGGTCACGTGCTTGCGCTTCAATTCGCGGTACAACGCCGCCCAGTAGGGCTCCGTCCGCCGGCGGTGGCCTTGCCTGGTTCCGGCCTCGCCATAAAGACGCGATCTGCGGATCGGCGTCGGCCATGTCCGGGGGAAGCGGCCACGGCAGCCCGGACCCCTCGAAGCGCCGGAACATCTCCCGCAGTGTCGATGGCGCCACTTCCGTCAGCCGCGCCACCTCGCGCGTCGCCAGGCCGGCGTCCCGGCTCAATCTCAGTATCTCGCGCACCCGGCGCATCGCGATCCTCTCCGTCGGCATAGATCCCTCCAAAAGGAGGAAACCTAAAGCCAACGAAAATTCACAAACCGGTCCGTGCCCTGGGTGGCATCATCGCGGAATGCCGGGCGCGATCACCTCGGAAGGGCGGGCGGCATCGTTAGAATCCGCATGAACGGTTAATCTTTCATGGTTGATCCGTCAGATGCCGAACTTTGACTGACCGTTCGGATCCACGAGCATCGGCCGCGGTCGGAACTCGAGCCTGTCGTAGAGCTCGCTTAGTAGAAGACGAACGGGGAGTTTTTCGAATGCGATCACAGCTTCCAGACCTTCGAGGCGCTGGCTTGTCCACGGGCCAACACGATCGCGACTATAGAGACGCACCTGCGGATAATCTGGGTCGACCAGAAGGATATAGCCGAGCGGCTCGATCGACTTGTACTCTTCTAGCTTGTCGTTGCGATCAAACGCCGGCACCCTCGGAGACAGGATCTCCATCACGAGGAATGGACAATCGGCCTCCATGGAGTCATCCGGCGGGCGGCCGCACTCGACACCGACGTCAGCATGACGCAGGTTTCCGTTCGGGATACGGATATGGATGTTCGAGGTGAATGGCTGGCAGGAATGCCCGACCAGGGCGTTGCCGAGAAGCCCCAAGGCATTGACGGCGATGCGGTCATGCCGGCGGTTGGCTCCAGCCAGCATCCGCGGTTCGCCGCCAACCAGCTCAAACTTCCCATCCTCCTGGTCCGCGAGCCAGGCGTAGAACGCATTTGCCGTCATCAGATTTCGGGCATGCCCGGTCATTGGATGGGCTCCAAGTGTGCATGAGGACTATAGCGTCGTTTGGCGTGGCGCCCAAGCTCGACTGAATGGAAGAGCCAGCAACCTGAGATCGCTGAAGTTAACGGGGAAGGTATCCCTAGTTGACATGAATCCGTCGGAAATATCTGATAAGAAGATATATATCCATAGAACCTATAAGATATCGGCGCCCCTATCATAGATCAGATGTCCGGCGCGGCTCCTGTCAAAACGCTCGAATTCCATTTGAGGAGTGTCGATAGGGTAGGGCCTGACAGTCACTGACGTCAAATGCACGGCGCGCGTCGATCCGTGTGCCATAGTCTAATCTCATCTTCGGACTTGACGAAAGAAGGCAGCAATTCCGGGTGACGGGTTCCGGTGAAACGATGGGGTGCCTGGCGCACTTCCGCCGAGGGATGCCCACGCGGACGTAGGCGGCCAAGTCCTCGAATTTGGCTGCCATCAGATCAAGACAGTGGCGCCCGATCGTCTCGCGATTGGCGTATTTCGGTAGGCCAAGAATAATGAACCTGGTGGCTTCTTGGTTCTCAGCGAAGCTTAATTTGGCAGACGGGCCTAACTCTTCGATGCACACACAGCCCTTCGGAGCCTCTTACCTACCGGGTATACGATCGAAGCTGTTATTGCAGATTGCGATGCCCGTGATATCACCAAGATAAATGTGTCCCATGCAAAATGAGCGACGGCGAAATTAGTTAATCGGCGGTACGCAACTACTTAAGTCGCGGGTCGTAAAATTCCCGCAACATCATCATTGTTCGCCACAAAACGTCTGAATTTGCTGATGTCATTTCAGCGATTTGTGTGGGTCTTTTAGTAATACCTTTATAATAGTAATTAGGTGCCTACTATCCTATGGACACAAATCAATAGGAATAAACATCATGCTAGAGCAATACACATACATACCGCAAATAATTAACTGTATAACGCAGCGCATAGATCTCATGATAAAGCGGCACTGCAAAGTGTTTTTCGTGCGGTTTGACTTGCGCTTCCCCGGCGGAACCGTTCATCAGGGACTGAACGTCGAGATTTCTCGGTTCGTAAGGGCTTTGACGAGCTACTACACAGACCACGGCATCGCAATTCACTACATTTGGGCACGCGAGCAGTGGAGCAGCGATGCGCCGCACTATCATGTGGTGCTGCTGCTGAACGGCTCTCGAGTCCAAAACCCTATGGGAGTCTGGGCTAAGGCAGCAGAGATATGGTCCCGGATCACGAATGGTCCACCCGCACTGGTTCATCAATGCAGGCAAGACCCCGCGGGACAGAGTGAAAATGGCGGCATCATGATCCGGCGTCCTTCCGGCATAGCGGTGGGACACGTTCACCTCGTGCAGCAGCAGCGATTTCAAACGGATTACCGAGCAGCCATAGAGTGGGGGTCGTATCTGGCCAAGGAATTCTCCAAAGGGAATGCACCTAAAAGGGTGCGCGACTATAGTGCATCTCAGTTGTGACCTGAACTGCCCCGGGTTACGCGGATGTGAACAAGCGCTCGTTTGGGAGATCGGGAAAGATCGCTAGATCAATGGCGTGTCGCGCCGATCGACGTCTGGACTCGCGCTACTTGACACGCGTTCTTGTAGCTGGGTGCTACTTGCCAGTCGGCACCCAGCTACGACTTCCTTCACAACTGCTCAAAGATCCCGAACGACAACGGATGTGCCTTGCGCGCGGAGGCGACGGGCGGGCGCGCGAGCACACCGCCGATGGCCCTGATCGGCGCGACCGGTTTCTCGTCCATTGCCGGCGGCACCGGTGTGCGGCGGGGGTTGGTCGGATTGATCTGGAGGGTGCGGGGATTGCCGCTCCGAAGGTCGGCCTGGTGGGTTCTTGTTGGTTGGGGATTCATCCCCCGTGTAGCGGGAGGACCTCTCCCGCGCGGGGCGTCCCGGACCGCCGGCGCAAGGGCGCCCGCAGCGCGAGGCCAAATGCCGGTCCCTCGCGGCGGCGGACGGCGATGCGCCTGCCACCCGTCGAGTTCTTTCCCTCCCCTCTATGTTCGTTGTGCCTTTGTTCAATTCAAGCTCGGCGACTGATTGCCGGGGATCGTGACCGAAGAGACAACCAGCAGGCGGGGAGGCGCGGGCAGGGCAGGGGCTGCCTGAAAAGGGGCCAGATTGCAATGGAGCGGAAAGTTCTGGGCGGCTTCGGACCGGCGGCGTTTGTGAGTCAGCTCGAGCGCGGGACCTCACGGTCAATAGCGTTATCAATGGCTTGGAATGCCGACCTGCATCCGAACCCCACGCCGATCGACAGCGAGGGAATGGGGCACGGCCGACCCTCTGCCGGTCACTACGCTCCTAGCAGAGATACGCTCGCGCTGATGGCCGCCGCCCTCAATGCCTGATCTAATGTGGCGAGCGGCAACCCCCTGCGCCTGGCCAATTCCAGGTAGGCCGCATCATAGAGGGTCAGGTGGTGCTGGTCGGCCAGTCTCAACGTTTCCGACCACGCCTGCGACGCTGTCTGCTGGTCAGTGCTGATGTCGAGCAGCGCCAGGTCATCCAGCGCCGCCCGACGCAGTTCGGTATTGATACGCTTCCTGCGCACCGCGACAGTCAGGCTGTTGGCGACCTCTAACCACCACAGGCTAGGCACGACAGCGCCGTTCTCGGCTATGCTTTCAAACACTTGTCGGATTGTCG
>Ga0097680_1001741_pt1 | contig 18016 bp, 20 predicted proteins | sample ThiBiot_750_biof_2_FD_72844 | JGI IMG/M metagenome (GOLD analysis project Ga0097680, IMG submission 72844) | Wastewater bioreactor microbial communities from Cape Town, South Africa - Thiocy_cont_750_biof - 1398105538117 (version 2) (version 2) ...
GTCTATCTCTACCTCGACCAGTTCTCCAACTGGCTGTCCGGCTGGGGGCGCGGAGGCGCCGGACGCGATCGGAGCCTGCCGAGCGGCGCCTCGATCAAGGAAGCGGCCGAATAGCGCGGGTCTTTTGCTGCCCATGGAATTGGAAGCGAGGCTCCATGATTTCGAATAGCGCGTTTTCCTGATGAGAACCGGCACCCGCTTGGCTCGAAAACGCTGCAAGGCACGGCAAAACGAAATGCACCGCCGCCCCGCCCGCGCGCTTGCCAAGGACGGGAGCTAACGGGTAGAACCACCACGTTTTCCGGTCGCGCGTGTGTCCGCCCCGGCGATTCGATCACGCTCCGCTGACCCTGCAGAGCTTCTGGAAAGATTGCAGGATCAACGGCTTATTGGGGAATGGTGTAACGGTAGCACAACAGACTCTGACTCTGTTTGTCTAGGTTCGAATCCTAGTTCCCCAGCCAGCCACTAAACACCTGAAAATAAATGATTTTTCGAGTTTATCGGGCCTCATATCGGGGCCATTTTCATGTTGCACGCTTTGCAGAATTTCCCTTGTGTTTTCAATGGCTGACAAATGGTTCCAGAAACTCCACGCAACATGCACGCAACATGAAATGGGGGGATTTGTGAGCCGTTTGAAGCCCTTGCCATGGCCTCAGAAATCTGCGCTAATATCCGCAATCAAAAACCTAACCCCTGTGTCCGGTTCTATCCCGGCATGAATGGAGAAGGCCCCGCCATTAGATCGGGTGGGGGAAACGGATCGAGATCACCGCGACGCGCGGGGAGACGAAGGCATTAACCACATAGGGCCATCTAGGCTCGCCTCGTCACCGAGAGTCGCCCAAGCGCTTTAACCGCGCTGGGGGCGGCTTTGTATTCTTAGGCATCAAGTCGGCTCCGGCGCACAACACCCGGAGCTAGACAGAATGTCCACTGCACGAAAATCCAAACCTCATGGACGCCGCAGGTTGCCGATCGCAAAGGCCACCCGTCAGCCTGTCCGTCAGTCCCCTGCCCCAAGCGCGCCCGTCACCACAAACGACGATCCTGACGAGATCGTTTGGGGGGCCGCCGCCATCGGCAACCTCATCGGCCGCAGCGAGCGTCAGGCTTACTATTTGTTGGAGAGCAAGGCGATCAAAGGAACGCGCAAGATCGGAGGACTGTGGAGCGCGCGCCGCTCGGTGCTGCTCGCTCAGTGGGGAGGTGAATTATGAGCCGCCGCTACGGAGGAACTTACACATTCCGCGCTTCGTCTCCGGAGAGAGTACAGATGCTCTTTGCATTAGGTCGACGGGGTTCATCCCGAGCCAACTTCTACATGGATTTGTTCGGCGATCTCCGCACGCTTTATGACGAAGGAATCACCGGTGAAGCTGCCATCCGTGCATGGGCAGCCAAACGGGATTTCACCGGCTATCCGTCCGGCTATGTGGACGCTTTGGTTACCTTCGCGCCTTTCACGACACGGGAGAGGAGGCGTTCGAAATGAGCGTGGCAACCGCAAACAAGGAGAAGATCAGCAGCGACGACACTTTCGACTTTCTCAGCGACCTGCGTCCCGAAGGGCGCATTATCGCTATCACTGCGATCCCGCCAGACGGGGGGAGCACGATCACACGAAGCTTCCCCAACCCAGCTGCTGCGCGCAGATTCGTTGTCGAGCAAAACGAGCGAGGCTACGGCACTTATTACACTTTGAATGTCACCGGCCCGGTGAGCAAGAAACCATCGAAGCGAGACTTTACAGCCGCGATGTATCTGCACGCGGACATTGACCCGGCTCCTGACGAGACGTCGGACGCATTCAAACGCCGTACTTTGAAGCGACTTAAAACCTTCAAGCCAAAACCGACTTTCACAGTCGATTCCGGAAACGGCCTGCAGTGTCTGTGGGAACTGACGAAGCCGTTTCCGATTCGGAGTGACGGCGATATCTCAGCTATAGAAAGCCGCAATCACGCTCTCGCTGTGAGACTCGGTGCTGATCCGTCGACGCGTAATATTGATCGCGTCTTACGCATACCGGGCACGGTGAATTATCCGAATGCTGCGAAGAAAAAGAGAGGACGAGTCAAATGCCTCTCGCGCTATGTGAGCATAGACGAGACAGCTATCTACCGACTCGAAGATTTCCCGGAGCACGTCGAGTCCATCAAAGAGAAGCCGAAAATGGTGGAGCACAACAGTGATAACGGACTACCAAAACAGGTAGCCGCACTGCTGCACCTAAAGAACCCGGACCACGCTGGCTTCAATACGCGCAGTGGATTATTTCGCTCATTCCTCATGAGCGCACTGCGCGCCAATGTCGACGAGGGCCTGATTATAAGCACCCTCTTGAATAAGACCTATGCAGGCAAGACGATTTACGAACACATTTGCGAAAAAGGAGGACAGAAACGACATGAATACGTCGAACGGCAACTAAGCCGTGCTCGCGATAAACTAGATAAACTACCTGACAAGAGCGGCTTTCGAGAGAAGCGCATATTGACTACCCGAAGGCTCGATCAGTTTGCGCGACGGAAAACACTCTGGTTGTGGTGGCCGTTCATAGCACGTCGTGAAATGAACTGCCTATATGGCGATTCCGGAATCGGCAAATCATCCCTAGCGTATGAAATCATAGCCCGTGTTACCACCGGTAAAGAACTGCCATGCTTCGGCAACGAAGCCCCGGACCGCGCACCATTAGGCTCCGTGCTTATCATGGCTGCTGAGGATAGTCCGGAAACGGTGATTGGCCCTCGATTGAAAGAAGCAGGCGCTGACATGTCGAAGGTTCACCTCGTCGGATATGACATTCCCGACGATCCGGCGGACTTCGATCCCTATGTGGCGCTGGATCAAATTGCAAAGCAACTGGAAGAAAAAATTAAAGCAATAGGTGACGTGAAATTGGTTTACATCGATCCGATTACCGACTTTGCCGGACGGGTGAATGTCTTCTTTGATTCGGAAGCTCGCCAACAAATGCTCCAACCCTTATTAAGGTTGGCGCGCAGGTACAAGCTCGCAGTTGTCTTTGTTCTGCATACAAACAAGAAGAACGATCTGAATGCCAAGCAACGTGCCCAAGGTGCAGGGGCGTTTATCAACATGCCACGCAGTGCCATTCTCGTCGGACGAGACCCGAACGATTACGACCGGCGCATCATTGTGCAAGCCAAAACCAACCTCAGTAGGGAAAAGGCAGCAGCCTTTCGCATGACACCAACACACAGAAGCATAGCGCTCGAATGGGAGCATGACTGGGTGGATATGAAGGCCGACGACCTGCTGACAGGCGCGTCGAAACCCAACAATAAGAAAGAGAGTGCCGAAGACTTGCTGGAAGAATTGCTGGCCGATGGCCCAAAACGACAAAGAGAAGTTGTGGCAGCAGCGAAAGCAGTTGGCATCAGCGAACGTACGCTAGAGCGTGCGCGTAAGAGCCTCAAGATCAGGTGTGTAAAGAACGAGGGTGTGTCATGGTTGAGTCTGCGACGATAAGAATGGTGACCAAAACATGCGAGGCCGCCAACAACACCGCCAACGTAAGGAAACACGCCCAGTTGAAAGGCAAGCAAGGATTTGCATGTTTTTTGGTAGATTCCCGAGAGGGTGTTATTTGGCGGACTTGAACAAGAAGTCCTTTATTTATCGGGCTAACTTGCAAAAACAGGTTGGCGGTGTTGTTGGCGGTGTTGGCAGCAATCTTTTACACTGGTTATGCCAACACCGCCAACCTACACCCCCACGGATCAAACTGAAGCCGAACTGCAGAGGTAAACACACTCAGGAATCTTGGAAATTGAAAGGACTGAAACAATGACTCGCAAAACAACAGCAAAACCTCGTCGTCGTTCTTTCACCCCTGATCTAGAGCCCGCTGACGAGGCGTTCACCGAAGCCGTGCACTACCTGCAATTTGGCTGGAAAGATGTAAATGCCGAATGGGGAGGAGTAGGCACTCGCTACGAACGCTCTTGCTTCTCAAACCTAATGCGGGTGACACGCGGTTTGCCTCGACGCGATCTAACCGAATAATGATCCGAAGTGGAGTGCACGGAATGTCCTCAGCTTGGGACTACACGCAATCGCCATGGCATGACGAAAAGAGATCGGAGCGATGGCTTACATGTTTGGAGCGCACAGGTGCAGAGAACGTGCGTTACCGACTTGCGCAGACTGATGCTGGATCAGCCGGAGCTATCGCCATAGGCGTTGAACCAAAAGTCACGATAGGTTTTGCTCAAGAGTGGCTTGCATGGAAGGATAAGTGCAAATCCGAACGGGAAGATGCCTTTAGACGGACTCAGATATTCTGGACACGCTGGGCTGCGATAGTAGCCACGATCATTGCAGGTGGATCGGCAGTGAATTGGCTATGGCCCTACGTCAAGGCTGTTATCCCGTAGACCCCCCAACGAGACTCGAACCAGCCCGTCAAACTTCCCCCCGCCAAAATAGCCAACAAACGACTACTTTAGTCAACCATCGAATACTTGTATTTATTGCCAAACATCAGTCCTAATTCCGCTTGGATAAACAGATTGTACATCCGTGCATCATCATGATTCTATCATAATATCAAGTACTTATTAGAACATGTCGCAATCATGTTGCGCACAGGCTCGGGAGCGCCTACCTATCTGGGGTAGCTCCAAGAGCCTTAAACTCAGATGCCGACAAGTAAAAACAAACAGGCCGCGAAGAGCAAAGGCCGATCAAGACTGTCCAACGGACACGTTCTACCAGCGTCTGTCGACGCGCGAAGTCAATGGGCGCGTCGTTTCCGAGATTTACTTATCCAGCACGCCACCGATCTCGGTGGCCCTGATTTAATGTCCGCTGCCGAAACAGCGATCATACGACGAGCCGTAACCCTGATTACCGAGCTTGAACGCATGGAGGCGAAGTTCGCGCTGAGAGGGAAAGCCGAGCCTGCCGAATTGGACGCCTATCAACGCGCAAGTAATTCAATGAGACGCCTCCTCGAAAGCGTGGGACTACAGAGACGCTCTCGCGATGTGACGCCAAGCTTGCAGGAATATATCGCCAGCAATTATCCAGCCGAAGAAGCGCAAGCCGTCGAATCCGAATCGGAGTCGAGGGAATGATTGAACGCGTTCGCGTGGCACGCCGAAGAATTAGCAGGCAAACACAACGGTCCTTGACAATTCTCGATGCTGTCCACGATCCCGCGCTATTCCGTCCGTTCTTCAAGAACCCAAAGTCATGGGCGACATGGTTTGTAGTTCTCGCAGCTATCTTTGCTCTGCCTATGACGCCGGAGGAACTGCGCCTCTTTCAACAACTCACCGGCCGCACAGAAGCACCGAACAAGATCGCTAAGGAAGTTTGGTTGGCGATTGGACGACGTGGCGGCAAAAGCCGAATCATTGCACTGATCGCGGTATGGCTTGCTTGCTTCTTCGATTACAAACCGTACCTCGCACCGGGCGAAAGAGGTGTCGTGCAGATTATCGCCTGTGATCGTAAGCAGGCAAAAGTGGTTCTGCGATATATCAAGGCGTTTCTTACGAACACGCCGATGTTGGCCCGCATGATTGAGGGTGAAACAACCGAGAGCATTTCCCTGACAAACAACATTACCATTGAAGTCGTAACAGCTTCTTTCCGAAGCGTGCGCGGATTTACGCTGGTCGCCGCGCTCTGCGACGAGATCGCGTTCTGGCAGGGTGAGGACTCGGCCAGCCCAGATACTGAGATACTTGCTGCACTTCGTCCTGCAATGGCAACGATCCCGAACGCCATGCTGCTAGCTGCGTCCTCGCCTTATGCTCGTAAAGGTGCATTGTACGAGGCATACCAGGTTCATTACGGCAAGGATCACGATCCGGTTCTTGTCGTTCAGGCCGCTACCGCAACAATCAATCCCGTTGTCGACGCCAAGATCATAGCTGATGCCTATGAGGCTGATCCTGCTTCGGCAGCAGCCGAATATGGCGCTCAGTTTCGTCGAGATATCTCAGCGTATATTTCGAGCGAAAGCGTGAATGCATGTGTGACGAAAGGAATCTACGAACGTCCTTTCGATGCTAAACTAAGTTATCTCGGCTTCGTCGATCCATCGGGTGGCAGCGCAGATAGCTTCACGCTTGCTATTGGCCATTCTGATTATGCGCGACAGACCGTTGTGATTGATTGTCTTCGCGAGCGGCAACCGCCGTTTAGTCCGGAATCCGTTGTCGAAGAGTTTTGCAGAACGTTGAAGGATTATCGCGTCACGACGATTGTTGGTGATCGATATGCAGGTGAATGGCCTCGCGAAGTTTTTGCGAAATGTGGAATCAGGTTCGAGCAATCCGCGCAACCGAAAAGCTCTCTTTATAATAGTCTACTGCCGTTGATTAATTCTGCACGCATTGAACTGCTCGATAACCCTCGACTCATATCTCAATTGACGGGACTGGAACGTCGAACAGCACGCGGCGGCCGCGACAGCATTGATCATGCTCCGAACTCGCATGACGACGTCGCGAATGCCGTTGCAGGGCTTGCTTCACTCGCCAACCAATACGGCGGATACGATACCTCATATTCTTGGGTTGACGGTGACGATAACGACGACGCTGCTTCCGCCGCGCGTGAACAAAGGCGTCAGCGCATAATCGCAGCTATGAACGGTGAGTTCGACGGCGACCATACTACGCCAGCACACCCAACTTTATCCGACGAGGATTTAGCCCGCTACGCAGCACCGATTCGACTGCCATGGTGAAGAACGTTTCTTGAAACTAACAGGAGTTCGAAGATGAAAAAAGGAACCAGATTTTATCGCAATGCTGACGGCGTCGAACTTAGCGAGGACGAGGCGCTTTCAAATGGGGTGCTGCGCGACGGCGTTGTTTTATCGGTGCCAACCGCAATGCGAGATTCGATCACGCGGCAGCGGGCCGCTGCGAAGCGCGCCGTCCGCGTCACAGACGCGTTCGGTGGCGAAGCCGGTCGTCGCCCCGGATTCGCATTCGCTGTGAAAGATCAAGCCGCGTCTGACGCAAAACGGGAAGCATATCAAAATTATGAAGCTCGCGTAACGAACCAATGGCGCGATCAAGGCGAGAGCGACGACGACGTCAACGAGTTTTTCGCCAGTAATGGCGATTTTATCGAAGGTGCCGTTTGTACGGTCAAGGGGCCGGATTATCCGGACGACTACGGCTCACCCGGACATATTCGCGACGGCGTTTGCGTACCAGATCGCCTAGGCCAGCGTGATGGCCTGAGCATTCGTGACGCTGTGCGCGAACATCGCAAACGCATGGAAAGTGTTTATCGCAAACATGACACGCGTCTGAGTAACGCGTGGCGCGAGGGTTGATCAATGTCGGCGGATCGAAGACTGGCCAGAAGGGAGGTACAAATGAACAATTCCCCGGAATCGACAAACGAAGAATACTCACTTGAGCAGCGCATTTCGGTTGCGCTCAGTGATGAAAACGCCAGCAGTGCGGCGTTGACTAAATTGATTGACGAAGTCGAGGCTGCTGCCGCCGCAGCAGATGTTACCGCGACTGCCCTCCGATCTGAATCGCTTGATCTAGTCCTGACGCCCGATGTAGGCGATGCGCCTCAGCGAATCGTTCATGCCGAGATGACCCGTGACCGGCTGAATAACATAATGCCAAAATTGCGGGACAAATTAAGCGATGCTCTTTACGCTGAACAGTGCGAGCGCTGGTATGCCGATTGCGAGCGCGTCCAAGCACGCCTCGAAGAAGCAGTGTCGGCATTTCGGGAGTACCACGAGCATGCGCAGGCGATTGCTGATATGTTTGCGCTCGCAGCAAACGTCGATAAGGAGGTTGATCGCATCAACGCCTCCGCGCCCGACGGGGTGCACATGCGGCTCAAGCCCGTCGAACTGCAAGCGCGCGGTCTAGACCGCTTCGACCGAAATCATCCCTCATTGGCTGCTACCGCCGAACTGGGCTGCTGGGACGATTCCAGCCGCAAAGTTTGGCCTCTACGGCATTCCAATTCCCTCGCGGTTGCGGTTGCCGCGAGCATGTCCGTTCTTTATCATCCGGGCGGCGCATGGGCTGAGCCGGAGGTCCAAGCGAGACGACGAGCAGAAATCGAAAAGCAGCAACGGGAGATTGCCGCTTATCACGAACGGACAACAAGCGATCAGGAGGCAAGGATAAATCGCGAGGAGCGCGAGCGCTTCGCCGCCTTGCATAACCATTAACATCCAATTTCACCGGGGTGGCCTGTCGTACTTGTCGAGTATCGGTGTCGACTGCTTTTGAAGCATGGGCGACCTTCTCATTACGCGCGTTGCCGCGCGGCCGACGATTTCCTCGACGAAGCCCCGCCATGCCGCAAGATCGTCGAAGTCGCGAGACGCGCGCAGCAACAGGGTGTCTGCGAGCGCTCTTTTGAGATGGCCATTCTCCCCTCCACGCCTCTCGGTCGAGCCTGGCATCTTCCCCTCTCGCGAATCGATTCCGGCCCACCTGATACACCGGGGATGATTTGCGGGCGATTATCCGCTACCCATCGTCAAACAAAGGGAATCACTCACGGGGCTTACAAGGGGCAATTGATGGCGCAGGATAATGGGACGAATGCGTCCATCTACAAACATAACCAGGAAACCGTGCAGCGTCCCGATGCAGGCGTCGAAGCCCAGTTCTCGAACAAGAAGGGGCCAAAGACCTACCGCTATGACTCCAGTTTGGCACCGGAGCTATCATGGGACGAGAGCGCCGACCGCGCCTTTGCCGAGTGGCTACTGGTGCTGGTCGCCGACGCAGCGGAAAAGGGAGAGACAACAGTCTTCTCCGCACCGCAGGTGTGGGCGGGCAATGGGGAAAGCTTCTCGTCGCTGTCCCAATGTGTGGCCCGCCTTCGCAGCCTGACCAAGCCCTTCCTCAATTGGACCGGCAAAGCCGAGCGGCAGCAGGTGACCGTGCCCACGCTGCCGCTGTTCGTCCACGAGCGGCACTCAACGCAGGCGATCCTGGAAACGTTGAAGTCGCACAAGGCGCTGGGCACCAACCTCGACCTGTTCGGCGACACTGGCCTCGATGTGGCCGACAAGCTGGACGCCTACGAGCACAACGGACCGTGGACTAACCGGCTCATCCTCGGCGACTCATTGCAGGTGATGAACTCCCTGCTCGAATACGAGGGCATGGGCGGTCAGGTGCAGATGATCTATTTCGATCCGCCCTATGGCGTGAAATTTGGATCGAACTTCCAGCCGTTCGTTCGCAAGAACAAGGTCTCCGACGGCTCCGATGACGACATGATCCGCGAGCCGGAGATGGTCAAGGCATTTCGTGATACCTGGGAGTTGGGTCTTCACTCATATCTTACCTACCTTCGCGACAGACTGCTGCTTGCCAGAGAATTGCTGACCCCATCTGGCTCTGTCTTCATCCAAATTTCCGATGAAAACCTCAGCCTCGTAAGAGATGTGGTAAGCGAGGTTTTCGGCTTAGAGAACTACGTCGTTACGATCCCCGTTAAGAAGAAAGGGAGCCAGAAAGGCGGTCTAATCGACCCAGTCAACGATTATCTGGTCTGGGCTACCAAAGACAAAGAACAGCTACGCCGAAAATACAATCAGCTGTTCGAAAAGGCTCCACTGGACAGCGATTTGATTGAGACGTTTCGCTACGTCGAACTTCCTGATGGGACCGAGCTGACAATTGTTGAGTTGGAAAAGAGAGAGAGCAAACCAGATCGGTACTATCGCGATAACCCAGATCTTCTTTTCGTCGATTTTCCGGGAGCACGAGTATTTACGTCTGAAAATTACACAGGCGGTAAGCCGGGAAAATCGCAGGCTGTAACATACACGTTTAAGGGACGAAAATTCGATCCCGGAATCAGCAATGGTCTCGGCTGGAAAACCGATGCCGTGTCAGAAGATGGTGGTCCATCGGGAATGGACAAACTGGCGAAAGCCAACAGGCTATTCATTGGGAAAAACCAACTTCGTTACAAGCGTTATCATGACGATTTCGGTTATCGCGCGATATCCAATTGGTGGGATGGTTTCGGCGGAGCAAGCGATCCCATTTACGTTGTACAAACGAACGAACGAGTCATCGAACGCTGCGTTTTAATGACGAGTGATCCAGGTGACCTCATAGTGGACATAACCTGTGGATCAGGGTCTACCGCCATAGTAGCGGAGCAATGGGGGCGCCGTTGGATTACTTGCGATACTTCCCGTGTGCCGATTGCGTTGGCGCGGCAACGACTACTAACTGCGACTTTTCCTTGGTACAGGCTGCGCGATCCGGCCCAAGGACCGAGTGGCGGATTCGTTTACGAACGCAAGCGAAATAACAAGGGCCAAGAAACGGGTGGTATGATTCCCCACATCGTGGCCAGCACGATTGCCAACGATGAGGCGCCGCTCATGGAGACGCTTGTCCATAGGCCAGAGCGGAATAACAAGATCACCCGAGTCACGGGAGCCTTCACGGTTGAGGCGACCATTCAAGCTGCGATTATTCTCGAAGAAGAATCAGGAAGCGCTTCGCCCCGCGGGATTGCAGGAAATCCACGCGCCTACCTCGACCGCATGATCGAGTTGCTCCGCCAGAGCAAAACCCTGCACCTGCCTGGCAATGTGACCCTGCAACTGGAAGCGATCAGCCCGCTTGCCGACCGCGAGTATCTCCATGCCGAGGGCCTCGCAAAGAACGGCAGCGAGAAGCGCATCGCCTTCGTCTTCGGCCCGGAGGACGGTGCCATCGGCTCCGAATACGTCTTCAACGCCCACACCGAGGCCTTGCAGCAAGGCTTCCAGCAACTGTTTCTCTTCGGCTTCGCCATCCAGGCGAAGGCTCGTGAGATGCTGGACAAGCTGAAAGTCCCGACCACCTATGTGGCGGTGACGCCGGACGTGGTCATGTCCGACTTGCTCAAGACCAGCAAGACCAGCGAAATCTTCTCCATCACCGGCCTGCCGGACGTGACGGTGGAACATGCCGGAAAGGAGAGGGACGGAACGCCACTCCACCGCGTCGTCATCAAGGGGCTCGACATCTTCCGGCCCGACACCATGGAGACGGACGAGGTCAAGGCCGAGAACCTGCCGTGCTGGATGCTCGACGGCAACTACAACGGCATGGTGTTCATGGCGACGCAGGTGTTCTTTCCAAAGACCGGCGCTTGGGAAAACCTGCAAAAATCACTCAAAGGCCAATTTAGCGACAGCGTTTGGGAGCATCTTGCCGGAACGGTAAGCGAGCCCTTCGTGCTCGGCGACAAGAAACGCATCGCCGTGAAGGCCATCGACGAGCGTGGCAACGAGCTGATGGTGGTCAAGTCCGCCGAGGGTGGCCACTGATGCCCGCCGCCCCGCAACAGGAGCCACCGATCGTCGCCGAGGTGGACTCGCCGATTATCAATTCGCCCTTCCGCGAGCCGGAGCATTACTGGCAGATCGAGCGCGGGAAGCCGCCGGTCAAGGCCGAGGGGCGCCGCCGCGCCAGCTACTTCTACCGCGTACCGGAACATGTCGGGCGCGGGAAGAAGGGAAAGAAGCAAGCCGAACTGTTCGACGACGCCAAGGGCGAGGAAGTCGAGCTTGAGATCGTCAATCTCATCCGCGAGCGGGTGAAGGAGTGGCGCGACGGCGGACGCTCCGGCGGCGTTGCCTATGACGGTGCATCGCCGGTAACCAAGGAGCTGCTGGAACTCTGGCGCAGTGGCGACCGGATGCAGCGCCTGTTCTTCGCGCAGATCGAAGCGGTTGAGACGATCATCTTCCTGACCGAGGCCACCGACATCTATCGGAAAGGCGTCCCGGAAATTCCGAAGGACGAGCCCGGCTTGGAATCCAAGGCGGCCGGCGTGCGCGCCTTCCTACGCTACGCCTGCAAGATGGCGACCGGCTCTGGCAAAACGACCGTGATGGGGATGCTGGCCGGGTGGTCCATTCTCAACAGCGTAGCTTCGCCGCGCGATGACCGCTTCTCCGACACGATCCTGATCGTTTGCCCAAATATCACCATCCGCGAGCGCTTGCAGGAATTGGACCCGGCACTCGGCGACCTGAGCCTGTATCGCACACGGCAACTGGTGCCGCCTCACCGCATGGAAGAACTGCGCCGTGGCGAGGTGATGATTGCGAACTGGCACCGCCTTGCAAAGAAGGAAACGAACACTGTTAACGGCGACTCCGCCAAAGTCGTCAAGACCGGCGAGCCCGTCGAGGTCGTGAAGTATGCCGGCAAGGTCAACGCGATGGTCGAGACGAAATACTTCGAGTCCGATGCCGCCTGGTTCAAGCGCATCCGCCGCGAAATCGGCAGCGGTAAGGGTCGAAGCTCGCACTGGCTAATTTTCAACGATGAGGCGCACCACGCCTATCGTCGCGGCGACAGCACGACCGAGGATGAGACTCTCGACGACGACAAGGACCTCGCCAGCAAGAACGAGCGCGAGGCAACCATCTGGATCGAAGGGCTCGACCGCATCAACAAGCTGGCCGGCGGCAGCCGGAGGCGCGGCATCCATCTCTGCATCGACCTGTCAGCGACGCCCTTCTATATCCAGGGCTCCGGCAACGATGTCGGCAAACCATTCCCTTGGGTGGTCTGCGACTTTGGCCTGCTCGATGCGATCGAGTCGGGCCTTGTGAAGATTCCGCAGTTGCCCGCCCGCGACGTGACCGGGGCGTCGGAAGCGGCATATTTCAACATCTGGCGATGGGTGCAAGCCAAGGCGAAGGAAGATGGCCTTGGCACCACCATCACGCCGGAAATCGTCATGAACTATGCCAGCGCCCCCATCAATCTTCTGGCGGCCGAATGGCATCAGCGCTTCCTTGAATGGGAGCAGTTTTCCAAACAGCAGCAGAAGCATCCCGTCCCGCCGGTTTTCATCGTTGTCTGCCGTGATACGGCCGTCGCGCGTGAGGTGCATTCTTGGCTCGCCAACGGCAATGATAGCTATGGCGTCTCGCCTGCGTATTTCCGCAACCCTCCCGGCCAGGAGGTCACGGTCCGCATTGACTCGAAGGTGATCGAAGACATCGAGGCCGGCGGCACCAAGGACGAGACGCGCCGGCTGCGCTTCATCCTCGACACGGTGGGCAAGGCTGAGTGGCCTGGCGGCAAGGTGCCGGAGGACTGGTCGGAGCTTGTTCGCAAGCACAACGATAAAGCCGCGAACGACGACAATGACGGATCGCTGAAATGGATTGATGAGCGCATTCCGCCGGGGCGCGATGTGCGCTGCATCGTCTCGGTGGCGATGCTCGCCGAAGGCTGGGACGCCAACACCGTGACCCACATCGTCGGCCTGCGTCCGTTCGGATCGCAGCTTCTCTGCGAGCAGGTCGTGGGTCGCGCCCTGCGCCGCAAGAGCTATGCGCTCAATGAGGAAACACAAATGTTCGCCGAGGAGACCGCCAAGGTCTTCGGCGTGCCATTCGAGTTGATCCCGTTCAAGGTCTCGCAGGTAGGGCCACAGCCGCCGCAGCCAGACCCGAACCATATCTATTCAGTGCCCGAAAAGGCCGAGTATGAGATCAGCTTTCCCATCGTGACCGGTTATCACCAGTCGGGAAGCCTCGATGTCTCGGTCGATTGGGATCAGGTGGCGAAAGTCACCATCGACCCTATGCGTATCCCGCAGCTCGTCGAGCTGACGCCGCTCACCACGCCAGACGGCACGCTCGCGGCCTACGGCCCCGGCGAAAAGCCGGTGCTTTCGTTGAAAGACTGGCGCGCCCTGTTCCGCGACCAGCAGGTCGCCTTCCGCCTTGCGCGGGAAATCTGCCTGCGCTGGCAAGCCGACAACGGCGCGACCGTGGTGCCGATGCAGCAATTATTCCCGCGCGTGGCCTTTGCCGCCAAGCGATTCCTTACCGAGAAGCTAGACAGGAAGGGCGACAGCCAGCCCTGCGACGTGCTTCTCGTCGGCGAATATATGCAATCATCCATCGCCGCAATGCTCGATGCGATCAAGAAAGGCGCGTCAACAACCGATGCCGAAGTTGCGATCATTCCGCAAGGGGCATCTGGTCGCGGCAGCACGCTCCATGTCGATTTCCATACAACGAAGCCGATCTATCCAGTCAATCATTGCCACCTGAACGCTATGGTCGCGGACACCCAAAAATGGGAGCAGAGCGCTGCCTTCGTCCTCGACACGCATCGCGGTGTAAAAAAATGGGTGAAGAATGACCGGCTCGGCTTCTTCATCCCGTATCGCCGACGTGGACTGCTTGCAAAATATATCCCCGACTTCATCGCCGTGACTGACAAGGGCGAGAACGTGATCATAGAGATCAAGGGACAGGCCAATGATGATGCGGATACCAAATCCAAAGCTGCACGGCGATGGACCGACGCCGTGACCCGGCCCGGTTCACATGGAACTTGGCACTATCTCTTTGTCACCGATCCTGGACGCCTTGGGCTGGACTTGAATGCTCACACTGAGGCGGCTTGGGATCAGGGCGAGTTCGAGCTAATGACATAGCCTGCGAGCTTCGTCTCAGTCTTTCAGGATTTTGGCTTTTCGGACGGTAGCCCAGACCATCCTCGAATGCCCGTCATTGGATGCACCGATAGAAACATCGACTGATCGGGTACTGTCATGTTTCGACACTTATGGTCTAGTTTGTAAACGGGAGTGGCCTAGTTTGAATTAAGGAATTGCTTACCATTTCAGGTGTGGTCTCGCTCCGAAGGAGACGGGACAATGAACGATCACGAACGATGCGCGTGGGAGACCATGCGAGCTTGGCAAGAGGCGCGCGACGTTTGCGAGCCTGGGTCAAAACAATGGGAAGATTTGGATCGCGAGTTTAGAAAAGCGGAAGCCGAACATTATAGAGTGAAGGATTAGGCCGCCTCAGGGGGCGGCCTCGTTCGTTTCTGGCCCTTGATGCTCTTGTTCTCCGGCCATGGCCCTTACCTTTCCGCCGGGCGGCGGGTCTTGCACATCCTGCGCGCCTGCTCGGCCGTCGAACCAACGCCCGCGCCGGTGGCCATAGCCGCCGAATGAAAATGGAACTTTGGAACCCAATCTTCCGGGCTCTGGCAAGGCGTTTAAATCGCCCGACGTGGCTTCGACAGCGATTCTGGTCGGGTTCCAGTATCTTGCGCGGCTCTCTCTCAACATGCATGGACGGGCTTCTGTCGCCAAAACATAGAAGGGAAGGTTCCACGGAACTTATCCATGAGTTTGAACGCGAGAGCGCGAGACCGAATCGCGCGCGAGTCCGGATCATGCGCAAAACAATCCTCGAAATCGATTGGCTTAGTCCGAAGCAGCCGATCATCGTCGGAGTTAAGGACGGCGAGACGCAAGATTGCCTCTTGGTTGCTCATGCACTCGCATACCCGCCTTCGGAAGGCCGCACGTTGCTAATACGCACGGTGCCAACCTGTCCGCCCACTTAGAGACAATGCCTTCTAAGCCCATACGACAGACGCGCTCGAAAATGACAGCCGCGTCCTCGTCCAAGTGCTCGGTACTGGAGCGACGGGGCCCGTTTCACCAAGAAGCTTCCTTAGCCTCTTCTTGCGCTTAAGCAGGGGCAGCTCCCGCAGAGATCTTCGCCATTGAGTCTCAGCAAGTCGAAGGCACAGAGCACAGCCTCATCGTCGTGCAGGCGATGTGAAGCTTGTTGAAGTCGGCGCGCCCGTCAGCCGCTAGGCACGCTACTTCGCCGTCCAAGACGACGGATGTAAACATCGAGCCTCACAAGCCCCGCGACCGCTACGCAAACGCCAGTAGGACGAGGTCAGTACGCCAGCTTCTTCCACCCGAACGCGTGAAGCTGTTGGACGCCTGCGAACGTGCTGGCTGGCGACCGCATCGAGCGTATGCAGCGGATTGGAAGTTGGGCGAGGCGGCGCTCAACGCGGAACTGAGCAGTTTACTCAAAACGCACACCTAACCAACTTGTCATCTGCCGTTCACTGTCCCTTCCGATGCGGCTTCATCCCGGCCGACGAGGAATAGCGCGCTACAATTTCTGCATGACGACGCTGGCGGTGGTAGAGTGGGCAATCAAGAAATACGTGGAAGAATATCCGAATTTCCTTGATTGGCCGCCCTATGTCTTTGTCGAGGTGCTGCCGGTACTCACCGACCAAACAAAGTTGCGCGATCTCCAACTGCTCCGGCTTCATCTGGCCGTGGCCAGGGAATGCATACTGCGGATCATCCGCAATTTCTTCACCCAATCGCGCAACTGCGTCGGATCAACCCCAAGGTCTTCTGCGGCCTGCGCACGCGAGGAACGAAAGTCGGAAAGGAAATGCGTGGTACCCCATGTTGCCTTCCCGCCCGCCTTGAACTGTGAGACCGGAAGCGAGCAGAGTGACACCGCACTTGGGCATTGGCCTGAACACGGACATCCGTCGCATTATTTGCAAGTTTCTTTCATTGCTGAAACCGCAGAAGTCCTGTCACTGTAGTCTCCGACGAGTCCTCTCTCATTATGCCCGCTCCGATCGAACAACCAGTACCAATCATAGCTCCCGCCGGTCACGCGGTAACGGTGTTGTTTCACCACGATAGCGTCGAGATAATCGCTGTGAGCGCAAAAATTCAGTACGATTAGATCATTGGCAGGGATGACATAATTTTCTTTTTTCTCGCGAAGGTCATATGAATGCAATGCAGATGATGTCACCCAAGCTGGTGAGAGAAAAAAAAGCTGCTCGCCCGTGGAGGTAAATTGCTTTTCATTGAAGAAGCAAAGTTGGTCCGACGCGCCATTACCAGCATGCCCGAGCAGAAGAACCTCCTCCGCCGAGCCATCAACATTAACACGCCTAAGTTCGTCAGCCATGGGGCCGGAAATGCAATCCTCCTGCGAGGACTGACCATTAGAGCGCGTGAAAACCACGAACTGCGCATCTGGCGCAAGTACTGGATCAGAATCTCGACCGGAGAAAGTCAATCGACGTTCTTGATCGCCAACCTTGACATACACATTCCCCCGTCTGACGTAAGCAAAAGAGGCGTTGGGCGACGGCTGATTAGACAGAATGATGCCAAGCCTCTTGCATCCTTTCGCGAATTCTCCGATTTTTTCAGGTTCTTCGAGATTTTTTGCAATTTCCGGCAAGCTTTGGTGGTCTTTAGCAAAGCCACGGCAGACACTTCGCAAATATTCAGGACCAGACTTAATCCAGCACGATGGCGCAGGAGAACACGCGAAGGTGGTCGCGGGCATGAACAGTAAAGTCGCAGCCCCAACCAGAATTGATACTTTCATCCTGATGTTCCTTAGCTTCTTTATCGGCTCAGGTTTACCGTCGCAATGCGCAGACGCCAACCGAGATGGCGTTTATCGTGGTATCCAAATGTCCGTTTGCCAACGGGGAATTGACGGTCGTTCGTCGTGCGGGGCTGGGGCGGCTCGCTGTTTAAGGAGAATGCGTCGGCGCGATGCTCCCAAAGTCTTAAAGATATATTCTTGATATTTCTTTTTAGGGGTATAGTGTTTGCTTACAGCGAGGTTCGCGAGTTCCTCCCTCGCTGCAGACTGAGGGGATTGCAATCCCAGCGATCCGGCACTCGACGCTCATGGGGGTGCCGGATCGCTTCCTCATCTTTGCATTCAAGCCACCGGCTGGTCCCGCAAAAGAGCCGAGAAGGGATTTCCAATGAATACCGTCGAGCAAGATCAAAGAGACGCCGAAGACTCTGCCAACGATCAGACAAATCCTCGTGCCAGTGTCAGCTTGGTGCCGATGCTTGTGGCAGGGGTTGCTCTAACTTTCGGCGGGATGATTGCCGCTCTTGTTTTCACTTCGGTGACTTAACCGCTGCAAATCGTTTGCTGAAATCTGTGTCAGTGAGATCGATCCTCACATGCCCGCCGCCTTGCAGTCCCGGATTGCTTCGGTGACGGAAAGTTTCGGATGATGATGCATAACTCGAAGAACCGTGTCTTGATCCTCTGGAGGGAGTTTTTTGAGTCGCCGTTGGTCCAACTCGCTTAACGACCTGAGCAGTTCTTCCAGATGCGGTTCGAACAAAGTACCCTTACCTCCTTAGCCTC
>Ga0097680_1001742_pt1 | contig 18004 bp, 14 predicted proteins | sample ThiBiot_750_biof_2_FD_72844 | JGI IMG/M metagenome (GOLD analysis project Ga0097680, IMG submission 72844) | Wastewater bioreactor microbial communities from Cape Town, South Africa - Thiocy_cont_750_biof - 1398105538117 (version 2) (version 2) ...
CCATCGCCGGCTACGTCCGCTGGCACAACACCCGAGCCACACCGAAGGTCAACTTCGCCACCGACTCACCGATCCGAACCTGGACCGATTACCCGGCCAGGGCTGCGTGACAAGCCACTAAACAGCACCGACCTGATGTACAACTGAGCTTGACCCCCAGAGCCGGACACTGACGGTGTGGGGTCAGTGATCTTGGTCGGGCTCGGTGTGGGCTGCTTCGTAGTCCGTAGGCGAAAGCATTCCGATGCTGGAATGGCGCCGCTTGGGGTTGTACCAGCACTCTATCCACTCGAATATCGCGGTGGCAAGCTCGGCACGAGTTTTCCATGTTCGGGAGTCGAGGAGCTCTAGTTGCATGGTGCCCCAGAAGGATTCCATCATGGAGTTGTCGTAGCAATCGCCGATCGAGCCCATCGATCCGACGAGGCCGGCGTCGACCAACCGCTGCCCGAATGCCCACGATGTGAACTGCGACCCGTGATCCGAATGCAGGATCGCGGAATGACGTTCCGGGCCACGGCGGGTGATCGCCATCCCCAACGCATCGACGACCAGCGCGGTGCGCATGTTGTTGTCGATCGACCATCCCACGATGCGTCGTGAGTATGTGTCGAGAACTGCGGCGCAGTACACCTTCCCTTCCAGAGTGGGGTGTTCGGTGATGTCGGTGCACCACAGTTCGTCGGGTCCATCGACGACGAAGTCGCGGTCGACCAGGTCGGCGTAGAGCTCGGCGTGCTGGTCACGGGCGGTGCAGCCGCGGCGCCGGCGCCGGTAGAGACCCTGAATCCCGGCCTCCCGCATCAGCCGGGCGACCCGCTTGTGGTTGACCGCGATGCCGAGACCGAGGGTCAACTCGGCGTGCATCCGCGGCCAGCCGTAGGTGCCGCGGGAGTCGACGTGGATCTTCTCGATGTGTTTGAGCAACAACTCGTTCTCCAGCGTGCGGACTGATTTCGTTCCGGATCGCCATTCGTAGTAGCCCTGGCGGCGGACGCGCAGTACCCGGCAGGCCACCGCGACGTCGAAGCCGTCGTCGGCGAGTTCACGGACCAGCGGGAAAACTACTTTGGGAGGACGTTCTCCCGGGCGAAGTAGGCGGCGGCACGCTTGAGGATCTCGTTCTCGATCTCGAGGCGGCGTTTGTCCTTGCGGAGCTCGGCCAGCTCGCGTTTCTCGTCGCTGGTCAGCCGTGTCGCCGACGGGTTGCCGTTATCGGCGTCGTCCTGGGCGATCCAGTTCCGCAGGCACGACTCGGAGATGCGCAGGTCTTTCGCGATCGCTGCGATGGGTTGCTCGCCGAGACGGGCGAGCTCGACGGCGCGGCGCCGGAACTCCGGCGGGTGAGGTGCGGGCACGAACGACATCCTCCCTGGCGGACCGGGGTCCACCTCAGGTGACGTGTCCGGCGTCAGGGGTCAAGCTCACAACCAGGCGCGGCAAGCCCCTTTCAGCGTTCACACCGACGTCGCCACTGCGTGATTGTGGCTTCGCGGACCGGATTTGGCCGATCCTGGCGAGCTAGTCGCGGGCCAGGCAGCGGATGTAGCCCGGTGCGTCGTCGCGTGTCATGGTCCGGTGAAAGACCCCTTCGATGAGTTTGGGCCAAGGCCGTTCGAGCGCTTAGCCATTGAGGCTGTAGGTGGTCAGGTCGCCACTGTTCTGCTTCACGACATATGCCTGGCCGTCGGCGCCCGGCGCGAGGTCGATAGGGCCGCCGTCCACGGAGAGCGTTTGCGTCACGACGTTGGTCGTCAGGTCGATAACTGTGACGGTGTCTGACCGCGGGCTTGTGACGTACGCCAAGCGGCCGTCTGGGGACAGCACGACTTTCTGCGGCTCTCTGCCGACCGGGATGGCGGTGATTTCTGCGCGGTTGATTACGTCGATGACTGACATAGTGTTGGAGCCCGAGTTGGCGACGTAGGCGTAGCGGCCATCGTGGCTGAAGACGATGCCCTGCGGGGCCTCGCCAGCGCGGACGCTGCTGGCGACCTCTTCTTTAGCGGTGTCGATCTCGAAGACGCGGTCCTCGAACCATTGTCGCGTGGCCGATACGAGCACACGGGAACCGTCGGGTGAGACCGCGAGTCCGCCAAGCGTGTCGCCCCAGAACGGGGCGACGTCGACCTCGCCGACAACCGCTCGTCTGGCGGTGTCGACGATCGAGACGCTACCTGCGTCGGCGTTGCTCACGTACGCGCGGCGGCCATCCCGGCTAAGCGCGACGTCTACTGGGCCGTCGCCGACGGGGATCGATGCGAGGACCGACCGTTTCGCAACGTCGATCATCGAGAGCGTGTTGGTGCCACGGTTCGGGACGTACGCCGTGCTGTTGTCTGCGGACAACGCCACCGCTTCGGGTTCGTCGCCGACCCGGATCGACGCCACGACCGTGCGGCGGGTGAGATCGACGACACCGACCGCGTCGGATCCGGTTTCGGCCACCAGGGCGAGCTTCCCGGTGCTATCGACTGCGATCGCATGCGGCGCGGTGCCGACGGCGATGTCGGCGGGCGGTGGAGTAGGCGCATCGCCGTTGCCGGCCGTCCACAGGAACCATCCCGTGAGGCCCCCGGCGGCGACTATCGCGAGGATCCAGCGACCCCATAGGGGACGTCTGTGGGCGGCCGCCCTTGCCGTCATCTGTCGCGTCTGGGGCTTGGGACGGGGTGTCTCCGGTTGAGGCTTCTTGAGCTTGGAGTTGGTGGGGGCTTCGCCATTGCCATCGCCACCGGCTGTCTGGGCCGCGGCGGCGCGTGGCTGGGTCAACGGCCTTCCCCGCTCCCACGCGGTCAGCTGATCGTGCCTATTGAGCACGTCCTCCACCGCGTCGACCAGTTGGCCGGCTGTTGTGAAGCGAGCTTGCGGATCGGTGGCGAAACCGCGTTCGAGCACGCCGTTGCAGGCCATCGGCAGCTTCGGATTGGCTTCGGTTGCCTTCGGCAGTCGGCGGTTCCCCGCAGTATCCGCAAGGTTGCCGGTCGGGAAGGCCATCTGTCCCGTCAGGGCCTCATACATGACACAAGCGAGCGAGTACACGTCCACGCCAGTGTGCGGCCTGTCCTCTTCGCCGTTCATGGCGGCCGTAATTCGTTCGGGCGCAACGTACTGGCGCGTACCAATGACCCCATCGGTTTTGCCGGAGTCGGTCGTCGCCTCGATCTCTTTGCCGATTCCGAAGTCGATGAGATGCGCGGTCTCCGGCGTACTCTTGCTGACCAGGATGTTGTTGGGCTTGACGTCGCGGTGGACGAGGCGGTTCTTGTGTGCGGTGTCGAGCGCGGACGCGATTTGGCCGAGGATACGAACGGCTCGGCGCGGTGCCAGCGGTCCCTCTGCTACCAGCTTGCCGAGATCAGTTCCGTCGATCCACTCCATGGCGAGGTACGGATCCCCGTTCTCCGCGCCCGCGTCGTAAACGACGACGATGTTGGGGTGCTTCAGGTTCCCGGCGAGTTGGGGTTCACGCAGGAAGCGCGTGCGGTACTGCTCATCGGCTGCGTGCTTGGGGAGGAGGACCTTGAGCGCGACGGTCCTCTTGATCACCGGGTCGTGGGCCTTCCATACCTGGCCCATCCCACCTTCCCCGATCAACTTGATGAGGACGTAACGTCCGATCTTCAACCGCTGCTGCACGATCACCTCCGTTGTGCGCCAACCGGTGATTGCGATCGCGTCGCGGGCGGCGACGTCGTGGGTCTCACAGCGTGGAGATGCGGGGGCTCGAGACCTCCAGGAGATGTCGCAGCGGGCAGTGGAAACACACCACGGACGGAGGATGATCCGGTGTGTCCTCGTTGCGATGTCGTCGCTTTTTGGCGTGTCGTTCCCGTTCGTGCCGTTGCGGGGTGGTCCCGAGCGACGCCCCGACCGCGATCGCCGCCTGCGTCTCGGTCCGCCGGACTGTCCTGTGCGCGAGGCTTGCCCCGGCGGCGCCTCACAGCGAAGTGCTGGGGTCCTGCTGTCGATCGGTCCTGATCGAGGTCCATAGATCCCCCAGTGGTCTCGGTCGGCGGTACCTGCTGGTCCGAAGTCGGTCGTAGTGCAAGCATGACGCCCGCAAGCATCGGAACGACATCAGCCAGTCCGGGCATGACCGTCTGCAGATGGGTCATGTGCAAGAGCGCCAATGCAAGTGCAGCTACTTTGAGTAGCGATGAACGTTGATTTCTTGCTGGTAAAGGACCGAACGGGTGACAGGAAGCAGCTGAGGGATGATGACGGCACGGGGTCCGGCAGTGATCCGGCGCAGGCTCGGAGCGGCATTGAAGCAGCTTCGAGTCGGGCGGGGGCTGCATCTTCAAGCGGTCGCGCAGCAGCTGGAGGTGTCCTCGTCGAAGTTGAGCCGGCTGGAGACGGGCGCCGTGGCTCCACGGATCCGTGACGTGCGTGATCTTCTGGAGATCTACCAGGCGCCGGATGAGTCTCGCGCACGGATCCTGGAGTGGGCCCATGATGCGAAGGAGCCAGGCTGGTGGCAGCCGTTCTCGGCGGCCGTGCCGGCAGACCTCGATCTGTACATCTCACTTGAGGCAGAAGCTCGAAAGATCCGCATGTACAGCCTTCCCGTCTCTGGGCTACTGCAGACGCCGGACTATGCGCGCATGCTCCTGGCCGGGGTTGCGCCTTATGTCACGTCTGAGGAGCTGGACAACTTGATCCGGGTGCGGATCGGACGGCAGGTCGTCATTGCGCCTGATCGTCCAGGTGCACCGCCGGTGGAGTTGCATGTCGTGCTCGATGAGGCTGCGCTGCGCCGGGGGACGAGCCCGTCAGTGCTGGAGCGACAGTTGGTCGAAATCCTGGCCCGCAACGAGTGGGCCAACGTGACGATCCAGATCTTGCCGTTCGATGCCGGGTTCACGATCCCCACGAGCACGTTCGCTATCTTCGAGCCTCGAGATGTTCGTGACGGCGTCGTCGTCAACGTTGAAAGCTCGGGCCAAGACGCCTACTTCGACACGGCTGGCGAGATTGCGAAGTATGAGCAGATGTGGCAGGACCTGATGGTGAAGACCTTGAACCCCGAGGCCTCAGTAGCCTTCGTGCGCAGCCTCGTCAACAGCAGCGCGAAGTAGGTGCGGCCTGATCAGTCGAACTCGCCGTTGCGCGCGCCAGCAAGGAATGCGCGCCACTCATCAGCGGTGAAGAGGAGAATCGGACCGTCAGTCGCCTTGGTGTCACGCACTGCTCGGCCACCGTCGGGCAGCGTTGCCACGCCTACACAGCCCCCGTGATGACAAAAGCTGCTCACCGCAAACGACAGGTCTCTCATCATTTCGGCGGAGGGAGTAGCTGTTGATGGGGCGCCCAGATTCATGGGGCCGGAGCTTTCCCGTGACCTGATGGGTGCTCTACGTGGCGGGGTATGCAGTTTTGAACCTCGGCCGCCTGCCTTGACCTGCGAAGATGAACCCCTCGATGACTAGCGGTCGGGATCGCGGGATGAACGCGCAGCTAGGCGGTAGCAGTTGGTCGCCGAGAGGTTAGGCCATTCGTGTCGCGGGGCCGGTCCAAGCTTCACCGGAGGTGGAAGCGACGTGTAAGGCGCTGGTACTGCTCCACCGCAGCGCGGGCGTCGCCTCGTCGAGTCGGGTTGCGTCCCGTGGAGTGGTGGAGTTCGGGTTCGCTGGTCTCGGCGTGGCGAGGATGATCGAGGCGGCCATCGTGTGACGGTCAGTGAGACCTGGCTAAGGGTTCTCACGAAGGGACACGACACACGATGGCCATGGACCATGCTGCCCTACTCGAAGTCTTGGACGTGTTGAAGGCCGGTGACCGGGTCCGGGTCGCGGCCGAGACGATGTACCAGGCGTTGATCGACACCGAGGTGTCGGCCGTGAATGGCGCGGGGCCGTGGGAGCGAAGCCCGGCGCGCACGAACCAGCGCAACGGCGCCAGTTCTCGGACGTTGTCCACGCCGGCTGGGGATCTGGCGTTGCGGATCGGAGAAGCTGCGCGCCGGGTCGTTCTTCCCCGCCCTTTTGGATCGTCGTCGGCGGGTGGATCATGCGTTGTTCGCGGTGGTGATGGAGGCCTAGCCCCGGCTCTTCATGACAGGTCCGGTGTGTCCGGGTCCGGATAGACGAAAGTGCCCCGCTACCAGGGGAGACTGTGCTTGCTGAGGGCCCAGATCTTCCAGGTAGAGGAGCACTTTCGAGGTGCAGGCTACAACGACCAGACCGAAGATCACGGCAGCCGCGGACGGCGAGGGCGTGGTGTCGCACGCTGGGTCTCGGCTGCTCGCCGACATCGCGGACCGGACCACGCTGACCGGGCAACTCGGCGAGACGCTCGCCGGGCTGCGCAAGCCCCGGGCCCGGCACGATCCGGGCCGGGTCCCGGTCGACATGGCAGTTGCGGTCGCCGACGGCGCGACGACGATCTCCGACGTCGCGGTGCTGGCCGATCAGGCCGCGCTGTTCGGGGCGGTGGCGTCGGACTCGACGTGCTGGCGGCTGCTGGACCGCCTCGACACCGCCGGGTTGGGTGCGGTCGCACGGGCTCGGGCCGCGGCCCGGGAGGTGGTCTGGGCGCAGCGCGCCGAGCTGACCGGGCAGCCGTTCCCGCCCGCTCGGGCGGCCGGGCGTGACCTGCCGGGTCTGGTGATCGACCTGGACGCGTCGGTCGTGGTCTGTCACAGCGAGAAGGAGTTGGCGGCGCCGACGTTCAAGAAGACGTTCGGGTTCCACCCGATGCTGGCGTTCTGCGACAACACCGGCGAGTTCCTCGCCGCCACGCTGCGGCGCGGGAACGCGGGCAGCAACACCGCCGCTGACCGCATCGTCGTGCTGGACGCCGCGCTCGCGCAGCTGCCCGACCATCACCGTCACGGCACTCCGATCCTGGTTCGGGCCGACACCGCCGGCTGCACCCGGGAGTTCCTCGCCCACATCCGAGGCCTGCGTGATGGGGTGGTGAGCTGCGAGTTCTCGGTCGGGTGGGCGATCCGGGGTCCAGAGCGGATGGCGATCGCCACGATCGCGAAGAAGGTGTGGACCGACGCGGTCGACGCCGATGGCGGGCACCGCGACGGCGCCGGTCTGGCCGAGATCACCCGCGTGCTGCCCGCCCGGTTGCTGGTCGGCTACCCGTCCGGGACAAGGGTGATCGTACGTCGCGAGCGCCCGCATCCCGGGGCGCAACTCGACGCGTTCGAGGAGCGAGATGGCTGGCGCTACACCGCCTTCGCTACCGACACGAGCTTCGGACAGCTCGCCCATCTCGACGCCCGACATCGCGCGCACGCCCGGGTCGAGGACCGGATCCGCACAGCGAAGGACACCGGCTTGGACCACTTCCCGAGCCGGTCGTTCGCGATCAACGCCGCCTGGCTGACCGTGGTCATGGTGGCGGTCGACCTGATCGCCTGGACCCAGCACCTGCTCCTGCACGGCGATCTGGCGAAGGCCGAGCCCAAGACGTTGCGCTACCGGCTGCTGCACGTCGCCGCCCGGCTCACCCGCGGACAACGACGGCTCTGGCTACGGATCCAGCGCACCTGGCCCTGGGCCCGCGACCTCGCTGCGGCGTTCGCCCGGCTCGCCGCGCTGCCCGTCCCGACCGGTTAATCCTCGATCCCGACACGACGAGCGGCGGGAGCGACCGGCAGAACCAGCACGCCGGCGGCATCACCATGCCCACTACCAGGGAACGGCACCGGCCAGGCCGACAGACGCAATCACAAGATCGCTCCACGGCATCCATGAATCACCGGGGCTAGTCAGGCGTTCTGGGGCGTCCCGGCACGTCCTGGGTGACGGGCCCGGGACCCGCGCGCTGATCGGTGTGCTGCTGCTGCACCACACCATGCCCGCCCACGCCGTGCTCGCCGGGATGGCCGCCGCGCTGCAGCTGGGTCGTCACGATCCGACCTCGTTGCGGTCGAGGCCCGCCGCCACCTCACCGGCCCGGCTATCGCGCCAGTGGCTCTACCTGCCGCGGTGTCCAGGGTGCTGTCCCAAGCCGCCCCGCACCGACACCGACCGCCCGCCACCCATCGCTGCGCGGCTACGACACGTTGCTCGATGACGAACCCCTGTCGGAAGGCCACCGCATAACCGCCGCACCCACCACCCCGCCACAGGCGGTGCCGCCGGTGGCCGCGTTGACCGACCCCGCCGCCGAGGCCGCGATCGGCGCCGCCTGCCACACGCTGCATCTGCCCTGTGGGGTTCCAAAACTGTCGACGATCAGGTAATTCCTCAGGGGCTGCGATCAAGTCGGACGCGCGCGGGCGGACGGCGCCGGGCGCCGAGCCAGGGCGGCTGCAAGCTGCTCGACGGCGAACCGGTCGCCAGCGGCAGCTCGGGTTCTGAGCGGTCCGAGGTCGCGGTAGCGAGCGAGCCTGCGGGCGAGGGCGTCGGCGGCAAGAGGGTCGCCCATGTCGGCCCGCCGGGCAAGATCGGCGATGTCGCGCCGCCCCGCCAGCACCTGCACCGCGGCGCGCCCGAACGGATCTCGCGATTCGATGATCCGCGATCGCAGGCCGTCCTCGTCGCGTCGACGCGCGAGCGCCGACGCGAGCGCCGAGCGGGCGTCGCCGTCACCCGCGTCGGCTCGCGCGGCGAGCGGAGCGAGATCACGGTGGACCGCGAGCTCGCGAGCCAGCGCATAACTCGCGGTGGTGTTTCCTGCGTCCGCCGCAGCCGTCAGGGCGCTGATGTTGTGGCAGGCTGTCCAACCCCGGGCCAGCACCTCGCGGGCGGGCAGCCAGCCCTGCTCGGCCAGGCGGCACAGGGCTTCCCCGTCGCCTCGTCGTCCCAGATGGGAAGCCACCTTCAGCACGGCCCACGTTTCGCCGGCATCGGCCCGGCGCAGATCCTCGTCGTGCAGCGGCAAACGACCGAGCTGGTCTGCTGCCGCTGAGTCTCCGCGGCCGGCCAGCACAACGAGCGCCCGCCGGTCGCCGCGGTAGCGCAGGGCCTGGGCCCTGGCTGAGGCGGCGAGGGCGTCGCCGCCTGCCGCACGCGCCGTGAGTTCGTCGAGATCGGCGGTTCGAGCCCACCGGAGGATGGCGGACCCGCCGCTCTCGCGATCACGAATCCGACGTGCGGCAACAGCGTCACCGTGTGCGGCCCGATCAGCGAGGACGTCGAAGTCGCCGCGACGTTCCAGCACGTCCGCAAGCTCGCGCGCGGCGTGCTCGTCTCCGCTGTCGGCGCGGGCGGCGAGAGCGCTCAGGTTCGGCCGCTCGGCCAGTATCCGGGCCAGCCGGCGGCCCGCCGCGTCATCGGCGGTGTCGGCCCGCTCGGTAAGTTGGTCGAGATCGCGGCACCGGACCAGGACGTCGGCCAGTTGCCACGCGGCGTGCGTGTCCCCGTCGTCGGCGCGACGCATGAGAGGAGCGATGTCGCCCCGAGCGGCGAGTACCTCGGCCAGCTGAACGGCCGCGGCAGGATCGCCGTCGTCGGCGCGGGCGGTGAGCTCGTCCAGGTCGTCGGCCAGCACTTGCGCCAGCTCGGCCTGCGCGATGTACTCGCCGCGATCGGCCCGTGCGGTCAGGCCGGCGCGGTCGCCCCTGCGGGCCAGCAGGTGTGCCAGCTCGTCCCGTGCGCGATCGTCGCCGCACTCGGCACGTTCGGTCAGTTCACCGACCTGCCCCCGTCCGGCGAGCAGCCTGGCCAACGCGATCTGGGCGGAACGGTCGTTCCGGTCGGCTCGGCGGGTGAGCCGCTCGACAGCGTTGCTGCGAACCAGGGCGGTGGCCAACGCCGCCGCTGCCGGCTCGTCGCCGGTGTCCGCCCGTCTCTCGACACCCTCGAGATCGCCACGGACGACCCAGAGGGCGGCGAGCCGCCCGGCGGCCGCAGGGTTGCCGGCGTTGACGAGCCGAGTGATCGCCTCCTCGTCACCTCGCGCCGCGAGCAGGTCGACAATGGAGGACGGCGCGTCCGGACGCGCCAAGAGCAGGTCGAGCGATCCGCGATCGGCCAGCAGCTTGCCCAGCTCTGCGACAGCACGCCGGTCACCGCCGTCAGCTCGGCGGGTCAGCTCGGCGACATCACCGCGCCGGGCCAAGAGCCGGACGAGCTGCGCGGCCGCGATCTCGTCGCGCTCGGCGCGCAGGGTCAGCGTCTCCGCATCCCCCTGCTCGGCCAGCACCATTGCCAGCCGTCGGGCGGCAAGGCGGTCGCCCCGATCGGCCCGCTTTCCCAGACCGACGAGATCGCCCGCCCGGACGAGAGCGGCGGCGAGCTCCCACCGTGCGGCGAAGTCGCCGGTCTCCGCCCGCCGCCGGAGCGCATCGACATCGCCCCGCCACGCGAGCACGTAGGCGAGCTGCCGCGTCGCGTCGACGTCACCGCCGTCGGCCAGGATCGTCAGGGGGCCGTCATCGCCGCGTTCGGCAGCGGCTCGGGCCAGCTGGCGAGCGGCACTGCCGTCGCCGGCGTTCGCGCGTTCGGTGAGCGCGTCGAGATCCCCGAGCCGGGACAGGCGCAGCGCGAGGTGCCGCGCCGCGGCCGTGACACCGGCGTCGGCGAGTCGGGCCAGGCCGTGGCGGTCGCCGCGAACGTCCATGGCCCAGGCGAGCCAGCGTTCGGCGTGCTTGTCGCCGCTCTCGGACCGGGCGGCGAGCTCGTCGACGTCGCCCTTGAAGGCCAGCAGGCGAGCGAGGACCCCGGCCGCCTCTGTGTTCCCGTCGGCTGCCCTTCGACGCAGACCGTCCGCATCCTTCATCCTGCCGAGCAGCTCGGCAAGCCTCCAGGCGGCCCGCTGATCGGCCCGAGCAAGCTGGTCCAGCCCGGCGACGTCCTCGAAGAGGGTCAGGAACTCGACCTGCTCGGTCCCGGTTGCCCTGCAAGTGAGCTCGTCGAGAACCCCGCGCTGACCGGCTCTGCGGGCCGCGGCGGCGATGCTGCGCATGGTCAGTGGTGTGACGTGCCGGAGCAGGATCGGCCAGAGCGGGTCGGGTACCGCCGGGGCGTCCCGCCCGCTGCCGTGACCGATGACGTAGTCGAAGACCCGGTCACCCCAACCCGGAACATATGTGAGCAGGGCGCTGGCGCCGGCTACCGGTGTTCGAGCCCACTGCAGGGCGTCGGCGACCGCTTCCCGGGTCGCGGGCACTTCCGGGTGCTCGCGGTACAGGTGGAGGACGGCGGCCAGCAGCGGCTCCGGAATTGGAGAGGTGTGGCCGGCGCGGTAGAGATCGACGGCGGCCGCGACGATCCGTGCGGCCAGTCGCTGTCGTGGATCGTCACTGGTTCGGGCCCGGTCGAGGTGATCCAGCAGCTGGGGCCCGGCCGCGAGCCATTCGGCGATGCCGTAGCGGTCACCGATGTGGTCCAGGGCATCACGAATCAGCGGATCGTCCAGCCCGCGGGCCTCCCTCAGCTCGTTGCCCTCCGGACGCCGCGACAACGTGATGCGCTGCGCTCGATCGGCGATCGTGCGCCAGGCGGGCGTGGAGCGCACTTCACGCTCGGCGTCGGTGCGCATGGTGGCGATCAGCACCGTCGGTCCAGGCGTCAACGCGAGCAGGCGTCGCATCGCGCCCGGACCGTCCGGTTGGCGGAGCACATCCTGCAACTCGTCCAACCACACCACGCAGTAGCGCAGATCCAGCCTCGCGTCGAGAAGCTTCACGAGGTCGGCCGCGCTGTGCGGGTACAACAGACGGAAGGCGCCGAGTTCGGCCCGGACCGCCTCGGCGGCGGCACGAGTCTTCCCGGCAGCGGAGTCGCCGGTCACCAGCACGAAACCCACCGCCTGGCCGGACTCGTCACGACCGACGAATCCGGCCAGCGCGGACGCAATACCGTCCGATCCCGTTCGCGCAGTACGTAGGCGGGAAGACCGGGCACGTCCGCATCGGCTCGCCCGTCCGGCCTCGCGATCGGACGATGGACGCCCAACATCGTCCAGTCGGTGATCTCGCTGACCAACGGCAGCCTGTGAGTGTCGGTGAGCACCATGGCGTAGTCAGCCCACCGGGGCTGCGGATGGGCGGACCGCGCCACCTCCTCGGCCTGCGCGTTGCGGAGCAGCAATTCGATGTCGGGCCACGCACGCGGGTGGCATGCCTCGATCACCGCCTTGAGCCGATCGCGATCGGGCACCTTCCGGGTCGCGAGCAACTCCGAGATCCGCTTCCCGGTGAGCCGGCCGACGGCCGCCTCCGCTAGCTGGTCCAGCTTGTCGAAGCGCCGGCAGCCCTCCACGATCGCGCGCGCTTCGGCCATCAGGGCGCGCAGCGCTGGCAGCTCAATGTTCGGTCCTTCTCCGAGACGGATGCTCATGACGAAGACCGTCCGGGCAGGTCCGGAAAGTCGTCCGGACCGCGCTGGTCAGTACGTCGACCATCCGGCCGAGGCTCGCGGACCGGCGCGAGCACGTGCGCACTGGGCGTCGATCGGTCCGGGCCACGGACCCGACAACTGCCTGTGAGGTCACCCATGCGCACCGTTCGCCCCCCATTGCTGACGTCCTCGAACCTGCTCGTGGCGAGCGGGCTGCTCGTGGGGCTCCCGCCGGGAGCCGCGCTCGCGTACCTTCTCGTCACCATCCTTCTGCCCGTTGTCCTCATCGTATTCGCCTGCCGCGGCGCGACACCCGCCCAACGCGGAGCGCTCGTTCGGGCCTATCTCGGCGCGTCATCGCTAGGTCGCGGGAGAGGCGAGTGTCCCTGAAAAGACGGCGTGCGGGCTGGGAGGCATCTGGAGGGCCACCAGCGACGCGCGTCGATCCGGTGTGGGCTGCGCGCGATCGCCTGGCCGAGGTCAGCCGAACCATCGGCGGATCGAGGGCGGGCGCCCCGACGTCATCCAGACACGCATCGACATACGCCGCGAAGACCGCGTCCAGAACCGTTTCGTCGACTGCAGGGGAGAGGCGTCCTGCGCCCGATCTCGACGTCACCGGCGGCGGGCCCCGCCGCTGGTGGCTGTTGGTGCGCCGGCACCGTGACACCAGTGAGCTGGCGTTCTACCGCTGCTACGCACCCGAGCCGGTGCCACTGCGAGAGCTGGTCCGGGTCGCCGGCCGCCGCTGCGGCGTTCCCGCAGCCCGGCCAGCGCGTCGCTGAACGCGTCGGTCAGGCCGCTGCGATCGGCCATGCCGGCCAGGAGCCGGGACCCGACGTGCGACACGACACCGGTCCCGTCCGCGGTCACCGTGATCATGGGTCGGGCGGTTGTAGGGTGCACGAGCGAAGTGCCTCCTCCGTGCGTTGGTTCAGAGCCTCGAGAACTCCGATCCAACCCCACTGAGCAGGCACTTTCGCGCGTTCAGGCACCGTGTCGGACCACCAACATCACACCCGTGCTGCAACAGCCGGGTTAGTGATGGCGGCAGCGTCGACAACTCGCCGCAGTTCGCCGACCCTGTTGCGCACGTTGGCCGGTTCAGGGCTGGACTGGCCGATAGGGGGGCACTCCCCGCGCTGAGGTTCGAATTTCGTGACAAGAGTTGGCAACGCATCTGCGACATGTGCAGTCAGGAAGCCAAACACCCAAACAGTCGCAACGGAGGCGGCAACTGCGTTTGTGGCAAGACCGCCGCTACAAACCAACGGATCTGCGGGTGCGGGACGTGGCGGCGGGACGACTCCGTTCAGCACGAGTGGTACCTGGCGGATCGTCAGAAATCGCGCTAACCTCGTTGCTCCACGATTGGAGCTGCCATGCGCCGTCCGACCCGTCCGTGCGAACAGTCCGATGCAAGACCATCCGCCGACCGAAGTACTGAACAACAGCAACACCTAAGATGATGCCCCGGCTCTGTTGAGCCGGGGCATCTTTATGTCAGCCCTTCTGCCACCACATCGTATATAGCCGGTCGTTTTCACTTTCTGCAAGAGTTTCAGCTCTGATGAGCTCCCAGCCGTTGTCTGCCCACCTGGTCAGCTCAGCATTGACCTTCTTAATGATGTCGGGTTCGGGCTCAGTCCCGCCAGCGACGACGTTGCTCATGCGGTATTCCATGAGAGCATCATAGCGGCCTGTCGGGTTCCAGAACCCGGCCACGGTGCCCTGATCTGCGGTCTTGGCAGCTGCTTGGTACGCGTCGATGAGGCCGCCGAGGATGGGCCGCTGCTGGATCCTGCTGTGGACGGGCCTGGGGTAGGCGATTGCGGGCGCGGCGGACATAGGCGCCGAGCTCGATGCGGCGTTCCTCGTTGAAGTAGACGACGCCCCGAGCAGGTTCAGGAACGCTGGCGCCCCCGCACCGGCGGCGGGCACGGTGATCGCGCGGGTAATCACGTCGGCTACCTCTGTTGGGCAAGAGCGTGTCCGTTTCCGATCTTCACGACGCACTCCTGCGCCGAGGTCGTTTCCGCAGGCCGTGGCCGTAGCCGCACTCGTGTAGGCATCAAGGTCCCGGATGCCCCCGCTGCCACACCTGCCCTGTCAGGTCCCAGAACCCGGCCATGGTGTCTGATCTGCAGTTTCAGGCCGCCGCCGACCTCAAGCGCGGATAGGACGTAGAGCTGCCGCAGCGTCACCGCGCAGCCGACGTGGTAGAAGTCGACGGCCAATATCGTGGCGGCCTGGGTGCGGAGGAAGCCTGCGCGCGAAACTGATCGGGACCAGCACGGCGGCGGGTCCGGACGACGCGGAGCATCAGGCGGATGCGTCGGCAGGTTAACGATCGTAGCCGCGACGATCGCCGCGCTGCTCGCCGAGACCGACCGCATAGAGAGTCGATCCGCAGAGTGCGGAACCCGAGCAACACGCGTTGGATCGCCAGCTCGACTGGCGGACGTGCGGTATTCCGAACCTGCAGTATCGATACGAACGACGCATGTGTACGGGACGGTGCTGGCCGTGGTGTCGGTGGCGGCTGGGATGGTCTCGCATGTGGCCGAGGCAGGGTGTGTTGGTGGGTGGGACGGCGCGGCGCGGGAGTCGCATGCCCGGTTCCGGGCGGGGGAGGTGTCGCCCGACGAAGGGGTTCGAGCCCCCCTCAGCTCCATTCGTGCGAGCGCACGCATCGTGCCTCAGCGTCACCGAGGGAACTTCCGGCGTCCCTTCACCCCCACGGACATGCGGTCGAATAGCACAAAGCTGAGCCCTGGGAAAGCAGGCACTTTAAGGGTCCAGTAGCAACCCCGATCGCCGCCAAACCGCTTGGCGAGGACATTGGCGTCACGGTCGATCGTGGCCATGTCGGCGGGCATCGCCACAGCGCTCCCCTTGGCGGGGCTGCCGTCTCGGGGTCGCAGGTCGTCGTCAAGGTGCGGGTGACCGGTGGCACTGTCGAACGAGAGGAGCAGCGGATCGGCGCGAACACCTTCCCGTTCCCACGGATCGTGTAGGGCGTTATAGCCGTCGAGATCGACGAACTCAGGCGGACTTCCGCCGGTGACGGCGAACCGGGGCTGGGAAGCAGGCCCCGGGCCGAGGCGCTCGTAGACGTTGCCGTCGGTCGGTCCTTCGAAGGTCCGGGGCGGGAGGAACGCGATCGGTCTCGTGATCCCGGAGTCCGGGTAGGCCGCCACGAATACGTTGTTATACGACCGGCGTACGCCTGCGAGGTGAAACTGCCTGTAGTGGGTGAAGCCCGCCCGGTTGAGGTCGGTCGGCGGCTCGTCGACGAAGGTCGCGCCTGCGTTCCTGACCAGGCACGTGTTGTGCCACAGGTCGAACGGCCCCTCGATCCCGTTGCCCTTGAAGAACTGGCCCTGCCGGAGCGGGTTGTCGCCCACCTTGCCCGGCCTGATCCCGAGCGTCGGCTCACGGATATCGAACAGGTTCCGGAAGATCCGGATGCCGTCGAGCGGGGTTTCGGACGCGAAGCTCAGCGTGGTCAAGACCTTGGTCACCACGTTCCGATACACCCACGCGTCCTTGGTGTCCGAGTCCTCCGAGCCCATGAACAGCGCGTCGTCGTTGATGTTGTCCACCCAGTTGTGGTGGAAGCGCATTCCCGGTCCGAAGATGCACACGTCATGGCCGTTGACTAGCTCACAGTGGTGGACCTGGATCTCGGCCGCGTTCCGCCTGCTGGACAGGAGGTTGTTGGTGGTCGACTTGCCGAGCGTGTTGTGTTCCACGTCGGCCTGCGTCGGATTCCGGAGTGTGGCCGCGACGTAGTGGTATTCGTCCTTGCGGTCGCTGCGGAAGAGCCAGGTCGGCAGGCCACCGTCGATCTCGCAGTCATGGAACACGATCCGTGCGTTGTGCTCATCCTTCTCCGCTTCGAGCCTTATCGCCCGGCTGCCGGCCCGGATGTGAACGTGGTCGAACTCGATGTCGGTGCAGTTCCTGATCCGCACGGTCTCCTGTCCGCCGAACCGGAGGGTGATGTCCTTCAACCGCAGGAACGTGCAGTTGGTGAGCCGCAGGGCGGGGGTCAAACTCTTTGAGAGCGCGATGCCGACCGTTCGCGGGTCGGTGACACCCGTGTAGTCCGGCCACCCGAGGACGTTGTTGTGGGTGTGGGACAGGCGGATGTGCACCTTCCGCTGCCTGTCGTCGAACCAGATCCCCGGGCCCATGTACATCCAGTTCCGGAAGACTCGCGGTTCCTCGGTCGGGATCCATTTCTCGCCGTCCGGTTCGGGGTTCGCGACCCACACGTAGTTGTCGCCGGGCGGGGGCTCGTCGGGGTCGATCTCGTCGGAGGGCCGGGGATCCTCGATCCGGATGTTGAACTCGTTGGGCGACCGCAGATCCTCGGCCCGGCTGTAGCTGATCAGCCGGGTGTGCCGGTGCGTGTCGAGGAACGCGCCGCGCCTGACCTCCTCGGCCTCGCCGGCCGGGGAGGGCTGGGTCCAGACGAACTCGTCTGGGCTGCCGTCGACGGGTTCCCAATGCGCCTCCGCGGTGGGGTGCAGGAAATCCGGCACGAAACAGTCGACGGTCACCGGTTCGCCGTCGTAGGCCGCGATGGTGATCGGGTGCCCGCTGCCCCCGTGCACGCCGTCCACCGTGATCGGTTCGACATACCGGCCGCCGCGCAGGTGGACGTCGCGCCCGTTCGCGACGGCGATGGCGGCGGAGATGGAGTGGAAGGGATCCGTGAGGGTGCCTGCCGGATCGTCGTCTGCGATCCAGCCCGGGGGCGGTGGGCTGACGATGACGGCGCCGGGACCGCGGCGGATTGTGATCTTCACGGTTCGCGTCCTATGAGGTCTCAGGACCACGCCAGGGACGAGTTGATGCCGGAGGGTGGCCAGTTGCTGTCGTTGTTGTACGCCCAGTATTCGAACGGATTGTCGTAGTATGCCGCGGTTTCGAGCAGGCTTCCGTAGCTTTGGTCGGTGTTGAAGAGCCAGTAGCCACTCGCGGCAAGGAAGCCGCCGACCGCCCACGCGACATAGGTCACCTGGAAGATCGGGCCGAAGAACCGCTGCTGCCAGATGTGCAGCTCCTCGTGCTGGGCGATGAAGCTGGTGTTGACACTGCCCGTCCCGAGACCAGCGTTGCTGATGACGTTGCCCTGGGTGAAGGCGAAGTCGGACTTCAACGCGAAGCCGCCCTCATAGACGTGGCGGTTCTGCCTACGGCTGAGATCGTCGCGGTATTTCGAATCCGAGTAGAAGATGTTGATGACGTGGACGACGTTGCCCAGACTCGTTCCGAGCAGACTCCACGTCGAGTCGGACAGGAACGAGAACCAACCGCTCGCGCTCGTCCAGTCGTAGATGCCGTGCATTCCGCTCACGAGCCCGTTGAAGCCGCCCATCGAGGCGCCGATGACGGCGCCGACGGGACCGCCGACGAGCATCCCGGTGTTCCAGCCGAGCCAGGCGCCTGCGGCGGTCGTCAAGCCGGTCTCCAGCGCCGTGAGCAGGCTTCCCCAACCCTGTCCGTTGGCCAGGCCGTAGATCAGCCCGGAAACGAAGCCGACGACGAAGCCGACGGCGGCCACGATCAGGTCGTCGATGCCGAACCACAGGCCGGTGGGGTCCCGGAAGACCAGCGGATTGTCGACGGCATACGCGTAGAGGTTGAGGCTCGTGGGGATGCGCGCGGCGCGGTCCGGGTTCTCCAGCACGAACCAGTCGGGCGTCAGGAAGCGGCCGAGCGCGGGGGCGTAGTGGCGGGCACCGAGG
>Ga0097680_1001808_pt1 | contig 17241 bp, 9 predicted proteins | sample ThiBiot_750_biof_2_FD_72844 | JGI IMG/M metagenome (GOLD analysis project Ga0097680, IMG submission 72844) | Wastewater bioreactor microbial communities from Cape Town, South Africa - Thiocy_cont_750_biof - 1398105538117 (version 2) (version 2) ...
GCCGGGCCTGCTGCTCCCCACTGAGCCCGATGCCCGTGTCGACGACGGAAAAGCGCAGCCCACCCTTCCCCCCGGGACCGGACCCGTCGGGATCGACCCGCAAGACGATGTGGCCGGACTCGGTGAACTTGACCGCGTTGCTGAGCAGGTTGTGCAGGATCTGCTGCAACCGGTTCGCATCCGACACGTAACGGCTCGCCAGCGCCGGGTGAATCCGGTAGTACAGGGGGAGACCCTTCTGCTGCGCTTCCGGCGCGAACAGCAGGGCGGCGCGCTCCACGAGATGCCTGAGCGAAAACGGCGCCATCACCGTGTCGAGCTGCCGCGCCTCGATCTTCGAGAAATCCAGCACGTCGCTGACGATCGCCAGCAGGGCGTCCGCCGCGCGTCCGATGCGTTGCAGCCTGAGGCGCTGCTCCTCGCTCAGCGTGGATCGCGACAACAGCTCGAGGTGGCCGAGCACTCCGTACAGCGGCGTGCGTATCTCATGGCTGATGCTTGCGACGAAGGACGACTTGGCGTGACTCGCCTCCTCGGCCGCCTGCCGTGCCCGCTCCGCCTCTCGCCGCGCGCTGCGAAGTTTCTCCTCGAACTCGTGCTGCGCGGTGACGTCGCGCAACACGCACAGCCACGCCGGCCTCTCCCGGTAGCGCACCCGGCTTGCAATGACCTGGAGCCGGCGCGTCCCATCCACCTGCCAGTCGAGAATCGCCGGCGGTGCCGGCATGTCGTCGGCGTCGGCGTCGGGAATCCGGGCGAGTCGGCTCGACAGGAAATCGAAGAGGGCCGATTTGCGCGACGCGGACGTGCCCGCCATGGATGCCGCCCACTGGTTTTCGACCAGCACGTTCCCGTTCGCCGAATCGATCACGCACAGGCCGACCGGGGAGGTCTCGATGATCGAGCGGTTCAACGCCTCGCTTTCGTAGACCAGCGACGCTTCCGCCAGCGCCGGCGCCAGCACCTTCCTCTCCAGCAACAGCAGCAGGATCCAGATGCCGGCCACGGCGATGCTTGCCGGCAGGACCAGCCGCAAGCCGCGCGCGACCATGCTCGCCCGCAGCTCCTCGCGCGTCACCGGATAGACCAGGGTCCAGTCCGTGCCGGGGACGCCTCCCAGTATCAGCGAGCCCTCCCGGTGGCTTTCGCGCACGCTGTTTTCCAGGGGGTGTTCCCACAGCTTTTTTGCGAGGATCGACGCCACCTCCGCCTGGTCGAGCGCCGCGGGATGGTCGCCGCTTTCCAGCACGGTCTCGCCCTCGCGCGTCAGCACGAGAAAGCTGCCGCGGGTCTTCTCGCGGATGCGGGATTCGATGTCCACCAGGGGCTCGAAGTACACGCGCCGCAGGTACTCGTTGCGACCGTCCAGCAGCGGCAGGCTCGTGTAGAGCGAAGGCTCGGAAGTGACGGGATTGCGCGCAAGCGCAAAGTAGACCTGGCGCCCGTACAAGCTGCGCGCGAACGCCTTCGATCGCAGTTCCCGGTCGATCCGGACCAGCCGGTCGATCACCTGGTCCGGCGTCGCCTCGTCCAATGCCGCCGCAAGCGGAGCCTCGCTCCCGAGACCCGCGACCAGGGCCAGCGCATGGCCGGGGTCGTACTCGTAGGCGATGCCGCCGCCGGAGGAGTAGCGGGAGAACAGCGACGTCGACCGCGCCAGCATGGAGTATTCCCGCGCCAGGCCGATGTAGCGGGCGACGCGATCGTCCGGCATACCCAGGTTTTCCCGCCCGACCACGAGCCAGGGCATGGTGCCGTCGCCACCGGGCCAGATGCCGAGCACGTTGCGGTTGGCATGGAACGCCTCCATGCGCGTCCGCCCATCGGCCTCCAGACGCCCCGACTGCAGCGTCCACATGGCGTCGTTGATGCTGGCGTAGCCGATGGCGCCTTCGAGGCGCTGGTCAAGCACGTCGCCGATCGCCTGCTGGGTGCTGCGGAAGATGTCGCCGTGCCTCGCATAGGTATTCTTCGCCGAGGAAACGAGATCGAGCGCCGCGATGCTCAAGATCACCGCGGTCAGCACGACGCCGCCGCTCAGGAGCAGGCGGCGCTGGTTGCGGCGCAGCGTCCTGATGCCGGCCCGCGGCCGGCCAGGTCGCAAGAAGCTGGCGAGACGATGCCATCCCGCGAGTGGCTTGTTCATGGCCGCATCCCTTCGAACCGGCGAGCCGCGACATGCATGCGGCTGGAACACTGCCTCGCCGGAACATCGTCCTTTGCACGGATCCTGCCGCCTGGCCGGCCCGGTTCCTTTCCCGGCTGCCCACGACTGCATCGCCGCGCTGTCACGGCATGGCCGCGGGCTGATGCGCGGTGTGGAATGTCGGAGACGGCCATGCGGCGACCTGTCGGCAATCGGAGGTGTGTATGCGGGCCATTATTCCAGCGAGCACGCGCCGCTGCCCCGCAGTCTGACTCACTTTTGGCATGACGGCGCACCCGCGCGGCAAGCCGACCGCAGCCACACTCGACCGGAGCATCGCCCAGTCCGCGGCATCGGGCACGCAAGGGGCGAACAGGAAGTTCCGGGGCTGCACGATCCGGTTTTCCGACCAGCCGATCGGCACGAAACACACCTGCGTTTCCGTCGGGTCGCAGCTGTCGAAGGCCCGCATGGCCGACCGTCCTGTCACCGTGCCGACGGCGTACGCCCTCACCGCTTCCGCGCAGCGCGTGAAATGGCGGCCGAGGCAGTCGCGCCCTTCCCGTTGCAGCCGGTCGACCCGTGCGGCTCGAAGGCATGCCAGGCGTGGAGAGGCGGGCCGCGCCACGCCTCCCACGCACGCACGACGAGCACCGTGCCAAGCACCACCACGGTCAGGACGGGCAGCCGCTTCGATGTCTGGAGCATCGAGGCGGGACGCTTCACTGGGTTGCTTCGTCGAAACCGCGGACCTACCAGACATGCTTCACGGTCAGGGAAGCCTCCTGGCGACGGTAGTTCCCGTTGTCGCGCTTATGGCTGAACTTGGCCGCCATGAACCAGTTCCTGGCGAATGCTCCCTGAAGGCCGATGTCGACCTCGTACACCTGCTTTTTCCTGTCTTCGCGCAACAGCGTTTCGTCGAAGACGACGCTGGCGGGAGAGTCGAACCAGACGTTGAAGTCGGCAAACGGCGTGAGGCCGGCGGTTCCCACTTCGCGAAAGGCGTGCAGGCCGATGCGTCCGGAGCCATGCGATCCGCCCTTTAAGCGGATCTGCGTTTCCGCGGCATCCATCAGGTGCTGGCTGTCCTGCCAGCTGTAGATCCCCTGCACTTGCGGCTGCAGGCGGTACTGGCCGCCGAGGTGCAGCGTGTAGCCCAGTTCGAGCGAGCCCTGCGCCAGTTTGGAGTTGTAGTTGACGCGCGGGAAATCCGTGGCGGAGACGTGGTTGTTGAACCATCCGTACTGCAGCCATGCATCCGTGTACCAGCCGGTTGCCCGGGTAGCATCGGCGAACCAGGAGCCATAGGCGCCCACGGCGTAGCCTTTGACGGTGGCCTGGGCAAGCGCGGGATTTCCCTGGGCGATGTTGTTGAAGGTGCTGCGGCCATATCCGGCCATCAGTCCGATGCGCGCGGTTCCGCGGGTGGCCGTGCTGGTGAAGACGTCGCCGCCGGCCTGCATCAGGATGTCGTTGCCGCTGCTTCTCACCAGCCCTGCGGCGGCGGTGCCGCGCGTGCTGGTGTTGAGCACCCGCATCCAGACCGAGCGATCGGACGCCGAATGGTCGTCGGGTTCGGCCTGACGCTCGTGCAGCGTATGCACGAACATGTTCCGGGCTGCATCGCTGGCGTCCAGGTAACTGCCGATTTCCGGACGGACGATCGGGTCGGGCTCCGGATCGGGCCCGGGACCAGGGCCCGGGTTGAGTTCCTCGCTGCGCAGGTACCAGTTGCCGTTCGCGGACGCCTGTCCGCCCTGGAACAGCAGGTATTCGTAGGCGCCGGCCACGACGCGGTGCCCCAGCACGAAAGCCCCTGGCGCGGAGGCGTTGGCGTTGGCGACATTGACCAGGAGGATGCCGTCGCCCACCGTCTGCATGCCACTGCCGCCGACGGCATGCACATCCACGCGTGTCGCACCGCCGGCAAGCTCGACGCTTTCCGCGTTCAACCTGTCCGCCTGCGTGTTGGCGCCGCCTTCGTTGAGCACGACGTCCATGCTCAGTATTCCGCCGTTCGAGACATAGGCGCCCGCTGCCGCGGAGTAGGCCCGGCGATTGAGGGCGGTGGCATCGCCGGAAATCCATAGGATGTCCCCGGCCACGTTGTTCTGCAGCGTGACCAGTCCGCTGTTGATCAGGCGCCCGCTGATCTGGAACTCGGCATCCGGTTCCGTCGCGAAGGCGGGCAAGGCGTTGCCGACGCCCAGCGTGCCGCGGTTGTCGACGTTGCCGGCGACACCGCCGTAGCCGCCGAAGGACGCACCGCTCTCCACCAGGACGCCGCCGTTACCAAGCAGCACGGCGCCCGTGTGGCTGCTGTCGCCGACTGCCAGGGTGCCGGCCTTCACGTCGGTCAGGCCCTGGTACGAAGCGATGCCGTTGAGCACCAGCACGCCGCTGCCAAGCTTGGTCAGGCCGCCCGCTCCATCGATATTGCCGCCGAACTTGTTGCGGTTGGCCATCGTGTCGATCCACGCATCGGCATCGAAGACCATGTACCGCTGGCTGTCGAACGAGGACCGCAGCTCCAGGCCGCCGCCGTTGAAATGCAGCGTGGACGAGGGATCGCCGATGGCGCCGTCGGCCGCGATGCTGAGCGTGCCGGCGTCGATCGATGTGTCGCCGGCATAGCTGCTCGTGCCGTTCAGCAGCAGCCTGCCGGTGCCTGCCTGGACGAGACCGCCGGTGCCGCTGACCGCCCCGGCATAGGTCACGTCGTCGGACCGGTTGAAGACCAGGGTGCCGTTGTTGAGCACGTCGCCCTGCAGCGAACCGGACGTGCCTCCATTGCCCAGGCGGAGGGTGCCGTCGCCGATCCGCGTTCCGCCGGCATAGGTCTGGTTGGCGGTCCAGGTCAGCGTATTGGCGCCGAGCTTGGCGACGCTGCCGGTGCCGCTGATGGTGCCGGCGTAGACCAGGTCGTCGCTGCGGTCGAACACCAGCGCGCCGTTGTCGAGGATGTTGCCGACCACGCTGCCGCTGGTGCCGCCATCGCCCAGCTGCAGGGTGCCGGCGGCGATCGTGGTGCCGCCGGTATAGGTGTGGTCCGCGGTCAGCACCACGGTGCCGGCGCCCAGCTGTTGCAGGCTGCCGCTGCCGCTGACGATGCCGTCGAACGTGATCGCGTCGGCGCGGTCGAAGGCCAGCACGCCTGCGTTCCGCACATTGCCCTGGATGCTGCCGCTGCTGCCGCCATTGCCGATCTGCAGCGTTCCAGCCGCGATGTTCGTGCCGCCCGAGTAGGTGTTCTCGCCGGTCAGTATCAAGGTGCCGGCACCCTGCTTGGTCAAGGCTCCCGGCCCATCGATCTCCGACGCCACCGTGGCGCCGAAACCGTTCGTGTCGAAATTTCCTCCCAGCGAACCCAGGGTGACCAGATGGCTGGCCGCCAGATCGAAACTGCCGCCCCAGCGCAGGGTGCCCTCATTGAAGAACATGCCGTTGCTGCCGGCGCCGAACGCGTTGTCGGCTTGCGCTTCCAGCACGCCGCCAAACAGGCCGACCATGCCGGTGAAGCTGTTGGCTCCGTTCAACGCCAGCGTGCCCGCGCCGATCTTGACCAGGTTCCCGGCGCCGGCGACCGTTCCATTCCAGGTCAGCGTGGTCGCGGCGGCGGTGTCCAGTATCGCCGTGCCGCCCAGTTGCAGGCTCCGGTCGCTGGCAAAGGAGGCGGTCGTGCGCAAGGTCGCCGTCTTCATCGACACGCCGGTACCGGCGGCGCCCAGTGCGGCGTCGGCACCGATCTGCAATACGCCGGCGTTGATCGCCGTGCCGCCGCTGTAGGTGTTGGCGCCTTCGAGTACCAGCGTGCCGCGGCCGGTCTTGGTCAGCGTGGCCGGACTGCCGCCATCGACGATCTGCGCGGCCACGGTCGCGGTGGCGTCGCTGTCCACGCGCAGGCCGAAGTTGGGTGCGGCCAGCACGCGGCCGCCGCCGCCGACCACGCTGTAGCCATCGGTTATGAACTGCATGCCGGTCGCGTGCACGTCCTCGACCACCGAGACGGTGCCCGCGGCGCCCTGGAACACCGCGAAGCCCTGGCCCCACGCCGCATTGACCGAACCATCGGCGGTGGTCCAGTTCGTGTTGGCGTTGTTCCACACGCCGGTGCCGCCGTCGATGACGCCGTTGCCGACGGTTTGCGAACCATCCCAGAACTGCAGGCCGAAGCCGCCGGCGACCACGATCAGGTTGACCTGGTTGGCGATGCTGGTCTGCACCTGCAGCGAGGTGGGAAGGATCCCCGCCGGCAGCAGGCCGAAGTTGAGTCCGTTGTCGGTCAGCGTGCCGCCGTAGTTGAACAGCCGATACACGCCCGAGGAAAACCCGCCCGCATCGGTAATGTTGAGATCGCCGGCCAGGGTCAGGTTGCCGCCCACGTCCACGCGATCGTTGGCCGACAGCGGATTGCCGAGTTCGTAGTCGAGCTGGCTGGTGCTGTTCAGCAGCAGGTCGCCGCCGATGGTCAGGGTGCCCACGCCATCGCCCGGCGCCAGATGCCCATCGTTGGCTACCAGCACATTCGCATTGATCTGGCCGCTGCCCTGGAGCGTGGCGCCGGCGGCGACCTGCACATTGCTGGCGATGCTGCCGTTCACGCCCAGCGTGCCTGCGCTCACCGTGGTGTTTCCGGTGTAGGTGCTGTTGCCGCTCAGGGTCAGCGTGTTGGTGCCGAGTTTGCTGACGCTGCCGCTACCGCTGATCGCGTCGGCGTAGACGAGGTCGTCGCTGCGCTTGAACGCCAGCACGCCATTGTCGACGATGTTGCCGACCACGCTGCCGCTGGCGCCGCCATTGCCCAGTTGCAAGGTGCCTGCCGCGATCGTGGTGCCGCCGGTGTACGTGTGGTCCGCGGTCAGCACCAGGGTGCCGCTGCCTCGTTGCTCCAGGCTGCCGCTGCCGCTGACGATGCCGTCGTACGTGATGGTGTCGGCGCGGTCGAAGGCCAGCACGCCCGCATTCTGCACATCGCCCAGGATGCTGCCGGTGCTGCCCCCGTTGCCGATCTGCAGCGTGCCCGCTGCGATGTTCGTGCCGCCGGTGTGGATGCTGTCGCCGGTCAGCACCAGGGTGCCGGTTCCGTCCTGGACCAGTTCGCCTTCGCCCGATATCCGGCCGCCATAGGTGAACACGTCGCTGCGGTTGAAGATCAGCGTGCCGTTGGCGACGGCATCGCCGACGATCTGGCCGGTGGTGCCGCCGTTGCCCACCTGCAGAACCGAGCCGGAGGACACGTAGGTGATGCCGGTGTAGGTGTTCTGTCCCGCAAGCGTGATCTTGCCGGCACCGCCCTGGCCGACCCGGCCGGTTCCGCTGATCACGCCGCCATAGACCAGGTCGCCGGGGCGGAGGAACACCAATCCGCCATTGTCGACGATGTTGCCGGCCACGCTGCCGTCTGTGATCCCGTTGCCGAAATGCAGGACGCCAAGCGGATTGCTGATCGTGGTGGTTCCGGTGAAGGGACTGTCCGCCGTGAGATAGAGCTTGCCGGCGGTGGCATGTTCCAGTTCGCCGTTGCCGCTGATCACCCCGCCGAACGTGATGGCATCGCTGCGGGCGAAGACCAGCCGGCCATCCACTTCGACGTCGCCGGTCAGGCGGCCCCGGGTGCCGCCGTTGCCGATGCTCAGGGTGCCGGACCGGATCCGCGTGCCGCCGGCGATCTCGTTGTTGCCCAGCAGGGTCAGCGTGGCAGGGCCGCTCTTGACCAGCGCGATGCTGCCGCCTTCGGCGCCGCCGAAGGCGCCGGCGAAGCTCGTGTCGGCCGTGCTGTTGAACTCGATCGAGGCGCCGGGCACCGTGCCCAGGATCTGCGTGTTCGCCACGCCGACGAGATTGCCTGCGACGTTGGTGCCGGCATGCGCGACATGCACGATCGCATTGTCGCCATCGAGATTCAGCGCCGCCGCCGGATTGTTCCATGCGGCATCGAGCTGGAGGATGGAATTGGCGTTGAGCGTGATCGCGTAGAGCGAATCGATTCCATCGGCGACGGCGTTGCGAAGGATCGACGCGTTCAGGGTAGCCTGCCCGGTTCCCAGCGCATTGACCCCGGCCGCTTCCAGCACGCCCATTTTCGTGCCGAACGACCCGCTCGTCGTGGTGACGATCCAGTTTCCGGTAAACGGATTGTCCTGGCTCTCGATACTGATCATCCGCCGCTTCAACCCGGTTACGCCCTGGGCATTGACCGATACGTTGATATCCGCGCCGCCCCGCAAGGCCGCCGTCGGAGCCAGGATCAGGCTGTCGTCGAAGGCCAGTGCGCTGGTGACCGCGACTGCCCAGTTGACCGTGCCGGAATCCGCAACGCGTACGTCGCTGACCATGGTCCGGTTGATGTTGCCCGCCGCGGCGACAAGGGTGAGCGTGGAGCCATTGTCGAAACTCAGCCCCGGAATGGTCAGGGTTTCGTAGGCGTTGTAGGCCGGACTGGTGCTCTGCAGGACCAGTTCCCCGCCATTGCCGACGAAGAGCGAGTCGCCGTTGAACACGGTGTCGAATGTGCCATCCCGCTGGATGGGTGGCGCCATCACCTGGAATCCGGCGCCGATGATGTAATTCTTTCCCGGGCCTGGCAATTGGCCGTCGCTCCAGGTCGTGGTCGTGTCCCAACGGCCATTATTTACGGCGGTAACGCTTTGCGCGAAGACGGCGCGCGTGGGGACGACGCACAGGCTGACTACCCCCGCCATGATCCCGAGGTAGAGGCGGGAACGGCGGAACCATGGGGCCGAAAGTTTGCGGGGACGGCAGTGAGAGCGTTGCATGAAGCGACTCCTTGCTGTGTTGTCATGGTCATGGGTGAACTTCGGCGGCCATGGCGCTGGCCTGCCTCCGGTGCGAGCACCGGAAAAACAAACGTGTTGCCTGAAAGGACGTCTGTATCCGTCGTCGTCGGTTCCATCGGACCAGTCCGTGGACGACGTGGGGTGTGAAGCAGCGCTTGATCGCATCGGATGCCGGCGCCGCGTCCGGCGAGGACACGCGCACGACGACCGCCGTGGCCAGCACCGCCACGACCAGGATGGGCAACTGTTCCAATGCCTGAGGTGTCATGTCATTCGGTGCCCGGGACAGCGTGCGAGGCAGCTTGACCTGGGCCACGCGCTTCCAGTCACGCGCAAGGGCCCAGTCGTTCTTGGTATCCCCTGTCGGGGTCAAAGCCTTCCACAACCTCTTCCCACGGCTGCGGCATCTTGCTTCGACGCGCACCGGCAGCAGGACCGTTTCCACTCGCGGGGCATTGCGCGACCCGGCAACCAGCGGCGATCGACGACATCCCCGTTCGTGTGAGCGTTGAATAGCACCGCCATAGCCCCATCACCTTGACTCGCGTCATGTGCCCAGGGACGACACCTGGTCGCATGTGGACACGAGCAACGATGCGGAAACCATCACGCAGGAACACGGCAACCCCGCGGACTTTTCGCCGTGGGGAAATTCGGCCAATGCCCGTCGCATGGTGCCGCCATGTCTACCCCGACAAGACAGATCGCAACCCGCACGCCGCACCGCTCCCCATCGCCCTGTCGCCTCTGCCGGCAGCACCGACTGGATGCGAACTTCATGGCGCGAGACAGATGCCCGGTGGACAAGCGAGCCGCGCAGAGCGCCCGGAAAGGACGCTGCGCCGAACTCGGCACCTGACAGGCCACAGCGCCATCCCTTGCCCCGTGGCCTGTCAGGTGCCGAGTTGCCGAGCGCGCCTCTACGCGAAGAAATCAGCCTTGCCGTTGTTGAGGTGGTACATGGCGCCGACCATCGTGACCTTGCCGTCCTTCTCCAGACCCACCAACACCTCGCTGCGGCGACGCAGTTCGTCGATGGTGTGCCTGACATTGGTGGCAGCCACGGCGTCGACGAACGCATCGTTCCTGCCGCTGCGCTCGCCGCTGAACCCGGTGGCCTCGACCGAAGGCTTGATCTTGTCGAGCAGCGCGGTGAGGTTGCCCACCTGGTCCCGCGTCATCGCGTCGCGTTTCGCCCGGGTCAATGCTGCCGCAGACGCGGGTTCCGGCATGATCCAGGCGATGCTGCCAAGAGCACCGGCGGCCGCCAGTCCTTGGGTCGACTTGAGAAGAGTACGACGGCCCCGATCTGCCGCCCCTGCCTCACGACACATGCTTCGGTTCGCGTCCATGGCCGGTCGCCCGCAAGAAATTACGCTGCATGTGGCGCCTGCCGGGGTTAAACCATCGTAAAACCGGAAGCTGAAAATGATTCTTTTGCGCAGATTTATCCAAAACCCATGATTGGCCATTCAAAAATGCGATGCGCATCACATGGAATGCGCATATGGCCGAAATGGTTTACTCATGAACTTTTTATAAGATAGGTTAATCCAATCACGCTTTTCCAATAGGCAGTGTTGATCAGCCAAAAGGGGGAAAGGCGGGATTTTTGGTAAGCACCGGACAAAGAGGTAATTCAAACCATGGAAAACATATCCACGGCAGGTATCTACGAGCTTCACGGGTAGCCCCGGACAAGTGCCTGCGCATGGTTCAAGCAGGCGCCAACCATCGCGTTGCCGATAAAGTCTGGCGTAATGGGTTCATATCCTTCATGCGCACCAAAACAGGATTAATGCGATTTGATCAGCATCGAAATATCCCGGTCCAACCGGATAGCGCGAAGCCACAGCGGTATGGTCATGTTCGTATTATCGTGAGCGGCGCTCAAAAGGAATGACATTCACCTCCAGGCAGAGCCCATCCAGCCAGCCCGCCCATGACTGCATCACCTTCCGACGCTCAGGAAGGCGCACTGTATGCCGTGAGCGACGGCGGCAGTTTTACATCGAGCCACGACCACACAACACACCGGGTTACCAGCCGCCGACATCCGTCCGGCGCGCATGGGATCCAGCTACTGTCCCCACCGAACTCACCGCCTGATTGGCTACATTTTTCCGACACAGGTCAGACTGACCGCCTTCGGCCAAAAGCAGACGTTAAGCGATGAAGTTGAGTAGCCGCGGAGCCATTCGAATCGAACTAATTGTTAACTATCGCTAGACATGATCGGATAAAACTTTGAGTACGAACGAAGGAGAATGATCGGCATTTTCGTTTCGAAAGATGAAAGATACTTGCTCATAATCAGCGATACATTTGTGCTTACCTGATTTAGAAGTACTTCTCCCCAGTGATCAGGGGAGTAACGCATAAGGTTGCTAAACATGCTCGTTAGTAAGAAATGGATACAAATCTCAGGAAGAACCACTGGAAAAAATGGATTCTCGATATACCAAAGGCGCCCCCTGACGTCGGAGAAAATCGTCGCTTTTGCCAAGTGCCCATCTACAGTTGGTACTACGACAATCACCTTTCCATAACGCTCAGAGATCTTGAAACCTGAAAATGCTTGTTGAACTTCTGCTGCCGCCGGCCGGGAGATGCCGTCGCCAATTTGCAGCTCCCAAGAAGTTGATCTTTGTTCTGTAACAACACTGATCTCAAGTGGATGAGTGCGTGAATCCCTTCCTGTCGTAATTTTGTAGTAATCACGGATTTCAGGAACCATGCTTAAAAGTGTTCCGCTGCTGACAGTGAAGCGATTCTTGTAGAACTCCTGTATGGAGGTGAGGCTGCTTTGAACGTAGTCAACGTTTCTTGATCGAATGCCATTTGTAGGGAATGAAGTTAAAAGGTCACTAAACGTTCCATGAGGCATATCGCCTCCGAATTGCGCTTCAATAGTGTCAGGCAGGTAGTTCATCCCGTGAGAGCCAGGGAGACTGTCAAGCTTGAATCGAATTGGATTATTTAGGATTACGATGGCGTATGCGTACGCGGTTAGCGAGTAGAAGAGAGTCAGTGGCTTCACCATGAGTGGTCCGCTTCTACTACTCAAGTAGAGTTCTCGTCCTTGACGTAGACAGTTCTTGAGCCTCCTAGCCTCATCCGCATTTATACCGGAGTTTTTTTCGTTTCCTGTAGTTCTCTTTCTTAATCTGTAAAGATCACGGATGTGCTCAATATTTTCAGAGTTCTCAAGGAGCTCTATTGCTGGCGATGGAAAGTTGAGTTCATCAAGTGTAATCAGGTCTAGATTGCTTTTCGAGCCAACCCTCATGGATATTTCGTTATTAAGCAGGTGTAGGTTTTTTGCGTTAACGAACTCTTGATCTTCATCAGGCGTCAAAGACTTCGATTTATAAAAAGCTTTCAGATTTCCGCCGTGTTTCGCCTGCTCTTCCGGACTGAGTTGACGCCACTCGTTAACAGCTGCCTCCTGCTGCTCGAGAAATTTAGCATAGTCAAACGCTGAATCAAACGGTGGACGATTTTGTGCCTGAATCCGGCTGACGTTGTCTTTAAGAATAGCTTCGATGTCCATGAATACTCCGCGCTTGAGTGAACCGTTAAATATAAATATGAACTCGCCTAGTTATACGCCCGTAATCTCACAAATAGAATATCGCGCAATTCATTTTTCTTTCTGAAGCATATCTCTGTTACGCCACGCTATCGAGCAACGACATAATCGGACGAAGCGGTGTCTCAACCGAACGACCGCTTCGGGTCGGAAGCGGACCTTAGCTGCCAGCTGATCTACTTCTGACTACCGATGCGGCCAAGCAATGTTTGTGACATTAGGTCAAAGTCAGTCAGCAACCCTGACAATCGAATCTTTGATCCGTTGCCCAGAACCAAAGTGAGCTCGGCACCTCGGCCAGTCTGCAACTTCGTATCGACTACCTCCCTGAGTTCGACACGACGTCGGGAGAACGCTCCACCCTTGTGAAAGGAATATCCAGAGAGCTCGGCATCTCCACCGAAAGTGGCTTGCAACAAGCCACCGTGCCACCTATTCCCACCTTTGAGTTTTGCGCGCAGATCGTAGAACTTTGAAAGTTCTGTCTTCGCTAGCAAGGCGTTAAGGTTACTAACGACGTCCTTGATATTTCTCATACCGCCCCCGAAAGTTCTATGCTGCTGTAGCTACGCGCAAAGGATCGTGTCGTTCGCGAATTTGCGCATCGACCAGACTAGTGGGAACAAGCTAAAAAGGCAGTCTTCGGCGACTTCAAAAAATGCCATGGAAAGTCCTCCTCGGATGTCGGCTACTGATCGCTGCTTCGCGGAAGCGCCGCTGCAACCTCGCGGAACGACGCAAGCGCTGATTCCAGGTGTTCCACGATCTCTTGCGCGAGGATGTCGGGTGGTGGCAGGTTGTCGAGGTTGTCTAGGCTGTCGTCCTTGAGCCAGAAGATGTCGAGGCTGGCCTTGTCGCGGGCGATGAGCGTCTTGTAGTCGAAGTACTTGAAGCGCTCGGTTTCCTTGCGCTTGTGGCGGTTGGCCGGGTGGTAGCAGTCGATGAAGTCCTGCAGGTCCTCGCGCTTCAACTGCTTGGTCTTGAGGGTGAAGTGCTTGTTGGTGCGCAGGTCGTAGATCCACACGCCCTTGGTGTGCACCTTGCCGTCCTTGGGCTTGTTGTCGAAGAACAGCACGTTCGCCTTCACGCCCTGCGCGTAAAAGATGCCGGTGGGCAAGCGCAGCAGGGTGTGCACGTCGCAGGTCTCCAGCAGCTTGCGGCGGATCTTCTCGCCGGCACCGCCTTCGAAAAGCACGTTGTCCGGTAGTACCACGGCGGCCTGGCCGGTGGCCTTGAGCATCGAGACGATGTGCTGCAAAAAGTTGAGCTGCTTGTTCGACGTGGTCTGCCAAAAGTCCTGGCGCTCGTAGGTCAGCGCGTCGCGGTCCTCGTCGCCGTCCTCGTTGGTGATGGTCATGCTGCTCTTCTTGCCGAAGGGCGGGTTGGCCAGTACGTAGTCGAAGGTGAGTGGCTCGGAGATCAGTGCGTCGGATCGCTCCACCGCCGGGGCGCCGTCTAGTTCGCCGATGTTGTGCAGGAACAGGTTCATCAGACACATACGGCGCGTGCTGGGCACGATCTCGTTGCCGTGGAACGTCTCGTTTCGGAGGAAGCGGGCCTGCTTTCGGTCGAGGTTCATACCTGCTGTTCCTGAAGCTGGCGCACGAATACGCCCAGCCGCCGCACAACCGCGACACGCACATCCCGCGCAGCTGCGACTGGACCACGCTACGTACCAAGACCGGCGAGCCGCTGGAGGCGCACTACCTCACCGTGCTGCACAAGCTCGGCGAGGAGCCGGGCATGCTGGGCGCGATCTTCTTCAAGGCGCAGAACAAGATCCAGGAGCCGCCTGTGACTTCACGCCAAACGCGCCAACGATCAAAAGGATCAAAGCAGCCATCATGGCCTCGGCCACATGTGCAGGGGTTGTTCGAAACTGACCAGCGTCGTGCTGCATCGATAGAGTCATCTAGTTGGGCGCCATCGCGCACACCCCATCCCCAGGCCGGGGGATCGACGCAAGGCAAAATCAGAGCTTCCCAGGCATCGAATCGCCGCTTCCGGTGCGCGCTGGCATGGGATCGGAGGCTCACTGAGCTGTCCGCTTACCAAACGGTGGCCGGACGCCGCCCCCCCCTCATACGTACATGAGAGGAGGACGATGTGGCTTCTGTGCTCCCGCAGATACCCAGACACCTTATGCCTTATTTCAACCATAAGTTGTCCATATCGGACAATTTATGGTTTAGACAACACATGGATGCCGCTGGACGGCCAAATGGTGGGCCCACCAGGATTCGAACCTGGAACCAAGGGATTATGAGTCCCCTGCTCTAACCGTTGAGCTATAGGCCCGTCGTGGCTGCGCGGGGCAGTGCGGCATGGTAGCGGCGGGGGGCGCGGGCGTCGAGCGCGCGGGGCTGCTGACAGAACGTTGTCAGTGGGTGGGCATAGTCTGGCGGCTCCATCCCCCTGGAGACACCCGCATGAACACCGAAGCCGTGGCGAAACGATTGGTCGAGCTGTGCCGCAAGGGCGAATTCGAGCAGGCGCAGCGGGAGCTGTTCGCGCAGGATGCCGTGAGCATCGAGATGCCGGGCGCGCCGTCGGGCGCGCTGGGCGATGCGAAGGGACTGGAGGCGATCTACGAGAAGGGCCGCCAGTTCGGCGCCATGGTGGAGGCGATGCACTCCAGCGAGGTGAGCGATCCGGTGGTGGCGGGCGACTGGTTCAGTCTGTCCATGGCGATGGACGTCACGTTCAAGGAGCGGGGCCGCACGCAGATGGCGGAGCTCTGCGTGTACCACGTGCGCGACGGCAAGGTGGTGAGCGAGCAGTTCTTCTACGACATGGGCTGAGCGCCGGATGCGACGACGGCCGCTTGCGCGGCCGTCGTCTTGCCCTCTCCCCGGCCCCCTCCCGCATGCGGGAGGGGGGGGGGGGAACTCGAAGCGATCAATCCACGTCGAGGAAGGAGCGCAGCTGCTCGGAGCGGCTGGGGTGGCGCAGCTTGCGCAGCGCCTTGGCTTCGATCTGGCGGATGCGCTCGCGGGTGACGTCGAACTGCTTGCCGACTTCTTCCAGCGTGTGGTCGGTATTCATGTCGATGCCGAAGCGCATGCGCAGCACCTTGGCCTCGCGCGGCGTAAGGCCGGCGAGCACGTCGCGCACGGTTTCCATCAGGCCGGTCTCGGTGGCGGAGTCGATCGGCGAGCTGGCGTTGCTGTCCTCGATGAAGTCGCCGAGGTGGGAATCCTCGTCGTCGCCGATCGGGGTTTCCATGGAGATCGGCTCCTTGGCGATCTTCAGCACCTTGCGGATCTTGTCCTCGGGCATGTCCATTTCCTTCGCCAGCTCCTCCGGCGTGGCCTCGCGGCCGTACTGCTGGAGCATCTGGCGGGAAATGCGGTTGAGCTTGTTGATCGTCTCGATCATGTGCACCGGGATGCGGATGGTGCGCGCCTGGTCGGCGATCGAGCGGGTGATCGCCTGGCGGATCCACCACGTCGCATAGGTCGAGAACTTGTAGCCGCGGCGGTATTCGAACTTGTCCACCGCCTTCATCAGGCCGATGTTGCCTTCCTGGATGAGGTCGAGGAACTGCAGGCCGCGGTTGGTGTACTTCTTGGCGATGGAGATCACCAGGCGCAGGTTGGCCTCCACCATTTCCTTCTTGGCGCGGCGGGCCTTGGCCTCGCCCGAGGCCATGGCGCGGTTGATTTCCTTGATGTCGGTGAGCGGCAGGAACAGCTTGTGCTCGATCGCGGCGAGCTTCTCCTGCTCGGCGTCGATCGCCTCGCGGTGGGTCTTCACGTTGGGCGACCACTTCTGGCGCTTGCGGCCCAGCTCGGCCGCCCATTCGAGGTTGCCCTCGTTGCTGGGGAAGGCCTTGAGGAATTCGGCCTTGGGCATCTTCACGTGCTTGACGAAGATGTCCATCAGCACGCGCTCGTGGTGGCGGATGTCGCCCACCACTTCGCGCAGCTTGCGCACGAAGCCGTCGATCAGCGCGCTGGGCAGCTTGAGCTTGAGGAACTCCTCGGCCATCTGGTCGCGCAGCTTGATGATCTTCTTGTCGGTGATGCCGGCAGCCTTGGGCGCGGCCTTCTGGAACTTGCCGTAGTGGTCGCGCAGCAGCTCCATGCGGCGCTTGACCTCCTCCGGGTCGGGGCCGCTGGTGCCGGCTTCCTCTTCCTCGGAATCGTCGTCGTCGTCTTCCTCGTCGCCCTCGGCGTCCTCGCCGTTCTCGGCGGCGGCGGCCGCGGCTTCCTCGGCCTCGATGCGCGCAGCGTCGGCGGCGGCTTCCAGGTCCAGGAAGCCGGCGAGGATCTCGGACAGGCGGCGCTTGCCGTCCAGGTGCTGGTCGTACTCCTCCAGCAGCAGCTCGATGGTCAGCGGGAAGCTGGCCAGCGCCTGCTGCACCTGGGACAGGCCTTCCTCGATGCGCTTGGCGATGGCGATCTCGCCCTCGCGGGTGAGCAGCTCGACCGTGCCCATCTCGCGCATGTACATGCGCACCGGGTCGGTGGTGCGGCCCACCTCGGCGTCGACGGCGGAGAGCAGCGCCACGGCTTCCTCGGCGGCGGCCTCGTCGTCGCCGGTGTTGCCCGGCGCATTGTCGGCCAGCGGGTCGGCGTCCGGCGCGGCGTCGTGCACTTCGATGCCGACGCCCTTGAGCACCGCCATGATGTCCTCGATCTGCTCCGCGTCGACGATGTCGTCGGGGAGGTGGTCGTTGATCTCGGCGTAGGTCAGGTAGC
>Ga0097680_1001835_pt1 | contig 16875 bp, 18 predicted proteins | sample ThiBiot_750_biof_2_FD_72844 | JGI IMG/M metagenome (GOLD analysis project Ga0097680, IMG submission 72844) | Wastewater bioreactor microbial communities from Cape Town, South Africa - Thiocy_cont_750_biof - 1398105538117 (version 2) (version 2) ...
CAGCAAAGCAGATACGACGATGATGTCCGCCACTTGGCAAAGTCGGACGAGATTGATGACGGTGCCTGGCGTCGGCATGGTGCCCGCCTTAACGTTCCGCCACAATTCGTGCGAATCCGGTCGTCGGAAGAGGAACGGCGACCGAAAATCCAATTCTGCAACTCGGTCACCACGATGCCCTCGTGGTGTCGAAGCTTTAGATTTTAATCTCAAGTTTGGCGGTAGCGCTTGGCTATTCACGTTCGTGCATGATTAGAAAGTCGTTCAATTTTTTCCCACGTCGGAGTTGAGCGAGAAGCCACCGCGGTTGCTTTCCGCGCCCGGCCCAGGTCTCATTTTGATTTTTCGGATTTCTGTATTTTGGAACGACCTTCGGATACGGGCGCTTTGTCCGCGCAGGCGAATCGTTACCCGTTACTGCTCCAAGTTGACGCAACCTTGCTTCCAACAGCGCTCGCTCTGCAGCCATCTTTTGACCGAGTTCGGCTACGACCGCTTCGTGCAAATCCCACAACTCGTCGACAGACATTGCTTGCAGATCCGTGTTCTTCATTTTAGCTCGCTCAAAGAATAAGACGCTACATTAGGGACCCCAGTCGTCCCCCTTCTTTCGTTCCATTCACTCCATCGGGGCAGTCTTACTTCGGGGACCGGCCATACGAAAGCGTTAGGCAGGCCGCTTATATCACTACGGTTCGGTTGGCAACCAACCGGACCATGCAAAGCTGCGCCTACAATCCGGCTGCGCTGATACTATCGACGCTGGCTGCTTCAAAGAGCACTTCCCTGAACAAAACCTCTACTTCGCTTCAATTTGAAATTTGCCGCCTTTAAGAAGCCCCCATGCAGCCCGCAGCATGGCCAAAATTGGTCCAAACACTTCTTTCGAAGCCCATCAACCCGCTCACGCGAAATCAAAACCATACGAGGCTTCTGTCATCCCCCAACATATGCAGAGTTGAAAAGTCCGCCCCCCCGGTCTCAGCTTGAAATTGACCGGTTCCAACCGGCCTGCGCACGTGCGTCCATCCGAAGTTCGCCCCCTCGCCGAGCCCTCCAGACCCATTTAAACATTCGAGATGTTAATATATTAAAACCATAATTCAATACAATTTACTACAAAAGAGTTCCTCGATCCGATAAACATCGGAACGGTCTTCGCCGTCCTTCACTGCGGAAGTTGCCAGAGTTGCACATCCTTCCGTCTTCACCGGCGGCTCGGGCTAGGATTCTTTTCCAATTCACTGCGGAAATGGCATTGTGTCTCATTTTAGAACCCTAGCGGCAGGACGACGCAGCGCGCTTAACTCGGCATCGAGCCGATCGCCGCTAATGGTTTCGCCGAAACGGCGCGGATCGAGGATTCAGCGTCCATTGCACTCATATGGTTGCCGTCTATACTCGAAGAGTTGCAGCGGGCGATGACGCCTGTGACTTTTCGACTTGTCCGGAACCAAGAGCCCGAGAGCACACAGTCAATCACTCGAATGGAAACGCGATTCAAATCTGATGCGGAACTAGTGTCGATGGTTCTCGATCTTGTCGAAGCCATCCAGAATTTGCTTCATGCCGTTCAGACGGTGCGCCTCGGCGTCGATCTGCCAAACGAAAGCAAAGCATCGATCGATGTCGCTTTGGCGACGTCCGAACTAGCGACAAAAAGCGTCCTCGGCGAGGTCAGAAGGTTCGTTGACGTACAAAGTCAATCGAGAAATGAATCATGAGTGAAAGTGTTGATCTAACTTTCTTGAGCCGCAGAGTTGCCGAACTGCTGGACAGCAACCTGTCGCCCCCACCGCCTGCGGCAGAGAAATCGGATTCGGCCTCAACCATGAACCTGAAAAGAGACGTCGAAAGTACTGAATCTCATCTATCTGCAATTAAAATTGATCTGCGCTATATTCGAAGCGGCATTGCAACGTTGGACGGAGCGGTTGCGGCCTTGAAAGAGCGAGCCGCCCGGGTACCGTCGAAAATTTTCGTGGTCGCCATATCCCTAATTACGCTGGTCGCAACTGGAGCCATGATCATTTTCCAAAGCACTATACAGGACTTCTTCAATCTCCCACGTTAATCACCATTCGGTTCAAGTCCCGATATGGATATGGAAGTCTTCTCTTCGAGAACAGAAAGAAAGCCCTCTTGACGATGATCCGATAGATGCGGGCGACGAATGAATGTGCGTGACAAAAAATAACGGTTTCCATTGACGGATCATCGGTTCAAGTACTTAAGATCCATTGCACCAAGACAATCTTCTGGTCAGAAATCAATCATCCTTCGTCATGACGGACAGCCGAAGCGGCCGACGCAAGCTGGCGCGCCGGAGGCTCTTCTCCGCTCAGCATTGAAGCCATGTTCGCCATTGAGCCTTCGTTTCAAATCTAACCGCCGACAATGCCAATGGATCAATGTGCAGACTTCACGAAGCGTATGGAAAAAATCTTGGCGTTTTGCTACCGGACATTGCTGCCGGCGGCACTCATCGTCTTGCGGCGGTCTCACCTTAAGCGTTCATAAATTCAGGGGCGTTCCATGCGCATCGCCATGATCGGCACGGGTTATGTGGGTCTGGTTTCCGGGGCGTGTTTCGCCGATTTCGGGCATCAGGTAACCGGAGTCGATCACGACGCGAACAAAATCGCCGCGCTTCACCGCGGCGAAATCCCCATCTTCGAGCCTGGTCTCGATGAACTGGTGGCGGCCAATGTCAAGGAGCAACGGCTTTCATTTACCACGGACTTGGCGGCGACGGTTGCAGAAGCGGATGCGGTATTTATCGCAGTCGGAACACCGTCGCGGCGTGGCGACGGTCACGCAGACCTCAGCTATGTTTACGCCGCTGCACGTGCCATCGCCGCCGCAGTCCGGCGTTTTACGGTGGTCATCACCAAGTCCACCGTGCCCGTCGGCACCGGTGATGAGGTGGAGCGCCTAGTTCGCGAGGTCAATCCGTCGGCAGACGTTACAGTCGCCTCAAATCCCGAATTTTTGCGGGAAGGCGCTGCGATCCGCGATTTCAAGTTTCCCGATCGCATCGTCGTCGGTACCTCAGACCCCCGCGCGCGCAAGCTTTTGAGCGACATTTATCGACCGCTGTCGCTAAACCGAGCCCCCCTGATGTTTACCACGCGCCGTACCGCCGAGTTGATTAAATATGCGGCCAACGCTTTTCTCGCGACGAAGATCTCCTTCATCAATGAGATTGCCGATCTGTCCGAGAAGGTCGGCGCCGATATTCAGGAGATCGCGCGCGGCATCGGTCTCGACAACCGGATCGGCACCAAGTTTTTGCACGCCGGTCCGGGCTACGGGGGCTCGTGTTTTCCAAAGGATACCCGGGCGCTGGTCAAAATCGCCGAGGACAACGGCACGCAACTCCGGATCGTAGAATCCGTCGTCACCGTCAACGAAAATCGCAAGCGCGCGATGGCGCGCAAGGTCGCCAATGCGCTGGGCGGCAATATGCGGGGCAAAACCATCGCCGTACTCGGTCTGGCATTCAAACCCGATACCGACGACATGCGCGAAGCGCCCTCGATCCCGTTGATCACCGGCTTGCTCGACATGGGTGCTAAAGTTCGCGCCTTCGATCCCGCGAGCATGAAGGAGGCGCAGCGCGAGCTTGCCGATATCGACTATTCGAACGACGCCTATTCCTGTGCGGAAGGCGCCGATGCGCTGGTGATCGTGACCGAATGGGTTCAGTTCCGCGCGCTTGATTTGCCGCGACTGAAGCAGATCATGAAGCAACCCGTCGTGATCGACTTGCGCAACATTTACCGGCCCGACGAAATGGCGGACCTCGGCTTCTTTTATGACGGCGTGGGCCGAGGCAAGGCCTAGCCTGTACCGAACGTCAATGTGACTGCTCCTTGCCGAGGTCGCAAATCTCCATTTGTCGCCGACGACCTCCTGACGCACTTTATCTGTCCTGCAAACAGCGCGCCGCCAGCGGCATCAGGAAGCTGCCCTGAGCAATTAAACCGCCCAACCTTGCCCTTCGTCCTGGCGCGATATGGACGACACACTCGGGCCGCGAAGCCATTCCTCAGCCAATTCGAGCAGCCAGTCATTCCAGTGATGTAGCCCAACTCCGTAGGCAACCGCGTACGATGGCGACGGTGCAATCGGTTGCCCCCCAGATCACCATATAGCCGCCATCCAGGAAAGAACTCGAGGGGCACTCGTTACGCCAGACGCCGGGAAGACTCTTGGCTCGTCTTCCTCGCCAAGCTCACTTCAATCTCGTTTACCTCCCCGGGAATAACCATACGCGGCGGCTGGCACTCATCTTGCTCTAATTTCCGATTGTTAATTGGATATCGTCAAATTGAGGCAATCATGCGTAATGCGTATTATTTTGAAGCAACAGCAGCTCGACACGAGCATATCTTGGAACGGGCCGAAACACTCTGTCACGACTTGCAATCTCTTATCGAGTTGCTTGATGCCAGCATTGTTGCCGAAGAAGCGCACGTCGGCATTTCCGACCCGGAGCACCCAAACTATCCCGCAGCGGCGAGGAACCATAGGGCTCGGAGAGACAGCTTGATGGGTTTGATTCTGAGACCGCAGCCGTCGCCCATGTTACACTGAACATACTCACCGTATCAAAAAATCTGCCAGTTTTCTGCCGGACCGAAGCTGGGCCGAGAGCCAACGTGGTTGTTTTCCTCGGCCCGCCCAAGTTTCTTCCCGATTTTTGGGATTTCTATATTTTGGAAGGACTTTGGGATAGGCACGTTTTTCACCTTTTATGTCGCTACTCGCAGTTTTCAACTGACGCAACCGATCTTCCAGCATATCGCGCTCCGAGACCATCTTGCTGCTCAGTTCGGCGACGATCTTTTCATGCAAATTCCACAACTCTTCCGTGGACATATTTTGCAATTCATCGCGCTTCATCAGTCCGGCCTGTCTCGGTTGCCTTAACGGAGTAGTCAATGGAGGAAACCCGCCTCCCACTAAAGCCCATCAAATCGCCGTTAGTGGATGACGATTCAATTTAAGCGATTCGCTCATTCTGGAGCTGTCTAGATATCGGTTATCCAACGACGCCACCCCATAGCCGATCGACACGGTGAATGAATTGCTTCTATAAATTTGCACTTCAAAATCTATCGAATGTCACTTTGAAGGAATTTAGAAGATATCGTCCCCATCGGTCATGCGGCGCTACGTGTTCACTTAAAAGTAGACACTATTTCTCTTTAAAAAACGGCAAATTTGCGCCAATCTTATCCGAGAGCGTTAACGTAAATTTAAATAATTTCGAGTCGGCTTAGGGTGGTCAAAATGCGCAGCTCCGATGATTTGTTTCGACGGCATCAAATTCTGCGTGATCAACTGAGTGCCTTGAAACTCCTTCGTCAGCAAGTGCGCCTCGCGGAGAGAAGGGTGACATCGCTACAGAGCAAGCCCGTCTGCGCTCAGGATGGATATCGACCATTTGAAGCGATCAGCGGAGAATCATTGGCTAGCTGATCCCTGAGTTTTCTTCTCGGATGGATGACAGCGGGAGCGCGCGATGTGATGCCGCTAAATTCTTCTCCCTTGATTGGAATTTGCCTTGAGACTTCATTGGAGAAGGCGAGTATCGGCCACAAAATGGCAGCTTGAGCGCACAGTTGCTGCGGTTGTCCGAGGCGGTTCTCCGACGAAACCGAAATGCCGTTCTGAGTGAATTTCCAGGGAATGCGGCAACGATGGGGTCGAACAGATGCGTCACTACGCATTCACTGTTTTGCTGAGTTGCAGTTCTTTAATGTTCCCGCCAGCAGGATTGCTTTCATGCCAAGCATCCGAAGTACACGTTAATCAGGCACACGGTCGTTTGCCTCCTGGAGCCGCGGCGATCGGGACTCCCAAGCCCGAAAAGAAACCCCAAGGGGCGAAGGCGCCCAGCTCTTTGACGGGCGCCCCCGAAGGCGCAGCTACTACGACAAACAGCCCTTCAACACCCGCAACGTGCAACCAACAAAACGCCTCCTCGCCCGCTTGCTACAGTGCGACTCAGCAAGCACGTCCCGTAAGCCGATAACCCGATCCCGTAAGCCGATCCCATCGGCTCAGAGACAAAGCGTGACGCGGCGTACTGCCGACGCAATGAGGTGACGACCGGTGCACGCAACATAGCAGCCAGCGTTTAAGAATACGCGGCCCTCGAGCCTGGCAAATCGTAAGTGGACAACGTTGGGCTTGTGGCCGGAACACGATATCGACGACACCATCCTTGACGAAATCGCTTGGCTGCGGCTCGTGCCGGCCACTATTGTCGTGCGGCAACTTTCGGCTGCGCACACCCGGTTGATGCCATAGGATTCGCGTACCCGGGGTCGCAACCTGGAAAAAGCCGCGCGGCGGGTGAAAGCACGTGAGAGGATGTTACGCCATCGCGCCCGCTTCCGCTGTGCAGTATCGACAGTGACGGGTTGAACAGTTTGACTTCGGATGTCGATACGAGCGCTTACTTTACGACGCTTGGAGTAGCTGCCGCCACCGGTATCGGCGCGACGGCTTTCTGATGTTTGTCCAACTCACGCATGAACGCCGCACCTGCATTCGGATCTGCGAATTCCCAAAGGCCATTCTTGACGCCTTCAAATATGAGCGAGTATACGGCCAATTGAATTGCCTCACGAACAGCCAAGGTTGCAGGGGAGTTCTTGCTCACGCCAACATCGGCCTGCAACAACTCGTCAACAGCGGCGAAGAGAAAGCCGGTGACTCCGACGTTAAGCGAGTAGATCGTTTTGGTCGTCGTCACGGATGCGAGCACTCGTCCCGTCTGAACACTGACGGCTCGCAAGGCGATCGTAACGATGTCCTGACGGTACTGAACGTTGGGACCAACTCCAAGATAGTTCGCGCCGATGCCCCCAGTCGTCTCATTGGTATCATATCCAACGACACCGCCATCCAACAGGACGCCCGCGAAATGCAGCGGTGGAAGGCTCTGCGCTCGCTTTCCCATTAGCGCCGTTCGCGTGTTCTGGATAATCTGCCGTTCTTGCAAAAGCGGCTGAAGATCGGCGCGCTCCGCGACATCGAACCATGCGCCGCGCCCCGCCTTCAACAATACATCGGTGAGGATCGAACTGCCTCCCTGCGTCACCGCGCGGGAAAACTCGGCAAAGTTATCGTTTGATTTATTTTGGCCGGTCAGATCGGGAAAGTTGTAGACGGATACATCCAACTTACGCTTCGGCGGCGGCAAGGTGTCCAGCACCAGACCTGTTTTCGTCGCTGCCACCATACGCGCCGGATCTGTCAATGGATCCTTGGCTGTCCCGGTGAGCGCACACCCACCAACAAGCAGCGCACACAGCGGAACAAAGCTCCAGCGAATGTGAAACGACATGACGCCCCTCCGACTCAACCACTTCCCGCTCAAGCAACGCGAACGGAAGCCTCCCACCAACCGGCACTCGGTCTCGTTAAGGATTGGCAGGGATGCCCGACGTGCCATTTCCGATCACGACGATCGGCGCCGAACTGCTGCTGTTGCCGATATTGCTCAGGGCAGAAGTCAGCCCGGACAAATCCGGACTCTGTTGTTGGGCTCCGGATTTGGTACCCGAACCCTGGTTCTGTGCGGTGGACAGAAGGAAATTTCCGTTCAGAGGATTGCCGCCAAACGTGGGGCTGACGGGTCTATATACCTGCTCGGTCGCAAGGGCAGGCGTCGCGGAGGCCGCAAGCCCCAGGCAGCAAGCAAATGCAAATCTGGATATACGCATGAAAAACACCCTCTCTAAAACCGACTACGCCACGACGATCCGTCAGACAGTGCACTTTCTGCATTCGGGCATCCAGCATATTAAATCAAAACGTGCATCGCCAAACGAATTAACTAGAAACATCCTTTACGCCATAACAATTAGCAGAGCTTCGCCCCTTTAACTATAGCCCGTCTGCAACAGTCGACACCCTTCTTCAAAGCGCATCGCCTTTTTACCTCGCAATTTTATAACTTCGAAAGAATGGAAGGAATGGTTAGATATGGCTTCGGTCAATGCTCTGGAGCACACGGCACTCATCGCGAACGCTCAGAGCGCATTTAGTCCCCATCGCTCGGCCCGCTGCCGACTTGTGAGCGTCGCCCAAACCAAACCACAGGTGAAATTAACCGAACGGCCGGCCGAAAGATCGTGCAGAGGGCGCTCCGGAAACGACATTCCGTGAAGAACGGCAGGCAGACTGGCCGGCCCGGTTTTGCGCTTATCAAAAGCCGCCGGCCAGATGCACACAAGCCTGACGTCGCACCGTCTCCCGAATGCCGGCGGTTCGGTATAGGGTACGTCCTGTTGGATGTTGTTAGTCACATCGACGCGTCCGGCCGGTTCCACCAGATAGACTCTTTGACTCTGAGGCGATTGCAGATTTAAATGTCAACCTTCGAACATCTCGTTGAAGCCAACGTTATTGTACGAATTGATGTGGAAATGGGATTGCGCGAGCAGCCCATGCGTCTGCTCTACGGCACACCGGACTTCATCAGTTGGCTTAATAGTGTTCTTGCCGGGGCTCAACCGAGCAACAGATTGGGAGAAGCAACACCGACGGAGCAGATCGACCAGTTATTCTACAACTTTCTGAGCGGCTTCCCGCTCGTACATATGCGACAGTTCAGATTTATTCGCTCCGAAAAGAACGCCGTATGGGAATTAAAAACGCCGGATATCCGCATTTTCGGATGGTTTTTACAAAAGGATTGTTTCGTTTGCGTCTTTGGCAACTGGGCGGATGAAGTCAAGGATCACAACCTCTACCGTGGATATCGAATTGCAATCCGCCGATTTCGACGTGAATTAAATTTGGACGATACCTTTTGTGTGCAAGGAGTAGACCCGAGTGACGTCATTTCACTTTGACATCGGCTCACGCGCCCGCAACGCCGGACGTTTCATCTCGCGCGTTCAAAGTGAACTGCTGCGAGCTTTGGCCGAACGAAAGAAGGAGTCGCGATTTTCACAGCAGAGTCTCGCGAACAAGCTCGAAGTTCACCGCTCCCTCATCAACCGTCAACTTTCAGGGGAAGCCAACTTGACCCTTCGTTCCCTGGCGGACCTGGCTTGGGCGATGGATTTGGAGATCGCGCTCGAGCTCAAAAAGCCGGATGTCGGACCCGGAAAAAATCAGTCAAGCGCCACGTCGACGGTGGAATCCGCCCCGATTAAGGTTCTTAACGGCGTTCGAAGCCCAACCGCGCCGGTGCCGGCCAACTCCGATCGCAGCGAATCGGCCGAGCATCGAGCGAAATCGGCATGATGGAAAGATACGGCTATACCATTTTTTGTGATGACATTTGCAATGAAGCGGGAGGCAAGCTTAGCTTTATAGGCTGTTATAATGCCGTGATGTTTACGGCGCAAAAATACCCGATCGTCCTTCCCAAACTATGCACGCATTTTCATATTTTTTCACCTGCAACCCAGCCGTATACGTCCGTGGTTGCGCGATGCTACCTGCCCGGCGAGAGCGTTCCGATCGCGGAAGAGCCGATTGCGGTGCCGGGACTGGAGGATCAGCGGCGCCTCATCGACAATCTTCCCAAGGACGGGACCCCTCCTCCCTTCATCGTCGTCGCCGCCAGCCTTGTTTTTGAGCCGCTCGAGCTATCCGCGCCAGGCCTGATCCACATCAGAGCCGTCATCAACAACGGTCCCGGCGAACTTCATTTGGGATCATTGCAGGTCTTGCCCGGCAAGACCTGAGGCGCGACTTCGGACAAACGCCTCCAGCAGTCAGCGGCGTTGGATCACGATGGCTCGGTTGCCGGACCCGGTCTGCATGGTAACCGAAAGATTGTATCCTCCGGTCTGACTGAGTGTCGTCGCGTTGTTCGTGCCGACCTGGCTCAAATAAGACGTGTTCATCGGGCCGGACGTCGCGGTCGCCATGGACTTCACCGCGCTCGGCGCCAAAGGCAGAGCAACTCTCAGCGGGAGCACAGCCGCTGCGCCGTTATGCAAGGACGTCGCGCCAGCGTCAGCGCGCTTGCCGGCCATTTGCGAGACGAACGCCTCGCTCGCAAATCCTGCGCTCGCCATCAAAGTTGAAAAAACTGCGATAAGAATGGCCTGCATGTTGGTCCTCTCAACTCCATGGCGCCATATCATCAGAACCGCTTTAACAGCGGGTAACCGCCATTTGGCTCGCGAGTAACGCGACCAACCGGCGTTGCTCCCACGATTGCGGAGTCGCTTGGCGGCATTCCCCCACGCCGGCTCAAATGAATTTCGATCGGCTTTATCCTCGGGCCTTTTCGCGCCGCACGACATCGACACGGAAAGCCCATTCTGTTTTGGATTGGGGGCACTCGCGCGATGGCGACAAAGTCTGCGACCAACCGCTCATCAACGCGGTCGCCTCCTTTAAATCGAAGCATGACGGGCCGTTGCCTGCTCCGGTCCGAATCGGAGGCCGCGCCTTTACAAGCCTGCGTCGGCCCTTGAGGCTTCAGATTTTATTACTTCTCTCTCGGCGATAGAGCGCCGCTTGTCGATATTTATATCGCGGATTTTCGCGCCTGAGCGACGAAGGATGTTTTCGACGGAGCCCCCATCCGGCATTTGTCGACTTCTAAATCAACTTTCCATCACGCCAGGCCTGCGATTCTAATTAAAATTTAAATCCCATTAGATTGAGCTTCACATATTGCTTAATAAGTAGTTAAATTTGCGTGAGGCTGGCGATGGTCGCCGTGCCCGCTTTGGACAACAGGGGATTTCAGCAATGAAGCATTTAACAATCTTCGCATTCTTGATGGCGACAACGTCGCTCGCCTCTGCAGCGAGCAATGAATCTTTCATTGGTCAGATCGGCGTCGGTAATGGCGCAACCGTCGGCCAGACCGCCGGCAACAACAGGCAAGCAACCATTCAGGCCGGTCATGGAAATAACGCCGTGACTTCGCAGGAAGGTCCCGCGAGCGGCGGCAACCTGAACGAGTCGGCCATCATTCAAATCGGCGCCAAGAACACCGCTCTGGCCGGGCAGACCGGCGGTAACAACCGTCAAGGCACGCTGCAGGTCGGTGTCAAGAATTACGCCACCACCTCGCAGGCCGGCGCGACCGGCAGCAAGAAGAACGCCTCAGGCACCGCACAGTTCGGCTATCAGAACGGTTCGGTCGTCGGTCAGACCGGCGGCAACAACAGCCAGGGTACGCTGCAGATCGGCGCCACGAACGGCGCGACCACCGGGCAGAACAGCGGCGCGTCTGGCGGCACGAACCAGTCCGGCACCGTTCAGGTCGGCTACGGCAACAACGCGGTGACTTCGCAGAATACGGCGGGCACTTCCAAGGGTGCCGGAGGCGACAATACCTCCTCCACCGTGCAATTTGGCTACAAGAACACCGCGCTCACGGGCCAGGATTCGACCGGCTCTGGAAGCAGCACCAACAGTGCGCGCAGCGGTGTCGACAACAATGCGGCGACGCTTCAGGCCGGCGGCTTGAACTATTCGACGACGTCACAGAGCGGTACGCGGAAAGGCGGGACGGCTGGCACGGCTTCCAACGATTCATTCACCGGCCAGTTCGGTTGGCAGAACGGTTCGGTCGTCGGCCAGACTGGCGGCAACAACGGTCAGGGCACGCTGCAGATCGGCGCCAAGAACGGCTCCACCACAGGGCAGAATGCAACTGATCTCGGCGCCAACAACGGCGCTTTGACGCTCCAGGTTGGGTACGGCAACAATGCCGTCACGTCGCAAAACACGTCGGGTTCGGCTGCTGGCTACTTTGGGAGCGACGGTCATGGTGGAACAAACTCCGCCGCAACCTTGCAGTTCGGCAAGAACAACACCGCTCTGACCGGACAGGACTCCTCGGGAATTGGCAGTGCTTTCTTTCTTCCTGCGACCGGCGTCGATAACAATTCGCTGACGGTCCAGGCCGGCAAGGGCAACTATGCGTCCACCAGCCAAAGCGGCGCCAGCGTTCTCACCGCATCGAACGACTCCTTGATCGGTCAGATCGGCGTGGGCAACGGCGCCGTCGTCGGCCAAACCAATGGCGGAAACGCCCAGGCTACTCTCCAGGCCGGCTACAAGAACGGCGCGACGACGGGTCAGTCGACCGCGGGATCCGGTCTTGGTCGAAACGCCTCGCTCACGATGCAGGCCGGCGCCAGGAACAACGCCGTGACAAGCCAAGCGGTCGCCAATCCGCTTGCCGCCGGGCTGAACGGCTCGATGATCGCGCAGATCGGCTACAAGAACACAGCAGTTGTGGGCCAGTCGACCGGACTGCAGCCCATGATTGGCGCGAACCTGCAGGGAACGGTCCAGGTCGGCGCCAACAATTACGCGGCGACGACCCAGACCGCGAGCGCCAGCGTTTCGAACGCGTCGGTGACGGCGCAGTTCGGTTCGCACAACACCGCCGTAACCGTGCAGAAGTAAGTAAGTTGCAGGCGGCGGGATCAATCCCGCCGCCTCTTCTCCGGGATAACGGCCATGTCAAGCGTCGGTGCGACGTTTGCCTCACGAATTGTAGCGGGTGCCCTGACGGGACCGCTTTGCTTGGTATTTGCAACTCTCTCATTTTCAGCTGAGCCAACCGTGATGATCGGCTGCCTAATTCGTGCAACGCCAGAGAACGGCGTGCTTCGTCTGGAAGCGGTGGCGAATGCGCCTCGGATCGCTACGGGCACTTATCGTTTCGAGATTTTCAAGCAAAGTTCGACCGGCACAAGCCAGAACCTACAGAGTGGCGCGTTCCATATCGATGCCGGCCACGATGAAATTCTGACCGCCGTCGTTCTGGACGGATCCGCCTTGGGCCAATACCGCGCGCGGTTAACCCTCGAGTCACCGGAATTCGGGAGCGTCTCATGCGTCTCGCCCTAAAATCTTTTCTTGTTCGCGCGAGCTATTGCAGCTTGGCTTCGCTGGCGCTGGCTCTCGCGCCTTTGAGCGCCTTTGCTGACGGCGCCTTCCTTCCGGAGGCTTTCGGCAAAATCAATGGGCCCAGTGTCGCTTTGCCGGTTTTGCCAAGCGCTTCAGCGACAAGCGTTTCCGCTTGGGCTCCCCACCCGGGAAGCACGCGCGCAGCCCCCGAACTGGCAGCTCGGCCGACCGGAGGAAATTTCGCTGGCACGCTTGAAATCGGCAATTACAACAAGGTGTTCCAAGGTCAACTCGGCGTCGGCAATATTTCCAACGTGGCGATCGTCAAGGGTTACGCCAACAATGTCGGCGTCTTGCAGGCGGGACAAAACCTGAGGTCCAACCTTGCACTCGTCAACACGCAGGGATTGGCTGTAGGTGTTATTCAGCCAAACGGCTCCGCACCGGTCAACATGCTGATCGCACGCCTGCCGAACGGCGCGCTGTTGATCAAGCGATGAAATGCTTTCAAATCATCCGGATTTACAGATGACTGACCAATTTCTTGCGGCATCGAATTCGATACCTGCCGATTCAGTTCCAGAGTCGGGAACACGACGATGGCCGAGTATCGTTCCAGGCGTCTGGCTTCTCCTGGGAGGAGTGGCAACTGCGGGCTGGTGGGCCGGTTTGGGCTGGGCCACGATCCGATTGGCCCAGTACGCGTTCTTCTCCTAGAAAACAGGTCTAGTCCAATTGGCTATTTCCATGCCCAAACAAAAAAGCATCCCCCAGCCGGCTAGGTTAATTTGTAAGGCGTCCCACATCCGTTGTTCCCCCCGCGACAGTCGATTAGCGCCCCTGTTCTAGCCGTCTTCGCCGCGTCCGATTTCAATTATGTAAATTTCCGGGTACGGGCGAATTGTAAAATATGCTTGGCTGAGACTGCAAGCACGACCTCGATGAACGCCGATTATTGCTTCACGGCATAAAACATCACGATATCCTGGAAGGATCAGCTTGCCTGCGCCCGAACCATGATTCCCCGACGCGACTGTCGACTCCGTGTCCTCCGCAGTCAATGCCTCGTCGAGACATCGTAACTTGACGCCAAGACACGTCGCTCGGTGTGCGGTATAAAGTCGCGACCCACAAAGGTTTTGCCGACCTGCATTCAACGCAATAATATATTTGCGCATGCAACCGAGGGCCATCGTCATTATCACCGTCCGCTGGATCATATTGGAGCCGAATTCAGGCATCATCGCCTCGCTCCGACGGCTCCTGGATACGACCGAGCAGGCGCGAGCAGACCGCTTCCGTTTCGCCGCCGATCGCGATGCTTACATTGCAGCACATGCAATGCTGCGAATGACCCTAAGTCGCGCAACCGGCATTGAAGCCGCAAACCTGCGTTTCCGTGTCGATAAAAACGACAAGCCTATCCTTGACCCTACCCAGGGACCTCGCGAGCTTCATTTCAGTCTGAGCCATACCCGCGGTCTCGCGGCCTGCGCCATTGGTCAGTCCCACCTCCTCGGTATCGATGCCGAAGCTTGGACTACACACACTCCGACCGACATTGCCGAGCATTACTTCTCTCCCGCGGAGGCACGGCTCGTGACCGAAAAGACGGGATGGGAGCGGAAGGAGGCTTTTTTCCGGTTGTGGACGTTGAAGGAAGCATATCTCAAGGCCACCGGCCAAGGGTTGACCATCCCGCTCGACAGCTTTGCTTTCGACCTCGATCCCCTCGCGATCTCGCTCGAGGCGCCGGAGACCGGGAGTGCATGGCGTTTCGCCGAGTTCCGCCCAGGTCCAAGACATACGATCGCGCTGGCCGTCAGATCACTCGAACCGATCGCGATTGACGCTGCCGCACTTGCACCGCTCGACACCTCGTTATCCGAGCGCGATCTTGGCCGCGCGACGCTATGCTGAAACCAATGATCAACCCACATTGTACCGATCCGGAGCGTACGTTTGACAAATCCCTTCGAGAGCGACGAAGTCGAATACCGCGTGTTGGTTAATTCCGAAGGACAACATTCCCTTTGGCCAACGTTTCGCGATCTTCCGCCGGGTTGGTCCGCCATCGGTCCTACGGGACGCAGGCAGGAATGTCTCGACTGGATCGAGATGCACTGGACCGACATGCGGCCCAAATCGTTGATTGCGTCAACGGCGCGTTCCAAGCCCGACCGAGGTTAAGCATATTCGCAGGACGGCGTTTGCTGCAACTCGGTGCGACCGTTAAAATGGCGGAAGGTGTGCAGTTTAATTTCCATATATAATGCATGCCAAACGATTTAAATCGCCGTGCCGGAACCCCACTACCAAACGGTATGACGTGGGAGAATTCACTCTATCCGACAATCCGTTGTCGCGTGGAGATGCCAGTTTGATGTTTACTGCGGTAGTCCGAAGACTACCGAGCCCCAATTGCATAATCCGTTCCTGCGCGATGCGCGGCTCCAGAGGACATAATCAGCCATGCATTTCGATAAAGTAGATTTGTCGGGCGGCGCGGGGCCAACGCATTTTCCCTTAACAACCGGTCAACGCGATATCTGGATCGCGCAAGTGCTCGATCCTACGAACGACTCTATGCTCGTCGGGGTGGGCATAGAGTGTTTCGGTCAGATCGACGCTGGCTTATTGGAGAGTGCGCTTCGGCAGACCGTCAGCGAAAATGACAGTCAGCACTTGAACTTTTTGAACACAGAAATCGGACCGCGACAATACTTCCGTACCGATGCCGATTTTGATTTTCCGATCGTCGATTTTACGAACGAAACGGATCCGCGATCAGCGGCAATAGCTTGGATGCACACCGACCGCGGCAATCCTTTCGACCTCGAGAACGGACCGCTGTTTCGTTACGCTCTCATCAAAATCGCGGCTGATAGGTTCTTTCTCTATTGCATCTATCACCACCTGATCATTGACTGGTTCGGCTCGATGCGACTTTTTCGCCGGATCGGCGAAATTTACAGCGCCTTGGTCCAACGCAGGGACCCGCCCCCTTCAACATCCCTGTCGTTTCTTGAGCTTGTGGACGAAGACGCGACCTACCATTGCTCGCGCCAGTACGCGCGCGACCGAGACTATTGGCGCAAACAGCTTGCGAACAGGCCCGGTACAGTCACCCTGTCGGGCCATCCACCGCATTGGCGCGGCGCGGTGCGCAACAGCGAAGCGATCGTGCCACGAAGGACGGTCGAGCGGCTTCAGCGTTTGGGCGCGGTTCAGGGCGTGGGCCTAACCGCCGTTGTCATGGCCGCTGTGGCGATCTACCACGCGCGGATGACTGGAATACCGGACGTTATTCTGGGCATGCCCATGGCTGGCCGAACCAACCAAAAAATGCACCGCGTCGTCGGCCTCGCCACCAACCTCGTCCCGCTCCGTCTAAAGGTGGCGCCGGAGGAATCGATCGGCTCGCTGCTTGATCATGTTGGCCGACGCTTTCGCGACGCCCTTCGCCACCAGCGTTATTGGTCAAGCGAGCTACGCGAAGATCTCGGGCTGACTCCCGATCAGCCCGCGCTCTATGGTATGGTTGTTAATTTCAAGCCGGCCGATGAGGATTTCGATTTCGCGGGTATCGCAATCAGGAAGCACGTCCTCACCATGGGTGGGGTCGAGGACTTCATGATCGCGATGCAGTTCAGCGACCGATCTGCTGATCTCAGACTCAGTTTCAACGCGAACGAACGTCACTACGACGAGGAAGCTCTCGAGGTACACCGCCGCAGATTTTTGAGGCTGATCGACGAATTGGCGGCGGCGTCTGATCGGCCCGATCAGCCAATCGGACGGCTGGATCTGTTCTCGGTTGAAAAGCCCCCTCACCCACATGCTGTGGAACAACCGGCTTTCCCATCGACAATCGCGCCCTTTTTCCTAGGGCAATTCGAAACGCAGGCATCTTTATCACCGGCGGCGACGGCGCTCGTTTTCGCACACGGCCAGATGAGCTACGGCGAACTCAATCGCCGCTCCAACCGGCTCGCGCATCGGTTGATTCGGGAA
>Ga0097680_1001920_pt1 | contig 16014 bp, 18 predicted proteins | sample ThiBiot_750_biof_2_FD_72844 | JGI IMG/M metagenome (GOLD analysis project Ga0097680, IMG submission 72844) | Wastewater bioreactor microbial communities from Cape Town, South Africa - Thiocy_cont_750_biof - 1398105538117 (version 2) (version 2) ...
GGAAGAAGGGCCGACGAAGGGACGGCCACGTATCGACACCGACATCGATGCGGCCGAGACCATCCTCTATCTCGCTCCGGAAACCAATGGCGAAGTCGCTGTGAAGGGTTGGGAGGCGCTCGGCGAAAAGACCGGCCGCGACCACACGCATCTGGCGAAGCCACGCGAGGATGAAAAAATCCGTTTCCGTGACATCCAGGCGCAGCCGCGCAAGGTCATCACCTCGCACACCTGGTCCGGCATCCAGAGCGAGGAACAGACCTACAATGCCGGCTACCTGAACGTTACCGAACTGATCCCGTGGCGGACATTATCGGGGAGGCAGCAGTTCTATCAGGACCATCAGTGGATGCGCGATTTCGGCGAGGCCTTCGCGCTCTACAAGCCGCCGGTCGACACCCACACGGTCAACGCCATGCTCGACAAGCATTCCAACGGCGAGAAGGAGATCGTCCTCAACTTCATCACGCCGCACCAGAAATGGGGCATCCATTCCACTTATACGGACAATCTGATCATGCTGACGCTGTCGCGGGGCGGGCCGATCGTCTGGATTTCCGAAGTGGACGCGAAGAAGGCCGGCATCGTCGACAATGACTGGATCGAGCTCTTCAACATAAACGGCGCCATCGCCGCCCGTGCGGTCGTTAGCCAGCGGGTGAAGGAGGGCATGTGCCTCATGTATCACGCGCAGGAGAAGATCGTGAACGTGCCCGGCTCGCAGATCACCGGGCAGCGTGGCGGCATCCACAATTCCGTAACCCGCACGCTGCTCAAGCCCACTCACATGATCGGCGGTTACGCTCAGCTTTCCTACGGCTTCAACTATTACGGCACGGTGGGTTCGAACCGCGACGAGTTCGTCATCGTGCGCAAGCTCAGCGAGATCAAGTGGCTCGATCACTCGAACCCGGTGGACCCGGCACACCAGCAGGAGCCCGTATCATGAAAATCCGCGCCCAGATCGCGATGGTGATGAACCTCGACAAATGCATCGGATGCCACACCTGCTCGGTGACCTGCAAGCAGGTGTGGACCTCGCGCCAGGGCATGGAATACGCCTGGTTCAACAATGTCGAGACGAAACCCGGCATTGGCTACCCCAAGGACTGGGAGAACCAGGAGCGCTGGAAAGGCGGCTGGCAACGCAAGAAGAATGGCAAGATCGTACCCAAGCAGGGCGGCAAGCTCGCCGTGCTCGCCAAGATCTTCGCAAATCCGCACCTGCCTGAGATCGACGACTATTACGAGCCCTTCACCTTCGATTACGAGCATCTCCAGAAGGCGCCCGAGCTGCCGACCGCGCCTGTCGCGCGGCCGCTGTCGTTGGTGACGGGCCGGCCGATGGACAAGATCGAGTGGGGACCCAACTGGGAGGAAATCCTTGGTGGCGAGTTCGACAAGCGCAGTCAGGACTACAATTTCGAGGCGGTGCAGAAGGACATTTACGGGCAGTTCGAGAACACCTTCATGATGTATCTGCCGAGGCTGTGCGAGCACTGCCTCAATCCCGCCTGCGTCGCTTCCTGTCCGTCCGGTGCGATCTACAAGCGCGAGGAGGACGGCATCGTCCTGATCGACCAGGACAAGTGCCGCGGCTGGCGCATGTGCGTGTCGGGCTGCCCCTACAAGAAGATCTATTACAACTGGACATCGGGGAAATCGGAGAAGTGCATCTTCTGCTATCCGCGTATCGAGGCCGGCCAGCCGACCGTGTGCTCGGAAACCTGCGTCGGCCGCATCCGTTATCTCGGCGTGATCCTTTACGACGCCGACGGCATCGAAAGTGCTGCTTCCGTCGAGGACGAACAGGATCTCTACGAGGCGCAACTGAAGGTCTTCCTCGACCCGCACGATCCGGCCGTCATCGAGCAGGCCCGCGCCGACGGCATCGACGACAACTGGATCGAGGCGGCGCAGCGCTCGCCGACCTACAAGATGGCGGTGGAGTGGAAGATCGCCTTTCCGCTCCATCCCGAATACCGCACGCTTCCGATGGTCTGGTACGTGCCGCCGCTGTCGCCCATCCAGTCGCACGCCAATACCGGCGCGATCGAGACCGTCGGCGAGATCCCCGACGTGCGCTCGCTGCGCATCCCGGTGCGCTATCTCGCCAACCTGCTCACCGCCGGCGCCGAGGCGCCCATTGTCTCCGCGCTCGAACGGCTACTCGCGATGCGCATTTATTTCCGCCAGCGCCAGCTTGGGGAGGGTGATGGCCGCGCCGTCCTTGAACAATCCGGCCTGACGGTCAGCCAGGTGGAGGAAATGCATCGCTACCTCGCCATCGCCAATTACGAGGATCGCTTCGTCATCCCGACCAGGCACCGCGAGGAAGCGGAGGACGCCTACGGCCTGAAGGGCTCGTGCGGCTTCTCGTTCGGCAATGGCTGCGATTTCGGGCCACCGCATTCCACGCTCTTCGGCGGCAAGATGGGCCGCCGCAAGCTGAGGCCGGAACGGCCGCTCGACACATGAGGCGTCTGCGATGATCCTGCTGTTCAAGGCATTCAGCGCGTTGCTTACCTATCCGAGCGAAGAGATGCGCGCGGCTCTGCCGGAGATCGCCGACGTCATAACCGGCTCGCCGCTGGTGGCGGCGCGGGAACGGCAGGGCCTCCTCGACCTTGTCGCCGAACTTAGGGGCGGCGATCTGCTGGCAGTCGAGGAGCGCTATGTCGATTTGTTCGACAGGGGGCGGGCGCTGTCACTCAATCTGTTCGAGCACCTGCATGGCGAAAGCCGCGATCGCGGCACCGCCATGGTCGACCTGAAACGGCTCTACGAAGACGCCGGCTACGAGTTCGTGGCGCGGGAACTGCCCGACTATCTTCCGGTGGTGCTGGAATATCTCAGTCAGCGGGACATGGCGGAAGCCCGCGACGTGCTGGCCGATTGCGGCCATATCCTCACCTCGATCACCCGATCGCTGATCGCCAGGCAAAGCCGGTATGCGGCCGTCCTTCAGGCGTTGGTTATCATTGCCGGCGAAAAGCCGGTCGACGTCGCGGACGTCAAGCCGGCAAAGCCGCCGGCTGAAGAACTCGACTATGACTGGGTGGAACGGCCGGCCTTCGCCGGTGCGCCCGATATCTCGACGCCCGCCACCCGCGCTCGTCCGTCCTGAGAGTGGAGTTTCCCGATGCTCACCAATTCCTACGTCAACACGCTATTGTTCGGGGTCTATCCCTACATCTGCCTCGTGGTGCTCCTGATCGGCAGCCTCATCCGCTTCGACCGCGAGCCCTATACGTGGAAGAGCGATTCCTCGCAGATGCTGCGCAAGCGCGAACTTCGGCTGGGCTCCAACCTCTTCCACTACGGCGTCATTATCGTCATCCTCGGCCATTTCGTCGGCTTCCTCGCGCCGCACTGGGCGGTCGACTGGGCGCTATCGCCGGTCGCGCACCAGCTTCTCGCCATGGTGGTGGGTGGCATCGCCGGGCTCACAGCCATCGCCGGCCTGACGATCCTGATCCACCGGCGGCTGGCCGATCCGCGTATCCGACTTAACAGCCGCAAATGGGATATAGCCATCACCTTCATGCTGTGGCTGCAACTCTGCCTCGGGCTGCTCACCGTGCCGCTTTCGGCCTTCCATATGGATGGCGGGTTGTTCGAGACGCTGACGAGCTATGTGAAAGGCGTCGTCACGCTCGATGGCGGCGCTGCGGCGCTGATGCTGCATGTACCGCTTACCTACAAGCTGCATATATTGCTGGGCTTCACGCTCTTCCTCGTCTCGCCCTTCACCCGCATGATCCATATCTGGAGCGGCGCCGGTGCGCTCGCCTATCTGTTCAGGCCCTACCAGATCGTGCGCACGCCGAAGACGCGCGCCGAGGAGCCGGTTCGCTCATGACGGTGACAGTCAACGGCATCGAAATCGCCGTCGGTTCCGACGAACCGGCGGAGCTTGCCGCGGCACGCGAACTCCTGAGGCAGCGCGCGGTTGAAGCTGGCTTTCTGGACGATGAAGCCGCCGACGACGATGAGATCGGCCAAAGGATTGAAGCCCTTCTTGCGCGGGAAGTCGTCACGCCCTCGCCGGACGACGAAGAGTGCCGCCGCTACTACGAGAGCCACCAGCGCGAGTTTCAAAGTGGAGACCTCGTTCATGTGCGCCACATTCTCTTCCAGGTTACACCGCATGTGAACGTGCCGCAGATACGGGCGCGGGCGGAGCAGACACTGAACGAACTCCTGGCCGAGCCGGCCCGTTTCGACGCGTTGGCGCGCGAATTGTCGAACTGTCCGTCGGGTCAGCAGGGCGGCAATCTCGGTCAGATCGGCCGAGGCGACACTGTCCCGGAATTCGAAAAGGCCGTTTTCAAGTTCGGCGCATCCGGGATTCTTCGCGATATCGTAAAGACACGCCACGGGTTCCATATCGTAGCTGTCGACCAGAGCATTCCGGGCGAACCATTGCCGTTCGAGATCGTGCGCGAGCAGATTGCCGAGAGGCTACGCACGCACGTCGAGGAAAAGGCGATGCGCCAATATGTGAGCGTCCTGGCGGCTCGCGCAGAAATCACAGGTGTGGATCTTGATGCCGCGAGTTCGCCGCTCGTGCAGTAAGTTGACGGACCATCCGGAACCGAATCGCGCGAAACCTCTTCCGATAAGGATAAAACAGTGCTTGGCGACCTAATTGCCCAACTTGACCGGCCGAACGTGGCGGCCGGAGTGATGGCAACACTCGATCCGGCGGTCAGCGAGAGCATCGGACACCGGGCGGCGTCTCTGTCTATGAGCCCTGCTGAGTTCGTTACCGGCGCCGTCCATGAATTCATCGAGCGGGCGGACGATGATTTGTGGTTCCAATTGTTGACACGCATCAGGAAGGCTGACGATCCGGGCCTCGTCGCGGTGCAGACAATTCTCCGCTGGGTCGTGACCGAAAAATGATCGCTTCCGTAAGCTAGATCCCTGTCGCATCGGATTATGCGACGGGAATCCGGTGTACAGGCCTTCCGATAGCGGCGAGAGTGTAGTCGTTTCTGGAGTCGGCGCCTGTTTACGAAGAGATCGTTCTTGGTGAGAGGTAGTTTCCGGCGCTGCATTTGGCCGAATATCGAGCGAAGAGAGCGGTCCGTCCACCATTAGGTGATTCAATATCAGCCGACGGCTATTCAACGCCAATCACTGTCATCCTGCTCCCATGATTGCGCATCGCGGGTCTTTTCTCGGGCCGCGTTTTGCGCTGCAGCAAAGTTTCGCGGGCGAGCTGGCTATAGAAGGCGCTTAACGGCAAGGGCGGTGACGTCTTTCGCCGTGAGAAGAACCGGAAAGGCAACCATCATGAAATACAGAATCGCAATCGCAGCCGCTCTCGCGGCGTTGATGGCGACAGGCGCCGCCGCGGCGGCTGACCATCAGGTGCAGATGCTCAACAAGGGCGAGAAGGGAGCGATGGTATTCCAGCCCGACTTTGTCGTCGCCGCGCCCGGCGATACCGTCACTTTCGTGCCGACCGACAAGGGCCACGATGCGGCGAGCATCGACGGCATGATCCCGGACGGGACGAAGCCCTTCAAGGGCGAGATGGGCAAGCCCATCACGGTCACGTTCGACAAGGAAGGCGTCTATGGCGTCAAGTGCGTACCCCACTACGGCATGGGCATGGTGGCGCTGGTCGTCGTCGGGAAGCCCGTCAATCGCGAACAGGCCGAAGCCGTCAAGCAGCCGGGCAAGGCGAAGAAGGCCTTCCAGTCGCTGTTTGCGGAAGTGCCAGCCGGCAACTGACGCGCAAGGAAGGCGGGGGCGAAAGGGCGCGGACCTTCGGGCTTCGCGCCCTTTCCGTATTTCCGGGCAGGGAAGGAAAATGCCATTGCGGCGGGCCGCCTCCCGCATGCTAGATAGCGATTTCGTATCTAACCAACGGCCCTTGCCCACATGCCGAGCAGGCGGCTGATGAGGGAGGGTGCTTCTCGGACCAGCCGGAAGCCGAGATTGTCGGGGGCGAGGCCCGCCGCGCAGCCGCCGCTCCTGCCGTCCCGGATGAAGGTCGACATGTAGCCGCGGTGGCGGCTGGCGACCACGCGCACGCCGCAATTGTCGGTGCTGTGCGCCACCTTGCCGTCTTCAGACATCGTCGCGCGCACGTAGCACGTCGACGTCCATTCCCAGACGTTTCCGGCGACATCCGACAGTCCGTTGGAGTTCGTCCCGAAATGGCCGAGCGGCTTCAATTCGGTATCGCGCTTGTCTGAGGAACTTGCCTCGGCGCGGTAGCGGGCGAGCCAACGCGTGGCCGGGTTCGAAGCATCCTCCGCCAGGCCGAGCGCGTCGTCCCTCCTGCGCTCCGCAGCGGCGAACGCCCATTCCTCGTCGGTCGGCAGCCGCCATGTCTCTCCGGTTTTCCCCGACAGCCAGGCCGCATAGGCCGTGGCGTCGCGATAGCTGACGCCTGTGACCGGGAGCGTGGCGGAAGCGTTGCCGCCCTCAGCCGCCTCGCAGGCGCGGGCGGCGACGCAGGCGGCATAGTCGGCCGCGCTAACCTCGTCCTTCATGATCTCGAAGCCGCGCCGGAAGGCGACGGCGCGCTTCGGTGCGTCGACCGGGCGGCCGTCCTTGAGGTATTCGCCAGGCAGGCGGAACTCGAAGGAACCCGGCGCGACAGTCACGATGCCTGCCGGAGCGGCTTCAGGCAAATGATTCCTGAACGCGGGACTGGCAGCTACCGTCAATGCTGTTGCCGCCGCAAGGACTGCTGGAACCATCAGTTTCATGGAGATTCCCTCCGGAAGGAGGCGGCCCACCGGATTCCGGCGGGCCGCGTGTTCCGTCAGTAGGAAGCGATCGGGGCAGGCGCCCGCACTTGCGTCATCAGGTCGTCGTTCCACTTGCCTTCCACGGTAATGTGCGCGGTGGCGCCGAGTTCAGCGGCCTCAATGAGGTTGTGGTTGACGTAGGCGTAGATGCCCGGCTGGCGGAATGTGTAGAGCGCGGCACCAGCCGAACCGCCACGGATAAACCATGTCTCAAGGTCCTTGGCCGGCGGGTTGGCGAACTTGCCCTGTTCCCAGACATGGTCGCCATGGCCGCCGATGATGTGCGGGCGCGTGTCGCGGTTGGCCTGCGAATGCACGAACAGCACCGTTTCGCCCACTTTGGCCTTCATCGCGTTGTCGCCGGTGAGAGCGCCCACCTTGCCGTTGAAGACGACATGGGTCGGGATGAGGCCGCGCATCACCTTCAGCGTCTCGTCGTAGCTGTCGCCGAGCGACTCGAAGGCCTTGAACTTGCCGTTACCGTCGCGCGGAATGTAGAATTCGTTCTCGCCGACATAGTAGATGCGGTCATATTTCAACGGCTTGCCCGTCTCGTCCTTCAGCCCGTCGCGCGGCAGTACCATCACGGTACCGCTCATGCCCGACACCACATGCCAGGGGATCATGCCGGCCGGCGCACAGTGGTAGACGAATGTACCGGCGCGCGTCGCCTTGAAGCGCATCGTCGCCTGCTCGCCGGGATTGACGTCCAGCAGCTTGGCTCCGCCCAGTGCGCCGGTGGCGGCATGGAAGTCGACATTGTGCGGCATCTCGTTGGTCGCGGGATTGACCAGCGTCAGTTCGATATAGTCGCCCTCGTGGACAACCATCATCGGCGCCGGGATCGAGCCGTTATAGGTCATGGCCTGCATGACCGTGCCCTCGTCGTCGATGACCATCGGCTGTTCCTTCACAGTGAGGCGGAATTCGACGATCTTCGGGCCGCTGCGGGCGACCTGGTCATGGGTATGCACGAAGGGCGGGGCGACAAGCTCGACCCGTTCGCGCGGCAGCTTGCTCACGTCGACAGGCTGCGGTTCTGCCGCGGCCTGCGCGGAGGGCATCGCCGTCAGTATGGCCGCCGTGGCCGCGCCCGCGGCAGTTCCGAATAGGGCTTCGCGTCTCGTCAACATCTCCGTTCTCCTTATGGCTTCGGGTGTTGTGAGACGCAGGGTAATCCTCGCTGTCACGGATTCTTTGTTGCAGCGCAAAAATCGGCCCATCCGGCCAGATGCAGCGTGCCGCGGCAGGCGCTGACGGTTCAATGGTCAGGGAACGATCTGTGGCGGCCCCGGAAGATCACGTCCGCTTTCCAGCGCGTCGGCAAAGCTGTGGTTGATGTCCCGGTGAATGGCCTCGTCTTCCTGCATCTCGCGGATGACATCGGCGAGCCGCGCGTCGGGCGAGAGGTTCCAGTAAGCGACCGCGAAGGCCGGCGCCGGCGGATTCTCCTGCTTCCCGTCTCGGATTTCCTCCAGATACTGGCCATAGCCGCGCACGGCGTCTTCGGCGAAATAGCCGACGATCCGGTGGGCCGTTCGCGGTGAGAACAGGTAAATCAGGAAATGCGCATTGTAGAAGAAACCTTGCGCGAGCAGGACGGAAAGACGCTCGAACGGGCTTGGGCGGTCGATGGCGACGAAGACCATCAGATGGGCGCGCTGCGTCTCGGCCTCGTTCAGCAGCGTGCGGATCCAGCCGCGGTCGTCGATCATGAGGCGCAGGCATTTGAGATGGAGCAGCGTCGCCGCCACCATGCCCGGAACGGCCGCGATGGTCTCGAGCACGATCGTGCGATGGCGATAGCGGCGGCCGAACAGTCCATCGGCGGCGAAGCGCAGCATCCTGACCACGCGTAAGGCGACCCGGTCGGACAGGGTCCGCGGAGGGTGGTGGCGCGCCAGGTTCGTCTTGTCGATGGTCAGCATGGGCAAGGGAGTACTCTAAACGATTTCCCCATTATAAGCATATCGTCTGCCCAGCGGGCAGCCGGAAACCTGAAGCGCAGGCAATGACGGACAGCAAGACGGATATCGGCATTCTCGCCGGCACGGAGATATTCCGCTCCCTGCCGGGAGAGGCCCTTGACGAGGTGCGCCGTGCGGCGTCCCGCAGGCGTTTGGCGAGGAAGGAAGTGCTGTATCATCAGGGCGATGCCGCAGGGACCTTCTACGTCGTTATCGTCCGGCGCCTGCGGGCAACTCAGACCACGGAAGAAGGCAACCAGATCGCGTTGCGCTATCTCGGTCCTGGCGAACTGGCGGGCTACGCCGCGCTAGCGGAGATTCCGAGTTATCCCGGAACGGTCGTCGCGGTCGAGGATACTCATTTGTTCGTCTGGCCGACGGGCATCATGCGGGAACTGATGGGCAGGCACCCGCAGATCGCGATAAACGCGGTGGCCGTGCTGGGCGCACGCTATCAGGAAACGCAGATCCGTCTGCGCGAACTGTCCACCGAGACCGTCGAACGCCGGATCGCCCACGCCCTCTTGCGGCTGGCGCGTCAGGCAGGGCGCCGGACGGCGCGGGGAACCGAAATCTGCTTTCCTCTTTCCCGCCAGGATATCGCAGAACTGGCGGGAACGACGCTCCATACGGTCAGCCGCACGCTCAGCGCCTGGGAGAAGGACGCCATCGTGCTAAGCGCGCATCGGCATATCGTCGTCTGCCTGCCTGAAGCGCTGGCTGCGATCAACGAAGACGCATTGTAATCGGCCAGGCGCGGTTCCAGCCCTCTGCAAAGGCCACCTCGCGGGTTATAGCCAAAGCGATCTGCAAAAATGAAATCGGCCGGGTTCGAGCCGTCGATGATAGTTCGGCACCCGATCAGCGGACCACCAGCACGGGAAGGGTCGTATGAGCCAGGACTTCCGCGGTCTGGCTGCCGAGTAGCAACCTTGCCGCTCCGCGGCGGCCGTGGGAAGCCATGACGATCAGATCGCAACCCTTTAGCCGTGCCGTCCTTAGAATGGCCTGCGCGGGCGAATCGTCGATTTCATGAAGGAAGTCGAGGGGAATGCCGTCCGCCGAAGCCTGCTGTTCGATAGACTTGAAGCGTATCCGCATGTCTTCATCGATCTGCTGGTCATAGCGGGCCACTGGATCCTCGACGCCGGCAGCGACGGCTTCTTTCGCCATCTTCAACTGTAACGGCTCGCCGACTGTCAGGACCGTCACCTTGGCGTGCAACGGGCCGGCAAGCGCCAGGCCGTGCCGTACGCCCTTGGCCGCCAGTTCGGAACCGTCGGTCGCAATCAGTATGTGCTCGTACATCTCCGTCTCCCGCCTGTCATGAAACCTATGCATGGAACTGGGCCGATCAGGGCTTTTCGACGCGTGCGACCTGGTAGGTACGCATCGTCTGCGCGTGGCCGACCGATACGTATTCGCCGGTCATGAAACGCTCTTCTCCGAGGCGGAAACCGATCTCGTCGTCGCTTTCGCCCGCTTCATAGTCGAAATACCACTGACCGCCGGGCTTGCGCCTCAGGCGGCCGATCCGAGCGCCGCCATCATCGGTGAAGCGGCGAACACGGCAGGCTGCCTGGTGTTTTCTCCATGTATCGGCGTCGAGCCGCCCGTCCTTGTCGAGCGGCACGAGGAGATCGTAGCCCTCGCCAGGCTCACCTGCCGGATGATCTTTCACACGCGCGAGAAGCAGCCTCACGTGACGGAAGTTCGGCGCCAGATCTTTCGCTTCAGGCATGCTGGTTCTCCTTTGCCGCTATAATGCGTAATCGCATTTGCCGGGCCTTGATCGGCGTCAAATGGATCGGGTCCGAAGGAGCACAAAGCCGTTGTTTCAGAACGGGCTCATTTTGCGCAGCGTGCCGTCGCGCAAGGCGAAATGATGCCAGCCCGCCATCAGGGCATGAAGACCCGCAAGATAGAGGATGACCGTGCCGGCGTTCTCATGGATTTCCGCAATCAGCCCCGGCGCGCCCCGAACGGGCGCGGCAATAGCTGGCAGACCGATTCCGAAGAAGGATACGGAAACCCCGAGCCGCGAGGCAGCATACCAGCCACTGAGCGGTAGACCGATCAGGAATGCGTAGAGGACCGCATGCCGATCCTGGCTGCCATTGCGAGTCTGGGGCGATACTTGTCGAGAGCAGGAGGCGTCTGGCCGAAGAAATGCAAGACGAGCCGAGGGATCACAAGGGTGAGAACCGCCAGTCCAAACGAGAAATGTAGCAAGGGCGGATTGTCGATGACGTGTCGGCCGCCTTCCGAGGTGATCCAGGCTGCTACGATCAGAAGAGCCGTCGCCCAATGAATTGCGATCATCGCCCTTGAGTACCGAATATGATTGTTCCTTGAAGTCATCTCGACCCAATATCCTTTCACCGCGCTTCAGCGCCTACTCTTCGATATTTCCGGTGCGGCGCGGAACCTGGAGGTCGCTGTCTCCAGTATGCCGGATCGCAAGTTGCACTGTTGGAGACTCCGATGGTGGCGTTGATGCGACGGCAGTTGAATCAAGCGGCTGCGGGTTCATACGGATCCGTGGCAAGCCCGCTGCGAGCCGATCGAGGAATCCTGCCTGGCCGGGAACGATCTTTGCTTCAGCATCGGCCAAGGTGAACCATTGCACGCGATCGATTTCCGGAAACGGCCGCATTCGGCCACTGCCTGGTGGCCATTCCATCTGGAAGGTGTTGCTGTTGAGCGTTGCCGGGTCGAAATCGGCCTGGGCTGCATAGGCGGTGACGATTTTCCCGCCGCGCTGTTTGATTTCGCCAAGCGGCTCGAGCGGAGCAATCGTTACCCATCCTGTTTCTTCGGTGAATTCGCGCAGCGCGGCCGCTTCAGGATTTTCGCCTCCCTCATACTCGCCCTTCACGATCGACCATGTTCCCTCATCGCGGCGGCTCCAGAACGGGCCGCCTGGATGTCCAAGAAGGACTTCCAGAGCGTTCTGGCGCCAACGGTATGCAAGGATTCCCGCGCTGCGTCTGATCATGTGTCCAATCCCGCTCCAGCCGAGGCGTTTGTCGCGTTTCCGCCGCTCATTTTCCCTTCAGGCTCCCGATATATGCGAGTATGGCGTCGATCTGATCCGGTTCGGCAATGAATTCCGGCATGTCCGGATGGCCGGTCGAGATACCTTCGGCCAGCGCCTCCTCCAAATCCTGGAGCGGATACCGTTGTGATAAAGTCCGGAATGGCGGCGCGTCCGGGTGGCGGCTCCGGTCGCTGCGCCCGACGGCATGGCAACGGGCGCAATTGGCTTTGACCAGGGCCTCGCCGCGCGAAATACGGGACCCGGCGGCGGCAGGGAAAGCCGTGACCAGCGCCATGGTCAAGCCGACCGCCCATGTGGAGACCGTCAACTTATGCCGCGGCCGATCGGTGTTCCCGGTCGTATTTTTGAATGGATGAAGCTGGTTAGCCAACCTCTGCATACGAACCCCCGATAATGACCTGGGCGCAGTTCCTAAGCTACTCGGGCTCCATCGCGCGTTGATCTCGATCAAGCGAGGAGTTTCCGGAAGATTTTCCCGAATCGGCGCGACTGATCCCATGCCTTGGCCGGCATCGGCCCTTTATGCCGTAGCGAGCCGGGCGATTGATCGTCGTCAAGGAAACCGGGGCGTTCGCGGTGGAAGCTAACTGCACTCAGCATCCTGAGGAGAAATTCAACCGTGCGTCTGCAGGCTTTCCTTCCGCTTGTGCCGTACCCCGACCCGCTTTTGCCACGCGCCGGATCGAATGCCATGACCGTAGCGGCGCGGCTCGACATGGAGGTGCATGCGTTGGTGGCCAACGTACAAACTCCTCCTCTATCCAGCGCGCTTTCAAAACTTCTCTTGACCACGCCCGAACTAACCCAGCAGGCGAACTCGAAAATCCGCGAACATGGCGAGGATATCCTTCGTATCGTGGCCGATCAGGCCAAGCTTTCCGGCGTCAGGCTCGTGGCCGATCGGATCGAGATGTCCCTGGCACTGCTGGGCAGCCTCGCGGCGGAGCGAGCGCGCTATTTCGACTGCAGCCTGATCGGCTGGGAGGCCGCCAGCCAAGGCTTCCATACATTGGCCGAGGATATTATTTTCGGATCCGGGCGCCCGGCGATCCTGCTTCCAGGATCTGTGAAGCCGGCTCCTTTCGATCACGTGGCGATCGCATGGGATGGCAGCCGCGTCGCCGCAAGAGCCGTGGCGGATGCCGCCCCGCTACTGGGACGCACGTCCAGGATATCGGTCATCACGGTAATCGACGAGAAGGAACTTCGGGAAGAAAATCCCGGTGCCCGTCTCGCCAGAGGCCTGCAAGAGCGTGGTCTTCTCGCCGAAATGCTTGCCGCCCTCAACGACGGTGGCGATATCGCGATTACCTTGCAGGAAAACGCTATTCAAAGCGGCGCCGGCCTTTTGGTGATGGGCGGTTACGGCCACACGCGAATACGCGATTTTGTTCTTGGCGGGGCGACGGACGGTGTCCTGCGCGACCTGCGACTTCCGATTTTGATCTCGCACTGAAATTGTCGAACATGCCGGAATTTCCTGCTGACCGCGAAACGAGCGAGAAAGCCGCGTCTAGGTTCGACGTCGCTCTTTTGATTATTGCCCTGCTGGGGCTGGCGGCAGGAACTGGCCTGTACCTCGCGGGGAAACCCGATCTTGCCCGGATAGCCTGGACCGGGGGCGTCATTCCGGTTCTCGCGGCTCTGGTCGTGGAGATTGTCCGAAGCCTTTGGAAGGGTGAGGTCGGACTGGATGTGGTGGCGGCCCTGTCCATGTCGAGCGCGCTCGTCTTCGGCGAAGCGCTCGCCGCCGCAGTCGTCGCATTGATGTATTCCGGAGGAACTTTCCTCGAAAGCTTTGCCGAGGGCCGTGCCCGGCGCGAGATGCACGACCTTCTTTCGCGCGTTCCGCGCACTGCCACTCGTCACCGTGATGGTGCGCTGGATGAGGTTCCACTCGGCGAAATCGCACCCGGCGACCTTCTACTGATCCGGCAGGGGGACGTCGCTCCGGTCGACGGGACCGTCGAGAGCGAGCGCGCGGTGCTCGACCAGTCCGCGATGACCGGAGAATCGATGCCCGTCAGGCTGATGCGCGGCCAGGAGGTGATGAGCGGCTCGACCAACGCAGGCGAGGCCTTTGACCTGCGCGCCAGTCGCCGGGCCGCGGAGAGCACCTATGCCGGCATCGTCCGCCTGGTGGAGGATGCGCAGCGCTCGAAGGCGCCGATGTCGCGGCTCGCGGACCGCTATTCGGTCCTGTTCCTTGTAGTCACGGTCGCATTGGCGACGGCGGCATGGTGGATGACCGCCGATCCCATCCGTGCAGTGGCCGTGTTGGTGGTAGCCACGCCATGCCCGCTTATTCTGGCGGTGCCGGTGGCGCTTGTCGCGGGCCTGTCACGTGCCGCGCATTTCGGCGTGCTGATCAAGGGCGCACGACCGCTTGAGGCCCTCACGCAGGCGCGAACGCTGGTCCTGGACAAGACCGGCACCTTGACCGACGGGCGCCCGCGGATCGTATCGATAGAGACCTGCGCCGCCTTGCTACCGGAGGAGGTGCTCTATCTTGCCGCCGCGGCCGACCAGGCCTCGAAGCATCCGATGGCGCAGGCGATTGTCGCCGCGGCGCATGAGAAAAACATGATCCTGCCCGCGCCGACCGACATCAGGGAAGTCCCGGGAGAGGGCGTCGCGGTGCGGGTAGACGGTCGTTCCGTCGTCGTGGGCGGGACGGATTTCGTGATGCGCCGGATCGGATCAGGGGTTTCGCATCGGGGATCGAAAGTAGGTTCGGCCCTCGTCGCCGTTGCCGTGGACGGCCAGCTGGTCGGCAACCTGGTCCTCGCCGATCCGTTGCGTCTTGGGACCGCCGATTTCCTGGCGCGCGTCCGCCGTCGGGGTATCGGCCGTATCCTGCTTGCCACGGGGGATCGCCATGCCGTCGCCCAGGCTGTGGCCGAAGGACTCGGTTTCGATGGGATTCGCGCCGAACTGACCCCTGACCAGAAGGTCCTCCTGGTGCTGACCGAACGCAAGAACGGGCCTGTCATGATGGTTGGAGACGGCGTAAACGACGCCCCGGCACTGGCGGCGGCGGATGTCGGCGTAGCCATGGGTGCGCGGGGAGCGGCCGCTTCCGCGGAGGCGGCAGACGTGGTTCTGCTGGTCGATGACCTCGGCCGGCTTCTTTCAGGGCTGGACGTCGCCGGCCAGTCGCGGCGGATTGCACTCGAAAGCGTTATCGCCGGCATAGGCCTTTCAGTGGCCGGAATGGTCGCGGCGGCCCTGGGCTACCTGAACCCGGTGCAGGGCGCGCTTCTCCAGGAGGCGATCGACATCGCGGTGATCCTGAACGCACTGCGCGCGTTGCGGATTTCTCCGGAAGGAGAGGAGCATGCGGGTCGGAGCTCTTCGGCCGAACAGAAAGCGTGAGACGACATCCGTCGCCATCGGTCGCCAGCGCACCTTTATCGAAACACAACTACCGGAATGTCGGCGCTGGCCAGCACTTCAGCCGTATGGCTGCCGAGCATGATCCGGCTCATGCCGCTGCGGCCGTGCGAAGCCATCACGATGACGTCGCAACCGCATTGCCGGGCGGTGTCGAGGATCGCACGCGCGGCCCGGCAGTCGGGAACGTGGATGGTATCGATCTCGACTCCCAATCGGGTGGCGGTCGTCCTGACCGGCGCTAGGATCGCTTCGGCAGCGCGGCTCTGGTTCCGTTCATACACCGCCATCTCGGCTTCGTCCGGCGTCCACAGGTCGCTGCAATAGGCAAACTGGCCGCCCGGGGCTTCCGTTGCCGTCATCGCCGTGACCCGCGCACCGTGCTGTTTGGCGAGCGACAGGCCGTGGGCCACGCCAGCCTGTGCAAGCTCCGAGCCGTCGGTGGGAATGAGAATGTGAGTGTACAAGCAGGCTACTCCTCGTCGATGCCGCAATCGTGGGATATCTCGATCAAGCCTTGGCGAGCGCGGCCTCGATCTTCTCGATGCTGCTGTCGGTCAGGTCCCTGGCCAGTTCGCCGATCAGGCTTTCCCTGGTCGCATCGTGGAAATGGCGGCGCAGTTCTCCCAGCGTTCGCGGATCGGCTATGATGAATAGCGAGGCGATCGCTCCGTCCAGCACCAGCCGGTTCAGGTGAGCCGCCGCGCTCGCCGCAAAGTCGTCTTCCTCCAGCCGCCAGCGGTCCGGATTGGCGGTGGTGCTTCGATGCCGCGCACCCGAACCTTGATTGGAGGGTTGAATGCCGGCGACGGCCTCTTCC
>Ga0097680_1002097_pt1 | contig 14380 bp, 6 predicted proteins | sample ThiBiot_750_biof_2_FD_72844 | JGI IMG/M metagenome (GOLD analysis project Ga0097680, IMG submission 72844) | Wastewater bioreactor microbial communities from Cape Town, South Africa - Thiocy_cont_750_biof - 1398105538117 (version 2) (version 2) ...
ACCAAGTCGATGTTTTTTCCCATTGATTCTCAAAGTTAAAATATCTCTTGGCTCGTTTTTACTTAAATTTCCATGTGCACATGTAATCGATTGTAAATTCTGGAGATCGAGATATTTTTCATTTGTTTCCTCATGTTTACTTATGGGATTGAATTCGATTCGATTCGATTGCAAACCATCGTCAGTGACTTCAGATGAGAATATGCAATCATATTCCACCCATTTATTCTACAAGATACATATAAAAACAAAAGATGCTAATTTGTGTCGATCTACCCAAGTTATTCGTCCATGTCGAGCATATTTCAATTGGCAACGCTGTCGAATAGTTCGATTCGACGAGACTACGTGACTATCGAAAGACATGACAGTCGAATATATCTTTCTTTCGCTTTATGATATCAAGAACTATATGTAAAAGAAAAGATTTAAACTCACAAGCTATACGAACAAGAAAAAGAACGAATAAAAAGTAAATATTATTACATGTCGCTTTTCTTTTTCTTCTCTTATACACCTGCAATATGGACATGAAAGGTATATCGTAGAAGAAGAAAGAAATTTAGTTCCTTAAGTTCAATATTATTACATATTCATTGATCATAAAATAATATCGACACACCCACCACACTTCAAGTTGAATGAGCAAATTCTTTCATTTTTATGTTCTCATGTCATTGATTTGCGCTTGTAATTTTTCAAAAGAGTAAAAAAACGCTCTTCTTATACAATCAAACCGTCGATTGCTTTCATTTTGCAAATTATGAACCGGATATTTCAACAATAAAAAAAAAGAAGAACAGAGATCAGTGTTGATACTTTTTGTGTTCATCAAGATAAGGCTAATAAAAAAAACTCGACAATATATTTTTGCTGCTTTTTTATGGCGATTGTAAAGGGCAATCAAAATCAAACGAAAGATATTTGTTAAATTTCTTAAGGGTTTTATTTATTAATCGATCGTTTCAACGTCTCATAATCTACAAATAATCCTACTATAAATGTAACCAGTATCCATCCACTAGCCCTCTTATAAACAAAATATATTATTAATCAAAGAGAAAATAATCCTAAATTAATATCTGCCCTCTTTGTTAAATATTTAGTATTAAACATCCAGTTTATATTTTATTCAGAATACAAAATATAAAAAAGATATTGGTTGAATGTTGACCATTGTTGGGATTTCGGTTGTTTTTTTTTATGAAATCAAGTATCTCTTATCATTGGTCTACATCTCTGTTAACATTTGATTACATCTTCTAGCAAACATTAGCTTTTTCACACTTGTTTACCACTGAAAAATAAGTTATTACTCGCATTTCAGTAAAATTTTTTTTTCTTTCGACATCTGAATCCCACAAAATCAAGTTAACTCATGAAAACAGTACACATATCAACCCTTACCCAGCTAGCCTGACGAAACTATTTTCACTCATCTACTATCATTCGTTGTCCATTTCACTGTAATTCGGTGCAAATCAATATTCAGAGTTCAAACGACTCCATAGGGATTCCAAAACAATTCAATCAGTTCACTTCTCTTTCACAACACTTATAATTTCGTTCTTACCACACAAACCTAATTTCAGATCGAAACTCGGTAAATCCCATTCTAAAAATAATGTCAATATCCCTGCATACGTTACCAGTGGAAATAATTTTCAGAGTATTCGATCACTTAAGCGATCGCCATTTATTTCTCTCTACTAGCAATATTTGCCTTCGATTAAATGCGATCCAAAATTCGTACCACAGATTTCAAGTAAGCACACAATACTATCAATTTCCTTCATTTCACCCTCAACACCTTCCCTCTCATCAATTATCATTTATATATTTACTCCCACCTGAAATTCAATATGACAAAAACATTTTAAAATTAACCACATTTGTCAATAGGCTCTTACAGAACTCAATCTTCGTTATCGCGTCATTCGACCTAGAGATGCTGCCCATATTGCCCAAGCATTACAACAGAATAAAGTAACTTTACAGCTATTCTTTCACTTCTATCACACACCACTACTCTATCACTTACTAGAAACTTAAAAAACTCGATCTTATGCGAAATTCCATTGGAGCTGAAAGTGTTCGACATATTGCTCAAGCATTGCAACAAAATACAGTAACTTTCCAACTATTCTTTTATTTCTATCACACGCCACTGCTGTGTCTCTCGATAGGTACTCATAAATTTAAATCTGGTCGGCAATTTAATAGGATCGAAATGCAAAGATTATCTTTTGGATGTAATGCAGGCGAAGGCTGGGTTTCATTTGCGATTATTATAAATCATATCTTTGCGTTTGGCAACTCCGCATTTTTTTTGAAATTGACTAGATGTGATCAGTGAGAAATAGAAACAGATTGATGATAATATTTTCGAGCGTGTATTATTATATAATGTCTTCGGACATGATGATTGTTTTTGGATGTTGGGAATGAGGAAAATATTAATTGTGTTCTTGAAAAAAATCGAGCAAGTGAGTGTTTAGTTTGGAAGAATACCTTCCAAAATACAGGTGTAGATATGAATCAGAGCGGAAATTGTATGCGGGAAAGGGCTGTATGGAAAGTTGACTTTGAATAGAAATCCAGTCCTAGAAATCGGAACAGTTAAGGAAAGTATAAGAAGTACGAAATGAGGCAAAACTGTCTTAGAGATCTTCTGAGACATTTGAATATGCTGCAAATACGGTAAATGACTTAATTTCGGTATTGGAACAAACCAAATAGAATCAGGATATTGTATTAATCTAAGAACGTATTTTATGATGAATAATTTTTATATTATTTAAACGAAAGAGAATGAAGAGAAAATAATATTATCAATAAGTAAGAATCTGAATTTATGTCAATACTGTCAACCGATTGTCGAAACTTAGAGTATTCTATGATGATTTAATGGAACAGGTAAGTTCTGCTATTTATTCATTAATGCAAGAATTACAGGAATTATGAAGTATCATTTTCATTTTGTTGAGCCTTTTTTGTAAATTTTTGAAATATTAACTATTATTTGCATGTGTGGTATAATTCGTTTTTAATTTCCTGGTGTCAAAAAATGAATACTTGTTTTAGTATCTGTACGCTCATTTGAAGTGGAATGAGCAAATTTTGTTTTTATGCTCTCATATCAAAGATTCGCGCTCGTAATTTTTCAAAAGTATAAAAAATACATTCATTCAAAGAAAAAATCCTCTCGTGCAATCAAATCATTAAATGCTTTTCATACTTTTTTCATTGATTTTTTAAAATGTTTATCAATTAATTTCACTTTTGCCAATTATGAATAGAATATTTCAACCACGAAAAATTATTCCAAATCATCGAATCTTTCACATTGAGAATTTACAACAAATGAAATTCTCGTTGATTAATGATGACAACGACGGCAACACCAACGAACAAAAGAAGAATACTCTAGTAGGATCAAATTTTGATTCTTTGACAATAAAATACTTTCGACACACACAAAAAAAAACGAGAAAGATTATATAAGTTCTTATGATAAGTCGATGAGAAATGTATGTAATAAAAAAGAAAAGAATGAAGACTGACTTTGCCACCATCGTAATCACAATGTTTCACTTATCTGTGAGAATAAATTAGCTCATCATTTTCTGTTTCGATTTGTCAAAAAAAAAAGAAAAGAATTCTATTCATCATTTGCTAGACATTGAATCATCAAACAACAAAAAAATCTTTCGTTACACCGGTAATACGAGTTGAACAATCATTATCTTCGCCTATTTCACAATTCATTCCACATTCGATTAGTAATGATAAACAGACGACAACAACAAAGAGAATTACTGATCAAATCAATGCGACACATTTTCTACATCCAACAAAAATTCTCTCGCTAGCACCTGTAAAAATATTCCTATTGAATTTGTTTTTCATTTGCTCAGCTTTGCTTTGTTTTCTTTGTTAAAGACGAATTTTATCGAAGATAATCAATCGACAATAAATCGAGTTCGATACTATCAAATCAACAATGTTCTTACATCAACCAATGCATTTCTTATGCATAAAAATGTGATTATGGCTCATGGGACACGTTCAAATAGTTTTCTTTCAGACACTATATTCATTATTTTAATTGTAACTCTTACAATAATTATTCTTCTCTTTTGTCTCGGTCTCCTTTGTTTCTGTCGTCGTTCAACAAAACATCATATATCGCCATCATTCGATAGTAGTAGTTATATGAAATTAAATCGACATTCAGTTGAAATGTCGAAAGAGAAAGCACAAAACAATAATCCGTTGAAAATTCATCAACCATTTATATCGAATCCAATCAAAATTGATGACAAACCAATACGATTAACGACACCTGATTTACATCGAACGATTAAACAAATCATACCAATGAATGATAAAAAATTAAAGAAAAAACGAGCGGGATGTTGTTGTAGTTGTTGTCATCGTACGAAAGACAGGTCATCGATGACAATCAATGCACGAACTCGAATATAACGGACGATCTTCTTCTTCTTCTTCGTTTTTTCTCTTCTCTTTTTATGATTGTTATTGTTTGTTATTCTCGTTTAAGAAGAATCAATTACGAGAATGTTTTGTTAAAAGGTTTTTAATCCCTTCTTTCCGTTAATAAGTTTTCATTTCTGTTTTATCACATGTCAATCATATTGATTGAGCTTTCGGACATGTGTGACCGTTAAACATCCGGTCGGCTCGACGCTTATAAACTAAGTATGACTACACAGTGCAATACTTTACGCTAGATTTCTTTCTTCTCTACAGTAACAAGTATAGTACGTACTTGTTCTTTCAAATTAATTTCTTTTCTCTCATTCGCACTGCAATTCAGTATCTAATTCAAATAAATAAACAATCAATTGGGAATTGGCTATCGTTTTTGCATGGTACATTTACTCTATTTCTTGCTTTGCCTTGAATTTGATTGACAATAGACGATAAACTTCTACGAATGGTGACGACCATCTGTTTGTTTCTTCTTGTCTTACTTAGTTATTCGATTCTTTCTCTTTTCTCTTTGCTGTAAAATGTCAATTGAACGGTCGCAAATATCTCAGCTAATGTCAGTCGCGGATCGGATCCGTTCACAATCGATCATCACTCAGCATGCAACATATACGTATACATATCTATATCCAAATTGATGGTCACATCTCGGATCAGGTGTCGTTCTTTTCTCTTGATTATTTCGGCAAAGAACGATTCGAGTCTGCAGGGAAATGACATCGAATACAGACATTATCCATTTACTTTTCTTTTTCTTCTTCTTTACTCTCTTCGAGCTCAATCACTTTCTTTGCACATGTTGCTTTAATCAAAGACATGCAACTATCGTCTAACCTTGACCTAAAATAATCATCTCGGCAAGCACAATGATTTATGATGACTGTCCACCGGTCATCACTTACAATCACTTTATAGTAATCGACTTTTTTTTCTTGTTGTACTTCACACACTGTCGATTATCACATCATCTGCCCATCAATATATACATATATTTATCCACATATGTCGGTAGAATTCCTGCTGTGACATTGAATTCGATGACGATTACCTTTCGAAAGATTAACTTCACACGAATTGCTTCTCTAATGCCGTTCAATCGAAGGCTTACGTTTTTTTTTGAAATATACTCGCTGTACGCATAATCAGTGAACATAAAAGAGAATCGATGCTTCTGCTCACTCGTCTTTACGCTAGTTCACTCGTGTGCAAGTGTTCTTGCGCAATCGTATCATCGTCATCATCATCGAGCACAACAAATACATCCTTGATAGTGTAAGCACACGCATAGGGTTCGTAAAACGAAGTTACAAAAAGGCGGTCGGATGTGCACGCCGTTGAGGATTATAAACCGATGCTTACCAAGCATCACCACGCTAAACTCATTAATGTTACATCATAAATCCGCATATGTTACTCTAACGGTAAACGTTCATATCTTTTTTTTTCTTTTTTGCTCTTCTCTCTCAGACACTCGTCGTTTTACTATCATATCATGAAATTGACCCTCGACCGAGCAATTTTTTTCTTCTTCTTGTTCACAATAGTGATGAGCGATGAAAGGGAGAAGAAAAAACGGAGAATAAGAAGAAGTGGCTAGTTGAGTGCTTATTTTGTTGTCCGATTGAGAAGCCTGTATTCATAATGGAATTCATTAAGCATACGCCTTGTAGATGAAATTAAACGTGCGCAAATTTTTACTTTTTTTTTGCTTGATTATGCGAACTTTTCGGTTGAACTCAAAATGCGTATAGACGAAAAAACGAAAAAGAAAAACAAGGTTTCATTAGCATGAACAATTGAAAACGAAAAGAAAACAAGCTATTTGTCCGTCTCGATTTCATTCTTTATTAAATTTCAATTGACACATAAATGCAATAGCAAATCTATTGACTTCGTAAACTGATCTGTGAATATTGTATTATCTAAGTCATGAATAACAGTTAAAAGCAACTGGTCTTCTCTCTTGTTCTCAATGATTTGATACGCCAAATTCGATTTTCACACTAGTTTTAATCAGTGAGCAGGTGGTAAATATGACACGTACAATTTATCCCTAAGAGAAAAGTGTGACTAAAAAAAAGACATTATCTGACATCATGTCGTGCTTGTTTCATAGATAGATACAGATAAGAAATAGTTGTTATATTTCATTATCGATTATTCCTCTTCTTCCGTATATACATCAGATCAAAACACATCTCGTACATAGTTAATCAACAAATGGTACGCTATGACGAGACTCTATAAATATAATATACATATTATGTCTCTATAAAACATTCGCTTTTGTGTGTTTTCAGGTAAACAATGTCTTGCAATAGAACAGACGTCGTATTTCTCATGTTCAATAGTGTCTGAACAATCTTTTATATATAAATATTATAAACGAAAAAAAGCGAAGAAGAAATACGAACCGATAGCGTGCGACGCGACAAACACATACCGATAAAGATGTCTCGTCCCCGTTCAATGGATCAAGGTGACCCATCCAAATAGAAATGAAGGTAGCAATTTGTTCGACACACGTCTTATTAGATAGTGTATGAATCTATTGCACATTGAACGCACGCAAATGCTGAACAGTAATAAGATATGATTTGGTCACGTCTTCACTCGTCGATCATCGCTCGACGTATCTGTTCACAGTCGACAGCAATCAAATATTATAGCTGTCTGTTTTTTTTCGAATAGCAGAGAGAAAAAAAAACTTGTTCATGTCAGACATTAGAATTGTTTAATGAAAAAAAAAGAGAAGCCAATCGCATGGTACCGACGTTGATGTCGTTCGTTGTTTTTTTCGTTTGAACTAGATATTAGCCGAGAGACGATTTGTGCTCCTAATTAGCTCATTGACACTGTACCACTAGCGTTTTTCTTTCTCTCTCTTGTTCTACGTGCTTCATATATTCCAAATAGAGAGGAGAGAAACGAGAGACCGAGAAAGAAAACGAGAGAAAGAATAAAAGTTGAACAAAACGGGCGGTCGACGAATGTATTTTTCTCTTCTCCTCTCTTCTCTTTCTTGCAAACGAACGATTGTCCAGTTCATCGGCGGTCTAGTATACACACATCGTTTTCTTTCTCATTGGAATAGATGAGTGCATCTGTACACATTTATTTGTCAAATTGAAAAAAAAAACTATATATTTTGTTTTTCAGATTTTTTGATTTCCTTCAAATTTTCCTATGTATGTCTTCATTACATATCACCATTCTTTTTACTCTATTGACAATTATAATTGCTGATAATCGAACATTCTTTTTTACTAACACAACATATGATCTATGGTGTCAAGAAAATACACTATCGAATTCATTATTTCTTTATCCTAATCAAGAATCGATAGGTATCATTCGAACATCGAATATAAAATCATTATCCTATCAGCTTATCAACGATGAAAACAACGGTTTATTTCAAATAAAAACACGACGTTTAGCAGATTTTTATTTTCTTATTGTTAATCTAACACGTCCGTTCGATATTAATCGAGAATATCAAGATGTTTATAAACTTCGTATTCAAGCAAATATTCTAACAAATCAACAAAATCTAACTGAACAAGTCGAAGTAAGAAAAAGAAAAACGAATCTTTTCGTTTTTGTTTTATTAATGTTGTAAAACAATTGATCTTTCTTCTTTTCATTTTTAAGCTTCGAATTCATGTTGCTGATTCGAATGATAATGATGGAGTATTTGATATGGATATCTACGAACAAAATTTTACTGAACCTATTGATATCACTCAACCATTGTTACGTATTCACGCGAGTGATGCTGATGAAATTCAACATGCACAAATCTTCTACGAATTAGCCACATCATTCAATGAAACATTTTCACTTCATCCATTTACTGGTGATTTATATCTAACAGAAAAAGATCATCATCGTCAAACATATGAATTCGATATTTATGCTTATGATCGACATCGACAACGGCTCGTCGATAATAATATGAAAAGTAAAACACATGTTAAACTTCATTTTCAACAACAAATTAATCGAACATATTTATCGTTCGAAACAATATCGAATCAAATCATTGAATATCAACAATTAATTTCATCCTATGGGATCAATATAACCGAAAGAAAGTCGATTCATTTATTAAACATTCATCAACCGATTCTAACGATTGAAATTCAGCCGTGGCAATCGAATTTTCAAATTTATATTCTAAAAAATTCGTCATTAAATACAAAAAATCTTTTTCAATATGAAAATCAATTCTATCTTAATCAATATCTATTCGAAGAGTATCATCTTGAATTAATGATATGTTTTTCTTCGAATTCTCAATGTCAACATACGACTTATCGTTATATACCATTGTTCGATTTGAATTCCTATGAATTTCATTTCAAATCTCAAGAACGGCTCGTCATCGATGAAAATCTACCTGTCGATTCATTTCTAACTCGTATTCAACTTGAATACAAACAAATCTATTCTGAACAACCATTGATTATCAATTATAAACTATTAAATGACGAACAACATTTACAATTTTATATTCATCCGAAAACGGGCATCATTCGTCTTGCCGAACGGTTAGAAGCTCGTTTATATCAACTCGATATTCAAGCGAATATTCAATTGTTTAATCGACGTTATTCAATTGAAACAAATCTCGAAATAGTCGCCAATGAAATAAATAAATATGCACCTAAATTTCATCCTCAAACGCCAACTGAATTCGTTCAATTGCCGTATCAATTTCAGGCGTTTGATTTCGATGAAAATAAAGAAACCAACGGCCGAATTTCGTATCGATTGTTGAACTGTTCGAGTCCGTGTCCATTTGAAATCGACGCCAACAATGGAACGTTATTCGAACGATCGACAAGTCAAAATCGACGATTTTATTTACAAATTCTCGCGTTCGATTGGGGTCAACCGATTAGTTTCGAAAGTCGTTTAAATATCGAAATCGATTCGCGAGTATTTCGACATCGACGAGATCTAACGCGAACACGAGCCTATTCACGTCGTTGGCGAAAGAAAACAACATCGAATCTTCTTCTTACGACAACAGTTCGATCGGAATTACGATCATTTCATTCGCCGATAAATTCAATAGCAAATACGGATTCGACTGTTTATCTTAATGTTGGATTTCGTGAGAATTCAACGAGCTATTTCCTAGCTGAAGATACGCCGTCGAATACGATTATCGATCGTTTGAAGGTTGATTATGATTTTTTACCATTGCATATCGATGAAGAACAAGATCAACTATTTTTCTATACAATCAATGATACAAATCTGCCGTTTATAATCGATCAAACCGATCGAACATTGAAATTAATCGATAGACTCGATCGAGAAAAACAAGATCGATATGTATTCGAAATCGAATTGAAATTAAAATCGATCTATTCGATGAAATTCAAAGAAATCTATGCCTATCAACACAATCATAGTCAAATCGAGTTTCAATACACGAACAATTTCTATCAAAAATTCATTGTCACGATTTTTATCACGGATGTTAACGATAATCTACCGAAATGTCATCGTTTTCATACGAAAATCTATCTTAATGAAAATCAAATCTACAAAAATCTTCATCAAATTCAAGCGTACGATCCTGATCTCGGTGAAAACGGTACGATCATCTATTCACTATTCGATTATCATCAATATTTTACCATTAATTCATCGACGGGACAAATCGATTGTATAAAACCAATCGATCGCGAACAACTCGCCTACGTTCAATTGCACATTCTCGTGTCGGATCAAGGCCGTCAACCGCAATATCAAACAATCTGTTCGACACTTCACATTATTATCACCGATGTCAACGATAATATTCCGCAATTTTCATTGGCAAACTATCGATACAATCTCTTCTCGGATATACCACGTTATTCAATATTCGGACAGATTCATGCCAATGATATCGACGAAAATTCAACGTTGATCTATACACTTTCACCGAATCCATATGTCACAATTCATCGATTAACGGGACATTTACGTTTGAAATATCATTTGTATCGTTTGAGTGAACAGATTTTAAATCTTACTGTTCAAGTGTCCGATGGTATCCATCGAAATCAAACGTCGATACAGATTTTTATTCAAACATTTGCCGATGCACAACAACCGATCTTACTCGGCGAGCCCGCCTATGGCATAACAATCAATGAATCATTGCCAATCAATTCAGTCCTATCGAATATCTACCGACGTTTTCAATTAACGCCATCGACAATTGATTTCATTGAAATCGTCAACAATGAGATGAAATTACCTTTCGCCGTAGATCAACAAGGTATGTTAACCATGATGATTTCTCTCTCTCATCAAAAAAGGATTGAATGAGATTCTCTCCTCGTTTTTTTTTCTTTAATCTTACGTCAGAACAATTGAAAACAAAGAAACGTATATTTATACATGTCGTCTCGAGATAATCAAACGACAATTAGAATATGTCTGCATGCATGCGCGTGACTAAGATTGGACATTATTATATAGTCAATTCTAATTTCCTTTCGTTTTAATCCCTTGTGGTGATACGCGTGGCGACCGATGTCGGCAATGTCGGTTTGATGATGAATGCCTGAATAGAGAGCGAGAGATTGCTTTTACTGTTACTGTGGTGATTGTTGTTGTTGTTCTACATGTCATCAATCGATCTGTATTGTGAGAAGAACAGCTGCTTCTATTTCTCACTGTTCACTTATTATTTTTCATCGGACACTAATTACCCAGTCGAAATGAGTTGTTCTAATCGATAAGCAATAGTCATTACGCTCATCTTTACAAACGAACACATGTTCAACTAAAAGATAAAAAAAAAGAGAATGATTTGAGACATTATCAAGCACATCTGTTCAATTAGAAAATTTAAGAAAGAGACAACGAGAAAAAAAAAACAATATTTGTTTAATCTAATTGTTATGATCGAATAAACGTCTGTCTTCTTGTTTATTCAAGGTTATCTTCGTTTGACAAAATCTCTCATCGGTCTACCGAAATCGACCTACTGGTTAACGATACGTTTGACACGTTATCATGCTCATCCACCTCAGACTTATTTTCATATTCATTTGACAATTCGTCAAGAGAATTTCTATCTACCGCAATGTCTTGATCTCTATCAAACTGTTCAAGTCTATGATTATTCAATTCAATATCCATTTGCACGTATTCAAGCATCGACATTGAATCGAAATTCATTGATTCAATATTCACTAGAAAATAATGAGAAAATCTTTTCAATTAATAAACAAACAGGCTTTCTACATCTCCTACCAATCATACAAAATCAACGACAATTGAAATCCGATTATCTTCTAACGGTAAAAACTACTGATGTTCAATATAAAATCGCCAGTCAATGTTATCTCAAAGTACATTTAATACGTCGACGTCAATTAATCCCAAGATTTCTTTTATCTGAATTACAAATTGATCTACCTGAAATCTCTTATCAAAGTGGACGATTACGTCAACGTTTATTTCAAATTATTGCTCTTCTCAATCATCATGTTTATAGTAAACAACTTGAAATACGTTATCGATTTCCTGATCAAAATCAACATTTTATTATCAATCGACAAACAGGTTATCTCGCTGCTAAACAACCATTGATGCCTTATACAACCTATGAATTTCCAATTGAAGCATTTACAGTCGCGTATCGTGATGAAATTCTAGCAGATTTGAATGAAAATGATGACGATGAACAACAATCACATCGTTCAGGCAAATGGCGAATTGTTTCACCTCGAGTTACTCTACCGATAAAACTTCGTATTTTACCATTGAGTTCATTGAATAATTCGCTTCAACCCGCTATTGATTCAACGATAAATCTCGATTTATTATCAACAACTGAAGTTGGTTCGAATATATTTCAATTAAATTTAAATTCGAAAGCAAATCAAATGCAATGGTTTATTATGATTGGAAATATTCAACATACGAGATATTTTCATGTGGATTTTCAAACTGGACAATTGAAACTTATTCGACCAATTTCAGAAATTATTAATCAAACGAATCTCATCGAATTACATGTCAATGTCACAACCGATTGGATTCATATGAATACAGTTAAAATTCTAATTCGTTTGATTAATAATCAAATTGTACCAATTCGATTCTCTCAAACGGATTACTATAGTTCAATATCGAAAAGTATTCCAATTGGTGCTGAAATTGCTCGTATAACAATTGATAATTCAGCTGATGATTGTCTCTATTCGATCGATACAGTCGAACGAATTAAGTCGAAAGATTTATTTCATATTAATCCGTACACGGGCTCAGTCACTGTTGTTCAAACATTAGAAAATTCATCGACGAATAAACATTTATTGACAGTTATCTATCGATGTGAATCGAATTTGTATGTGACATCAACGAATTTACATGTAAATATACTTGATGAAAAGAATTTATTAAATCAAACAAAACCATCAACTATTCGTTTTACTCAATCGATGTATTTGATTATTTTCGAAAGTTCATTAAGAGAAAATCAACAACGAAAACTATTAGATTTACAATTAATCAATGATGAAAACGAACAAATTCAATCTAACGTACAAATTCTTCAAGGTGATCCGTTAGGTCTATTTTCAATTGATTCTTCAACACAATCGTTAATTCTTGTCGATGAATCTCGCGTTCGTTCGTACGAATATCCATTAGATCTTACTATCATCGATCTTTCACAAAATCAATTAATAAATACAACTGTTCGTCTAGTAGTTTCTAACATTGGAATTTATTTTCCTTGTCCAAATTATCTTACAAATTCACCATTTCTTTTCACATATCAAGCTTTACCAATAACAAGTATTGATCCATTAACCGGTCAGATTTATGATTCATTCGATAGTTTAACGATTCGTGCCTTTGATCCATTGACTCCATTGAATGGTGAAGCATCAAATCAAGCTGAATGCGTAATTTATTCGGACAGATCATTGACAAAAAATACAATCAATAGAAATACGAATCAAAATTTGATTTTTACAAATGAAATTCACCAAGGTTTTATTAATCAATCATTTGGTTATTCATCGTATATCTATGATTTCAATCTTCAACCATTACAAATTCATGTTCAAAATCCACAAATCTTCTCAACAACATATCATTTCGCTAATCGAACCTATGAAAATCTTTTCAATTTCGATGAATATGCTGGTTTAATTCAAGCAAATTTTCCTAATCAATATCCGTCGTATGAATATGCATTTCTTCTATATGCACAATTTCAATCAACAGTTACATTTACACGTTTAAATCTTTTGATTAATTCAGATATTGAACAAGATAATCAACCATTGAAATCGATCTATGAATTTCAATTATATATGCCGTTTGTTGATAATATGACAATTGGTTATTTAGAACCGATAAAACGAAATCTAACGATTTTAAACGAACAAATTCTTTCGATGATTGGTATCGATGATTGTTCAGGACGAATATTCGTTCGAAATCGAACATTATTGTTAACCAATGGTAATTTCTATGATTTTCTTATTCAAGATGAAGGTTTACAAATAACTCGAATACAAATTATTATTCTTACATCACGAGAAATGAATTATGAATGTGAACTTGAATATATTCATAATAATGAATTAATCGGTTTTATTCAAATTAAAAATGAACCATCGAATCATTCGTCATTACATTCATATTCTCTTTTGAATTATGAAAATTTCTTTTCATTAAACCGACAATATGGTTTGTTAGCATTTCGAGAATTCGATAAACAAAAATTAGACGAAGATCTTTTACTTTTAATACAAATTGATCAATCAAAATGTTTGGTTACTGTTGAGAAAAAAAAGGATGACAGTCAATTGAACTTCTTTGGAAATACTACAAA
>Ga0097680_1002163_pt1 | contig 13723 bp, 6 predicted proteins | sample ThiBiot_750_biof_2_FD_72844 | JGI IMG/M metagenome (GOLD analysis project Ga0097680, IMG submission 72844) | Wastewater bioreactor microbial communities from Cape Town, South Africa - Thiocy_cont_750_biof - 1398105538117 (version 2) (version 2) ...
TAGGTGATCGCGTAATTGGCGTTGCCGAGGCTGCCGAGAGTGATCCCGTAGCCGCCCACGCCGGAATATTGTCCTGCTGAAGTCACAAGCGATCCGGAGAGCGTGTCGTTGTTGACCAAGCCTGAGGTTGTATAGGTCAGCGCCGGGTTGGCATCACCGTAGGTCTTCGATTTCGCATCCGCCGTCACTGTCAGTGCCCGCGGGGTGATTGCCAGGTCGGCACCCGTATAGCTGATGTCGTAGTTCGAGTTAGCAAGCGTGCCGAGCGTGATGCCGTAGTTGCCGATCCCCGACGCCGTCGTCGCGGAGGTAGCCAACGCTCCCGAGAGCGTATCGCCTGCGACGAGGCCGCTCCCGCCGACGGTATAGGTGAAGCCCGGATTGGCATCGCCATAGGTACGGTGTGCGCCGTCGGTCGTGACCGTGATGGCGCGCTTGGCGATGTCGGCAAGTGTCGTGGCCGTGTTGTAAGCAAGCGTATAGTTGCCGGCATCCGCCCCGCCGAGCGACAGGCCGGAGATGGTGACCGTCTTGCCCGTGCCGGCGTTCTTGTCGGAAAAGGCGCCGCTGAAGCCGTTGCCTAGCGAAAGCGTGTCCCCCGGCACCATGCCGCTGAAGACGGCGCCCGCTGTGTTCAGCGTCGCATCCTTCGTACCGTCATAGATCTTGCCGTTGGCGATGATCCCGCCGATCGATGAGATCATAGCCCTGGCGATATCGACCGTATCCGTGCCGCCCGCCAGCGTGTAGTTTGAGGCAAGGCCGCCATTCGTGCCATCGCCCAGAGCCAGTGACGCAAGCGTCACGCCCTTGCCCGAGCCGGCATTCTTGTCGGCCATGGTGCCGGTGCCGGACAGAGTCAGCGTTTCGCCGCCGGCCAGGTTCGACAGCGTGAAGATCGAGGCCTCGAGATCCGTCGAACCGTTATAGGTGCGGCTGCCCGAGAGGTTGACGACACGCTGGCCGATATCGGCGAGCGTCGTGGCCGTATTCGTATCCAGCCTGTAGTTCTGCGCGTCGGCTCCGCCAAGCGTCAGTCCGGAGATGCCGATCGTTTTGCCGGTACCGGCATTGGCATTGGAAAAGGCGCCGAGCGCGGTGCCGACCGTCAGGCTATCGCCTGCGATCATGCCATTGAAGACGGCGCCTGCAGTGTTCAACGCCACATTGGTCGTGCCGTCATAGGTCTTGTTGCCGGCGGTGATGCCGGTGATCGCAGAGATGATGGCAGGGGTTATGGTGCCGTAGCTGGTCGTGTTGGCGATGCCAAGTTGGTAATTGTTGGCGTCGGCGCCGCTTATGTAAAGTCCATCGACGGCGACCGTCTTGGACATGCCGGCATTCTTGTCGGAGAAGTTGGCGCTCGTGTAGCCAACTTGCATGTCATCGCCGTTGATCGGTATCGTGTAGATATTGACGGTGGCTGCGGTCGTCCCGTCATAGGTCTTGGTGTTGACGCTGGTGCCGCCGAAGAACACATAGGCCTTGGTGATGTCGGCCGTGGTCGTCGCCGTATCGGAGGCAAGCGTATAGTTGCCGTTGTCCGCGCCGCCGAGCGTTAAGTCGGAGATGTTAACCGTCTTGACCGAACCGGCATTCTTGTCGGAGAAGGTGCCGGTCGCGGTCGCAACCGTTAGCGTGTCGCCGGCGACGATGCCGGTGAAGCCCGCACCCGCGGTGTTCAGTACGGCAGTCGTGTTGCCATTATAGGTCTTGTTGTTCGCCGTGATGCCGGTGATGTCAGAGATCGTCGCCTTGGTGATATCGGCCGTGGTCGTCGCCGTATCCAGGGCAAGCGTATAGTTGCCGGCATCCGTACCGTTGAGCAGGAGGCCCGAGATCGTCACAGTCTTGCCGGTGCCGGCATTCCTGTCAGAGAAGGCGCCGGTGACGCCATTGCCGAGGGTCAAGCTGTCGCCCGCCGCCATGCCATTGAAGACCACACCGGAAGTGTTCAGCGTCGCGTTCGCATTGCCGTCATAGATCTTGTTGCCGGCCGTGATGCCTGAGATCGACGAGATCGTCGCTTTGGCAATGTCGACCGTGTCGGTGCCGCCGATCAGCGTATAGTTCGAGGCAAGGCCACCATCACCATTGATGCTGTTACCCAGAGCCAGCGTGCCGAGCGACAGCACCTTGCCGGTGCCGACATTCTTGTCGGCCATGGAGCCCCCGCCGATCAGCGTCAGCGTCTCGCCATTGGCGAGATTGCTGAGCGAGAGACCTGGGGCTGCGACATTGGTTGTGCCGTTATAGGTGCTACTGCCCGAAAGGTTCAGCACGCGCTGCGAAATCGTCAGCGTGCCGCCATAATCGACATAGGCCGTGCGGGAGCCGTTCTCCGTCACCGAGACGATATCGGGGTCGGAATAGTTGTAGGTTCCGGCATTGGTCCTGCCCGTAATCGCGCTGCCCCAGGCAAGCGAGACATTGCCTGTGCCGAGGCCCGACAGCGTCGCGCCGGCGATCGTGGAATTGGCGTCGCCATAGATACGGCTGCCGTTGCCGATCTTGACATAGTCGTCATAGAACCCGCTGCTGAGCGAGCGCAGCATCATATAACCACCATTGGCGCCCGTCGTCGACTTGCCCCAGACGCTGGCGAAATCCCATCCGGCAGTGATGAAGGTGAAGGGGTCCAGCATCTCAGCCGTCGTCAGGCCGGTGATATTGCCGGATTGATTGTTGCCGTCCGAACCGATGCCGGTTGTGGTCCCGCTCGTCGATGTGTCCCAATAGGCGTGGCTGATCGTGCCGACATTTTGGCCGGCGAGACCGCCGACATTGCTGCTTCCGCTGACAGCACCCGTCGCATAGGCGTTGCTGATCGTGCCCCGGTTATAGCCGACGAGGCCGCCGATGGAGCTGAGCCCGCCGACCACACCGACCGCGCCCGTCGCATAGGCGTTGCTGATCGTGCCGCCGTTATAGCCGGCGATGCCGCCGATGGAGCTGCCCCCGTTGACCGTACCCGTGGCATAGGCATTGCTGATCGTACCGACATTTTGGCCGGCGATGCCGCCGACGGTGTTGTTCCCGCCGACCGCACCCGTCGCATAGGCGTTGCTGATCGTGCCGTCGTTTTCCCCGGCGATGCCGCCGACATAGGAGGCACCGTTGGCGATGCCCGTCGCATAGACGTTGCTGACCGTGCCCAGGTTCTGGCCGACGAGCCAGCCGACGTGGCTGTCCCCGCTGACCTCGCCGCCGGTGAATCCGATGTCGCGGATGGTGCCCATGGAATAGCCGATGAGACCCTCATACGCATCTGAGCCGCCAGCAATCGTCAGGTTCGCGACCGTGTGGCCGAGGCCCTCGAACGTGCCGGAGAAAAAACCGTCTTGCGAAATTCTGACAAAGTCGCCCGTGTTGAAGCCGGTCGCGTCGAGATTGCCGGCGAGCGCGTAATTAACGTCGGGGTTCATCAGGACGAAGAGCGCCAAATCCGAGTTGTTGTAGAGCAACTTATAGGCTTGCCCGTTGATCGCGAGCGTGCCGCCTTGGCTTGACGTCGCCGCCGAGCCATCGGCGTTGGCGAAGGTAACACCGCCCTTGAAGCCCGCCGGCGTCAGGCCGAACGAGAGATCGGTGACGGACGGCGTCGTCGTGTTCTGGTCGAAGCCCAGCCCAACGCCGCCTGCACCCTTGACTGTAATGGGCGCATTCACCGTCAGAGCGCCGGCGGCCACAAGCCCGACGCTGCCGCCGTTTTCGATGGTGATGGCATTCGCGACCGTGACCGGCGCGCCGGCGGCGGTCGTCCCTACGAAGAGCGTGTTGGCCGTATCGACCGCTTGATCGATGGTGAAGCTGGCACCGGTTGCGATGAACCCTTGGCCCGTGATGGCGTTGATGGCCGCGCTTGCCGTTGCATCGCCGCCGGCGGCGGTGATGGCGCTGGCCCGCGCGCTGCTTAAAGTGGCGCCGGCCTCGGCGGATGACAGCGTCGTCGCCGAGGTCGCAACGGTCAACGCATTGCCAAAGAGATTGAGGCCGGATTGGTTGGCCGCGCTTGTCGCCGTCATGAGCGTCGCGGAATTGGCCGCGCCGGTCGTTGCATTGGCGCTGGTATAGGCGACGAGCGAATTGCCCGCTGTGATCGAGCCCGCCGCGCCGAAGATGTAATAATAGCCGTTCGCGCCCGTCGTGGCCGAGCCGAAGCTCGTGCCATTGGCAAACGCCGTCACGGAGATAGCGCCATTGAGGCCCAAGCTCGCCGGCGTCCTGCTACCATTGAAGACGCCCGCCGGCGTCAGGCCTACAGTCGTATAAGCACTGCCCGAGATCGCCTGCACCCCGTTCGGGAAGAAGCTGGTGAGATAGGGGTAAAGGCCCGATGTCACGGTGAACGCGCCGCCGAGGCGGGAAGCGGACGAGCCGTCCTGGAACTGCGCCGTCGTCAGGCCGGTCGCGCCCGAGGGGTCGGAGGTCTGGTTCGTGGTGTTGAAGCCCGTGGTGTTGATGTCGTAATAGGAATTGGTGACCGTGGCACCAGAACTCGAATAGCCCGCGAGGCCGCCAAGGCCGAAATAGGCGCTCCCGCTGACCGCACCCGTGGCATAGGCGTTGGTGATCGAGCCGCGGTTGTCGCCCACGAGGCCGCCAACGCCGGCGACATAGGCGTTCCCGATGGCCGCACCCGTGGCATAGGCGTTGGTGATCGAGCCGCCGTTGTAGCCCACGAGGCCGCCAACGTCGGAGTCACCATTGTGCGCGGTGGTCACGCGGGCCGCACCCGTGGCATAGGCGTTGCTGATCGAGCCGTTGTTGTAGCCCACGAGGCCGCCGACGTAGCCGTTAAACCCGCTGACCGCACCCGTCGCATAGGCGATGCTGATCGTGCCGTCGTTTTGCCCGACGAGGCCGCCGCCGCGCTCGCCGACCCCGCTGACCGCGCCCGTCGCATAGGCGTTGCTGATCGAGCCGGTGTTGTAGCCCACCAGGCCGCCGAAAGTGTCGGACGAGGTAGCGATATTGACGGACGGTCTAACCGCACCCGTCGCATAGGCGTTGCGGATCGAGCCGTCGTTTTCGCCGACGAGGCCACCGGCATATTCGTTCCCAATGACCGCACCCGTGGCATAGGCGTTGCTGATCGAGCCACCGGATTGATATCCGACGAGGCCGCCGACGTAGCTCAACCCACCGACCGTGGCTCCGGTGACGCCGATATCGCGGATGGTGCCGGTGGAATCGCCGATGAGACCGACATAATAGCTTCCGCCAGCCATATTGTCTGCGCTACCCGTGATCGTCAGGTTCGCGACCCTGTGGCCGAGGCCCTCGAACGTGCCGGAGAAAACACCCAGAACATAAATGTCGGAATTGCCGCCCGCGATGACGCCGGTCGTATAGCTGTTGCCGGTCGCGTCGAGATTTTGGGCGAGCGCGTAATTGCCGGCGAGGTTCAGCGCGCCATTGGTGCCGTCGAGATCGCTCATCGAATAGAGCAGCGTATAGGCCTGCCCGTTGATCTTCAGCACGCCGCCCTGATCGCTCGTCGCAGCCGTGCCATCGGCATTGACGTAGGTCAGCGATCCGGTGAAGCCGGAATTGGCCAGGCCGAAATCATAATCGCTCGCCTCGATATCGACGGTGCCCGCGCCTTTGACCGTCACCGGCGCGGCAAAGTGGACGATGCCGCCGGAGGAAAGCGCCAGCCCACCCGCGCCGAGCGTGACGGGGGCGTTGATGTTGATATCCGAGGCCGCATTCAGCGTCAGCGTCGAGCCGGAGGTCCAGGCAATCGGCGCGGCCACCGTGATGGTGCCCGCCTGCGGATTGGCCGCATCCGACGACGAGCCGGTTGTCACCATGACATTTGCGGTGGCGAGTGCATTGGTGAGCGTATTGACATTGATGATGCTGCCATTGCCTGACGCGGTGAAGCCAGAGGAATTGCTGTCGGTCGCCGTCGAGATGGTGACGTTGTAGGGATCGAGCAGCAGATTGCCGAAGGAACCGTGGGCGGCTGTCAGGTCCGTCAGGCCGGCATAGGAGAGCCGCGCCTTGCCCGAGACCTCGACCTCGCCGCCATTGCCCGAAAGCGCGCCACCCTTCGCCGTGATCGTGCCGGCAAAGTTCGTCAGGTCGTCCGACCATAAGACGACATTGCCGCCACTGCCCGTGGTGACTGCATTGGCATTGATGACGGTATGGGCGTCGACATCAAGCGTCTCGGCATGCTGCAGCAGGCCCTTCCCCTGACGGTTGCCGCCGATATTGACCGTGCCGCCGCCGGTCTTGCCGGACGCGTTCACCTTGGCGGAGGCAAGCTTGATCGACCGGCCCGTCACGGTGACTTTGCCGCCCTTACCGGCGGCATTGCCGGCATCGAGCGTGCCCGAAACCGCCACTTCGCCGTCGCCGCCGGTGAGCGTGATATCGCCGCTCTTGCCGGAAACGCCGTTGGCCTCGATCGTGCCCGACATGTTGACCGCCTGCCGCGCCATATCCTTGGCTGCAGCGGCGGTGAGCTGCACCGCGCCGCCTCTGGCAGAAATCTTGCCGCTGTTGTCGACCAGCGCCCTACTGCCGCCCGCCTTGGTCGGTACCGCCACCTGCAGGAAGCCGTCGCCGGACAGATCAAGCGTTGCCTGTTCGCCGGATCCCAAGGCTGCCTTACCCATCGGCACGGTGATGACACCGGCATTGGCGACCGTGCCACCGATCAGCGCCATGTAGCCGCCGCGATTGATGGTGATCGCACCGGCGTTCGTCACCGGGGCAGAGGCGCCATTACCAGTAAAGCTCCTCTTGGCGCTCATGAAGTCGTCATCGGAGATGCCGAGTGTCGAGGCGACGAAGGCGCCTGCCTTGACCGTGCCTGAACTGGTGATCGCAATACCGTTCGGATTGATCAGATAGACCTGGCCATTAGCAGTGATCTGGCCTGATATGGTCGAGCTTGTCTCACCGGTCACGCGATTGAGGATGGCCGCATTGGCATCGGGCTGGACGAAGGTGACGCGATTGGCCTTGCCGACATTGAAGCTCTGCCAATTGACGACGGCGCTGCCGCTCGTCTGGTTGATGGTCAAGGCGCCGGCCGACGGCGTCCCGATCGTGGCACTACCCGCTGCCACCTGCCCGCCTGAAGGCAGTGACTGAGCCGGCGCCACCGTCGCGTGGGCAAGCGCCGTCGACGCCAGAAGCGCGACGAGCCGGACCTTGTGCGTCCGGGTTCTGTGCGAAAGCACTCCATTGCTGAACGTCCGACGGTTCGTCTGTGGGGTCATCGCTGCTATCCTAAAACTGAAACGCCGCCGAGACGGTGAAGCGGTTGTCGTTAGAGCCATCGCCGAAGTGCTCGACACGGCCGTATTCAAGATTGACGTTGGTGCTGTTGAAGCTCGCCTGCTCGGCCGCAGCCAGCCACAGGCCGAGGCCATAGGCCGCGCCGCGCGAGAAGCCACTCTCCAGCGCCGTCGGCTGGTAGAGCTTGGCGCCGCCATAGGCGCCGAACAGGTAAGGCGAAACCACCACGCCGCCGCCCGTAGTCGTTCCATCCGGCAGACCGGTTCCCTGCTGCGCCGGGAATTCCGGCCAGCCGAACGGCAAGGTGAAGCTGGCAATGAAAGGGAACTGCGCCTCGGCGCGCAGCACGAAGCCTGAATCGCCCTGCATCGAGCCGGTTGGGAAGTTCGACAGGCCTGAGGAGGAGACGAGGCCGATCTGCTCGGAATTGAGCAGCGGTTGGCCGAAGGAGGTCTGCGCCTTCGCGCGGAGATCGAAGACCAGATGCTCGGCGATCGGCTGGCGATAGCCGAGATTGACCTCGACCTTCTGGAAATCGGCATCCGCGCCTTGGCGTGATAAGGGCGTGCCGCTGCCATCGGCATCGGCCGCGCTGCGTGCCCCAAGCCCATTGATGCCGAAAGACCCAGTCAGGCCGGCGCTGACAAGGGCATCGCCGGATACATACCAGGAAAGATCCGCGCCTGTGCGCAGGATGCGCAGCCGATCCTTCGACAGTGCGACACCGCCGCCATTGAGAAACTGAAGTTCTTCGTCCTGCGCATCGAAGCCGCCATTGAGGTTAAGCGTGAACTCGCGTGAGCGGATCAGCGGGTAGGCAAGCCGGGCCGAATAGCGCGTGAAGTCCGACATGAACTGCAGACCGAATGTGCTCGCCTCCGGCGTCGTGCGCGACGCGGTGGCTTCAAGGTTCAGCGTCAGCCCGTCGATGCCGATCGGCAGGGTTACACCCCCGGCCAAAGACCGGTTGCGCGGCGCGCCGGTGAAATAGCCTTCGTCACCGCCGAAACGCGGCGCACCAGAGGCTCTCAGATAGAAGAGCTCGCCGAAGCCGAACACGGAATTGAAGTCCAGACCGACGCCGGTGTTGTATTTGCCGAGCGCGTCGGTGGAATTGTTGTCGCCCGAGACGAAGCCCGTGACTGGCTTGTAGCGCGCCTCGATCGTCAGCACGCTGCCGCCGGGCTTCGTGCCGCGCGACAGCGTCGAACGCAGCACCGTGCCCGGCAGGTCGCCGGCCAAAAGCAGCCGACGCTCGATCTCATCGTTGGACATCCCCTTCTCGCCCACCAGCGGCGAGAGCATCTTGGCAATGCGTTCGCGGATATTCTCGGGAAGATGCGAGGTGTCGATGCTTTCGACGAAGCCATTGATGACGACGATGCGCAAGGTCGCGCCATCGATCAGGCGCTGTGCCGGCAACACCACACGCACCAGGCCGTATCCCTTGGCGCCGTAGGCCCGCTCGAGCTGACCCGCCGCCTCGAAGAGGGCGGCTGCCGTCACAGGGCTGCCAGTCAGGTTCTTCTTCAGGCGCGCTTCATCCTCGGCAAAGCCTGGAAGCCCGCCTTCGACCTTGACGGCCTTCAGTCGGACGGTGAGCTTCTCCGCCCCCTTGGGGGCGACAGGACCGGACGCTTCGGGAATGACGATGCCGCTGTTCTGCTTCTGCAACTGCGGTTCGAAGCTCTGCGGCGTCACCTGCGAGGCCGTCTGCGCAAAGGCAAGACATGCCGGCGCCATCACTGCAACGCTCGCGGCCAGTCCCAAGGATCGGAAAAAACGGTATCCGAAAGTCAAAATGAACCTCAATCTCAGCATACGCGGTCGTGTTGGAAGAAACTCCGCAAGGAATGGTCGAAAATTGCCAGCACAACCCCTTCCCGCAGCAGGACTAATAAAGTTGGCTACAGAGGTCAGCATCCATTTTTGACTTGGGAGATCTTGAGGACTTTCCGCTGGCAATTGTCGGCAGGTGCCAAGGAAGACAGGCCGTCTTATTCGCAATTGCGGGCTCCTTGAGAAATCGCCGCCCCACCGCTTAAAGCGTTGGCGAGCGCGCCATCGAGGATGATCAGCTTTTGCGCCTGAAACGCCGCATATTCCTCGTAAAAGCCGCGCGAAATCCACATCGGCGAATGTCCCGGCCGCCCAGCCCAGCCAAGTCCTCCAATCGCCTGAGCTTCCGAGATCTTGCGGCTGGTATGCGCGCCAGAAAGACCGGTCGCTCGCGCCAGATATGCAATGGAGCTGACATCCGTAAGATATCGCTCCGGCTGCGGGAAGCTTTGCCTATCGACGCCTGCGATCAGCCGATCCATCACCCAGCCACCCGAATCGATCCAGCTGAAGATCCTGTAGAGCGGTCCTGGCGTGCGCACTTCGGGAGTGAAGAACAGAGCATTCGCCACGACCGGCTGGATCGACGGAAGCAGGCTCTCCCATCGCGTGGAGAATTGCACATATCTTTGTCCGTCATCGAGCAGATCGAGCGCCTGGAAATGCAGATTGTACCAGAGCGCCAGGAGAGACAGGGAATCAGGCGATGGTTTGGCCCGCCCACGATGGCCAGCGACCTGACTATCGATCGCCTGAATGACGCCATACTTCATCGATTCATCAAAGAAGGTATAGGCTGTATTGCGGCTCGCGAGACCAAGGAAGGTTGCCAGAAGGCCAAGACTTCTACGGCTAAGACCCGGCTCTACTTCGCCGATGGGGTTAAAAAAGTGGGCGACTGCGGCATGGCTTAGGAGCAAACGCTGCTGTGTTGCAAACAGCGCTGCGGCACGCGGCGATTGCTTATGAGCCTCGAACATCGCCGAAGCCAGGAAAAAGACGACACATGGGAAGGCAGCGCGTGAAATCATATCGCTCACACCGCCCCGCAATCGATCGTTTGCTTCCTCGCCTTCAACAGATGGAAATGCGTCCGGAAATTCTATCATCTGTCCCAAGAATGCGATCTCCGGCTAGCGAATCCGCCAACGAAACCATCCGAAGTCCTCGTCAGATCGTTCCGGTCCACTTGCTGACTAGGAGCGCTGCGTCGACCCGCAATTCTTTGGCGAAGTCTAAAAACTTCTCACATTTTAAAAATATGAGAAATAAATGCCGGATCACCCGTCACTTGTCAACGAGAATGTTTCTCATATTATTGCGATCTGAGAAATCGACCGGTGTCGAATGGTGCTCGCGCGCTGAGGCGGAGAATTCTAAAGCGCGCTTCACGTCGTCGCCAAACCACCGGATTGCCGAGAGGACCTGAGCGAATGCCCTTACCAAGACCGATTAATCCGTCGTACACCTTGGGCGTTCTGACCATCGCTTCCACCTTGTCTTATCTCGACCGGCAAATACTTGGTCTCCTGGTGGAGCCGCTGAGACAGGACCTTCATCTGACAGATCTGCAGATCGGCCTGCTGCAGGGTTTCACCTTCGCCATTGTGCTGGCAACCGCTGGATTGCCGCTGGGCCGCTGGGTTGATACCGGAAACCGTGTGCGGATTGCCGCAATAGGAATCGCGCTCTGGAGCATCATGACAGCCGCTTGCGGCTTCGCAGGCAGTTTCGGAGCTCTTTTGCTGTGCCGGACAGGTGTCGCATTGGGGGAAGCAGCCCTCACACCCGCCGCCTATTCCCTGATCAGCGATTTGTTCCCCACCCGGCGACGCGGACTTGCAATAAGCATTTACAGCACCGGCGCATTCATCGGAGCCGGTCTATCGCTTGTTTTGGCAGCGACGGTTCTTCATGAATTGTCGAGCGCAGGGAACATCTTCGTTCTGCCGGGCATGCAGCACATATGGCAGATGGTATTCGTCTTCATCGGACTGCCTGGCATCGTTGTCGCCCTTTGGGCTGCAAGCCTTAAGGAACCCCGCAAGCATTCCGGAACTGTTCCAGCCCCAGTACCGGGCATGGCCGAGATCCGCGCCTATTTTTTGAATAATCGAGTAGAACTCGCGAGCCTTTATTTCTGCCTGGCCTTTGCAGCGACCCAAGCCTATAGCTACAGCGCATGGATCCCCACCGTGTTGATCCGCACCTTTCATATGCCGTTAGTCGCCATCGGCTTTAGCCTCGGACCACTCTTGATTGCCTCGAGTGTATCGGGGCTGATCTTTGGCGCGGTACTCGGCGATAGCCTGGTTCGACGTGGTATTGCGGCGGCTCGCCCCATCCTTATGTGCGGCGCTGCCCTGGCTGCATCGCTGTTCGCTGCGGCAGTACCCTTTGCTTCGACCCTCAACGCCGCGCTTACCTTGATATCTATCGCAACATTTTTTTCCACAGTCATCGTTGCGAACGGTCCTCCTGCGCTTCAGGACATCACACCGTCCCGTATGCGTGGCATCTCGAGCGCTGTCGGCATCCTGATTGTGACACTCATCGGCATGGGCGTCGGCCCCACAGTGGTCGGGTTTGTCAGCCAGAACATCATCGGCGATCCAAACAAGATTGGCGTCGCACTCAGCATCGTATCGAGTGCCGCTCTCGTCGTCTCGTCGGCTTTGGCGTTGGTGGCCATCTTCAACTACAAGCTCGAATCGGACAACACAGCGGCACGCGCGGTATGAAAATCGCGTCTATCGGGACAAAGCCACGTTTGAAGATCAGGATTGTCAGGCTGCTGTCCCGGTTCGCGCCACGAGAACTTTGCATGACGATCAGCAATCCTCAGAGTGACCGTGTACCGAATGCATGCCATTTTTGCTCGATGTTCACGCCGCATCTTATAGATTGACCCGAGAGAATCGTTGAAAGCGCGTTGCATGTCGGCTTACGAAGTCCTGGTTTCCAATATTACCCAGAGTTTTCTCGATCATGGCTATGAAGCCATGACAATGAGCAAACTGGCAAAATATTGCAATATTACGCGCCGGGGCCTCTATCATCACTTCAGCAGCAAGGAAGAAGCCTTTCAGGCAATGGTTCGCCAAAACAACCAACGGACCCGACAAGGCAGTCTTAGCGAAGGCACAAAGCTGTTTTCGGCTGGCGCCGATGTGCTTGATATCGTCACAGCGGTACTGGATGTTCGATATGGCGATACGAGAAGAAAATTGGTGCTTTCACCCTTCGCGCTCGAAGTCAACGACTACGCGTTTCGCCTATGCCGTCCGGAGATGGTCGAAGCTGCAACCGTTTTCCAAGCCGATTTCGCCGCATTGCTCAAACAGCTCATGGCAAACGGCCAACTGACACTTCGGCCTTCGATATCGGTCGAAACTTTGGTGCAACTTCTCTGTGACGGTGCTCGGGGAACCAACCAAAGCTTTTTCGCACCTTCGCCAGAGGAAATCACCGCACGCTACCGGCAGATGAGCCAAGCAATCCTGTTAGGCTGTGCCGAGCCAGTTAAGCTGTGACGGGCTCATGGAAATTCGCAGGGTATATGTTCCGAGCATCTTTGCTCTTGAAAAGAATCGAACCTGCGTCCCATCAATGCTAAGAGCTAAACGAATGAAGTACATGTACTTCGGCTGAATTCGCTTGGATATCCTTTCATCGTCTTTGCTGGTGGGGTGCGCGCGTAACGCGACATTGCCATTTGCCGAACTTTGCAAGGCAAGCCAGCGCTAACGCGTGCCCACGGAGAACTCGCCCTTCGACATGAAGGATCGCCTAAAAGAGTGAGGCTAGCGCTGGTCTGACGGAAGCGATAGCAGCCCGAAATCATGATCGACGAAATTGCAGAAGAGGCCGCTGAAGACGAGCTCCGTCTACTGCGAACTGGGATCTACCGTTCGTTCGTCCGGGTGTTCGTCGAACGGACGTGTGCCGACAATATCCCGCCCTTGGTCGCTTCCCGTCTGGCCGAACCAAGCCAGATCAGTCCAGCCATCGCAAAGATGGTAGGCGAACACGAGGCGTTCGAACTCGCTGCCGCTGAAATCCTCGAAATGAATCGGGCGGACCGTGCGCGCTATCGTCACTTACCCACCTCCCAGCTCTCAGAGCTACGGAGCGGGTTGATAATCTGAACGTCCTCGAAATCCTTTTCATTGTCGGTCACGACGATGCAGTCGTTGGCTTCGGCGACGGCGGCAATGATTGTGTCTAGCGCGCTTCGCGAACGGCCCTTGGCTTTACCGTTGGCCATCAGCCGCGCCCAGATCAAACCCGCCTTGTCGTCGAACGATAGGATGCGGCCAGCGAACAGCGCTTGCGGCCCTTCTGAGCCGAGGAACCAAGTTTCAAGGCTGCTACGCTTCTTGCCTTTCGGCTTCTCCAAGATGCCTCGATGGATTTCGGCGACGGTAAGCGAAGCAATGAAAAGGTCGTCGTCCTTCTGCGCGCCCATCCAAGCCAGCAGCGAGCCCGACGGTTCCGGCTTTATGATGTTGCTGATGATATTGGTGTCGAGGAGATAGCGCGTCACAGATCGATCTTACGCCCATCTTCTCGCGGCCGGCTGAGGTCGAGATCGGCGCCTACCATAGGTGAGCGACGCAGCGCGGCG
>Ga0097680_1002223_pt1 | contig 13322 bp, 10 predicted proteins | sample ThiBiot_750_biof_2_FD_72844 | JGI IMG/M metagenome (GOLD analysis project Ga0097680, IMG submission 72844) | Wastewater bioreactor microbial communities from Cape Town, South Africa - Thiocy_cont_750_biof - 1398105538117 (version 2) (version 2) ...
GGCAGCCGGATCGCGAAACGGTGGCCTTGGCCAATTCCGATTCCAGGCAACGCTGATCACGATGCCGGCGCGCTGATCGTGATCGATTGGTTCAGGTGATCAACTTCGTCGGTGTGCGCACGATGCACGGCGCATCGAGCAGGCGAGGGCCGCGAAGGCGTTCGTCGACGTCGACGATATGTGCGAGCGGGCCATGCTCGATCCGCGTGCATGCGAGCGCTTGGCCGATGCCGGCACGCTGCGCGGGCTAGCCGGGTACCTACCACGCTCGCAAGGGCTTGCCTTGTCCTGAAGCATTGACTGACTGGCGGATCAAGCGCGTTTTGGATGGTCTGAGGGCTTTTTTCGAACGCGAAAAGCGGGGGCTTTTGCCCCAACTCAGGGAGCGCTTTGAAGCGTACTGGCCCGCCTTTACGCTGCAGATTCGGTCGATCAGAAACGAAGTCGGCCATCCCGTGAGCATCGAGCCTATTACGCCCGAATCCGTGCATGCAGCATTCTTGGTGTTTCCAGAGGTTGCTTCTGTCTCCAGCGGATTGATGGACTGGCTGCGCCACGAAGCCGAACTTCACGTCGACTCCTTGGCGAAATAGGCCGCGGTTTTTTTCAGGATGTCGCGCTCCATCCTGAGCTTGGCCACCTCCTTCTTCAGGCGGGCAATCTCCGCCTGCTCGGGCTTCATCTGTCCTTGCCCGGGGAACGCGTGCTCCGGGTCACCGGCCAGCTCCCGCACCCATTTGCGCAGCACGTTCTCGTGCAGATCCAGGTCGCGGGCCGCCTGCGCCACCGTTACGCCACGCTCCTTGACCAGCCGCACGGCCTCGCGCTTGAACTCACCACTGAATGTCCGTCTTGTCGCCATGAACCACCTCCGGCTTCATCATCACACCTGAACTCGGTGTCCGTGAAACCGGCAGCAGTCCATCCGCCGGCCTCCTTTACAAAAAACAGCTACGGGGGTATATGTATTCTGGCACGCGCTTTGTTTCGCAAGGTTTCTAAAAGACCTAAGTTATTTGGTTTTAAGGAGCTGATATGCGCAACTTAATCGTTATGTCTACTTTGGTGCTTTCAGTCGCGATCGCATGGCCTTCGGCCGTCAAGGCAACAACCCGAGCTGAAGCTTTGGCAATGCCTCTCGGTACGTGGCCAACTAAGCTCGCTTGCGTGCGTGATGCCAATGGCAAATTGAACGGTATGCGCGAGGAGCAAATCGGAATCACGGACTCTCCCCAAACAGGGAATGTCTTAACTCGCTCGTTCCCTGATTCTTCTTGCTCCGGCTAATCTATGTTCGCCGTACCTATGTGATCTGCATCATTTTGTGCGAGTCGATATAGGCCCAACGAGAGGCGGGCTAAAATGTCAGCCAACCTTGTCTCGATCGCTCTATATGCAGCTTTCGCTTTTCTGGGGGCACTACCGCTACTTGCAAGAGCGGATGATTGGTATAGCTCGGAAGGGATTAAGTGTTCAACAACCTCAATCATTGCCGCAGACCTCCCGTACCAGCCAGAGGTATCTGCGCAACTAATGGATGGCAAGAAAGGCAGCTATTTCAGTGTGAAGAAGGCATTCTTAAACACTCTTCTGGCCCACGAAAAGGGTGCAGCCACATTCGAAACACCGCTGTCAGCCACTCAAATTGCCGCCTTAAAGTCCGATCTCAGCGCTCAGTCCGATGGACTAAGTTTCGGAATTCTTTCGTTGGAAGCGGCTGTAAATCTTTTGAAGGTAGATGGCGTTTTTACTATCGCAGGAGGAATGCTGTCCAAATGGCTAAGTAGTGAGCTTGGAGCGCGTCAAGCAGATATCCATGTGCTGCAATCTTTAGTTACGGACGGGGGCAATGCATTTTCGGTTGTCGCGTTTAAGTCGCCTCCAGGAGTGTCATACCCGTATCTCTTTGTTCTACGCGGTTACAACGTGCAGGTAGGAGCCGAGAAGGTCCCGCGATCATATGTGTTTGAAGCTTGTTTTTTACCAGTGGAAGTCGATGTCGAGACTTACGAAACTAAAAGTGAAGGCCCAAACGCGAACAACAAAAAAATTTCGAAGCAAGCGAATGGTACTTATAAAGTTTTTGATATCACCGATCAAAAGTGGGATAGCGGCACACTTCGTCGAATTTCTCAGGATCCAACGGCCAGCATTTTTGCCACTTATGACGATAGTCGCATGTACCGAATCAGTACCTACGGCGGGCCCATGGAGACTAAAGACGACACGTCAGACTGGCGTATTCTGTACCCAAAAGTAGAGAGCTATTGACGACGCCCCCGGTTTTGAGTAGCACCGAGGTTTGGAGCCCAGTCACCCATCCGAAGGAGATTGGACGTGAAGAAGCGGTTTACCAAAGAACACACTCCTTTAAGCTGAGGTAGGTTGAAAGCCGACCGATGGGATCGAAGCCTATCGGAATTAGTCGAGTTCTTCCGACGATATAAGCAGCTCAACTCAGTGTTGCATCCCGGCGCCGGACGAATCTTGGGTGGCTTTAGCGACATCAGTTGGCTTTCCCTTGCACTCGTCGATTTTGCCCTCCGGCCAGTCTTCCAGTGGGAGCGGCTCTTCACCCATAATTGCCGCTGCGTCTACATCGCGCCGCTGGAGGGCGATCAAAAGGCATCGCTTCTGCAATTCGCCGCATTGGGGGGAATTGCTAAGCGAATTTCCTTTGTCATTTATCTTGGCTTGGCCATAAGCGTTTTCCATCGCTGCATGTAAGGCGTCTATCGATACGCCAGTCACCTTTGAAAGAACCATGATCAGCCGGTCTGACAATTCCATTGCCTTAGATCTTTCCAGCTTATTGAAAGCGCACGCATCTAGGCGGTAGCGCACTTGGCCTTCGGCGGTTGCCGTCGCAATCGGATCCGGCAAGCCTGAGTCTTGGGCGTAAAGGACGTCGGTCGCGACGACCAGAAGGAAAAAGCAAAAAATAATGACGACATTACGCATCGCGATCACAACAGGCCCCCACTAAGGGCATGGAAAACATCTCTAATTCCGTTTCCAAGATTAGAGAAGGCTTTCTCTCCCTCGTTCACTAATCCATTCAATCCTTGCACAGCGGAGCTGAGAATCTGGTTTCCCACGTTGATGGCGCCCTCCGCAAACGCGACCTGCGCCTTTATGACATCAAGCTGCTTATCCGCATATTGTCCAACCACCGTGCTGTCGCTGATGTCGCCTAACCCTAGTTCTCGAACAATCCTTCGAATGTCATTGTTTTCCCCAAAACAATTTCCTTGCGCGAAGTGCTTGTCCTTGCAGTTCATGAACTCTCTCAGCGCAAGTCTTCCCCCAGTGCAGGTCGCGAACGACATTGGCTCACCACCGGTACTGACGGCACACTGCAAAAGGATTTGCTGATCCTGCGTCAATTTTGGTCCAGCCAAGCAGATGGCGGTGCCCGCTGGATCGCCTCCTGCACTCATTCCGCACGACAGCACCTTCCCAGCATCCCCGCCGATCATTCCGGGTAGCTTGTCATTAATCGCGCATCCGGCAAACGATTCCCACGATGATGACTGGAGTCCACAGCTCGCCATGGTCTGCATGTCGTGAGGAAGAGAGGGAGACGCCATACAAACAACAGCGCGCTCTGCGTCGCCGGAATACTGCTGCACACATGAGGCAAGTTGACCCGCTGCCCCGTTTCCGAGTGCACCTTTTATGCAATCCTTGGCGGCATCCACGGTCGACCCCGCTTCAAAGGCGGATACACAGGTCGCAACGCCCGCTGGAAGCGATGATTTGGTCGCACACCACGTGGCACTCATCAGATCTTCGAGGTGGTTATGCCAGCATTCGGATGCGACCTTAAGGTCTCCGTCCCCCAACGGTACGCAGCTGAGTAGCTTTTCCTGATTGTTCCCCGCCGCGTCGATACAGTCCAACGTGCCTGCACTGCTAGGCATGCCTGTGCGCAGAACGCACTGCATGCCACCCTGTTCATATTGCTCGTCGCTTGGTTGATCGGCATTTTTCTTTGCGCAATTCGCGGCTATGGCTTCCCATTCGATGGCCGAGTGCGCTCCCACGCGCGGGACCAGCGTATGTTCAGAAAGCTCGGTCAAATTCCAATCGTTCACGATCTGTACAACGCTTGCGTATCCCCCTTCGGCAAAATCGGCCATGCAGCGCCGGCCATTCAAACAGTCGCGTACAATGTCATTGTTGACCTTATAGCCCGTGCACTTTTCAATTTCTCCCATTGCGCTAGCGGCAATACGTCGAAGCTGCACGCACTCCATGATGCGGCTGCGCATGACTTGATCTGAGATGTCTGATAGTGACTGCACGCCTGCAGTGGCGGAGTCTTGCAATCGCGCCATGGCATCCATGGGGGACTGAATGAGATCAATGACGTGCGCAGTTGTCTGCTGCGACAAACCGATGGCTTGCGGTACGGCTGACGAGATGCCGGCGATGCGATCTTTATCGCTGACAGGTAGCGAGCGGAGATGGTTGACTAAGCTCTCGAATTCACTCAGCCGTGTCTCCATCGGGACATCTGGCAAGTTGTACAAAAGCTTTGGTGGCGCAACAATCGTGTGGACGGGGCTTCGCTTAGCCACCTCGTCGAAGTGAGGCGAACAGACCCATATCCCATGCTGTTGGATGCCATCACTATGGAACCATGCGGCGAACTGCGCGTACGCTCGTTCTCGAAGGACGGTTACACCAGTTCCTTGCAGTCCTTTTGGATTACACGGATTTGGCGGCTTTGGCAGCGGTATAGGGCACCGCTCCAATGTGTACATCAGCTTAATTTTTGATTTTACCGATCCGACTTTTGGCGAGCCACAACTTTCAATAAGGTGCTCGGGAAGAGTGGCTGTTTTTGCTTCTAAATATTTAGCTACGTCAGCTATTCGATTCGCTCGCTCTTGATTCACCGACGCCAACGTCATGGCAGTGGATTGGTCGTTGGGATCGTATCTCCTTGCGAGGTCGGTAACGGCGGAATCCACGCGAGCGAGATGATTGTTAAAAGTATCCGAAGGCGGGATCAGAGCATCACTATTAAGGTCGTCTGCGGTTTCGCGCGACCAATTTCCAAGTGCTACTTCACTGCACCACAAAATATCCGGGTCGGCCTTTCCTGATGTAGAAGGTGGCATGAGGAGCGCGACGACGACGATGTCATAAACGGGGGCTTTGCTGCTTGGATCGTAACCAGCCTCAACCGCCGCAAAGGGTTCTTCTGCCCAGACCTTATCGGCGCCGCGAGCAGTGCTCGCGACGATGACACACAAGATTCCCCAGAGAACCCTTAGGGCAAGCCTTGGAGCCATATCCCACCTGGAATTAGTGAATGCTGATATCCCCATTCGAACTCGACAGAGTTTCCGTCATCGTCGCACGGTGTTACCCCCTGTATCCGCGCGCAATCACCGGAGCGACGTGTGTATCACGTAGGGTGTTAATTTCACGCATTCGCAATCGGTCTAAGTTTGGATCCATCTATTGCGCATGCCAACGCGAACGGCATGAGAGTTGCTTGTGGGTTTGAAGCGCGCGTATCAATGACACACACCTGGCGAGGAAGCTTACGAGATGACCAAGCTCCGCCTCGAATGATGGAACCCAGGGTAACTTTACATGGTGACAATCGATCTGCCGCTTCGAGGTCGCACAGAAAGCTAACTTGACATATTGCGGGCGTCCACTTGTGCCAAACCTCTGGAGTGTTAGGCTGTTGTGCGGGACCTGCGGTATTCGGAAAGTTGACATCAAAGCGATGTCATCACTTCCGTTCTAGGACATGCCTTGGAGCGCTGTTGTACGGTTTTGATCCAAAACCCCCGACGCGTCGGGGGTTTTGGTTTTTGGGTCAGGCATTTCCGGGGCCGTCCCGTTGCCATCTGAACATGGTTGTCGCCGCACGGGTGCGAAATCGATGGCTGTCGGCAGCTAGCACGGATGCCGCCTCTGGACAGTGCCGTGCTGCAGCATTTATAACTCCCGCAAGAAGTTTCGAGTGAAGAGCTCCAGGGGCGGCGTCCGCAAGGGCGCCGGAAGCCATTCAGGTGGTGACTCAGGGTTGCGTGCGCCACGGGCCGGCAAATCGTGCCAGCCCTGCGCGTCGACCATCGGGTTCCGCCGACAAGGATGGCGTGTGGCTCGACGGGGGTTCCAGCCATGCATGTGCCGGCCAGTCCGGATGACAGGGTTCTTGGCATTCGTCGACATCCGTTGCGGCAGGCCCTGTGCGCTGCCGTGATGCTGGGCTTGCCGGCGTTGTCGGCACAGGCCTCCATTCCCCAGTTGTCCGGGCAGCCGACTGACCTGACCTCGCTGTCGCTGGAGGAACTGGGCAACATCCAGATCACCTCGGTTTCCAAGAAGCCCGAGCGCCTGGCGGACGCCGCCGCGTCGGTGTTCGTCATTACCGCGGAGGACATCCGCCGCTCCGGCGCGCGCAGCCTGCCCGAGGCGCTGCGCCTGGCGCCCAATCTGCAGGTGGCCGAGGCCAGCGCCACGGGCCATGCCATCTCGGCGCGCGGCATGAATGGAAGCAACAGCAGCGCGCCGAACAAGCTGCTGGTCCTGATCGACGGACGCTCGGTCTACTCGCCGCTGTTTTCCGGCGTGTTCTGGGACGCACAGGAGGTGATGCTGGAGGACGTCGAACGCATCGAGGTGATCAGCGGCCCGGGGGGCACCCTGTGGGGCGTCAACGCGGTCAATGGCGTGATCAACATCATCACCCGATCGGCCGCAGATACCCGCGGTGCGCTGCTGGCCACCGCGGTGGGCAACGACGGTTCCGACATCGGCTTCCGCTACGGCGGATCGCTCGGCGCGGATGGCAACTACCGGGTGTATGCCAGGCATACGCGCTGGGATCGGGGCGAAACCGCAGACGGGACCACGGTCGATGACGCCGGCCATCGGACCCAGGTGGGTTTTCGCACCGATTGGCAGCGTGGCAACGACGGCCTCACGGTGGAGGGCAATGTCTACGACGGCTCCGAACAGCAACCGGCGCCCGGTGCGCTGGCGATCAGCGGCGTCGACCTGATACTGGGCGACGTCTCCAACTCGGGCGCCAACCTGACCGTACGCTGGAATCGTGCGCTCGCCGAAGGCGGCAGCCTCGACCTGCAGGCCTACTACGACCATACCCGGCGCACCGTACCGCCGTTGTTCGGCGAGCGGCTGGATATCCTCGACTTCCAGCTGCAGCATTCGCTGCGGCCGCTGGGCGTGCATTCGCTGGTGTGGGGAATGAACGCCAGGCAAAGCCGGGACAAGGTGGAGAACACCAGCCCCTATTTCGCCTTTCTTCCGGTGCGGGTGCGCCAGCACTGGACCAGCCTGTTTGCGCAGGACGAGTTGGCGCTGACCCCCCGGCTGCGCCTGACGCTGGGCGCACGGCTGGAGCGCAACGACTACACCGGCACCGAATTCCTGCCCAATGCACGCCTGGCCTGGAAGGCGACGCCGAACCATCTGTTCTGGATGGCCGCGTCGCGCACCGTGCGGGCCCCGTCGCGGCTGGATCGCGATGCCCATGTTCCGGCCGCACCGCCTTATCTGCTCGACGGTGGCGATCAGGTGCGCTCGGAAGTGGCAAAGGTCTACGAACTTGGATACCGCGGACAGCCGACGCCGCGGCTTTCATGGTCCGCGACGATATTCCACAACGACTATGACCACCTGCGCACCCAGGAAATCGCGCCCAGCTTCACCTACCTCTTTTTCGGCAGCCTGATGGAAGGGCACGCCGATGGCATCGAGGGCTGGGGAAGCTTCCAGGCCGCCGAAAACTGGCGCCTGAGCGGCGGCTTCACCGTGCTGAACGAGCGTTTCAGGTTGAAGCCAGGCAGCAACGACGCGGCCGCACCCGGCAGGAAAGGCTTCGATCCTTCGCACACCTGGCAACTGCGATCAAGCTGGAACCTGGGCGGCAACGCTGAACTCGATGTCGGCTTGCGCCACGTCGGCAAACTGGCCAGGGACGATGTGCCGGCGTACCTGGCCGTCGATGCGCGGCTTGGGTGGAAATTGGCGCCCGGCACCGAGATCTCGCTGACCGGACGCAACTTGTCCGGTGGTCATGGCGAGTACCGGACCCGCGCATTGCGACGCGAAATCGGCCGCACGGTGATATTTGCGCTGGCGTGGACGATGTGACCGCCGCTTCCGCGATCGCCTTCGCGGTGCGCCGGGCCAGCTGCCTGCTGGCGTGCGCGATCCTGGCCATGCCCGCGACCGTTGCCGTAGGGGCCAACGCCGCGCAGCCGTCGGCGGTTGAAGCCAGCGACCCCGCGCTGCAGGTCAAGGCGGCCTACCTGTACAAGTTCGCCGGTTACGTGGAATGGCCGTCAGGGGTCTTTGCCAGCGAAAACAGCCCCATCGTCATCGGCGTGATCGGAAACGACGAGCTCGAGGCGATTCTCTCCCGCATGGTCGTCGGCAAGACGGCCGGCCGCCGTCCCCTGGTGACGCGGCGGATGCAGGCCCAGGACCCGCTGCAAGGCGTGCACATGTTGTTTGTGGGCGCCATGGACACGCGCACACTGCAAGCGATCGGCGATGCCGTCAGGGGCAAGCCCGTGCTGGTGGTTTCCGATGCGGGACAGGAGCGGACGCTGGACAGCATGATCAGCTTCGACCTGATCGACCGGCATCTGCGCTTCGACGTGGCGCTCAAACCCGTCGCAAGCAGTGGCCTCGAACTGCGGGCTCTGATGCTCACCGCTGCCCGGCGCGTGATCCGCGGCGCGCCATGAAAAGCACCTTCGGTTCGATCCGCGAAAAGCTGCAGGCCATCGTGGTCATCGCCACGGTGGCTGCGCTGGTCTGCGCCACCCTCGGCAACATCGTCGGCAACGTGGTTGCGTACCACTACCGCCATATGAACGATGTAGGCACCACGGCGGAACTGCTGGGCCGCATGACCGCGCCCGCGCTCCAGTTCGACGACCGGCAACTGGCCCACGGCAACCTCGCCCTGCTGGCTGCGCGGCCAAGCGTCCGCTCGGCCGCGATCTACACCGATGACGACAAGCTCTTCGCCAGCTACGTCGCCGAGGGCCAGCACGACACCATTCCCGCGAAAATCAAGCGCGACAGCACCCGCATCGACGGCGGCGCCCTGGTGGTTACCCGGCAGATCGTCCACGATGGCACGCCGCTCGGCACGGTCTACCTGAAGGTCGGCTACAACCTCGTCGGCATCGTCGCGCGGGCGATCGGCGTGGCGGTGCTGGTGGGTCTGCTTTCCATCGGGATCGCATTGGTCCTGATCCGGCGCATGGAGCGGCTGGTCACCGCGCCCATCGCGGCGGTGGTGTTCACCGCGCGCGAGGTGGTCGGGCAGCAGGACTACTCGCGGCGCGTTGCCAAGACCACCCAGGACGAGGTCGGCGAGTTGGTCGACTCGTTCAACGACATGCTCGCCGAGGTGGAGCGTCGCACGGAAGCGCTGCAGGCATCCTACCTGGACGTGCGTCGCGAGGCCGAGGAGCGTCAGTTCGCCCGGCAGGAGATCATGCGGCTCAATGCCACCCTCGAACATCGCGTGCACGCGCGTACCTCGGACCTGCAGCAGGCAAACCGCGAGTTGACGGCGGCGAAGGCCGCAGCCGACGAAGCCAGCCGCGCGAAGTCGAGTTTCCTGGCCACCATGAGCCACGAGATCCGCACTCCGATGAACGGCGTGATCGGCATGATCGACGTCCTGCAGCAGACCGACCTCAAAGGCCATCAGGTCGAGATGCTCGACCTGATCCGCGAATCGGCGTTCTCGCTGCTGACCGTGATCGACGACATTCTGGATTTCTCCAAGATCGAATCCGGTCGGCTGGAACTCGAGCAGGCGCCGTTCTCGTTGCGCGAGATGACCGAGAACGCCTGCGGGATGCTCGCCAACCTCGCCGTGAAGAAAGACGTCCGTCTCACGGTCTTCGTCGAGCCGGCGATTCCCGCCGCGGTCGTCGGCGACGCCCTGCGCCTGCGCCAGGTGCTGATCAACCTGGCAAGCAACGCGATCAAGTTTTCCAGCGGCGGCGAACGACCGGGTCGGGTCGCGGTACGCGTCCGGTTGGACCATCGCTGTACGGACGGCCGCGCCGCCGTGGTGCTGGAAGTCATCGACAACGGCATCGGCATCGATGAACCCACGCGCGCGCGACTGTTCGCCGCGTTCAGCCAGGCAGACACCTCCACCACGCGGCGTTTCGGGGGAACGGGTCTCGGCCTGGCCATCTCGCGTCGATTGGTGGACTTGATGGAGGGCACGCTGGAGCTGGAAAGCGAAGTGGGGCAGGGCTCGACCTTCAGCGTGCGCGTGTCGCTGCCTTCGGCGCGGCAGGAGGCGTCCGCCGGGCCGGCGCCGGAACTGGCCGGAGTTCGCTGCATCGTTCTCGGTGGCGTGGACGGGCTCGCCGCCGATCTGGCCGCTTATCTCGCCGCAGAGGGTGCGCAGACGGAGCAAGCCGCCGACATGGCGCAGGCGTGCCTGCTCATGGAAGCGTCGCCTCCGGGGCCATGGATCGGCGTGATCGGCGCGAACGATCCCGACATCGACGGTGCCTCCCTGCGGGCGCTCGGGCAGCGCGCTGCGGAACACGGCTGGCGGCTCGTCGCCATCGGCCGCGGTTCAAGCCCCGAGGGCCTGGCGCTGGATCAGGACGCCGTCTGGGTGGACGGCAATGTCCTCACTCGTCGCCGTCTCTGCCGTGCCGTCAACCTGGCTGCCGGTCGCGCCGCGGCGCCGGCGCCGGCGGCCCGATACCCGGGAAAGCTCGACGTGCCCTCGCGCGAGGAGGCCCGCCAGGCCGGTCGGCTGGTCCTCGTGGCCGAGGACGACGAAACCAACCAGAAAGTGATACTGCGCCAGCTCGCGCTGCTCGGCGTTGCCGCCGAGATGGCATCCAACGGAAAGCAGGCCCTGGAACTTTGGCGCAGCGGCGACTACGGGCTGCTGCTGACCGATCTGCACATGCCGTCGATGGACGGCTACGAACTCGCCAGGGCAATTCGCGCGCAGGAGCGGGGCACACGGCGCATACCCATCGCTGCGCTCACGGCCACGGCGCTCAAGGGCGAATCGGAACGCTGTCGCGCCGCCGGCATGGACAAGTATCTGACCAAGCCCCTGCAGTTGGCCGACCTGCGCGCAGCGTTGACCGAGCTGCTTCCATCCCTTCCGTGGCCGTTCGGGCCGCGAAGGGGTATGGCGCCCGATGGATCGAACGCCGCTGCAGTGAACCTTGGCGTGCTCGAGGATCTGGTCGGCAGCGACCCCATGGTCATCGCCGATCTGTTGCAGAGTTTTCGCGACAGTGCGGGCAGCACCATCGAACTGCTGAAGGCTGCGTGCGGCATCGGCGACATGGCCACCGTCGTCGGCCAGGCACACCGGCTGAAGTCCTCCGCGCGCACGGTGGGCGCCCTGGGGCTGGGCGAACTCTGCGAGCAGATCGAGAGCGCCGGCAAGGCGGGGGCGGCCGACATGCTGGCCCGATTGCTGCCGGAACTCGAGCGCGAATCGGATGCCGTCAAGGCCTTTCTGGCGAGCTATCTGGAAGCCAGGCCACCATGACTGCCCGCGACGGGCCAAGAGGCCCGAAAGTGGTCGATCGAGGTCCTGCGTTTGGAAGCGGACTCCAACGTATCGGAAGGGGGAACGATGAAAATCCTGTTGCTGGACGATGACCCTGTCGCCCTGAAGGTGCTTTCCATCCAGTTGCGCAACCTGGGGTCGGGGCAGGTCGAGGTGGTTTGCCATACCGACGGCCAGGCTGCCCTGAATGCGCTGGAGCAGGACCAGGACATCAGGCTGGTCTTCTGCGATCTGCAGATGCCCGGGATGGACGGGGTGGAGTTCGTCCGCCATCTCGTACGCCTGAGGTACGCGGGCGGCCTGGTGCTGGTCAGTGGCGAATCGTCCCGGACGCGGCAGGCGGTCAAGCAACTGGCGCACGCGCACGGCCTGCAGATAGTGGGCACGTTGGGCAAGCCGGTAGCCATCGAGTCGCTGCGCCGTGTACTCGACGAGGCGGTTACCGCGCACCGGCCGCCAGCCCCGGTCCCGTCGGCCGCAAGCTATGCGCCGGATGACCTGGAACTGGCCATCTGGCAAGGCCAGTTGTGCAACCACTACCAGCCGAAGGTGGATCTGGCGACGGGCAAGGTGGTGGGGCTGGAGGCGCTGGTGCGCTGGCAGCATCCGCAGGATGGCCTGGTCATGCCCGACCATTTCGTGCCGATGTCCGAGGAACACGGGCTGGTCGGCGCGCTGGGCGTGGAAGTGGTGAGCGAAGCCCTGCACGACCTGCGCCGTTGGCTGGACGCCGGGCACGAGATCGACCTGGCCGTGAACGTCCCGCTGGGCGACGTTTCCTCGCTTGATTATCCCGACGTTCTGGTCGAGCAGGCGCGGGTGGCCGGCGTGCCGCTGCGCCACCTCGTACTGGAGATCACCGAAAGCCGCCTGATGGACAATCCACAGGTGCAACTGGACGTCCTTGCCAGGTTGCGGCTCAAGCAGGTGAAACTTTCCATCGACGACTTCGGTACCGGCTATTCGTCCCTTGCGCAGTTGCGCGACCTGCCGTTCGACGAGCTGAAGATCGACCGCAGTTTCGTCCACCGCGCGAGCCGCACGCCGTCCCTGCGCGTGATCCTCGAATCCAGCATCGGGATGGCTCGCGAGCTGGGCTTGCGCACGGTCGCCGAAGGCGTGGAGGAGCGCGAGGATTGGGATCTCCTGCGCCTGGCCGGCTGCGACATGGTCCAAGGCTACTTTGTCGCGAGGCCGATGCCGGGCCCCGAGGTCGATGGTTGGCTGGCCGAATGGGGAGTCCGCCAGGAAGCCCTGCTTGCAGGCGCTCTCAATGCGGGTGGAGGTTGAGTCGCGCGGGGAGGCATGGGTAGGGTCCCGCTTCCGACATGCACGACGCACTTGCTGCCAAAAGCACTCGCAACGCCCGGTGCAAGCGTGGAGATGCAAGCCGGATGGCGGAGGCGGGTGCAGTTGTCTTTCAACGCCGATAGTTTCTGTGCGGCATCGCGTCTTGCGCGGGACTCTGGAACCATGGAGCTGCCGCGAGCTTTTCGCCCAGGAAGTCCATCAGCATCGTCACTCGCGCGGGCCTTGTTCGACCCAGGGGGGTCACGAGGTTCAAATCGATCCGGGCGATGTGCCATCGAGGAAACACCTCCACCAGCTCGCCGCGGCACAGCGCATCCCAGACGAGGAATTCCGGCTGCAGCGCCAGGCCATGGCCGGACAGGAGGGCCGGGACGATCACGCCCGCGTTGTTGCTCTTGATGGGCCCCCGAACCTGCACGATGCATTC
>Ga0097680_1002364_pt1 | contig 12435 bp, 12 predicted proteins | sample ThiBiot_750_biof_2_FD_72844 | JGI IMG/M metagenome (GOLD analysis project Ga0097680, IMG submission 72844) | Wastewater bioreactor microbial communities from Cape Town, South Africa - Thiocy_cont_750_biof - 1398105538117 (version 2) (version 2) ...
GGCTGGCCTCCGCCAGCTCTTGGGTCAGCGCTACGGCCAGCCTGATTACTGCCTACCGTGGGCGTCCATCGCCGACCTTACTGCAATGTTGCGGACGGCGCAGACTGTCCAGATAACGCGACCAACTCTTCGAACGCATATTTCTTCGTGCCGAAGCCGCCAGTCAGGTCTCGGCCGACTCGCGTGGGATGCCCAGTCGCATGCCCAAGTTCATGCAGGGCCGTGCGATGCCAGTTGACCGGCTCGAAATAGGCCTGCGGCGGCGGAACCTGCACATAGTCCAGCGCGGGATGATAATAGGCGCGCGCGCCGCCGATGCGGAAGTCGATGCCCGTAACGGCGATGAGCGCCTCTACATGGGGCTCGATCAGGCTGGCGGGCGGCGGTGTCGCAGCGGCGCCGACTTCCTCGGGCAGATTCTCGCACTGGGCGGTGTTGAAGACGGTGAAGCGCTTGAGGAAGGGGATGGCTTGGGCGTCCTCTCCGGTTTCGCGGGCCCGCCGCTTCTCGTCGTCAGGGACGAAGCGATCGGCATAGACGACCGTCGTACCCTTCTCTCCTTTGCGAACGTTGCCACCAAGCGCGAGCGCCTGCCGGAAAGTGAGCCAGCGCTGGCCGGGAAAGCCTTGAGTTATGACTGCGCCCCAGAGAATGAGGACGTTGATTCCCGAATAGGGCCGGCCCGTCGCTGCGTTTGCCGGCATGCCGACTGGCGCATTGGCGCCGCTCGCGCCCCACGGCTGGACCCAGGGCAGCCGGCCGGCCTCCAGCTCGGCGATGATCTTGCTGGTGATTTCATCATAGAGGCTCCCCCGTTCGGTCGCGGGGCGTGTGGTGCGTTGCTTTGACATCGCGGATCTCCGCGACGGGCGCCGGGAGCCACTCTCCCAGCCTTCAACCCGTCACGGAAAACCCGTCCGCACTCTCACTCTCGCGGGGCGTTGCGGGGCGGCAAGCCCCGCAGAAGGGGTCGGCCGAGACTAGGCTCGGCCGCAGGGGAAGGCCTTCCCCTTTTCGGTTCGCGATGAATATCAGATCGTCTCAACAATTGTCCCGTTTTGAACGACCCTCGTGCCCAGACGTCATCGGCGCTATGAACGACGACATGAACAACGATCATGAGCATCGCATGGCACGACGAGAATATTACAGACCAGCATGGTCGTTGATACTCGATACGATCCGGTCGCGAGGCGCCGCTTGCAGCTTACTCCTAGGCGCGATGACCGTTGGAGCTTGCACAGCGGAGCCTGAGGCATCCGTCGCGGACACGTCGTCAAGCTCCGTCGCGCTCGCTACTCCGTCGGTGAAGATGGAGGCCAACCCGCCACCGGCCTTCACCTATTGGGCGCCAGAGGGATCGACGATCCGGAATCATCCGCAGGATCCAAACATATGGATCGCCGAAGGCACGGACGGGTCGAGGACTTACTATTTCGGCGACCAGTGTCGTGCGTCCGAACATCAGGATTGGATGGGACAGGTAGTCGAGACTCTTCCCAAGCCGCCCGTTGATGCGGTCTGGCGTATCGGCACCACTACCTCGCCCCAAACGTCAGACCTGCGGCGCGAGCGACTGAACATTTCATTCGACGAGAATACCCGTCGGGTCGCCCGCGTGGCCTGCGGCTAGATGGCGAGGCTTGGCAAGATGCGCGAAACGCTCATTATGTTCGGAGCATTATTGGCTCTGGCCGCCTGCACGACCTCGCCCGAGGTGCCAGCCGCCTCTGCGACGCGCGATTCCACGCCGTCGACAGAAACCGCCTCGGCCGATGCGCCCATACCCGACCAATGCCGAGCTGCGGAGCGTCAAAGTTGGGTCGGCCAGTCGGTCGACAGTCTGCCTTCGGCTTCGCAAGGTGAAAACCGGCGCGTGGTTTGCACGACCTGCGCCCGAACGGAGGACTATAGGGCGGATCGCCTGAACATCGACTTCGACGCGGGTACGCGGCGTGTCGTCAAGGTGAGTTGCGGCTAGCATGGCGGGCAAGCCACCAGATAATACGTCTTCGGACGCCAAACTTCCGCCTGGCGTCGCCGTGCTGACTATCGAGATCCCGGACACGCTCCCTCCGCCGCCCCTCTCGGAGCGCGAAGCCCTTGACTGTCTGCTGGGCGCTATGGAGGGCGGAGCGCCCGAAGAGGTGTCGCGTGCTTTGGACACACTGGCATCCCCGGCCGCCTGCCGGACATTCTTCTTAGCCGCTCTGCGACCTGGGGCCACGGTAATCGACATTCGAACCGACTTCCATTTGGCCTGGACGGTCCGGGGGTTCCGACTGCGAGAAGCGCTCGACGACGATGGCCTGTTGCTCGCTGCGCTTCGCGTGCTGCTGCCTCCCTATGAGGGAGAAGGTTTGAGCCTGTTCCGCGGCGAGCAAGCCGGACGATACGCGGCGGGAAAGCTCGGCTTCGGATGGACGCCCAAGAGGCAGGCGGCGGAGATGTTCGCGAGCGGACTCTGCGCCAGCTATGATGGTGGCGGCGTTCTTCTCGAGGCGACCGCGCCCGCAGAGGCCATCATAGCCGGACCAAGCGCCCATAGTGGGTATCTTGGTGAACATGAACACGTCGTCGATCCGTCGCGCCTTACGGATCTACGGCCAGTGGCGTGGTTTCCGCAAAACTGAAACACGCAATTCGATTACACAGCGAGGCTCCGGCGGCGCCCTGCGACATCGGTGTTCGGCCAAGATTTCAGCGGAAGTCGCGGGTCTTCACCTTGATCGTATCGATGTGCAGGTCGGGTATGTAAATGTCGCGTGGTCGAACCGTTCGGGGCGGATGACCCCGGCGGTCGGGCGTCGACGAGCCGTGGTGAAACTCGTCGCCGCGACCGTGAGGCAGCGGAAAGGCGGTGTCGCGCTCGCCGACGCTCGCCAACTCCGCCGAAAGGTCCGTCAGCCGTTGCGCGACAAGATGGACTACTTCCCCCTCGCGCTGGACGCGCCCGCGGACCCCGATCATGCCCGCTGACAGGATGGTGCGCCGATTTTGCTCGAAGACCTTGGGCCAGACTACGAGATTGGCGATTCCACTCTCGTCTTCGAGCGTGATGAACATGACACCCTTCGCGCTGCCAAGCCGCTGGCGCACCAGCACGATGCCGGCCGCTTCCAGCCAACGGCCGTCCTTTGCGTCCATCGCCTCTTGGCACGTCACCATGCGACGGCGGCGCAGCTCCGGGCGCAGGAACGAGACCGGGTGGTCGCGTAGCGACAGGCTGACATGCCGGTAGTCCTCCACGACTTCACCGCCCGCCGTCATCGGGCGTAGGATGACGGCCGGCTCGGCGATCTCGGGCACAATCCCGGCTTCACGTGCCGACGCGGCGGCGAAAAGCGGCAGCGGCTCGTCGCGCAAGGCCTTGATTGCCCATAGGGCCTCACGACGGGCGACACCGAACGGCGAACGAAACCCGTCGGCTTCGGCGATCTGCGTAAGCGCCGCCACGGGAACGCCGGCCCTGCGCCAGAGATCGTCGACGGAGACAAAGGGTTGACCCGCCCGGGCCGAGACGATCGCGGCGCCGTGGGCATTGGCGAGGCCTTTGACCATGCGCAGACCCAGGCGAATGGCAAACTGTTCCTCCCTGCCAGACGGCTCAAGCGTACAATCCCATCGGGAGGCGTTGGCGCAGACCGGGCGGATCTCGACGCCATGATCGCGCGCATCACGGACGATCTGCGCCGGCGCATAGAAACCCATGGGCTGGCTGTTCAGCAACGCCGCGCAGAAAACCTCGGGATGCCAGCATTTGAGCCAGGCCGAGGCGTAGGCGATCAGCGCAAAAGAGGCTGCGTGACTTTCCGGAAATCCGTAACTGCCGAAGCCCTCAAGCTGTTTGAAGGTCTGCTCGGCGAATTCGGCCTCGTAACCGTTGGCGACCATGCCCGCGATCAGCTTGTCCCGGAAATGCGAGACGCCGCCGGTGAACTTGAAGGTGGCCATCGACTTGCGGAGCATGTCGGCCTCGCCGGGCGTGAAGCCGGCGCATTCGATCGCAACCCGCATCGCCTGCTCCTGGAAGAGCGGTACGCCGAGGGTCTTGCCGAGCACTTTCTCCAGCTCGGGCTTCGGGTAGTGGACGGGCTCAAGGCCCTCGCGGCGCCGAAGATAGGGATGCACCATGTCGCCCTGGATTGGGCCGGGCCTGACGATCGCGACCTGAACGACGAGATCGTAATAGGTCCGCGGCTTCAGACGCGGGAGCATCGACATCTGCGCCCGGCTCTCGATCTGGAAGGTCCCGAGCGTGTCCGCCTTGCGGATCATCGCGTAGGTGCGCGGGTCCTCGGCCGGGATGGAGGCTAGATCGAGATTGACGCCCTTGTGCTCCGCCAGAAGGTCCAGGCCCTTCTTCATGCAGGTGAGCATCCCGAGCGCCAGGACGTCGACCTTCATGAACTTCAGGGCGTCGATGTCGTCCTTGTCCCATTCGATGACCTGCCGGTCCTTCATCGCGGCCGGCTCGATCGGCACGAGATCGTCGAGCCTGTCATGGGTCAGCACGAAACCGCCGGGATGCTGGCTGAGATGGCGCGGCGCGCCCATGAGCTGTCGCGCGAGATCGAGCGTCAGGCGAAGGCGGCGATCGGCAAGATTGAGATTCAGCTCCTCGACGTGGCGTTGCTCGACACCTTCCTCCGACCAGGCCCACACCTGCGACGACAAGGTGCCGATCAGGTCTTCGGGAAGTCCAAGCGCCTTGCCCACATCACGCAAGGCGCCTTTGGTGCGATAGCGTATGACGGTCGAGCAGAGCGCGGCGTGGTCACGGCCATAGGTGTCAAACACCCACTGCATGACGATTTCTCGCCGCTCGTGCTCGAAATCGACGTCGATGTCGGGCGGCTCGCACCGCTCCTCGCTGACGAAGCGCTCGAACAGAAGATCATTGCGGCCCGGGTCGATCGACGTGATGCCGAGGACGTAGCAGACGGCAGAGTTGGCGGCCGATCCGCGCCCCTGGCACAGAATGTCCTTTGAGCGCGCGAAGCGGACGATCGAGTTCACGGTCAGGAAATAGGGCGCGTAATCGAGCTTCTCGATCAGCCGCAGCTCGTGTTGAAGCGCGGCAGTCACGCTATTTGGCAGGCCTTCCGGGTATCGCTCGGCGGCTCCATCCCAGGTGAGCTTCGCCAGCGTCTCCTGCGGCGTGAGAGCCGGATCGTCACGCTCCTCGGGATATTGGTAGGCCAGCTCGTCGAGGCTGAAGCGGCACCGGTCGGCGATCTGCAAGCCTCGGGCGAGAGCCTCGGGGTAGCGTCCGAAGAGCCGATGCATCTCCTCAGGCGGCTTGATGTAGCGGTCGGCATGACGCTCGCGGCGGTCGCCGATCGTGTCGATCGTGACATTGTGGCGAATGCAGGTGACGACGTCCTGAAGAATCCGGCGGGCGGGCTCGTGGAACAGGACGTCGTTCGTTACCACGGTCGCCACGCGGATCTGGGCGGCGAGGTTCGAAAGCTCGTGAAGGCGAAGCTGGTCGTTTGGCCGGCGACGTAAGGTCAGAGCCATGTACGCCCTATCGCCGAACGCATCGCGCAGGCGGCGCAGCCGAAGGCCGCATTCATCGTCGGCGAAATCCGGCACTAGGACGGCGATCAAGCCTTCGCCGTAAGCAACGAGGTCCTGCCAATCGAGGACGCATTTCGCTTTGCCACCGCGCCGCTTGCCGAGCGAGAGCAAGCGGCAGAGACGCGAATAGGCCGGTCGGTCGGTCGGATAGACCAGCACAGACATACCCTCGGCGAGATCGAGGCGGCAGCCGACGATCAAGCGAACGCCTGTCGTCTTTGCCGCCTCGTGGGCTCGGACGATGCCAGCGAGTGAATTTCGGTCCACCACGGCCAACGCTTCGATCCCAGCGAGCGCGGCCTGGGCGAATAGCTCCTCGCAGGACGAAGCGCCCCGGAGGAAGCTGAAATGCGAGGTGACCTGAAGCTCGACGTAACGGAGCTCGCTCATCCGAATACCCCGTGGATGAACCAGCGGTGCGAACCTGTGGCGGTGTCCTCGCCGTCGCCGGCTCGAAATAGCCAGTAGCGTTCGCCAGCGTCGTCCTCGACCCGGAAGTAGTCGCGGACGGCGGCCAGCTCGGCGTCGCGCTTCCACCATTCGCCGAACACGCGCTCCGGCCCATCGCCGCGGCGAAGACGGCGGCGGATGCCGCGCCAGGTGAACGATACCGGCGGATGATCGGGAAGAAGCGCCACGGTTTCGACCGGCTCAGGGGCCGGCAGGAGCCGCGAGGGCCTCGGCCAATGGCCAGGCCAGCCCGCTCCCGTATCGGCCGCCATTGCCGGGATGCGGCTGACGGACCGCTCCGGAACGTCGCTGGCGACCGGAGCAAGCCGATAGAGGGCGCGCTCTCCAACGCGGTTCATCAGGGTGTCGATGAGATCGGAGACGTCGGGGGTGCTCTCCTCGATCAGCGAGCTGACGATCTGCCTGCGCTCAAGCGGCTCGGTGACGCTCGCGGCAAGCGTCATCACCTCGATACCGAAGCCGGGCGAGATGGTCTCGATCTTGTCGCACAGGAGGCGTGTCAGCCGCTTCGCGTCCCGGACGGGTGTGGCCATGCCGACCCGGACGGCTTGTGCCCGGCTGTCGACGCGGTGGCAGATGAGATCGAGCCTGCGTGCGCCAAGGCCGCCTTCCTCCAGGCGTTCACAGAGCTGCACAACAAGCTTTCCGATGTAGCGAGCGATTGTCTCAGCCGCACCGATGGGCTCGGCGAAGGCGCGGCGCACCTCGATGAGATCGGCCGGCCGGACCGGCTCGATGAGTTCGGCCGCGATGCCCAAGGCTTGGTCCAGGCGTCTGCCGAGTTCGGGGCCGAAGCGAAGAGTGAGCGGCGCGCGCGGCTGCGCCAGGAGATCCCCGACCGTCCTGAAGCCGAGCGTGCGCAGCGTAGTTATGACCGGAGCCGGGACGCGCAAAGCCTCAAGTGGCAACCGCTCCAAGACCGATGGGTCGTGGCCCTTCGGTGCGATGACGGTTGGCTGCGCTGAGAACCGGGCCAACGCATGGGCTGCTCCCCAGGTGTCGGCGATCGCAGCTCTTGCGGTGATCCCGGACATGGCGAGGCGCCCGATCAGGCCGTCCAGCATAACGGCCTCGCCGCCGTGGAGGTGGTCGGCGCCTGTCGAGTCGATGATGAGGCCGTCGGGCGGATCGGGGGCGACGATTGGTGCATACCGGAAAAGCCACACCGCGAGACGCTCAAGCGCCTCGGCGTCGGCTGCCGGCTCGGCATCCTGCACGATGAGGCCCGGCACGAGGACCTGCGCCTTGGTGACGGGCATTCCGGCGCGCCCGCCGGCGGCCTGGGCCGCAGCATCCGCCGCCAGCACCACCCGCCTGTTCCCGTCGCGGCCAATCAGGACGAGCGGCGCCTCAGCCGGAGGCGCCGCGTCGCCAGCCTTCCGCCGAAGCCGGTCCGTGGACCAGTTCGGCAGGAAGAGCGAGACGACCCGTGTCATCGCAAGCCTCCAACTCGAAATCTGCACTTTCGCCCGCTCGCGCGCGAATGAGTTCAACCCGCCAACGGGCGCGGCCCACACCGGGAACCGGCAGTGGCGTCGAGGGCAGTACGGAAACGCGCCAGCGCGTCATGGCCGCCGTAGGTTGGCCAAAGTCGGCCGCCTCTGTCTGTCGTCGCCAGCGCCGAAGGGCGATCCCGAGCGAACCGGCGCCTTCCGCTGCTAATTGCAGCCGCCGAGACGCAGTCATCGAGAGCCGGGCAACCTCGCCGATGACGGCCCCGAGGCCGCCATGGCGCAATCCTTCTTCCATACAGGCGAGCACGGTCTTGTCGTCGCCGGCTTCGAGATAGATCACGCGGTCGCTAGCGAGGCCGGCCTGTGCAATGGCGGGCGCGAATAGATCGGCCCGCGTGATGCACCAGAGAATCTTGCCTTTGGTGCGGGCGGCGAGGCCCGCGCTGAACGAGGCGGCGGCCGCCCCATCGACCGCGCCGTTGCCGCCGCCTGCTATTTCATGCAGCGCACCGAGTGCGAGGCCGCCGCCAGGAAGTCGTGAGTCCACCTCGGTGATCCCGAAGGGGAGAACCGACTTGGCGCGCCGGCTTCGGCCTTCGATCTTCTCGATCTGCGCGCGCAAAGACTCTATGGCGGGCTCGAGCCGCAAGCTGCTTGTTGACCTCCGGGAACGGGTTCGTCATCATGTTCTCTATTCGTTCTATTTTTCGGCCGTCAGAGTCAAGGGCTGTTTCTGCCTGCTGAAGATGAATCGGCGGAGCGGCGGGAGCCGCGTCGAGGATCGAGGCTCTCTTTTCGCCAGGAATATCGTGCCATTGGCGTAGATGCGGTTAAGATTTCGCAGGCAACGGGAGGGCGAGATGGTTGAGTCGAGTGAGGCGCACCGCGCGAAGAGGAAGAAACCGTATAACGAGCGGTCGGATCTTGAAAAACTGCAATCGCAATGGAACAAGCTGTCCGGCCTCCATATGCGAGATGAACCTTCAGCGGCAATCGTCCGATGCTCCACGGCGGCGGAGATCGCCGCCAATTACGCTATAAGGCATGAATGGGCACGTCAGACGGAGTTCGATGCAACCATTATCGACCAGCTTCTTCTTTGGGCGAATGGCCTGCGTGGGAAGATCGATAAACTTTTTGTGCCCGTTTACTTCGCGCACCCGAAGAAAAGCAAAACCGCAAAAGCGCTGATTGCCTCATCGGAAAAGATTAATAAGGTTCGCAATGAGGTTGTGCATCAGGGGCGGTTCAGCAACCCAGACGAGGCCGCCGAAATCATCGCCGAGGCAAAGCGCTTCATCGACATGATTGTTGGGCTTTCTGTTCCAGGTTTTGATATCCAGGACCGGAAACGCACCGAGTAGCGCGCACTGGGGCTTTCGATGAATCAAGGCTGGCGAGCGTCAGACAGACAAGGACAACTGTTCGAGCAATTCCGAAAGGATCAACGGAAGATACTCGTGGGAGCCGTTTGGATACCAGATCGCATCGATGCTGAGGCTCGCCAAGTACGCATTGCGCGCGACTAATTCTGCTTCAGTGGGCGGTGCCTCTAGCACGGCAAAGTGCCTCGGTACGTTGGGAAGCCCGGCTTCGGCAACGAGGCTTTCGAACACGCGCAGCGTACGGTCTCCTATTAGGCTACAGCCGAGAAATAGAAGCGAGCCGTGCTCGAATATGTGTCGGAGCTTTCGGGGCAGAGATAGCTTCATATCGGGAAGCCCCCCGCCGTAGCTCGCGTCATATTGCGCCTTGCTCAAGACGTAGCTGGAGGGTGTCCGAATGTCTCCGTGCAGTTTGAGTAGGGCGCGCTGACCATTCGATTGCGCTCGGATAATCCGGGCGTTGTCTTCCGCGGGCGTGACCATTTCGGCCGCGGTTTCTCCTTGGATTGCTAAAGCATTTTCCAGGACGCGGTCATAATTTGTCGTGACAATGATGCTTTTCGTCAGCTTCACAACCATCAGGGCGACGCGAGCATCGCCGATGTCGCTATCAAACGCATCACGCATTTCCTGGATGAACAGGCCTTCTCCTCGCGCCGCAATAATCTCCTCAACTGTCGCTTCGTATTCCCCGCTGCTCAACCGAGCGGAGATGTAGCTCAGGTCCATGCCGGCGCTTCGCGCTTGGTGGAGGATGTGGCCTGTCCATGTCGGGAGAGAGGCCGTACATGAGATGCCAGCCCCTACAAAGGGGACCACTGTCCGTGCCTTCAAAGGCTCTAGAAGCGCATTGAAATGAGCACGGTTCTTACCAAACCAGTGATCGTCCAACTTCCTATGTCCGAGCGCTAGCTCAAGACGTCTAGCCAGAAATCGCTCTAGCTCCTCGCCATATGGTAAGCGCTAAAACTGCCCCACGTGGTTGCGGGGCGACGGCGGCGACGTGGACGGCGTAATTTCGGCGATCAGGCGACGCTGGCGAGATTGCTCTCTTCGAGCGCGGTTTGCCGTGCATTTTTATCGACCCAGTTGTACGGCAACAGATCATCGATTGGATCGGTGTCGGCGCGCTCAATGATGCGGGCGAGCACATTGGAGAGGTAGGCGTAAGGTTCGACGCCGAGCATCTTGCAGGTTTCGACCAGCGAGGCGATCGCCGCCCAGTTTTCGGCGCCGAGTTGGTGGCCTGCGAACAACGCATTTTTTCTTTGGAGCGTCACCGGCCTGATAGCGCGCTCCGCGGCATTGTTGTCGATTTCGATCCGGCCATCGTCAAGGAAGCGCGTGAAGCCCGCCCAGCGCTTCAGCGCGTATTTCATCGCGTCGCTCGTCGCCGAACCGGCCATGATCCGCGGCGCGGTTGCCATAAACCAGTCGTGGAGCTTGTCGACCAGCGGGCGGGTCCGCTCTCGCCGGGCAGCAAGGCGTTCCTCGGCCGATCGCCCGCGGATTTCCTTCTCGATACCGTAGATCTCGGCGATGCGCTGCAATGCGTCGTGCGCGAGCGGGGCGTCGCTGCCGGCGTCGATAAACCCGCGCCTCAGATGGGCCCAGCAATAGGATTTCTCGACGCCGGCATTGGCACCGTCGTCCTTGCCGAACTGGTCGTAGGCTTGCCAGGCATCAACCTGCAGGATGCCCTGATAGGACCCCAGCAACTGCTTCGCCCACATCTTTCCGCGGCCCGGCATGTAGGTGTAGAGCGCCAGCGGCGGATCGGCACCGCCATGCGCCCGGTCGTCACAGACGATCACCCACATATAGCCGGTCCTGGTCTTGCCAGTCCCCGGCGCCAGCACCTTGACCGTGGTTTCGTCAACGAACAGCCGTGATCGGGTAAGGGCATCCGCGCGCATCCGGTTGGCGATCGGCATCAGCGCCGCGATGCCCCGGCCAACCCAGTTCGCCAGCGTGGCCCGGCTGATCGCGATGCCCTGCCGGGCGAAGATCTTCTCCTGGCGGTAAAGCGGCAGGTGATCGCAATATTTGTTGATGAGGACGTCAGCGATCAGCGCCTCGGTCGGGAGGCCGCCGGGCACAACGTGCGCCGGGGCCAGGGCCTGGGTCACGCCGTCGCTGCAGCAGCGGCAGGCATAGCGCGGCCGGATCGTCACCAGGACACGATGTTGCGCCGGGATGATGTCGAGACGTTCGGAACGATCCTCGCCGATCTTGTGCAGCACGCCGCCGCAGGCGCATTCCAGGCTGTCCGGTTCGATCATGACCTCGACGCGCGGCAGATGCGCCGGCAGCGATCCCCGCTCCGCGTCGGCGGGCCGGCGACGACGCGGCCTCGCGCCATAACGCTCAGCCTCCTCGCCCGTCTTGTCCCGCAGGCCCTGGGCTTCACCAAGGGCGACCGTCTGGTCTTCCAGCGCCAGCGCAAGTTGATCGGCGGGTAATTTCTCCGAACGCTTACCGAAGGCCGCGCGGTTGATCAGCTTGAGGATATGCTCGAGCCGTGTCGCGCGGGCGCGCTCGGCCAGAACCATCGCCTTGAGCTGCTCGACGTCGTCGGGAAGCTCGTCGTATCCGGTCTCCAGGCCGGTCGCCGCAGGGGGTTCAGGATGCGCCGCCACGCCCACATCCTAGCCGGATTTGCGCCGGTGAGAACGGCCTTGCGCCAGGCGGAATCGGGCATGCGGCCTATTGCGCGTGGAGCGGTTTGGGCACGCGCGGCACGTGCACTCGCGACCAGTCCAGACCCTCGATCAGCGCCGAAGCCTGCGCCCCCGACAGCTTCATCACCCCGTCTCCCGGACGTGGCCAGCGGAACTTCCCTTCGTGCAGACGCTTCGTCACGAGCACCAGCCCGGTGCCGTCCCAGACCAGGAGCTTTATTCTGTCCGCGCGGCGCGACCGGAAGATAAACAGCATACCCGAGAAAGGATCGAGCCGGAGTTCACGCTCGACCAGCGAGGCAAGACCTATCATCCCTTTCCTGAAGTCCACGGGCCGCGTCGCGACCAGCACCTTCAACGGCCCAGGCGGGATGATCATGCTGAAGTCCGCACCGCCAACAATACCCGTTCGATGTGATCCGCGCTCGCGCCAACCGGGACATGGATCGCCACATCACCGGCATGCACCACGATCGTGCTTCCGCCAGTCGACGTCACAGGTGGTACACTGCCCTCCAGCGCCAGCGGCACGAAGCTCAACGCGCCACTTATCCCACGAGCGCGCGCGGCGCTCCGCCAACCATAAAGCTGCTGTGGCATCAGACCGTGGCGCCGCGCGATTGCCGCGATGTTCGCGCCAGGCCGCAACGTCTCCTCGATGATCCGCCCCTTCGCCTCAGCGGTCCACCGCCGCCGACCTCCAGGCCCGCTTAAAACCTCCATCCGACGCACCGGAGGATCGCCACCGCCGCTTTCGAAACTAATTTCGTCATCAAGCATCTATCTTACCCTCGCTAACCGCGCGGGCGTTATCGCCGATACCGATCAGCTCCGGAATGTGGGGAGGTTTTGGCGCTTACG
>Ga0097680_1002389_pt1 | contig 12306 bp, 13 predicted proteins | sample ThiBiot_750_biof_2_FD_72844 | JGI IMG/M metagenome (GOLD analysis project Ga0097680, IMG submission 72844) | Wastewater bioreactor microbial communities from Cape Town, South Africa - Thiocy_cont_750_biof - 1398105538117 (version 2) (version 2) ...
ACACGTAAAGGATTTGAAGTCTTTTTCATCTTTATATTCCAAATTGTTCTGTTGGGCGATCCCGTCAGGATCGGAAAATACGGCTGTACTGCACTTCGTGCTGCATGGATAGAACCGATAATCCCGGAGCCCAGTTAGACAACTCATCATCGCCAAGGCACTGCGCATGCCGCATCGTCTCTTCAATTACGGGGTGCAGTGAAAGCAGCAAACGCTGGCCGGAAACCTGGCCAAGCGGTACGGACTTCACGCATGCCAGCACCTGGTTCTCGATCATTGAAAACAGCATTCCCAGCAACGCGGCTTCGTGCGGAACGCCGAGAGCCTCGGCAGCGCAGGCAAAAGCGGTTGGCAGAGGTATCTCCGGCTGGCATTCCAGGATTTCAAGCAGTTCAGGATCGGCAATCCTGAGCTCCACTATCAGCTTACTGAGCGAATATCCCATCTGGATGGTTTCCGCCCGGAATTCAGCGGTATCCCGGGCAGCCACGAAACGCTCTGTCCAGAACGTGACCGTTTCCGCGTCGCGAGCAGCGAATCCCTCCAGCAGGCGCCATAGAATGGGAGCCTCGAAATCTCCAACTATTCCCAGCGACTCGATGATCCAGTCGCGCGCAGAGCTTTCGCCGGTAATCGTTTCCGCCTCGATAGCTGCTTCCAGTCCCTGGGAATAGGTGTACGCCCCGATCGGCAGCGATGGGCTCGCGAGTTGCAGCAGACGTAGCAGTGATGTATCGTGCATCGCGGTCATGTCCTGCTTCAGGAATGCTGGTCCGAGGGCCGATGGATTTTCTGGTGCTTCGGGATCGGCGCCAGCGGACCATGGGCATGGCTATGGCTATGACTATCCCCATCATGGTGATGGTGGTGGACGCCGCCGCTATATGCACCCGCTTCCGGCTCGAACCGCGCACTTTCCTCCACCACGGTGGCGCCGAGGCCTTCCAGCATTTCCTTCAGCACGCTGTCCTGGTAAATGCGCAGAAAACCATCGCCTACCTCGGTCTGGGTATGGCGGTTGCCAAGATGAAACGCGCACCGAAGCAGGTTGTGCGGCGTATCGCAAACTACCCGGTATGTCGGTTCTTCCGCCGCCACGATCTGGACTATCCGGCCGTCATCTCCCTTGAGCAAGTCATTATGGCGCAGCACAGTACCCCGGGCCGTAAAAATGGCTACCTCTTCTCCCGAGGGAAGCGCCGTCCGCAGCCGGCTGTTTTCGCGAAGCTCGTAGGGAAGTACGAGCCGCGCGAAAACCGCGTCCGCATGCTCTATTTTTGAGTTCAATATGAGCATTTGAGGATCTCAGAACAGGAAGTAGCGCTGCGCCATGGGGAGAACATCCTCTGCCCCACAGGTGAGGAGTTGCCCATCCGCACGAACTTCATAGGTTTCCGGATCGACTTCCATTTTGGGAGTTGCGCCGTTATGAATCATGTCCTTCTTGCGAAGATTGCGCGTGTTCTTGACCGCAATGAGGTTTTTGTCCAGTTTCAACTGGTCCACCAAACCTGCATCTAGCGCAGCCTGCGAGGTAAACGTGAAACAGGAGGTCTTGATGCCGCCCCCGTATCCCCCGAACATATAGCGGTAATGCACCGGTTGAGGCGTCGGAATCGACGCGTTCGGATCACCCATCAATGCTGCGGTAATCATGCCACCTTTCAGTATCATGGATGGCTTGATGCCAAAGAAGGCAGGCCTCCAAAGGACAAGATCGGCATACTTGCCCACTTCGACCGAGCCGATCACGTGCGAGACCCCATGCGTAATGGCGGGATTGATGGTGTATTTGGCGATGTAGCGTTTCACGCGGAAGTTGTCGTGCTTGGCCTTGTCCTCCTGCAGGGTGCCGCGCTGGATTTTCATCTTATGCGCCGTTTGCCAGGTCCGCAGCACCACCTCACCGATGCGCCCCATTGCCTGGGAGTCCGATGACATCATGGAGATGGCGCCCATATCGTGCAGAATATCCTCCGCTGCGATGGTCTCTTTCCGGATGCGGGATTCGGCGAAAGCAAGATCTTCGGGAATATTGGCGTGCAGGTGGTGGCACACCATTAGCATATCCAGATGCTCGTCCAGGGTATTGACGGTATAGGGCCGGGTCGGATTGGTGGATGACGGCAGGACATTATCCAGCCCTACCACCGCGATGATGTCCGGAGCATGGCCACCGCCCGCGCCTTCGGTATGGAAGGTGTGGATGGTGCGATCCTTCATGGCGGCAACGGTGTTCTCGAGGTAGCCGCCTTCATTGATCGTATCCGTGTGGATGGCGACCTGAATATCGTATTTATCGGCTACGGACAGGCAATTGTCGATGGCGGCATACGTGGTGCCCCAGTCTTCATGCAGTTTCAGCCCGCATGCGCCCGCCAGGATCTGCTCCTCATTCGGTGTTGGCAGACTGACATTCCCCTTTCCGAAAAAACCCGTATTCATTACCATGCCGTCGGATGCTCTCAGCATGGAGTGGATGTGCCAGGGTCCGGGAGTGCAGGTGGTCGCCGCTGTGCCCACCGCCGGACCCGTGCCGCCGCCCAGCATGGTGGTAATGCCATTCATCATGGCATCTTCAGCTTGTTGAGGACAGATGAAGTGAATATGGCTGTCGATGCCACCCGCGGTGAGTATGGATCCTTCGCCTGCGATGATCTCGGTGGCGGCGCCGATGGCCATGGTCACATTGGGCTGAATATCCGGATTCCCGGCCTTGCCGATTCCCGCAATCCTGCCGTCTTTCAGGCCGACATCGGCCTTGACGATCCCCCAGTGGTCGATGATGACGGCATTGGTGATAACCGTGTCCATCACATCCGCATGATTGCGCTGCGACTGGCCCATGCCGTCCCGGATCACTTTTCCGCCGCCGAACTTCACTTCTTCACCATACGTGGTGAAATCCTTCTCGATTTCAACAAAAAGCTCGGTATCCGCGAGACGAATGCGATCGCCGGTAGTAGGCCCCATCATTTCGACATATGTCTGACGGGAAATTTTAAATGTCATTTTCTGCTCCTCTCTAGGTTATTGGCTTCGCGCGCAGTGTTATTTCAGTTTTCCCATTACTTTTTGGTTGAATCCATACACCGTGCGGTCTCCGGATAGCTCCACCAGCTCAACGGTCCGTTCCTGGCCTGGTTCGAAACGCACAGCGGTGCCCGCCATGATATTCAGGCGCATGCCATACGCTGCCTCGCGATCAAACTGCATGGCGGAATTGACTTCGTAAAAATGAAAATGTGATCCGATCTGTATCGGCCGGTCTCCGCCGTTGGAGGCCTTGAGTGTCTTGGTTTTTCTGCCGGCATTCAATTCGATATCGCCGGCTTGTACGAATATTTCGCCTGGAATTAATGGTAGTCTGGCCATCTTGGTCTCCTGATCTAAGGAATGGGGTTATGTACGGTCACCAGCTTGGTGCCATCCGGGAACGTCGCCTCGACCTGAATATCAGGAATCATTTCAGGAACACCTTCCATGACTTCGCCTCGGCTCAGAACGCGCGTGCCTTCCGCCATGAGTTCCGCTACGGAGTGGCCGTCGCGCGCACCCTCGAGTACCGCACAGGTGATCAGCGCCACCGCTTCAGGATAGTTCAGCTTGAGGCCTCGCGCCTTGCGCCGTTCAGCCAGCAGGCCGGCTGTGAAGATCAGCAGCTTGTCTTTCTCTCTTGGTGTAAGGTCCATTGTTTCCTCCTCGGTTAGTTAATGTTTTTTGAGCTCCCAACGCCTTGGCTGCGCATTAACGGTTGCCCGGAGCCCGCTTCAAGAATGATAGTGCCCTCGGGGGCCCATCATGTGTTCCACATGCGCGGCACCATCGCCTGACGGCCGAGCATCGCCGGTCGAATCAATCCCCAACTGTTGAGCATCACCCGTCTTGCGATTTCGCTGGAATTGCCAAGGTAACGAGCCACAACAAGCGAGGTCAACTGCGAGATACCGAAATCCCCTCTGCGGTCCGAGATTTCGACCGCATTCTCACGGGCTTCATTCAGCAGTTCGGCGGGTACCGGTTTCCCCACCGCAATCAGTGTTGCGCATATGGTACGCCCTCCCAGCCCCAAGGGGTTTTTCATTGCAGGACTTCCTCCCCGGAGCCGGATCTGCTCGAACCAAATCAGTTTTCCATCCCGACGTATGCTGGTCCGCTGTGCAATCTGCCCATCTGTAAAAGATTCGCCCGAAGCAGTGCGCCCAAAGCAGAGAATTTCGCAGCCGATATAGCTTGCTTCCTTTTGCAGTAAAACCTGGTGGTCGAGCTCGACATGAACGTTATCGAAAAAGATGGTTTCCTGTGGCACCCACTCAAGCGCACCGCCCGCTCCTATATCGAGTTTTATACCCTGTTGCGACACATGACCGTTGGCCTTGTACCATTTTGCCGCTCCCGGCGTCGTGATTTGCGCGTTTGCCGACCTTCCGGCCTTCACCGCTATTTCGAGATTGTCTCCCCCGACCACTCCACCGGGAGGGTGGATGATCACGGCCTGGCACATATCCGGGCCATCCGGGTAAAAAGGCTTCTGCACCAGCAATGGACCGAAATGATCTTTACCGACAAGACGTGTTTTACCCGCATCGTGCTGAAAATCGAGAGATAGCCGGGCCCGAAGCGGCTTGTCGGGCTCCGGTAACCGGGGACCCATGGAGTGGGCCATGGGATATAAACGATGAACCGAAGCGCCAGCGTTCCGGTTCCGCCTGCTTTCAGCATCTTTCTGATTATTGCCAGATTGCATTTTTTAATTTTTTATTTAGCGGTTCAGGAAACATTTCCAAACAGCCACTTAACGTACAAGCAGCGGCTCATGTCATTCCGAGAAGCAAACATCTGCCTGGCATTCACGCATTCTCACCGGAACTGGAGAAACTACATCTGTAGCTGAAACGACAATTTGAAAACATCCACTTTGTTGCCTGTCACGTCAGGCGCGTAGTTCAAGCCTTTGGTATACAGGTCGCCATGCTGGTAATAGGCGGAGATACGCGCGTTGAACCCGTCTATGATGTAGTTGACCCCGCCCTCGATCTCCTCTCGGTTGCTGCTGTGGTTAGGCTGGATGCTGGTGAATCTGCCATACGGCTGGAACTTTCCGATGCCCACCTTGACGGGAATCAGATAAAGGCCCGTGACTGTCCATGACTTGCCATCGAACATGCAGAAACAACCCGGGTCGGCGAATGCGGCGGTATTGTAATTGGCATAGAATTGCTTATATTCGCCGTTGAAGGTAACGACCCCCAGATTCCTGGGCAACACCTTTTCAAAAAGCGCGTCCCCTACCAGACCCAGGAAGTCGCTGCGGTTGGCGAACGATCCGGCGCCGTTCCTTTGATAGGATGCGCCAAACGCCAGCGCCAGGATATCGCCGGCCTTGCCAAAATAGGTGCTGCTGGTGTAATACCCCGGGTTCTTTTCCGGGTTCAGGAAGTTATAGGTAAACCGTCCTGCCCACAATACGTCGTTTCCCTGGTTAGGGCCAAGGGTGGTAGACGACTGCAGGCCGCGATATACGCCAACGGCGTAACCCAGCGTGCCCTTGATGAACCCGGGCTCCAGGCTTCCCCAAAAGGTGCCGCCGTCGTCACGACCATAGCGGCCTGCTCCGCCGCTGCCGAACTTGGTGCTGAAGTCCTGGGAGAAAAATGGCGTTTTGAAGGCGTCATGCGTCGCCTGGAAGAAAGGACCGCTTAACTCGCCACGCTCCGTGGGGACCAGCATACGGCCACCCCAGAAATTCACGTAACGGTTGATCTCGACTTTTCCAATGGCGTCCAGAATATTGTAGGACATTTTCGGATTATCGTTGGGCCCCTGGTTGTTACAGAAAAAACACTCGGTATTGATCTCAAACTTGACATACTCGTGAACCTGCCCGTTTAAATACAAACGAGCATTGTCTATGCTGAAGAAGCCATTGTAGTCGCGATTCTGCGCCCACACACCCGAACCGCGAAACCCCATGCCAACAGTCATCCACTTGGTCTCGTCGACCTGGTACTTCGGTCCCCTCGGGAGTTTGAAATCGTCGGCGCTTGCCATCTGTATTGAAGACAGGCAAGCGATCATCAAAACTGCCAGAAACGCTATCCAGACACTGGCATGATCTCTTTGCTTTTTGCTGTCACTTTTTTGTGAAACGTTATAAACCGGAGCTGATCTGTAGCTGGTCACTTTGATATCTCCCTTCTGGAACCTTCATTTGCAGGTTGCTTTCTTGTGCTCGTCGAACCGGTGGCGCAAACAGAGAGTTCGGGGAAACACTCTATCCTTTGGCCGAGTTCACCTGTTGTCCATCCGATCTTTCTGATGATCAAAAAGCGTATCAAAAAGAAAAGCGCAAATATGTAGGGAATTGCTGACAGGATATGAAGTATTAGGAATATGTAATACGCCAAACTGCTGCGGGGACAAGAGTAAATAGGGCAGATGCTGCCCATAGTCTTTTCGAACCAGACCCATGCGCAAGCTGCTCGGCGTCATGTCATGTTTGCCCTTTATGCTTTTTCCAGCCCTAATCGCGGCTTCCGATTTCCGATAGCAGCAGAAGTGGAAGGACGGAAGAAATAAAGCAGGCCAGATCGATCTGGCTGGTATTCCGGATGTCCCGTTCAAAAAGGGGGTTGCCAGATAACTGCTGATCCGTTTCTCTCGCTTTGACTGCGACATACCCCATGGAGATGATCAGACATGAAAACCGCCATCAAACCCCTTCTCGCTATCGTTGCCATCATCCTCGCCATGCCGGCGACGGCTGCCGACAGCAAACTGGTCGGCTGGGCCATGCTTCCCGCAGCCACCTTTTCCGATGGCCCGACTTCGGGTCAGTTTGCCAGCGCCAATCCTTACGGGACCAATCTCCCCCCGTACGCCGACCGGCAACCGGTTCAGGGTTTTTCGGCCGTCCTGGAGGGTCCCGGAAAGGATACCTTCCTGGTGATGACTGACAATGGATTCGGCGCCCAGGCCAATTCCGCCGACACGTTGCTACGCATGTACGCTTTGAAGCCGGACTTCAGAACCGTATCCGGCGGCACTGGCACCGTTTCCGCCGCAGACTTCACGCTGGGCACGGAATTGCACAGGTTTTCCAACCCCAGCCGGATCACACTCAATGATACCAATCACAAGCTCGAAATCCCGATTCAAGCCGATCTGGAGAATTACTACAACGATACCGGCAAACCGGTTGTCGATCCGGACATCCGGTTTGGGCGCCTTTTGACTGGCGCCGATCTGGACACCGAGTCGGTCCGCCGCGACAAAAACTGCCATCTCTGGTTTGGTGACGAGTTTGGGCCTTACCTTATCAAGACCGATATGTCCGGCACTGTTTTACGCAACGAGATTTCGCTGCCGGGCGTCTACGCTCCCCAGCACAAGGATGTCGTCGCTGGCACTGCCACTGCCAATCTTGGCAGCTCTGGCGGATTCGAAGGCATGGCGATCAACGAGCGGGGCGACAAGCTGTATACCCTGCTGGAAAAAACCGTTACTGGCGATCCAGCCGGGACGCTGCGCATCAACGAGTTCGATATCGACGACGAGGCCTATACCGGGGCCGGCTACGCCTATCCGCTGGACTCGGAACGCAACGCCATAGGCGACATGACTGCCATCGACGATTATCGTTTCCTGATCATAGAACGTAATGGCGATACCGCAACCAGCGGAACGCCCTTCAAGAAAATATTCATGATCGACCTCAGAAACGTTACCAGCGCCGGTACGCTCGAAAAGACCGAGGTAGTGGATCTGATGAATATCGCCGACCCGGACGACCTGAACTGCGACGGGAAGACGGCGTTCACCTTCCCATACGTCACGATCGAAGATTTGCTGATTCTCGACTCCGAAACCCTGCTGGTGATCAATGACAACAACTTCCCCTATGGCGGCGGCCGCGAACTGGCATCAGACAATACCGAACTGCTGAAGATCCGCCTTGCGAAGCCGATTCCCGGCTTCAAGCGTCATCGCCACTCGCAAAGCGAAGCTACGGCCAATCGGTGTGAAGTCCGCGAAGGACACTCCGACCGCGGCCATTGATAAGTGGTCACGCTGCTTTCCGGACATCGCCGGCGGTATCCGGGCGAACCCGCTCGGCCGAAATGGCCGGGCGATCGCCGCTGAAAGCCATGCAGTCATGCTTCCCATACACCAAATAAACCCCCTACTGGAGACAAACCCGATGATTTCCATCTTGAAGCCCCTGGTTGCCCTGACAGGGCTGGCCCTGGCTGGTGCGGCTGCCGCAAATTGCACTGGCAATGTCGTTATCGGGGAAGGCCCCTCGCAGATCGCTACTTCGGTAGCAAATAAAGCCGTCGGGGGAACGTGCCTGAACGATCTGATCATCGACACCGAAGCGGAGGGCGCCAACTACGGCAATCATGGCGAATTCGTCGCTCGCCTCTCGAAACAGGCAGGCGAATGGACTCTGCAAAGAGCGCTCAGCCCGAAAGAAGCCGGCGCGCTACTGGCAGCCGGCGCGCGATCCGACGTCGGCAAGACCCTGAAGGTACGCATGATCGCCTTCAACGACTTCCATGGCAACATCGATGGAGCCAACCTGAACTTCACCAGTGTGGTGGATGGCATTCCCGCCCGCACGCCTGCTGGCGGCGTGGATTACATGGCTGGCCTGGTGCGGCAGCTCAAGGCCGGCGCTCCCAACAGCGTGGTGGTGTCCGCAGGGGACCTGATCGGCGCCAGTCCGCTCAATTCGGCGCTGTTCCATGATGAGCCCACGATCGAAACCATGAACCGCCTCGGCCTGGAGTTCAACGCCGTGGGCAACCATGAATTCGACGAAGGCCGCGAAGAACTGCTGCGCATGCAGAACGGAGGCTGCCATCCTACCGATGCCAATAGCTGCCAGGGCAACAGCGTCGGCACCCCTTATCCGTTCGAGGGCGCCAAGTTTGAATTCCTTGCTGCCAACGTGGTGGATGTCGCCAGCGGTAAAACCCTGTTTCCTGCTTATGGCGTAAAAAACTTCAAGGGTAATCGCATCGCTTTCATCGGGATGACCCTGGAAGGCACACCGAGCATCGTTACTCCTGCCGGTGTCGCCGGCTTGGCATTCAAGGACGAAGCGGACACTGTCAATCAGTTGATCGGCAAGCTAAAACATGACGATATCCACGCCGTTGTCGTGCTGATCCACGAAGGCGGACTGGCAACCGGCAGCATCAACGGCTGCGACGGCATTTCGGGGCCCATCGTCGACATCGTCAAGCGGCTCGACGATGCGGTGGACCTGGTCATTTCCGGCCATACCCATCAGGCATACAATTGCGCTCTGCCAAACAGCAATGGCCGCGCCATCCCGGTCACCAGCGCCGGCGCATTCAGCCGCCTGCTCACCCAAATCGATCTGACCCTGGATACTCGCACCAAGGACGTTGTCGCTGTCAACGCCCTAAACAAGCTGGTAGATCGCGACAACGTGCTGCAAGCCGGCGACCCCATCCAGCCCGTGGCGGAGATCAGCACCATCGTCGCCAACTACAATGCGCTCTCCGCGCCGATCGCCAACCGCGTCATCGGTGAAATCACCGCCGATATCACCACTTCCCGGAATGCGGCCGGCGAATCGGCATTGGGCGACGTCATCGCTGATTCCCAGCTTGCTGCTACCGCTCCCGCAAACAAGGGCGGCGCGGTGATCGCTTTCATGAATACCGGTGGAATCCGCGCCAATCTGACCTACGCGGAGAGTGCTGCCGACGAGGGCGACGGCAATGTCACGTATGGCGAAGCATTTACCGTACAGCCCTTCGGCAACAGCCTGACGGTAAAAACCCTCACCGGCCAGCAACTTTATGATTTGCTCAATCAGCAATGGACCATTGGTCAATTTGCCGATGGCGGCCGTACTCTGCAAATTTCCAATGGCTTCACCTATCAGCACACTTTCCAGCCGAACGCGAGCCCGCTCGGCGCAAGCTACGTTTGCGACGGATCGCTGAAACTCAATGGCATTCCCATCGATAAAGCAGCAAATTACCGGGTGACCATGAACTCGTTCCTGGCTAGCGGCGGCGACAACTACGGCGTATTCAACCTGGGCACCAACCAGTTGGGCGGCGATGTCGATCTGGACGCGCTCGAAGCATACTTCCATGCCAACCCTGACGGCGTTGCGCCGGGACCGCAGAACCGGATTCAGAACGTCGCTGCCTGCAATTGATCAACGGTGTCGAATATTGATCTTCGGTATCGATATGATTGTACGTCGATAGTATCGCTCCAAAATGGGGCGATATGCGGCTGATGTGAACTCTTGGAAACTCAATCTCTTGGGGGCTTAAGCCCCAAACAATATTGGGCTCCCGGCCCCGTCGGAATAATCATTGCAGTGATCGGATGTAACCCATGAATATTATGAGGATGATTCTTGGGACGCACATTCCTCTTCTACCGATTTCCGGATGATCTCCGCCAGACGCCTTACGCCAGGTCCCGCAAAGTCCGGATTGGCCAGAACCAGGTAGAGCGGCACCTCCCGTGTTCCCCCTTCTCGCAATGGAAGAGGCCGGAGTATGCCCGTCCTCAGTTCTTCGCGAATATGATCCTCTGGCAGCCAGGCAAAGCCATATCCCATGCAGACTGCCTGGATCGACGTGGCGATCTGGCCCACTGCCCAACGTTGATCCACCTCGACGCTCACTGCGCGCCGATCCCGCTTGATACCGGAATCCCGTACTACCAGATGGCGATGTGCCCGCAGATCCCGATATGTCAATTCCCCGCCGTGATGATGCAGGGGATGATCCGCATGTGCCACTGCGGTCAATCGTATCCGCATTAATAGATCGCCCAGGAATCCGGGCGGCAGCTGTGGTGAAATCGCCAGATCCGTCTCCCCCTTGAGCAAGGCATCGGAAGCACCGCCAATCACCGATTCGAGCAATTCGACTCGCGTACGGGGACTCTCCTGGCCAAAATGCTCCAGACACGCCAATAGCAAGCGAGAGGGAAAGAGGATTTCAGCTGCGATGTGTATGACCGCTTCCCAACCAGCCGACAGTTTATGAGCGGCCCGTTCCAGATCCACTGCCTCATCCATTAACGCCAACGCACGCCGGTAGAGCATCTGACCTGTGGGCGTGAGGATCGCCTTGCGCCCCTGAATTTCAAACGCTTTCACGCCCAGCAGGGATTCTATTTTTTGCACCGCATAAGTAACGGCCGACTGGCTTTTAAACAGCATTTCAGCTGCCTGGGCGTAACCGCCGGCGTCCACCACCGCAATCAATGACCGCCATTGCTCCAAGGTAATATGAACCACCATATATAACCTATCTAATAAATAGATAATTATTACCGGATTATTGTACTTTTTTATTCAATTTACAAGGAGTCAAATATCACTTCCCACATAAAAGGAGAAAAACATCATGAAACGCCTTGCCATTTTGATCCTGGCCGCAGTCTTTTCCACCCCTGTTCTTGCCGCATCGGAGACTGATGTTGTCAAGGAGATCCATAATTACCCATACCTCTCCTATAGCTATTTTGGCTACTCAAAGCAGTTGAGTCGCCTCGATAAAGCATCCGACACGGCACTCATTGATTTTGAAGAGTTTCTCCGGCGGGTAGGCGTGACCTCCAGCAACCGCGATCAATGATCTGAAGCGTCACGACATAACCTATCCAATAAATAAAGTATTTTTTATTTGGTTGATAAGAAGTTAAACAGCTTATCTACATTCAAGGAGGGATATACCATGAAAACCCTGCAAATAAATTCAAGTATCTTTTCTTCCGGTGGTCAATCCAGTCAACTCGCCGATCGGTTTGTCGCAGCTTTGCGAGCGAATGAACCGGATACGCATGTCGTGGTTCGCGATCTCGCCGGTGACCCGTTACCCCACCTGGATGCTCAGCGGGTTCTGGCTTTCTCCACAAAACCCGACATGCGGACTCCGGAACAACAGGTCTTTGTTGACGAATCGAACGCACTGATCACAGAGATTCAGCAAGCGCAGGTTATCGTTATTGGTCTGCCTATGTACAACTTCGGCATCCCTTCGACGCTGAAGGCCTACTTTGATCAAATTGCCCGCGCCGGGGTGACCTTCCGTTATACTGCCAACGGACCCGAAGGGTTACTAACCGGCAAAAAGGCTTATATCTTTGCCGCGCGGGGCGGACTCTATGCAGGTACACCGCTAGTGTAGTGCTTCATTCTGTTTGGAACTTAAGCGACTGTTGGCACGAACGACTTTCTGCAGTATATCGTTGGCCTTGGCGGTCCAGATGAAAGGTTTGGGATTCTGGTTATGGTGA
>Ga0097680_1002399_pt1 | contig 12252 bp, 7 predicted proteins | sample ThiBiot_750_biof_2_FD_72844 | JGI IMG/M metagenome (GOLD analysis project Ga0097680, IMG submission 72844) | Wastewater bioreactor microbial communities from Cape Town, South Africa - Thiocy_cont_750_biof - 1398105538117 (version 2) (version 2) ...
GCCCTTATCCTGCATCGCGCCGCTCAATTCCGGCCCGCGCGCAAATTTTCCACTGAGCGTGAAGGTGCGCAGACGATCCTCTACCCCGGACGTGTCCAGACTGAAATTGTTCAGCGAGACGCCATCACGCAGCGCAATGCGATCGAGCTGCGCCACGATGTGGAAGGGGCCGGGGAATTTCTGCTCTTTGCTGGGGCTCTTGGTGGTGCCTTTGCCGCCGCTTGCGAGACTGGTGCCGTCCAGCGAAGCGCCCTTGATCGAAAGATCCAGACTCGCATTGGCGCCGCGATTGAGAACAAGCGCAAAATCATTGGCCTTTCCCGCTTTTACGGCCGGTATATCGAGGCGGGCAAGTGCACCGGCTGCATCGAACTGCGCTTTGCCGGCCGCGGAAAGCTCAGGCCCGGAAAGATGGATATCGGCCGCAGCAAGCGTGCCCGTATCCGCAAAATCGAGCGCCACGTCGGCGCTCGCCGCCTTGCCGGCCGGTTTTTGCAGATTGATCAGATTGATGTGCAAATTGGCAGGCGTAAGATCGGCGATGATATCGGCATGACGCGGCTGGCCGCGAAAACCCTGAACCTTCGCATGCAGCGGAATGGCGCCATCGACAAGGCCGTCGAGATCGACCCCGAACGATTTCCGGGCCGCTTCATTCAGCGTTGTGCGGGCATCGATCGTCGTCGTGATCCCGTTCACGGCGCTGAATAGCTCCGTCCAGTCGAGTTGCAGCACGGCGGCGCCATAGGATGCGGTGCCGGCGGCATGCAGGCGATCATTCGTGATCTGAAAGGTAATCGCGCCATCGCTGATCCGCGCGGTTTTGCTGAGTGCGATGTTCAGGCCGGAGGTGACGCCGCCAATGGCCATGCCGATATCTTCGACGCGTACGTCCTTCAGCATCGGCACCTTGATCGACAAATCGAGCTTCACGGTTCCGCCAGTGTCAGAAGGACTGATTTGAAAGCGTGACGGGTATTTCAGCGGCGGCATGTCAACCACCGCCAGCACATCGGACATCGCGCCTTCGAGGTTTGCCGTAAAAATGCCCACCGTACTCGGCTTATGCAGATCGGGGATCAGCGCCTGTCCGCTAACAAGTTTGATCGGCCCGATCATCCCGGTATCGAGCGTGGCGGTGAATTTGTCGCTGTTCAGTTCGCCACGGCCGTTCACCGCGGTCAGCGGTGTCAGCCCCTTGATATAAGTAGCCGAGGCTTCCGTGATCGGGAATGCCACCACAAGCTGACCGTCGGCGAGCGCGGGCTCGTCCAGCGCGCCTTCCGGGATATTCACGCGGATCGTGAACGGCCCGGTGGAGCCGGTGGAGATGTTGCGATCGATCCAGTCCCGCGCACCATCGGCGAGCGAATGCGGCCAGATCGCGAGCCCCTGCCGCACCGGAAAGGCGTTCACATCGGCATCGAGGATGATGGCGGGCGATTTCTCACCGAACTGCAGGCGCCCTGTTGCACTGCCGCGCAAAATCCCACCCGCAACGGCAAACTTGTCCAGCACCGCTTCTTTGGAAGAAGGCGTGTAGTGCCCGGAAAGATCGACACGGGCAATGTGCACGGGGCGGGCGAATTCATCCGGCATGTCGAGGGTGATATCGCGGATGGCCGTCTCGGTAGAGGCCAGTTCCAGAACATTTTTGACGCCGAAGCGAAGCTCACCCGCACTTTTCAGTGTACTGATGATCTGGCCGCCGTTGAGGGAGGCATTGGCAATGGCATAGCGGCCGGTACCCGCATCATAACTGCCATCGGCCGCAAGCGTTCCGAGGTTGAGAAGGCCTCCTTTCGGACCCCAACCGGTAATGCCGCCCTGCCCGCGCGCCTGAAACGTAACCGTAGCCAGATGCGTACCGGTGAACTTCACATCGGCCGAGAGGTTCAGGGTCAGATCGACAATCTTCAGTGCGCTGAATATTTTGGCGTTGCGGCCAAGCGCGGCCAGATTAAGCCCGGTTATCTTGACCCGGCCATGGGCGGGGCGGCCTTCGGCAGGAAGTGTCAGGTCGGCCACGATGCGAGAGCGGCGGCCGCTGATTTCAATATCCGCATCCAGCGCAGCCGCAGTATCGGCACCACGCGGCGCCATTGTCAGATCGGCCCTGGGTGCGACGATGAAAAGGCCAGATTCCTGATCGTAAAATGCCAGCCGTGCCTTGCGGACCGAAAAGGATTGCAGCGGCGGTGCATTGCGATCCGCGGAATTGATGGCGCTGTCGATCAGCTTCAACAGGTCGGGCTGGCCCGCATTGGCGGAAACACCCATGCGCAGGACACCCTCGCGGCTGCGCAGCAATGTCAATTGCATGCCGACCAGCGCGATGCGCTGTACGACGATATCGCCATGCACAAGCTTGTCCGGCACAAGGCCGATAACCGCCTTCGGTGCCTGGGCAATGATGCGGCCCCTGTTGTCCACCACCCGGGCCCCCAGCACCATCAGGTCAACCCGTCCATCGTCACGCGACCATTCCAGCGCCGCCGAATCGAATCGTACCGCCACGCCGGGCAGCGCCTCCGCCAGGGCCTGTTGCAGGCGGTTGGAGAATGGATTGAGCGATACCGGGCCGACCAGGAGCCGCAAGCCCGCACCGATGACAAAGAATATCACCGCGGCGACGAAACCCACCGCGATCAGACCGGCGTGGCGGGCACGAAACCCTTTCAGGTCAGGAAACTTCAAAGGGCGCCTACTCCGTCCCGGAACATCCGGCCAGCGGCCAGTTCAACCCGCACGCGAGCGCAACCTGATTCACGTGCCGGAGCGCGAATCAGCAGGTCATCTATTGTTAAAATCCAGTAAACACCGCAAAGTGATACGCTCGACCGAGCTTGGGGGACCGCCGTGGCAACGAAGGCAGAAGCGCCTGACGCGGGAATACAAAAACCGGGAAAACCAAAGCCGGGGGTACTGAAGCCAGGAGACAAGGCACCCTCATTCAAACTCGCAACAGATTCCGGCGGCAGTGTGGCCTCATCCAGCCTGAAGGGACAGCCTTACGTGCTCTATTTCTATCCCAAGGACGACACCACGGGCTGCACCAAGGAGGCTATCGGCTTCTCCGAAGCCAAGCGAAAATTTGACGCATTGGGGGTCGCCGTCATCGGCGTTTCCAAGGACAGCACGGCGTCCCACGACAAATTCAAGGCCAAGCACAAGCTGAAGCTGACCCTGGGTTCGGACCCCGATACCGCGCTCGCCCAGGCCTATGGCGTGTGGATGGAAAAGAGCTTGTACGGCCGGAAGTATATGGGTATGGACCGTTCGACCTTTCTGGTCGACGCTAAGGGCGTCATTCGGGAAATCTGGCGCAAGGTCAAGGTTCCCGGTCATGTCGAGGCCGTGTTGACGGCAGCAAAAGCGCTGTAGGCGCCGGTGGAACATGAGTTCCCCCTCAACACGAGCAGGCTAGAACGGAACCGGGATTTGAAGAACAGCGCGCAAGACACTGGATCGACTGGCGCAAATGCGGCTTCAAGCCTGCCGTCCGAAGACGGCACAGCGTCCCTTCATCCGGTCGTCGAGCGGGTCTGGGCCTGGCTGCATGACATTTTCCCGGAACGGCAGATTTACATCCGCAGCAGTGGCCGGGTGCAGTTTCTGACCTTCAGCCCCTCCTTACAGGCCACGCTGGCGGGACTGGCTGCCATCTTTCTCGGCTGGGTTGCTTTCGCCAGCGTCAACGTCATCTTCAAGGATCACATTATTGCGGCCAAGGATCACCGCTTCCAGGCCATGCAATCGGCCTATGAAGGGCGCGTGGCCGATCTGCAATTGTCCTATGACGAATTGAACGGCGCCCTGCTGGCGGCGGAGGATCGCTTCAAGTCCACGGCCGACAAGCTTGAAGGCAAACAGAAATCGATTGCCGGACTGTTGAGCCGGAAAGGCGCGATCGACGCCTCCCTCGCAGGCTTGCGCAATTCGACGGCCGCCCCGCCAAAAGCGGAATCGGGCAGCAGCGACTTCGTCGGCGCGTACACCCCTGTCCCCCAGGCCGATGGCGACGCGGTGCTTCCGGTCCTGCCCGCACCGGCACAGCCACAGCCCCGCACCGCGCGCCCCACCCATGCCAGCCTGCTGGACATCGGTTCATCGCTTTACCGGCTGGCGGTTGCATGGTTTCAGCCGCAGAAGGCGGCCGTATCGGAGAAGATCGCCAATCATCCGGCGCTGCACGCCCTCGATGCGCAGACTGCGCGCCTCGCCAAGCTGAATGCGCAAGGGGACAAGCTGCTGCGCGCCGCCAACACAAACATCGCCGAGCGCGCCCGCAACATTGAAGACGTGATGCGCGTGGCCGGCGTCAGCCCCACAAAAATGGAGGGCCGCTACCTGCGCGGCACCGCAATGGGCGGGCCATTGCTGCCGCTTTCGGCAGTGCGGACCGGCGATACGCGCGACGGGCGCTTCAGCGCCGACCTGGTCACGGCCCAGGCCTCGCTCAGCCGGCTGGAAGCACTGCTGGCCGTGGTCCGGCACATTCCGCTGGCGCAGCCGATTCAGGGCGCGGGAACGGAAATCACCAGCGGCTTCGGCGCACGTACAGACCCCTTCACCCGGCGGGCGGCGTTTCATGCCGGCCTCGACTTCGGTGGCCCGTGGGGTACGAAAGTTCACGCCACGGCGCCCGGCAAGGTGGTTTGGGCTGGCCCGCGTGGTGCTTATGGAAATATGGTAGAAATCGACAATGGCCTGGGCGTGAGGACGCGCTATGGTCATCTGTCCCGTGTACTGGTGCGCAGAGGCGAAACCATCGCGAAGGGGCAAACCGTGGGCAGACTAGGATCCACGGGACGCAGCACCGGACCGCATGTGCACTATGAGGTATGGGTGGATAACACTGTGAGAAACCCCGAAAACTTCCTGGAGGCCGGCCGTCATGTTCTCGAGTAAGACCAAAGACACCGAAGCACCTGTCAATCATACGCAGCCGACACCTGCACCGGCGGCACACGTTTCCCCGCAGCCGCAGACCCAGACGCCGAAGCGAACCACGCAGGCGGCGAATCGCGGGCCCTCGCTGATCAGCGCGGACCTGACCGTGACCGGCACGCTGGCCTCGGCCGGCGACATGCAGATCGACGGCACGATCGAAGGCGACGTCCGCTGCACCAATCTGGTGATCGGCGAAGGCGCCACCATCAAAGGCGAAGTCGTGGCGGAAGATGTGGTCGTGCGCGGCAAGGTCGAAGGCAGCATTCGCGCCCGCAAGGTTCAGCTTTGCACCACCTGTCACGTCGAAGGCAACATCCTGCACGAGACCTTTGCGGTGGAAAGCGGCGCCTTCTTCGAGGGCAATTGCCGCCACTCGGACAACCCGCTTTCGGACGATGCTGCGGCACCCAAGATGGCCGAGTTCAAACGCAAATCGGCCCCGGCCGCGCCGTCGGCCTCAGCCGACAATGGCGCTGCACGCCCAACTGCGAACTGACTGCCGCGAACGGAATGATCGAAACCGCCTGCCTTGCTTCGGCACAAACCGCAGCAAGGCGGCGCTATTCGAGATCGGCAATCGCCTCTTTCGGCTTGCCCCCGATAGCCTGTGCCAAGGCCGCCGCCATAAACGGATCAAGCTCCCCGTCCAGCACACTCTGCGGCGTGCGGCTTTCCACGCCCGTACGCAGATCTTTCACCAACTGATAAGGCTGCAGCACGTAAGAGCGAATCTGGTGGCCCCAGCCGATATCCGCCTTCTCCCCGATAAATGCGCCCGTCTCGGCCTTCTTTGCCTCCAGTGCGCGTTCGTAGAGTTTTGAACGCAGCATGTCCCAGCAAATGGCGCGGTTCTGGTGCTGTGATCTTTCAGTTTGCGAGGCTACCACAATGCCCGTGGGCAGATGGGTGATGCGCACCGCACTTTCAGTTTTGTTGACGTGCTGACCGCCCGCGCCGCTTGCCCGGTAGACGTCGATCCGCACCTCCTTCTCAGGAATGTCGATTTCGATAGTCTGGTCGATCACCGGAAAGATCGTGACGCTGGCAAAGCTCGTGTGCCGGCGGGCATTGCTGTCATACGGTGAAATGCGCACAAGGCGGTGCACGCCCGCCTCTGTCTTCAGCCAGCCATAGGCGTTGTGCCCTTTGACCAGAACGGTAGCCGATTTGATTCCGGCCGTCTCGCCCGCGCTCTCCTCAACCAGTTGCAGCTTGTAGCCCTTCCGCTCCGCCCAGCGGGTGTACATGCGGAAAAGCATTTCCGCCCAGTCCTGGCTTTCGGTGCCGCCGGCGCCGGCATGAATTTCGACATAGCTATCGTTGCCGTCAGCCTCACCCGACAGCATCGATTCAAGGCGCAAGGTTTCGGCGCGGGCGCGAAGGGCCGTGATTGCGGCTTCGCCTTCCGATACCAGGGCGGCATCGCCATCGGCTTCCGCCAGTTCGATCAGGCCCGTGGCATCGGACAATTCATTTTCCAGCGCCCGGACCGACGACATGGATTCCTCCAGCCGCTGACGCTCCCGCATCAGGGTCTGGGCTTCCTGCGGATTGTTCCAGAGCGAGGGGTCTTCCGCCTTGGCGTTCAGTTCATCCAGGCGGCGTGTGGCACGATCCCAGTCAAAGATGCCTCCTCAGCAGAGCAACGGCCTGCTGAATATCTTCGATGGTGCGTTCGGTCTCGGCGCGCATGGTCTCTCCTCGCCGCCCTGATATAGGGTGCAGGAGCGCACCGCGTAAAGCCCCCCGAAGTGGTACGACGGCGATCCGCGAGGCCGCTATTTCGCGGCCGCTTTCGGCAATTTGTAGACCACCTGCACCGTCGTCCAGCCCGACGCGTTCTCGCCATATTCCATGGCCGGGACATAGGTCCAGTTCATGGCCGATTGTATCGCCGCGGTATCGAGATCCTCATAACCGCTGGACTTCATAAGCGACGCGCGCACCGGCTTGCCATCATCCCGCACATAAATGGAGACATAGACATTGCCTTCCTCGCCATTGACCTGAGACGTCTTGGGATAAAACACCGGCTGCTGTGCCGAACGATCGACATGGGCGGTGGCGGTTTGTGCGGCAGCAGGCACGGCCAACAACGCAGCCCCGAATGCCGCCGCCGAAAAAAGTCCCAATGCCCGAATTTTCTTGTGCAACATTGCGTGATCCTCCCGAACACGGCCACAAAATCATAAGCGCGTTGGAGGCCTCCGCAAACGCCAAAAGGCGCCGGAACGATCACTTCACCGTGCGTCTGCGTGATTAATAGAGGCCGCCGGTGCCTTCGCCGACATTGATCGCAGGGCCATAGGTTGTCTTGCCGCGCGTGTTGAGCGGCGCCACCGTCTCTTCATCGATGCCGGCCACCCCAGGTTCGCTGCCGGCCTTGAACGCCTCTTCAATCGAGCCCGGTGCGCCGGCGGAGGTCATCGCGCCACTATGCGCATCGACCGGGACGAAGACGATTCCGGGTGGGACCCGGAATGGAATCGCCGGCACGTCGGCCAGCGCCTGCTTCATGAAATCGCGGAAGATCGGGGCCGCAACGGTCGCGCCCTGCTCATGCTTGCCCAGCGTTTTGGGATCGTCGTAACCGACATAGACACCGCAGACGAGGTCCGGCGAGAAGCCGATGAACCAGACATCCTTGGAATCATTGGATGTGCCGGTCTTGCCCGCCAGTGGTTTACCGATCACGCTCACCGACCGGCCGGTGCCGCGCTTAACCACGCCTTCCATCAGCGAAACCACCTGATAGGCAGTGCGCGGGTCCAGCACCTGCTCCCGATTGTCGGGGATCAGCGGATCGGATTGATGATGCCATGGCCCGTTGCAATCGGTGCAGACGCGCGTGTCATGACGAAAGATCGTGTGGCCATAACGGTTCTGTACGCGATCCACCAAAGTGGGCAAGATTTTCTTGCCGCCGTTGTCAAACTCCGCATAGCCGGTTGTCATCTTCAGCAGCGTGGTTTCCGCAGCCCCGATCGAGTTGGCCAGCATTGGCGACAATTTTTTATAGACGCCGAAATTGTCGGCATAGGTCGCAACCTTCTTCATACCGACGGCCTGCGCGAGACGGATAGTCATCAGATTGCGCGAGAGTTCGAGACCCCGGCGCAAAGTGGTGAGACCGAGATATTCGTGCTCGTAATTCTCCGGCCGCCACAACGGCAGGCCCGGGCCCTGTGACATCACGAAGGGCGCATCCAGAACCTTGGAAACGGGGGTATAGCCGCTGTCGAGCGCGGCGGCATAGACGAATGGCTTGAAGGCCGAACCGGGCTGACGCATCGCCTGAGAGGCGCGGTTGTATTCGCTCGATTCGTAACTGAATCCGCCGGACATCGCGAGAACGCGCCCTGTATGCGGGTCCATCACCACGATGGCGCCATTCACCTTCGGAATCTGGCGCAGGCCGTAATCGCCGTTTTTATCAGTCGGCTCGACATAAATGACATTGCCGGGCTTCACGACATCCTGCGGCGAACGGGGCGTGGGGCCGACGGAAGCATTGGCCAAAGGTTTGCGCGCCCAGGCCAGTGCGCTGAACGGAATCTTGCCTTCACTGCCATCGGCAAAGCCGAGCCGGATGGAATCGTCCTTGCCGAAACCAAGCACGGCCGCAACCTTCCAGCTTGGAATACCGGACTTGTTGCGAACGTCGCCAAGTTCTTTCTTCCAGTCGCCCTGGATGTCGATATTGCTGGTGGCACCGCGCCAGCCATGGCGATGGTCGTAGCGTACCAACCCCATACGCAGCGCATTGACCGCAAAATTCTGCAACCGCGTGTCGAGCGTGGAACGAACCTGAAGCCCGCCCTCATAGAGGGTGCGGGCGCCATATTTCGCGTAGAGCTGGCGGCGGACATCTTCGACAAAATAGTCGGCGTCTTCGGCCTGAATGCCGAGCGGGCGCATCTGGGTCTGCAGGGGTTCTGCCTTGGCAGCCCGCGCCTCATCCCGCGTGATGTAGCCGTTGGAGCGCATCTGGTCGATCACCCAATTGCGGCGGCCGATGGCGGCTTCCATGTGGAAGCGGGGGTCGTAATTGGACGGTGCCTTGGGCAGGGCCGCAAGAAAAGCAGCCTCTGCAACGTCGAGTTGGTCGAGCGATTTGCCGAAATAGTTCAGCGCCGCGGCGGTGACGCCGTAGGAGTTCTGACCGAGGAATATCTCGTTGAGATAAAGCTCCAGGATTTTCGATTTCGGATAGGTTGCATCGATCCGGATGGCGAGGATCGCTTCCTTAATCTTGCGCGAGAATTTCACATCGCTGTTGAGCAGGAAATTCTTCGCCACCTGCTGGGTGATGGTGGATGCGCCCTCGAGACGGCGATGATTAATGACGTTGAAGATGTCCTTGACGCCAGCCCGGAGAATACCCGAGGGATCGATGCCGGGATGGGTGAAGAAATTTTTATCTTCCGCCGAAATGAAGGCATGAACGACCAGCTTGGGCACAAAGGCGACCGGCACGAAAACCCGGCGCTCGCGCGCATACTCGCCAAGGATCGTACCATTGCCGGCATAGACCCGTGTGGTCACTGGCGGATCATAGGTCTTCAAGGCATCGACGCTGGGCAGATCCCGCGTCAGTGAATAGACATAGGCCGCAATCAGACCGATACCGATTACGGCCGCAGCCCCGAAGACGACCAGACCTATCGTGAGAATTCGCCGCAACATCCGTCCGCCGCTTCCTGTCCGGCGTCTAATATAGACTGTTTGTGACCACGGAAAGGCGGCAAAACAAGGACCGCAATCCAGCCATCCGCCTAATCCGAGACCGTCTGGGCCGCGGTGCGGCCGCCTTTCGGCAGCCCGAAATTGTTGTCGACGGCAGAGGCGATGGCGTCCGCCACCGAACTGCGCCACGCCGAGGTCTCCATCTGACCGGCATCGCCGGCGTTTGAGAGGTAGCCAAGCTCAATCAGAACCGCGGGAACATCGGGGGCCTTCAGAACGACGAAGGCCGCCGAACGATGCGGGCGGCGCGGCAAAATGTCCGTAACCCCGGACAGCTTCTGAACCACCGTCTGCGCGAAGCGGGTTGAGCGGTTCATCGTATCGCGTTGTGCGAGATCAATAAGGATGGAGGCGACGGGGGCGTCCTCCTGCGAGAGATCGACACCGGCAATGATGTCGGACTGGTTTTCCTTCTGCGCCAGGGCGGCGGCTTCCTTGTCCGAACCCCGTTCCGACAGTGTGTAGACCGATGCCCCCGAAACCGACGGGCTCGGGTTCGAATCCGCGTGCAGGGAAATGAACAGGTCGGCATGGTCGGTGCGCGCGATCTTCACCCGCTGGCCGAGGGGGATGTAAGTGTCGTCATCGCGCGTCAGATAAACGGTGTAATTTCCACGGCGCTGAAGCGCCTTGCGCAGGCGCAACGCCATATCGAGCACCAGATCTTTCTCCTGCAGGCCATTGATGCCGCTGGTGCCGGAATCGATGCCGCCATGCCCGGCATCGACCACGATGATCCGCTTGTTGGCGCCGGGGGCGCTTTGCGCATTTCCGGTGGCGCGGCTTTCGCGGGCGGCCAGACGCTCGGCCGCATTCTCCCGCGCCCTGAGATCAGCCGGCCAGCCTGCGGCGGCAAGGAATTTTGCCCGCGTGGTCGGGAACAGGTCGAACACGATGCGATAGCCGTGGCCACCCTGGGGCGGCAGCACCATCGGGTCTGCCACCCGGACGGGGCCGTTCAGATCGATCACAAAGCGGGAGTTGCCAGGCCGGAACAGACCGTAACGGTAACTCTTGACCGCGCCCGTGCCCGTCGGCCGCTCCGCCTGCTGGATACGCCAGAGAACCTCCGGCATATCCACCACCACCCGGTCGGGATCAGCCAGGGTGAAGACCCGCAGTTGAAGAGGGTCAGACACCTCCACCACAAAACGGGTTTTGCCGCCGTGTTCCCCGATTCGGGTATCGAGCACCACGGGCAGAGCCTTAACCCGGTTCTGAGCCCGGTGGAGGCTTTCCTCGCTCTTGCGTTCCAGGGCGGCAATCGGGTCAGCGATCGTGGAATCCGGCCCGGAAAAGCCCGGTTTCGGCCGCGGAGCCGGTTGGGCGAAGGCGCCCCCCAAAAAGACGCTGGCCGCCGCTATCGTTAACACGCCAGCTCGAAAGCGCATTCTCCACCCCTGCCCATTGCAGCGTAACCCGCGGGCGAAACTGGCAATAAACCATTTACGGTACGTTAGCACCTGACGGCGCGATAATGAATCTCTGTCAGTCGCCCCTTGCCGCAGGCGGGGGGTGCCCGTACAAAGACGAATACCCTGCTTCGCCGCCAAGGTGTACCAGGGTTCCGCAGCAAGTGCCGGCCGCGAGGTGCAGCCGGCCCCGTGTGAACCCCCATTGGCGGCAGGAGCCGCGGACGAGCCTTCGTCCCGCAATGATGTGAACAGAATGATTGACGGTTTTTTGCTCTATCCAACCGGCCCGCGGTTTCAACCGCGTGAGGCGGCATGGAGCATTCCGTCCCTAACCACGCGGCCCTCATCTCTGCCAAGCCTCGCTCCCGCGCTACGGCGCCGGAAGGCTTTGTGCGCGATTGCGCCGCCGGGAGACACCCATGCCCAAGCGTATGCTTATCGATGCAAGCCACCCGGAAGAAACCCGGGTGGTCGTTCTGGACAGCCAGAAGGTTGAAGAGTTCGATTTTGAAGCCGCATCCAGGCGGCCCCTCAAAGGAAACATTTATCTCGCCAAAGTGACCCGGGTGGAGCCATCGCTCCAGGCGGCGTTTGTCGAGTATGGCGGCAACCGGCAAGGCTTCCTCGCCTTCTCGGAAATCCATCCCGACTACTATCAAATCCCGGTCGCGGACCGCGAAGCCTTGCTGGCCGAAGCGGAAGCCGAAGCGCGCCGCCACGCGGAAGACGATTTCGAGCCGGTGGAAACCGGCACGGTCAATGCCGCAAACGCGGATACCGAAAACGATTCCGCCGATGACGATGAGGTGGACGGCGAAACAGCAGCCGATGCGCATGACAGCGCGGAAGAGCAACCGGACGCGAACAAAACCGCAGACGAAACGATGTTCGTACCGAGCATGGACGCTGTTGCCGATGCGCTGGCAGGCGATGTTTCGTCCATCGAACAGGAAACCGCATCCGCGACGGAGAGCGATGCAGGCGCCGCTGATTCCGATAGCGACGCCGAAGCGGGCGATGAACAAAATGCGGAACCCGCACTCCATTCGGATGATCCGCCTGCACAGGCACTTCATGCGGCACGGCCACCACAACGCTGGATGCGCCGCCGCCACTACAAAATTCAGGAAGTGATCAA
>Ga0097680_1002415_pt1 | contig 12157 bp, 12 predicted proteins | sample ThiBiot_750_biof_2_FD_72844 | JGI IMG/M metagenome (GOLD analysis project Ga0097680, IMG submission 72844) | Wastewater bioreactor microbial communities from Cape Town, South Africa - Thiocy_cont_750_biof - 1398105538117 (version 2) (version 2) ...
CCAGGCTGGAGCCGCCGGTCAGTATCCGACCGAACAGGTTCAAGCGGGCGCGTAGCTCAGCGGGAGAGCACTACCTTGACATGGTAGGGGTCACAGGTTCGATCCCTGTCGCGCCCACCACCCAGTTCATAGGGATCGAACTTGGTGCCACCCTCGTGCGTTTTGCCCGCAAAATGCGGGCTTTTTTGTATCCCATCCTGTCTCTGCGAGCGTCTCAGGACACCAAATTCACGCCAAATGCCGTTCTGTCTCTGCCCCGAAAAATCCCGTTCCTGACGGAGGGAGCGAAGACAGATTCGCTGACTGAGTGGGGGCAACCAGTTTAATCCCTACGAAGACCAGCTCAGCGAGCGTTGCGCGCTGGTGCACGCACGCGGGCCGCATTCGGGGCCCGCTCATCTTCCAGGATTTGTTCAAGAAGCAGAAGTGATCGACCGCGTGATTGGCCTGAGGAGCGAATAGGCCGCATGAGCACTGCGATATGCGGGATCCCGCATGCTGATCGCAAGCACCCGGATGTCGCTGCGCTCCATCCGGGTTTGCTTGCCGATCCGCCCCTTTCGCAAGACGATCTCAATCAAGATTCCTTGGTGGGCTCGGACATTGTTATCCGGTTTTTGACGCTAGGACGCTCCTGCATCCTTTCATACCATGCCAAAAGAGCCTCGCACTCCACCGGCACCGGCACGCTCACGAGTCCCGCGAAGATCAAGCCGCCTATGAGGGTGATATCGGCCATCGTGAACGCCTCGCCGGCGACGAACGGCTGTTCTTTCAGAATGCCGTCAAAGTAGTGCATCCCCCTGAGTGCCTTGTCGCGCTGGCGGAGTCCCCATTCGGGGTTTTGATAGATCTCGACATGAGGCCCAAGACCCGGCATGGCGTGGTGGAAATAAACACTGATGGCATCGAGCAGTTCCAGTTCGGCGCGCTTGCTCATCATGTGAATCATGCCCTTTTCCCGCGGGGTCCTGCCGGTCAGAGTCGGCGCGCCATCGAGCGCATCAAGGTACTCGGTAATTGCCGTGCACTCGGCAATGAAGGTCCCGTCGTCGAGCTCAAGCACCGGCAGGGTGCCCGAGTAGTTCTTGGCGAGGAATTCGGGCTTCTTGTGCTCGCCCTTGTACAGATCGACCAATACGAACTGCACGTGCGACGGCAGATTCTTTTCGGCCAAGGCGATGCGAACGCGGGCCGGATATGGTCCAGTTGGCCAATCGTAAATTTTCATCACGACTCCTATTGTGTCTACCTGTCACTTGGTAGGCTCGATATAAGGCCTTCCAATTCGGCTGGTCAAGCCCTACCTGTCACTTGGTAGATAACGAAGCATGGAGGCGACGAAGTGAGTTCAAGCGCTCGGGAGGCCATCCTGGCGGCAGCAAAGCGGACCGCTCAGGCGCACGGCTATGGCGGGCTGAATTTCCGCCATCTCGCTGACGAAGTCGGGATCAAGGCCGCCAGCATCTACCACCATTTCCCAAGCAAGGCCGAGCTCGGCGCCGCCGTCGCACGGCGCTACTGGGAGGACACATCCGCCCAGCTCGAGGCGATGCTGGCAGAAACCGCCGATCCCGTCCGCTGCCTGCGTCGATATCCCGATGTGTTTCGCAAAGCGCTCGAGAACGGCAATCGCATGTGCCTCTGCAGCTTCATGTCCGCGGAAGTCGAGGACCTGCCGGGCGCAGTAAAGAAGGAGGTCCAGACGTTTGCCGACGTCAACGTGGCGTGGCTGAGCAAGCTGTTGGTGGCTGCAAGCCTGGTCAGTTCGAGAAAGAGCGCACAACGGGCTCGCGCCATTTTCGCCGCCATCGCCGGCGCGCAGCTCATCGCCAGAAGCCGCTCCGATATTTCACTCTACGACTCGGCCATCGACAACTATCGCGCCGCGGGTCTTCTGCCAGCATAGATGGTCCAAACATCGGGCCTCAGTATCATTCGGCCTGCAGTATTAACCCCTGAGCCGGGGATCGGCGTCTTCACGCAGTTCGGCAGCGACACGCTCACTTTGATCGGAGAACAAAAAGCTGGAGATCCCTTGGATTCCGACCCGCGCACTTCATCGCAAGTCCCCGGCAAATCTGCCGTCGCCACGCTGTCTTGCCGCAACAAGGCCCGATCGGGGCTCCCCTTGAACCGGGATGAACGCCGAGGATGACGGCGGCAGCGATCTGGCCGCGGTGCACTTCCTGATCCACTTCCGCAGCAGGTTCGCGTTGACCCACGTTCCAACGCAAGTCGCGATACCGAAAACGCCAGGCTCAAGGCAGGCCGCCTCAAGACGTCCTTCGATGCCGTATCAAAGCGCCGCCGACCATTCCGACCACTGGCCCGCAGTTTCTCATCATCGTCGCTCAGCATGAGGTGTCCACCTATTTTGGTGGACACCTCATGCATCACAGATTTCAAAAGCAAAGGTGCGGAGAAATTCGCGTTTATATTTCGGGTGACCCATCTCCACGGTGCGAATTCCCGTTCCTGCCGATCGGTTCAGAAGCTACCATCTCGTTTCAGACGATGGAGGAGGCGAAGAGTGCAGGTCAGCTGGCACCGAGCTTTCCTGCGCCGATTCCAGAGTTGAGGTCGTGCCCGACGCTCAGTTCTCTGGTGAGCGCGAGACCAAGCGCCTCGAGCTGGCGATCCCATTCGAGCGGAAGATCGCGGAGCTGTTCAACACCGATGCCACGAGGCAGCCGCCCCTCGACGGCGGCCTTGACCAGCGTCGGAGACAGGAAAGCCAACGACAGTGTCATGTTGACATGACGAATACTGCAGCGCTCGCGCTGTGCAATGGTTTGCGCATTTGTTGCTGAGTCTGCGATAAGTTCGTCAAGCCATCGGCGGCCGCGCGCGATGGCGGCGACCAGCGTGGCACGCCGTTCCAGTTTCATAGGGCGCAGTGGGAGTTTGACAGACGTTGGTTGCAGGATCGACCGTGCTATTCGTGACGGCGGTTTGGTCCACGGAATGATGACGGTGAGATCATCCTCGACAATCCCCTCATCCGCCTCGTTTTGCTTTAGCTGCACGACGAGTTGGCTTTTACGTACCTCGATCCGTTCGATGATACTGCTGGCCATTGCACTATCGATGGTCGCGGCGTTTTTAGTTGGAAGTCGCGGCTCCAATATGATCGTCCGGATCCGCTCCTCGACCTCATGAGCCGGCACGCGAGAGACAGAGCCAACCTCGGCAGACGCGGCGTTGCCGAACAACAACGGCCGTGAGACGTAATAACTGTACCGTCGGCCATTCTTTTGAGCCTGCGTCGGGGTCATGCGATGCCCGGCATCATCGAAGATCAGACCGGTCAGAAGATGCATGAAGGATGTTCTGGTTTTGGTGGAATGCCCCCACTGGTCTGACAGGGTCTGCTGAACACGGTCGAACAGTTCACGATCAAGGATGATCGGTTGCTCGCCGGGATAGATTTGTCCCTTGTAATTGACTTCTCCGATATAGAAGCGATTGCGCAGCAGATAGAATAAGGCACCGCGGCCGAAGGGAACGCCACCCCGGACCTTGCCGGTCTTGAGCAAGCGGCGTTTGCTGACGATGCCGTGTTCCTTCAGATCTCGCATCAAGGCATGGACGCTGCCAAGTTCGAGATAGCGGGCGAAGATGAGGCGAACCTGCTCTGCCTCCTCTTCGACGACAGCCACCTTCCGATCGTTCATAGCATAGCCGAGCGGCAGCGGGCCTCCGACCCAGAGGCCCTTTTTCTTGGAAGCCGCGATCTTATCGCGGATGCGCTCCGAGGTGACCTCACGCTCGAACTGAGCAAACGACAACAATACGTTCAGCGTGAGCCTCCCCATGGAGGTCGTGGTGTTGAACTGTTGGGTGACCGAGACGAATGACACGCCGTGGGCATCGAACAGTTCGACCAACTTGGCAAAGTCGGCCAGCGAACGGGTCAGGCGGTCGACCTTGTAGACCACGATGATGTCGATCCTTCGGGCGCGAACATCATCCAGCAGATTCTGAAGCGCGGGGCGATCCGTCGATCCTCCGGAGAAGCCGCCGTCATCGTAGCGAGTCTTGACCTCGACCCAGCCTGCATGAGCTTGGCTCCTGATATAGGCGCTGGACGCTTCGCGCTGGGCATCCAGGGAGTTGAATTCTTGGTCGAGACCGTTGTCGGTGGAGACGCGGGTATAAATAGCACAACGGACCGCGATCTTGGCCTTCGACGGGCTGCTGTTGCTCCGCCTGATCACGGCTGATCCTCGTTCCCGGCGGCATCGCGCAAACCGAAGAATCGCGGCCCGTTCCAGCGGGTGCCGGTAATCGCAAAAGCAACCTTTGACAGGCTATCGTAGGTGGTGCCGTCCCAAAGGAAGCCTCCATCGACGACGATCACCCGATGCGTTGCTCCATTCCACTCGCGGGACAGGATCGTGCCCGCCTTCAACTCAATCTGGCTGCGATCAAAGGCGACCAATTTTGCCATCACGGACGAGCGTGTCTCCTTATCGACCACGCGATCCAGGAACTGCCGAATGGCGGGATCCAGCTGACCAAACTGATCCACCTGCCGCCCATAAGTCACGATCGCGGCCTGCAGATGCTTTGGCAGATGCGCCAGAGCGGATCGTCTCAAGAGCCGACGTGATCCCCGCCCCGCACCTGTGAGGTCGCCCCAACCGGCGGCCTCACCTTTCAATGCCTTCGTCATCACGAGGCCTGCGTCATCACATCAGTGACAATACGATAGACACGCTGACCGTCTTCAACCGCCGAGACCAGCTCCAGTCCGAGCTTCTTGCGGACCACGCCGGTCAAAAATCCGCGTACCGAATGTTGCTGCCAGCCGGAGGCTTCAGAGAGGACAGCAATGGTCGCACCGGCCGGTCGCTTCAACAAATCGAGCAGCCTTGCCTGCTTGTTCGGCCTTTGACTCGTCTGCTGCCGCGCGGATCGACGTGCAGACGGTGATGACTTCGCGGCAAGAGCAACCTTGCCTGACTTCGTGCGCCGAACGCTTTTCGGGGATGCTTTGCGGCTACGGGATGACTTCTGCATAAAACCCTCCAGATGAGGCGACATGAGCGTCGCACCACCCAAGACCCCGTCAGCAATGTTGCGCCGCGGGGCCGGTTAAGGGCTTCTTTCCCGACATAGCAATGCTTGCTTTGCTGACGAATGCCAGTCCTTTCCGCGAGATATTTCGTTGAGAAAAATGTCGGTTAATGACCGGGAGCAGACACCTGCAAAATATAGCAAGAGTTCGAATCTCCTCGGGCGCGCCATTTGCGGACCAAACTGCGAACCCTGGCCGGCACCGCACACCACGCGGGGCAAGTCGTGATTCAGATCGGATCCCAGTTGAAGATGTCGGCGGAGCGGTCGAGTTTGTAGAACGACGACTTCAGCGCCGGCATGCCGTGCTCGGCGATGGTCTGCGGCGTCCAGCCTTCGTGGCGATGTACCGAGCGGATAGGGCGCGACTGGCTCATCAGGAAGATCTCGTTCATGCGAACAGCGAAGATCTGACTGGTGACATCCTTCGCCGCATCGCTGAGTAGAAAAACGGAAAGCGGCGCGATCTTCTCGGTGGTCATGCGCTGCATCCGCTCGATGCGCACCTTCTCCTGAGGGGTTTCGGCCGGGATGGTGCCGATCAGGCGGCTCCAGGCGAATGGCGAGATGCAGTTGGAGCGGACATGGAAGCGGTTCATGTCCAGCGCGATCGACTTCGATAGTCCGACGATGCCGAGTTTCGCCGCCGCGTAATTGGCTTGTCCAAAATTGCCGATTAGCCCCGAGGTAGAGGTGAAGTGCACGAACGAGCCGCTTTCCTGCTCCTTGAACAGCCGCGCAGCGGCGTGGGAGGCGTAGAACGAGCCCATCAGGTGGACTTTGATGACCTGCTCGAAAGCATCGACGCTCATGCGATGGAAGATCATATCGCGCAGGATGCCGGCGTTGTTCACAATACCGTCGAGCTTGCCGAAGACATCGACGGCCTGCTTGACGATCTTGCTGGCGGGAATTGCTTCCGCCACCGTCTCGAAGTTGGCGACGGCGGTACCGCCGCCGCTTGATCTCCTCGACGACCTGCTCGGCAGGGGTCATATCAGTGCCGGCGCCATCTGCTGCGCCGCCCGGATCGTTGACCACGACCTTCGCGCCCTCGGCCGCTGCCAGCAGCGCTATCTCGCGTCCGATGCCGCGGCCCGCGCCGGTGACGATCACAACCTTGCCGTCCAGTGATTTGGCGTCTGCCATCAGATTCTCTCGCTGTGTTTGTTGATATCGTGATTTATCCTCACCGAGCGCCATCCTTCGCCATTCGAGCTTGTGGGCTCGAAGCGACAATGGTCGGCGTAGCGGTTATTCCGCGTCACACCCTGCACAAAATGGAGGTCGAGGTATCGCTCGTCCGCGCGAATCAGGAGCTCCGCGCCCACGGGAATGAGCATGTTGTTTGGGGACAGTTTGGCCAGCCGAGTCGCTCTGTGCGAGCGGATTAGTCAGCGGAGATGACGCCGCCCTTCGCGATCCATCCGTCGCCCTTAAATTCCATCAGTTGCATTTGTCTGATGGGATGGTGATCGGACGGCGTGGTGTTGACGGCAATGCCGGGCAGCAGCATCTCCAAGCGGACATCTTTCAGGTTTTCCGCCTCCCGCATGATATTGGATCGTGACAGGTCGTCGCCGCAGCGCTTCAGAATAATCTCCAGAAGCTGGCCAGCATTGTATCCCTGGACAGCATCCAGATCATCCTTGTTGCCGCTCGGAAAATACTGATCCATGAACGCGCGCCACCGTTTCACGCCTTCATCGTCCTTCCATTGCGGGTCGGTCGGATCCTTCACATAGTTGGTCGTAATGATGCCCTGAGCATTCGCTGGGCCTGCCGGATTCATGACCGACGATACAGAACTTGCCGCGGCGGCAAGAAATAGAGTCGGCTTCCAGCCCAGTTCAGCCACCTTGCGGATCGTCTGCGCGGCGAATTTGTTGGACGTGAAGATCATCAGGGTATCGGCGCCGGATGCCTTCAGGTTGACGATCTGCGAATCGATTGAGGGAGATGAGACATCGTAGGACATCGCCGCGACGATCATCGCTCCATTCTCGCCTAGGCCGTCCTTCAGTCCCTTGAGGTAGTCTCTGCCGTAGTCGTCATTCTGATAGATGATGCCGATCTTGGCGTTGCTATGCTGCTTCAAAATGAAACGTGCATAGATCTTTCCCTCACTTTGATAGTCCGGACGCAGTCCCATGAACCAGGGATTTGATTTGGCATCGCCAAAGGTGGTGGCCCCTGATCCAACGAAAAGATCTGGGATCTTGCGGCCATTCACGTATTTCAAGATTGCCATGTTGGTAGGCGTGCCAAAGGTGCTGAACAAAAATTGCACCTCGTCGCTTTCGACAAGCTTTCTTACCATCTCGACGGTCTTCGGCGGGCTGTAGCCATCATCGTAGGAAATGACATTGATCTTCCGGCCATTGATGCCGCCCTCCTTGTTGATCTTGTCAACATAGGCGATCGCCGACTTGCCGATGGTGCTGTAGGACGATGCTGGCCCACTCAAAGGCAACGTCATTCCGATGCGGATCTCGCTTGACGTGACGCCGTTCTCAGCGAGGGCAGCTTGTGGCGCCAGGAAAGACAATGCCGTGAATAATATCCAACCCCGTGCTTTGTGTCGCAACATCACTTCCTCCGCCTGCTGTATCTTGCTTGTTCCGCCGATTGGAAATCGAGACGCGGTACCGGGAAAACTTGTTAGGCGAAACCCGCCGATTTTCCCAATACTCAAACGGAATGACACGATACCCAGCTAGTATTGGGATGCCGGCATGTCATTCCGTATCTTGTGCTGTCGACGGCAGCGTCGGCCATTCAACGGAAAGAGCCATCATGATGCGGGATAATGCTCCCAATTCGTCCCAGGAGCCGCAAACGCGGCGGCAGACGATATTTCGCGACGATCTGCTCGATGGCCGGGTAGCTATCGTGACAGGTGGAAGTTCGGGCATCGGTCTGGGTATCGCGCGTGTCTTCGCCGAGCTCGGATCCGCCGTGGCGATCGTTGGACGTCAGGAGGCAAAACTTCAGACCGCCAAGCTTGAGATCATGCAAGACGTTCCGAAAGCACGTATTGCCACCTTTGCTACCGACGTTCGCGACGACGCGGCCATGCGAGCCACGATTAATCAGGTGACCGATCGGTTCGGTCAACTCGACGTCCTTATCAACAATGCTGCCGGCAACTTCCATTGCCCGACGGAGCAACTTTCATCGAACGGCTGGCGTACCGTGATCGACATAGATCTTCATGGCACGTTCAACGGATGCCAAGCCGCTCTGCCAGCTCTCAAGGTTTCTCGCTTCGGCGGCCGAATTGTTAATATCACCGTTCCGCAAGCGTTGTCGGGATGGCCAGGTAGCGCGCACGCGAGCGCCGCCAAGGCAGGCATATTGTCTCTTACTCGGAGTCTGTCGGTCGAATGGGGCGGTTACGGAATTCGCGTCAACAACGTCCTGCCGGGCCCGATCGCAGGAACGGAAGGTCTAAAGCGACTTTACGAAGATAGAGGCATTGCTGATCGTGAGAGGGAGCGGATCGCACTCGGCGAATTCGGCATGACCGATGATATTGCGAATGCGTGCGCGTTTCTTTGCTCTGCGGGTGGTGATTTCGTGACTGGATGCGACTTCATCGTTGACGGTGGCCGCTGGCTGAAGCGGGCGTGGGTATAGGCCGCAACCATGGACAATCGCTCGGCCGATCACGATAGGGCTGTATTTCTTTGCCAGGCAAACCGAGAGCTTTCGCGACAGAATTTTCTCGAGCGTGTCAGCCGAGCAGCAGATGGCTTTGCCAAGATGGGCCTTCGTGCTGGCGATACCGTTGCCATCCTCATGCGCAACGATATCGCTTTTCTCGAGGCGAGCTTGGCTGCGAAGGCAGCGGGAGGTGTAGCCGTTCCGATCAACTGGCATTCTACCGCGCCCGAGATCACATACATCCTCGATGACTGCCGCGCGCAGGTCATCGTCGGTCACTCTGATTTGCTGGCATCGGCTGGTCACGCCGCTCTGCCTGTGGAGAGGGTACTCGCCGTCAGATCACCATCGGACGTGGTGGCCGCCTACGGATTGGATCCGGCGCGAGCTGAAATCCGTCCGTGGATGATTGAGTGGGATCGTTGGCTGATGGAGCATGACGTCGGAGATGCCAGCTTCGCTCTGAGGTCCGACAGCATGCTTTACACCTCCGGGACAACGGGACGTCCGAAGGGTGTTCGTCGTCACGTGCCTACCCGGGATCAGCAACAGCTAATCGAGGAGACGCGAAAGTCGATCTATGGCGTGAAGCCCGGGGCCAGAATTCTTGTTCCGGGCCCGCTTTATCACGGTGCCCCAAATGGTATTGCTATTCATGCTGCCCAGGTCGCCGACAGCGTGATTCTCATGGAACGCTTTGATCCCGAACAGCTCCTGCACCTCATCGAAAAGTATCGCATCGACACGATCTTCATGGTCCCGACGATGTTCAATCGGCTTCTTAAGCTCGAGCAAAGTGTGCGGCAAAACTACGATTTGTCGTCGCTTAAATTTGTTCTGCATGCAGCCGCCCCTTGTCCAGTTGATCTCAAGCGTCGAATGATTGAATGGTGGGGGCCGATTATTCATGAATTCTACGGCGGCACCGAAAGTGGGCCGTGCGCCTTCTGTAGCTCCGAGCAATGGCTGCGCTATCCGGGCACGGTCGGAAAGGTTGTCGACAACGCAACATTGAGAGTCATGGATGCGCACGGTAACGAATGCGCGACAGGCCAACCCGGCGAAATCTATATGCGTCTGCACCACTATCCGGATTTCACTTACAATGGCCTCGACGATAAACGTCGGGAGATTGAGCGCGATGGTCTCATCACGTTAGGCGATATCGGCTACATGAACGCAGAGGGATATCTGTTCCTGTGTGATCGGAAACGGGACATGGTCATCATTGGGGGCGCTAACGTCTATCCGGCCGAGATAGAATCGGTTCTTCTAGGAATGCCCGGCGTGCGCGATTGCGCGGTGTTCGGCGTGCCTGACGAGGACTACGGCGAGAGGCTGCTGGCCCTCGTCGAACCTCATGACGATACCTCGCTTGCCGTATCGGACATTCAGGGCTTCCTGAAAGGCCGCCTCAATGGATTCAAACTGCCGCGGCGCATCGAGATAAGGCGCAATCTACCGCGGGAGGATTCCGGCAAGATCCTCAAGCGGGTACTCCGCGCTCCGTACTGGGATGGCACGGGACGCCAAGTTTAGGCTCACAGTTGTTTAAACTGAATCGAGGTATGCCTCAAGTTTGAAGGACACCTTGTTCCAAACGGCGCGCTTTTATTGCCAAGTGGGCGGCCCCGGCCCACATCGCGTTGCAACCACCGCTGGCCGCAATCAATCGGCCTCAAGTTCCGCTGGCGAGCCCAGAGATTGTGCCAATCGGAGAAACGCGGCAAGAACCGGGCTACGATCGTCGTCCCGATAGATCGCATAAAGCGTTGTCATCGGCCGGCTGCCATCGATTGGCGCCAGCGGGCGGTAAACGACGCCAGGTAACAAAAGCCGATTGATGCTTTCCGCAACAAGTGTCACGCCCATCCCGGTCGCCACTAGGCTAACAGCCGTCTGCATCTCGCCTGTATCTTGGCTGATCCGCGGGTGAAAGCCTGCCTGTATGCAGAGGTCGATAATTTCGTCAGCCACGCTCTGCCATGAGCTGCCGCGATAGACGACAAACGGATCCTCTACCAACGCTGTGAGGGTAACCTCGTCGCAGCATGCGAGCCGATGACTCTCGTGCATCGCGACAAGAAACGGCTCCCGATGAATCGGTGCAGATATGACGCTCGACAATTGAACCGGAGAGCGGGTGAATCCAAGCGAAAGCCTTCGATCCATCAGACCCTGGATCTGCGCTGCCTTCACAAGGTGTTGTATTTCGAGACGGACCGCCGGGGCCTGTTGATTGAATTCGCGAAGAAGACGCGGCACGATGCCGTAGCTGACCGACCCTGTCATTCCAATCGAAAGGCGCCCGGCCTCGCCGTTGGCTACCCCTCTTGCCTTGTCTGCTGCGCGTTGGAGAGATGCGAAGATGTTCTTGATGTCCTCGTAAAACGTGATTCCGGCTTCTGTCAGGCTCACACGCTGATTCGCGCGAACGAATAGTGCGACCTTCAATTCTTGTTCAAGCGCTTGTATCTGCCGACTAAGCGGTGGTTGAGAGACGTGGAGGCGAGCAGCAGCCTTGCCGAAGTGAAGCTCCTCGGCTAACGCCAAAAAGTATTTGAGCTGAACTATTTTCATGAAACAGATTTTCCAGTCGACAAGCTAGTGCGTCAACCGCGAGGTTGCCACTCGTAGAGCGGCGTCTCCAGCGTCACCGTCCGCTCGCGATGGTCGCTGCGCCACCCGCAACAGCAACGACATTTTCAACCGTAGCAGCCCAACACCGACGAGCATCGAAGTCGTCTCCGAATTGCGGACTTTCACTGGCGGGTCGCAACTCCTGAGCTGGGCGGGCGCAAGCGGATAATGCCCATGACAACGACCTCAATCTTAAAATTATATAACTATTTCAATAGCATACGAGTTCGCAGTTTTATTCTGAATGGTGCGCCAAATACCGCCGATTGCCCTCTAAAGCCGCCGATAACCGCCAAATCTACGCCTGCGCAAAAAGCGGAAACAACCAACGGACGAAAAAGTGTAGAAACGGCGGCGTTCGGCGGTGAAAAAAGTTCGAATCGCTTCCGGTCGATTGGTCGATTTTGCCCTGCGGAGACGTGGCGCATGGGGCTTTGAACGACCGCTTTGCGCCTTCATAACTGCCCTCAGGCACGCAATTCAGAGCCGCCGGTAGCAGACACCAATTTCCTGTCTGCCGATATTTTCCTAGCGCCGAGCGGCAGTCGCTAGGCGACGGAAGACTGAGTTTGTAGAAAGTGCGGGATCAACCGTCAAAATTTGATCCAATGCATCGGTAAGATCGTGAGGAATAACAGCCCCTTCTGACGTGCCGACTGTAAGATCAAGTAGCTTCAAGAGAGCACGCGCCTTCGCTTCATCATTGATGACCGCGAGCCTCTTTGCTTCGCCTTCATCGCCTTGAAGTGTCATTCGGCCTGCAATATTG
>Ga0097680_1002417_pt1 | contig 12143 bp, 10 predicted proteins | sample ThiBiot_750_biof_2_FD_72844 | JGI IMG/M metagenome (GOLD analysis project Ga0097680, IMG submission 72844) | Wastewater bioreactor microbial communities from Cape Town, South Africa - Thiocy_cont_750_biof - 1398105538117 (version 2) (version 2) ...
TATTGCAGCACGAACATTCGCTTGCGGGTTTTGTCCTCCTCCTCGCGGGCGTCAGGGCTGAGGTTGCCAGTCAGTCTCGCAGCGAAGCTTTCGTGACCTTTCTCAATCTCGGCAAGATCGCCAAGCAGCTTGCGGACTCCAATGTCGCGGGTCTGTTCGGCGGCTTTTGTATAAAAACGCTCAGCCTCGAACTCCATTGTTTCGGCTTCTTTGCGGATAGTATCGAGGGAGAGATTTTTGGTCAGCCAGATTGGACGGCGACGCAGAAATCCCCGGACGTTGTTGCGCCGGATCGGCGGCAGATTGGGACCGAATTGTTGTTCGTACATTTCGAGAAGCAGGTGGCGATGGTTCTTTTCTTCCTCGGCCATCCGCTCAAAAATCCGGGCGGAGTCGGGATATCTGCTCATCAGATCCTCCGCGAAGCTCATGTAGATGCGGCTGTCCTCCTCCTCGCCCGAGATCGCGACGGCCAGCACCTCCCTTTCGGTCAGGTCCGCGAAATTCTTCATCGAAAGCTCCAACGCCACAACTTAGAATGATTCTAAATTTAATAGGGATGCTGCGGCGACAGGTCAAGCCCAGAGTCGCGTTGCCATTCCGAGAACGATCAACGCGATGTGCTGCGAGCGAGGGCAAAAATGCAGAAGGTCAAATATCGTCTGATCAACCCGCGGCTGGCGCCGCGACGGACCGAGTTGGAGCTACCTGGAGGGCGGGAGAGCTTCAGCCGCGCGCGAATGGTTCGCGCGAACAGGTCTGGCATTGTGTGCTCTTTTCGGAAGGCGCTCAGCACGGGATCGAGTTGCTTTTATCCTTACGACAACGAGCTTTGCGTGACTCGACGGTAATTTTGAACCAGCGGAATAGAGACTACTGCATCGCGCCGTTCCGATCCAGATGCTGCAGCGTTGGCGCCGATGTTTGCGGTGCCGGGGGCCGGTAGCTCAGCGATGAGTGCGGTCAGATCAGATCGTGTTGAAGCGCTTGCGCCATTGCACGATAACGACAAGGGCTTCCTTCAGGCAAGCTCGCGCGGGGCAGCTTTCTGACCTGGGACTGCCGGTTTGAGAGCTTCTCAGTCACGCGTCAGCGCCTGATGATTGCCGTGTCGGGCTGTTCCTGCTGATCTACCCTCTGCTATTCGGCGCATTGGGCTCTCTGCGGGATGCTCTTCTCAATTTCGGCCGCGGTCGACTTCATAGCGCTGTAAGGCATCACCGTTCTCAATCGCCTGGTGATGCTGACGCAGATCCGCAAACTGATCAATGAGGGCCTTGATGCTGAAACGGCGATTGAAGAAGGCGCGCTGACACGCTTCCGCCTCGCGTCATGACAGCGCGGGTCGCCTCGCTTGGTTTCGTTTCTATGGCACTCGCGACCGGAACCGGTGCGGAGGTAGAGAAGCCGCTGGCGACCGTCGTGATCGGCGGACTCATCACCGCTACGTTGATAACATTGGTCGTCCTTCCCGCACCGTACTCATGTTTTCTCGACTGGCGATGATCATCGAAGCTGATATCAAGCCCAATCGTCGATACAAATGGACCGATGCAGCGCGCTCGTTGCTCGTGTCGTCCGACGATCGCTGGATTGCAGCTTCCCGCGAACTAAATATTTTTCCTTCCCCTGCGCAAGCTGGCGTGAATTCAGGATCTCGAAAGACTAGCATTTCGGCTGAATGAACTTTCCGATCTCATTGGGATTTGCAAAGATTACGGCCGCTCGATCGCCCATCATTCCCGCGGGCATGATTGCGGGGACATCTTTCTCCGGCCCATCCTTACTTGAATCGGTCATAAAACGGAGATTGCGTTCCCAGAACGTGCGCGTCTTCCCATCGACGGTGGTGACCCGATAGGTATCACGACAATAGGTGAGCGCCTTCACCTGTCTGGCAGGCTCGATCTTTTTCAGGTTCGGGTCGCGACCGCCACTCACCATTCCGCCCATGCCCTTCATCGGCATCTGTGTGGATTGTTTCGGCGCGGCCCCCGGTTTGGTAGCCTCCTTGAGGAATGCCAAAAGATCGGCGCGAACCCCGGCTTCTTTGATACCCTCGAACGGCATGAGATTGTCCGGAACCATGTGCTGCGGATCGATCAACCATTCATCGAGAGTCTTGTCGTTCCAGACAATTCCGGACGACTTCAGCGCATCCGAATAGCGCTCGAAGTTCGCCAAGCCACCCGCCTTGCGACCCCAAAGATCGGCCAGGCTCGGTCCCGTCATGTTGCGACCCGGTTCGAGGGAATGGCACGCCGCGCATGCCCTGAAGTCGCTCTGTCCCCGATCGACGTCACCGGGTTGTGCAATCGCTCCGGAAGCAACGGCGACGCCAGCGAACACCAACATCCATAACCTCTTCATCGGTCTCCTCCCCTGTTGGACGAGCGCAGATATTTGACGAGCGCCACCGCCGCGAGCAGCAGGACGATCACCACCAACAGTCCGATGAGTCCCATTCCCAACATCATGCCGGGCGCCATTTCGTGCATCATGGATCATCTCCTCAGTTAACAGGCTCTGGAATGCGTGGCCGCCGTTTCGTTGTCGGGGTTGATGGCGTCATCGGCCCGTGAGGACCTTCCGGCAACCGAAAGCCCTTGATCAGGCCGAAGATCGCCGGGATCACGACCAGCGTCAGCAGCGTCGAGGAAACCATGCCGCCGATCATCGGCACCGCAATCCTCTGCATGATTTCCGATCCGGTACCGGTGCTCCACATGATCGGCAACAACCCCGCCATGATCGCGACGACGGTCATCATCTTGGGGCGGACGCGTTCGACCGCGCCTTCCATGACAGCATCGTAAAGATCCGCTCGCGTGACCGCCCGCCTCTCAGCCGCGCGCTTTGTTTCGATCTCGGAATAGGCATGGTTGAGATAGATCAGCATGACGACACCGGTCTCGGCAGCGACGCCCGCAAGTGCAATGAACCCGACGGCGACGGCGACGGAAAGGTTGAATCCGAGCCACCACATCAGCCAGAGGCCACCCACCAAGGAGAATGGCAGCGACAGCATGACGATCATGGTCTCGGTGATCGAACGGAAGTTCAGGTACAGCAGCAGGAAGATGATCAGCAACGTCACCGGGACAACGATCTTGAGACGCGCGGTGGCACGCTCGAGATATTCATACTGCCCGCTCCACATCACGTAGTAACCAGGCGGAAACTGAATGCTGGCCTGCACCGCTTTTTGCGCATCGGCGACATACCCGCCGAGATCGCGGTCACGAATATCAACGTAGACGTAGGTCGCGAGTTGCCCGTTTTCGGTCCGGATCGAGGTTGGCCCACGATCCAGGCTGATCTTGGCCACCTCGCCCAGTGGTACAGCACCGCCCTGTGGCATTGGCACAAGCACGTCGGACGCGATCTTGCGAGGATTGTCACGGAGGTCGCGAGGATACCGCATGTTGACCGTAAAGCGCTGACGGCCCTCGACGGTGGTGGTCACCGTCTGTCCGCCGAGGGCAGTGGCGATGGTGTCCTGCACGTCCTGGACCATGATGCCGTAACGCGCGAGCGCCATCCGATCAGGCGTGATGTTCAGATAGTAACCGCCGATGCCGCGCTCGGCATAGGCCGACGAGGTGCCCGGCACAGCCTTCAGGACGCGCTCAACCTGCTTGGCGAGCTTGTCGATCTCCACCAGATCCGGACCGATCACCTTGACACCAACCGGGGTGCGAATTCCGGTTGACAGCATGTCGATGCGCGCCTTGATCGGCATGGTCCACGCATTGGAGACGCCCGGAAATTGCAGCGCCTTGTCCATCTTGGCGATCAGACTGTCGATGGTCACGCCGGGCGGCCACTGCTCCTTCGGCTTGAGATTGATGATGGTTTCAAACATTTCCGATGGTGCCGGATCGGTCGCGGTCGCGGCACGCCCGGCCTTGCCGAACACCGATGCCACTTCCGGGAACGAGCGGATAATCCGATCCTGCATTTGCAGCAGTTCGCCCGCCTTGGTGACGGAAATGCCCGGCAACGTCGTCGGCATGTAGAGCAACGTGCCCTCGTTGAGGTCGGGCATAAATTCCGTGCCGAGTTGGCGCGCGGGCCATATGGTGACGGCGAGGATCGCGAGCGCGAGAAGGATGACCAGCATTTTCGCCCGCATCACGCCCTTGATGACAGGTCGATAGATCCAGATCAGGAAACGATTGATCGGATTTTTGTGTTCCGGAATGATCCGCCCCCGGACGAAAATCACCATCAGCGCCGGGACCAGCGTTACCGACAGAAGCGCGGCCGCCGCCATGGAAAACGTCTTGGTGAAGGCCAGCGGGCTGAATAGCCGCCCCTCCTGCGATTCCAACGTAAAAATCGGCATGAAGGAGACAGTGATGATCAGCAGGCTGAAGAACAGCGCAGGTCCGACTTCGGATGCGGCGTCTATCAGGATTTGAAGACGCGACTGACCGGGCACGGCTCGTTCCAGACGTTTGTGCGCATTCTCGATCATCACGATCGCCGCATCCACCATGGCGCCAATCGCGATCGCGATCCCGCCGAGGCTCATGATATTGGAGCCGATCCCGAGCAGCTTCATGGCCCCGAACGCCATCAGGATGCCGACAGGCAGCATCAGAATGGCGACCAGCGCGCTCCTGACATGCAGCAGGAAGACGATACAGACCAGTGCGACGATGATGCTCTCCTCGAACAAGGTATGCTTGAGCGTCGCGATAGCGGCATTGATCAAGGTCGAGCGATCGTAGACCGGAACAATCTCGACCGACTTCGGCAGGCTGCTCGCGATCTCCTTGAACCGTTCCTTGACGTTGTTGATGACGTCGAGGGCGTTGAGGCCAAATCGTTGCAGAATGATGCCGCTGGTGACCTCTCCTTCTCCGTTTAATTCCGTAATACCGCGCCGTTCGTCCGGGCCAAGTTCGACGCGGGCCACGTCGCGCAACAGCACGGGCGTGCCGTTGTCCGTCTTGAGCACGATGTTGCCAAGGTCGTTGATGTCCTTGATATACCCCCTGCCGCGGATGACGTATTCGAACTCGGACAGTTCGACGGTTCGTCCGCCGACGTCGGCGTTGCTGGCGCGGATCGCGTCGCGCATCTTCTGCATGGTGATGCCGCGGTCGCGCATGCGCTGTGGGTCGAGAACCACGTTGTATTGGCGCACGAAGCCACCGGCGCTCGCGACCTCCGCGACGCCTCCCGCTTTCGCCAGCGCAAATTTCAGATTCCAGTCCTGAATGGCCCGCGTATCTGCAAGATTGAGTTCCTTGGAGACTACGGCGTACTGGTAGACCCAGCCGACCCCGGTGGCGTCGGGGCCAATGGTCGGCGTCACGCCCGACGGCAATCGCGGCGCGGCACCGTTGAGGAATTCGAGCACGCGCGAACGCGCCCAGTAGATGTCCGTTCCGTCCTCAAAGATCACGTAGACAAAGGACACGCCGAAGAACGAAAACCCGCGTACCACCTTCGATTTCGGCACCGTCAGCATCGCGGTCGCGAGCGGATAGGTTACCTGATCCTCGACCACCTGCGGCGCCTGACCGGAATATTCCGTGTAGACGATGACCTGGGTGTCCGAGAGGTCCGGAATGGCATCGAGCGGCAGGTGCACCAATGCATAGATGCCTGCAGCAGCCGCGAAACCCGCGCCGAACAATACCAACAGCAGATTGCGGGCTGACCAGGCGATCAGGCGGGCGATCATGGCTGGCCTCCCACTTCCGAGAAACCCTTCAGCGCAGCCTTCAGATTGCTTTCGGCATCGATCAGGAAGTTCGCCGACACCACCACGGGTTCGCCGTCGCGGAGACCGTCCCTTACCTCGACGTAACCATTGCCGCGCTGGCCAAGCTTCACCTCCCGCGGCTCGAAGCGGCCCTGCCCCTTGTCCACCAACACCGACTGTCGCGTGCCGGCATCGAGCACCGCGCTTTCCGGAATTGCCAGCACCGGTGCCGGATTGCCCGTATCGATCTCGGCGTCGACATACATGTCAGGAAGCAAGGCGCGATCGGGGTTGGAAAGTTCGACCCTGATCCGTGCGGTACGGGTTTCGCGGTTCACCTGCGGATAAATGACGCCGATCTTTCCGGAAAACGTGCGCCCCGGAAAACTGCGCGCCCTCACGGTGACCGTTTGGCCTACGCGCACCGCGCCGAGATCTCGTTCGGCCACATCCACCAGGGCCCACACCATGGAGACGTCGGCGACACGGAACAGGACATCCCCGGGCTGTGCCCGCATGCCCTCGATGGCGTTGCGTTCCAGCACGATGCCGTCACGTGGCGCGGACCATTCAATCGCAATCGGAACTGTGCGACTCTTTTCCATGGCGACGATCGCCGCGTCCGGAACGTCGAGATTCATCAACCGCTGTCGCGATCCGCGGCCGTAGCGCTCGATGCCGCCTGTGGTCGGCGAATTGATCGTTGAAATGTATTCCGCGGCCGCCGAGGAAATCGCCGGGCTGTAAATCTCCATCAGCGGCTGCCCCTTCTTGACGGCAGCTCCGGTGGTGACGTTGGAGACCTTCTGCACCCAGCTTTCCGCACGCATCGAAATGACGGATATCCGCCGCTCATCGAGTTGAATCGTGCCGGGCGCCCGAACCAGCGTTCGGACCACGCGGGGCGCGGCGCGTTCGGATTGCACGCCCGTGCGTTGGATCTTGCCTGGCGACAGCTTGACCGAGCCGTCACCGGTGTCCTCGCCCTCATAGACGGGGATGTAATCCATGCCCATCGAATCCTTCTTCGGCACTGGCGACGTGTCCGGAAGGCCCATCGGGTTGCGGTAGTATTTGATCTTGCGCTCGATACCCTTGGTGTCGGCAACCTTGGTGCCCATCTCCTCGTGCACGGGATTATCAAAGCTGAGGTCCGCGCCGGGCGGCACCGCACGGTACGCCCGCCCATCCGCCGTTTTCTTCGGCGTCAACGAGTAGAACGGCTTGTCATCTGGATCCCGATAGTAAATCGGTGCCGCGGCGGACTCGGCCGCCGCCGACATCGTGAGATGAACCAAGCCAACCCTGTGCACATGGTCGGCGATGAATGCGCCGCCGACCGCCGCAATTATTGCGACGGCGGCAACACCTGTAAGGACAGCCCGGCTCATTTCTGCGCCGTGATGACGAGCTTGTTTTCGACAGTGCCGGTCTCGCCCTGCACCTTGGCGCCGAGCGACAATTGCCAACGGCCCGCCATGCCGAACGTCGCCTTGAACTTGTAGATGCCAGGCTCGCTTCCCGGCATCGGCGTGATCTTCGTCGCCATCTCCTGCATACCGTCTGGCGCCATATCGAGGCGGATCGCGAAGATCACCGCGTCGGGGACCGGCTTTCCGGTCTTGTTATTGATCAACTTGACGGCGATGACTTTGTCAGGTCCAGCCTGGACGGTCTGATCGATCAGTTCAAACTTGTAGTCCTTGATGTCCGCGAAGGCCGCGGTGCTGGCAGCACCGATTGCGGCCATAGCGATCAACGCACCCCGGAGGGCGCGCGCATAACCTGACATAATCATCTGTAAATCCTCGAACGTCGTTGGTCTGCCGTATGACGGCGCGCATCATCCGCGCAGATTCGACCGCGCGGTATCGAACGGCGCTGATGCGCCGATCAGACCAGGGTTCGAGGAGGATGGTCGGGCGGTGGACGATCGAGCCCGTCGCTCATGAGATCATCATGGAGCGCGATTTGGTGATGCCGAGCTACACGCACGACAATCGCCTCGACAGCGGGATGCGACGCCAAATTCTTCACTGCGCAAATCGCAAGTAGCGGGCAATCCTTGCAGTCATTCTTCTTTTGCGTGTCCGGGCAGCATGGCATGTCGCCGGCCATCGACGCCATGTCGGACATCGCGACGTTGGACGGCCCTATCTCGGCGGCTGGCGATACCAGCGGCGCTGCGACGAGCCCTACGATCGCGACGACCGCAAGCACCCGACCTATGAGATGGCGAATATCCATACTCTACCCTGACACGACCTCTGGAACCGGAAAAGTGGGAATCCTTCACATATTCGGCAACGACGGATCAGTATGCAAAATGCAGAAGCCGAACTGGTTAATGAAATCGATCTGCTTTAGCCGACCGACCGCGTCCCCTCAAACTCCATGTAGGTACGTCGACCATCCGGCCCGAACAGAACGACGGCATATCGTTCGGGCGTGCCGCCCTCCATGCCGGGCGACCCCATTGGCATTCCCGGCACGGCCACGCCCGTCGCAACGGGACGCTCCTTCAGCAAGCGCTGAATGGCCGCCACCGGAACATGTCCCTCGATGATGTACCCGCCCGCTTCTGCCGTATGGCATGCGGCCAGATCGGTCGGGACGCCCAAGCGCTTCCGGATATTCTGAAGGTTTCTCTCTTCCTGAACTGTGACGTTAAATCCTGCCACTTCCAGATGGCGCACCCACCCCGAGCAGCAACCGCAACTCGGATCCTTGTGAACACGGATGATGGTGCTCTCTACAGCCTCGGAAACCGTCGGAGCAATCAATGCCGCCGCGACAATTCCCAGTGCGCTCCGCCGCGATACGTTACCTGTGTTCATCTTGAGACTCCTTCCAAGCGGATCATCCTTCACGTAATTCCATTGTCACTACCCGACGGCCGGCTGCATCGTACCGAGGATGCTGACCGCCAGAAGAACCATCCATCCCAAGACCTGCTCTCCGAGCACATGATTGCGCAGCCTTGCGGACGACCTCGTCAATCCCTCAACCGCATCCGCTCGAATCCTGCCCATCGATGGAACGAGCCAGAACCGGTTCGCGACCGCGAGCGCCAGCATTCCACCGAACAAGGCAAGCTTCCCGAGAAGGATTTGGCCGTACGGCGTGTCCAGCAACCCGGACGGCGATCCGACCAAAAACCAGCCGTTGACGAGGCCCGACCCGATCAACGCGGCGACCGCAAGATATCCCATGCCGGAAAACCGCATCAGGATTCGATCCATGTCGTTCGGTCCAACATTCAGGTCCGTCCCGAGATAGCGATGCAGGATCAACGCCAATGGAATGAGACCACCGAGCCAGACTCCGGCGGCGAGAAGGTGTATGGCATCGGCAACAGTGTGCATGACGCCAGCCCAGCCTTCCTCAATTTGGGTGTGACCCGTCCCGGCCAACGACGCCAAAAGGATTGCGGCGAGGAGCGGCATCATCCAGTTCTGGCGATGCGCCGCACGAAGGCCCCATGCCGCCACGCCAACCGTGAGGGCCGCAAGGAGCATGCGCGACGTCCAAACGGCACCGAAACCCGTGTCATGGAGGATCGCCCATACTGTCTCTGCATCGACGAGATCGGCCATGCTGCCGCTCATATTCGCGGCCGCAAACGCAAACCAGCCTAGGCCGCTGAACAGCGCCGCAACGGCGGTCCACAAAAGCCACCCTTGCCGCCAACGACCCAAGACGTCCGGTTCGGCTCCCGCGTATGCATAGAGTGGAAACAACGACAGCCCCGCGAGGGCCGTTGTCGCCAGATAGTGCAGGAACCGCGCGATGATAAGTCCGACCTCGATCATCAGCGGGTCACGCGAAATGAATAGGAGCCCCTGACGCGATGGGTGTCGTCCGAGACGGCGTGCCATTCGACCTTGTAGTCACCGGGAGCCATGTCTTCCTTGACGGGGACCACCAAGCGCTTCTTGTCGGCCGGATCGATCGTGGACTTTCCAGTGGCGATCTTGCGTCCCGCCTTGTCCTTGATCTCGATCCCTGAAAATTGCGGGATGACGCCTTCATTGAAGGTGATCCTGATTTCCTTGGGCGGCACCGTTGCCGCACCCGCGGCAGGGTCGGACGTTTGAAGCTGCGGGTGAGCGACGGCTGCCCCGCCGGAAAAGATTGCTGCGATCAATGCAATGATAGCCGTTGAAGTCTTCGACATCTGTTCTTCCCGTCTGGATGTAAAGTGGAATTTCATTTCACGTCGAGAACGAGCATCAGGCCTCCGCCGCCCTGCTGCTCGACATTGTTGTTCGCGGTGTGATGCGGGATGTGACAATGCACGAGCCATTTGCCCGGCTTGCGGGCGGTCCATATGACGTCATAGCGTTGGCCTGGGCCGACGTTGACGGTGTCCGCCTGATAACGCGCGCTTTCGTTCAACGTCACGCCATCGACCGCGACGACCTCGAACGGGCCGCCGTGGACATGCATGGGATGAATGAAGTTATTGTTGGTGCCGATGAACCGCAGCTTGATGGTTTGCCCGACCTTCATTGCAATCGTGTCGGTCGAAGGATAGGCCTTGCCGTTAATGGTGAAGTAGTTCGGCATCGCTCCTTCCATCGACATGGCGGGATAGGTCAACCATTCGCGTTTCAGCCATTCCTGCAACTGGATCGTGTAATCCAGATCGGCTTTCACTTCGGTCAATGGATCCTTGGGCGCAATCAGCAATGCGCCGTAGAGCCCGAGCGCCTGCTGCCGGTCCGGGTGGTCGTGGCTGTGGTAAAAATACGTACCGCTTTGCCCGACCGTGAATTCGTAGGTGTAGGAACCGCCTGGAGGCACCGGATCCTGGGTGATCTTCGCCGGGCCATCCATTTTGTTCGGCACTATCAGGCCGTGCCAATGCACGGTCGTGGATTCCGGGAGATTGTTGTGAAAGTTGATGCGGACGTGATCGCCCTCGGTCATCTGTAACCGGGGCCCCGGCACCTGATGATTGTAGGCGTAAGCATCGACGGCTTCGTCGGGAAGAATGTTCCAGCGAATGACGGACGCTTCCAAGTCAAACACTTTGACGCCGTTCTCGATCCGCGGTTGCAGCACCTGGTCGCCCTTTGCGTCGGGCGGGGCAATATAGGTAACCTGTCGCGGCTTCACAGCGGCCATGTCCCTCATGGCCTCACCGGGAAGATCGAACGTGTTGATCATACCCGGCGGCATGATGGAGGCATCGACGTCGCGGGCGCTGAGACTGAGGTTCACGGAAAAGCCGGGAATGACCATTCCGGATATCAGGAGAAACCCCGTCACGCCGGCGAGCGCCACCAACTGCGGGGTGGTTGCGTCGCCTCCCATCTGATGGTCGCTGCCGTGGGCCATCTTCTCCATGGCCGGCTTGTTTGTGTGGTCATCGTGGGCTTTTGCGTCATCATTGGACCGAACGGTCATCAGGCCGTGTTTGACCTTCTTCTTCACCATCCAGACGTTGAACGGGTACGCCGTCGTAAACCCAACCATGACACCGAGCGACATCACGCCCCAGAAAACCAATTCCAGCGGATCCATGGCGCGCATATCGCGGCCCATCATCAACAAGCTCATCGTTGGCGCCATTCCCGCCATCATGGCATTCATGCTGATTAATTCGGGCATGAAGCTCTTGCGCACGTTTTCCCAGTAGGTGCCGCCCATCATCTTTTTCATGAAGAGCGACTGGAAGATGAAAAGCCCGAACGAAAACCCGGCGATATATTCGACGATCAGGTCGATCCACATCGGCAGTCCGAGCGATGCCGTCACGACCGCCGCTAGAATAATCCCGGTGGCGTCGCCAGCGACACAGTGGATAGTGCTTCCGATCCCTTGTTTCCAAAGCGGCGCTGTGAACCGTTCGTGCTCACCGGGGCGCGGCTCCTTATCTGCCAGTACGTAGAGCAGCAGACCGAATGGCCCCATATAGAGCGTGACTAGAATGAAGCCCCACTTCATCACCACCGGTTCAGGGTTGCCATTGAATTGATCGAACGCAACGTACGCCGTGGAGGCGGCCGCGAGGACGAACCAGGCGATCAAGAAGTAGTCATATGGAAGGGCAATCATGGAGACCTCGCTCAAACCCAATCGCTGAACATGCGGACCATCGACCACAGGCGTGTTTCCGGTTGTCTTTTTGACGCCCGAGCTGCCTCATCGTTCTTTCCGAAGAAGGCCGCCCACGTCGCAAACCGTGATGACCGGTGGGTGCATCATTCATTCTCCCTTTTTCGGCTGATTGCCGCGCGTGACCGGCGCCTTGGGGGAACGCACGTCAAGAGTTCGGGACCACGTCCGATAGAGCGCGACGGCCGTCATCAGCAGAAGTCCGCCAACACTCACCCCGATTTGGGTAAGCAGACGGTCCGAATACATCTCCAGAATGAAATGCCCGACGAACGACAGGAAAATTCCTATGCAGAACACC
>Ga0097680_1002423_pt1 | contig 12114 bp, 11 predicted proteins | sample ThiBiot_750_biof_2_FD_72844 | JGI IMG/M metagenome (GOLD analysis project Ga0097680, IMG submission 72844) | Wastewater bioreactor microbial communities from Cape Town, South Africa - Thiocy_cont_750_biof - 1398105538117 (version 2) (version 2) ...
CTCAGAAAGCTGGGTGAGGGGATGACCTTCGAGGAAATTTTCGAGGATCATCCGCATCTGGTTCGGGAAGATATTCACGCGGCCCAGGCGTTTGCAGCGGATTACATTCGCGATGAAGAGTTGATCTACAGCTGAAGATGCGTTGGCTCGCGGATGAATGCGTAAGTCCCTATCTGGTTCAGGCGCTTCGCCAGATGCAGCATGATGTGATTTTCGCGCTCGAGAATATGCGCGGATCGGGTGACAGCGACGTCCTCACAACCGCCATCCTGGATAACCGGCTGCTTCTGACAGAGGATCTCGATTTCGGTGAACTGGCTTTTCGGGAACAGCGAAGTGCGATACCCGGTATTGTCCTGATCAGAATGCGTTCGCGGGACCGCAATCTCAAAAGGGAGAGGCTGGCCGCTGCGATAAGCCACTATGGCGATGGATTGTTTGGGCAGTATCTTGTTGTCGAGGAGAACCGCTTCCGCAGCCGCGCATTGACCTATCCTTGACCCGGATGGTGGGCTGGGCCTGGCAGGCTTGCCGTTGCCGGATGGCCCTGCTATCCCCCGCCGCCTGATGCACACCCCGTCCGCCCCGACCCACACCACCCCCGCTGCCGAGGCCGCGAAGCGCCGTACCTTCGCGATCATCTCGCACCCGGACGCGGGCAAAACCACGCTGACGGAACATCTGCTGCTGATGGGGGGCGCAATCCGTGCCGCCGGCCAGGTGAAAGCGCGTGGCGAGGCCCGGCGTGCGCGTTCCGACTGGATGAAGATCGAACAGGAACGCGGCATCTCGGTCACGAGCGCGGTGATGACGTTCGAATATGGCGGCGCCATTTTCAATCTGCTCGACACGCCGGGGCATGAGGATTTTTCGGAAGATACCTATCGCACGCTGACCGCGGCCGATTCCGCGGTGATGGTGATCGACGCCGCCAAGGGGATTGAGGCGCAGACCCGCAAACTGTTCGAGGTTTGCCGCCTGCGCGACATCCCGATCATGACCTTCATCAACAAGATGGATCGTGAAGCGCGCGATCCCTTTTCGCTGCTGGATGAAATCGCCGATCAGCTTCAGCTCGAATGCGCGCCGATGAACTGGCCCGCCGGCATGGGGCTCAATTTCCACGGCGTGCTTGATCTTTATACGGATCAATTCGCGCTGTTCGGCGGCGATGAGGTCGTTGCGCACGCCGCACTTTCCGCCCGCCTGCCGGAGGGTGTGCTGGCCGCGCTGGAAGAGGAATCGGCCCTTGCCCATGGCGGCTATCCCGCCTTCGATGCCGCCCATTACCGCGAAGGCCATTTAAGCCCGGTGTTCTTCGGCTCGGCCCTGAAGAATTTCGGCGTCCGCGCGCTGATCGAAGGGCTTGCCGCCCATGCACCGGCCCCGCGTGAACAGGCCGCGCAGGGCCGCACCGTTTCGCCGGGGGAGGATGACGTCAGCGGTTTCGTCTTCAAGGTGCAGGCGAACATGGACCCCAATCATCGCGACCGGGTCGCGTTCCTTCGCCTTGCCTCGGGCCGTTTCCGCCGCGGCATGAAGCTGAAGCAATCCGGCACCGGCAAATCCATCGGCATCCACAACCCGATCCTGTTTTTCGCCCGCGAACGCGAAACGGTGGATGAAGCGTTTCCGGGCGACATCATCGGCATTCCCAATCACGGCGTGTTGCGTGTCGGCGATACGCTGTCGGAATCGGGGCAGATCCTGTTCACCGGCATTCCGAACTTCGCGCCGGAAATCCTGCGCCGCGTGCGCCTTGCCGATCCGATGAAGCAGAAACATCTGACCCGCGCGCTGGAAAGCCTGGCGGAGGAGGGGGTGACCCAGGTGTTCAAGCCGATGATCGGCGCCAACTGGATCGTCGGCGTGGTGGGGGCGCTGCAGCTCGACGTGCTGAAGGCGCGCCTCAATGCCGAATACGGCCTCGATGCCACGCTTGAACCATCGCCTTACGATACGGCACGCTGGATCAGCGGCACCGATGCGGAGCTGGAGAAGTTCTATACCGTCCATCGCGGCCAGATGGCTAAGGATCGTGACGGCGCCCCGGTCTTTCTCGCCAAAAGCACATGGGAACTGGGCTACGCGGCGGAGAAGTTTCCTGAAATCCGCTTCGCCAAAACCCGCGAACGCACCGAAGTTCAGGCGGAAAGCTAGCTGTTCAATTTGCAGCGCCGGAGGCAGCCGGTGCGAACCCATGCTCAGGCCCATGCTCAGGCCAAGTGAACACCACGTATACCATGAAGGCTGTCTTGCTGTCGCCTTTCTGCGCCGGGAATTGCTGCGTGAAGAGTCTGGCTTTTGCGGCGGCGTCCAGATCGGCATAACCGCTCGACTGCCAAAGCATGCCTGACAGCACCTTTCCATTCTGATCCGTCGATATCAGGAAGGACGTCGCACCCGCTTCACCGCTGGCGTAGGCACCGGGCGGAAAGTCCGCCTCCGTCATGGGGAAGTATGTCCAATTATCGGTTCTTTTGCCAAGCGAGAAGGCGACAGCGGCCTCGAAACGTGTGGCAACGGGTGTGCCCGCTTTTGTGGCGGGATGATAGCGCCAACTTCTGGTCACTTCCTCAGCGGCGATGGCATCCAGTCTGAGCGATCCGCTCGACCGGGCCACTCTTGCATCGCTGACCGTCCCATCGGCATTGACGACGAAGCTCAGGATTGTTGTGCCTTCCTCGCCCAACGCACGCGACAGGGGCGGATAGATGAAGACATGGTGTTCGTTGCTGGGCGTCGGCGGGGTGATGATTTGCGATTCAGGCTGCGGATCCGATGGCACCGCAGCTGGTGCGTGGTTGCTATGGGAATCCATCTGCGCGAACGCAGGCGCAGCAGCTGCCATCGCCATTACAAGCGCAAGGCATGAGAGGTGCGGCTTCACTGTCAGTTGCTCCACTTATAGAGAATCTGATTCCGCAGATCGCCAAGCATTTGCATCAGCTTTGTGCGGGTCGTGTTGAAGCTTTCCGCACTGCAAACTCCGGTGGGGTTCTCCGCTCGCAGGGAAACCTGTTCATGGATCCGGTTGCCGGATTGCAGGGTGCTGATCATTTGCAGATGTAAGCCTTGAGCGGTGCGGTTGATGCGGTCTGGAACAGACGTAATTTTCATTTTCGCGGGAAGGGTTACGGTCACATCGTCCGTCATCGCAATGTTGCCGCAGACATAGTCGCGTGTTCGCCGGTCGGGGAGCGTACCGCCTATCGTTTCGCTGATTGTGACCGGTTTGTAGCCGAGCGCCGCGGGCAGCGCGCCTGTCCCCGTTTGATTGGCGTAGCCGGGAATCGCGTAACGGACCTTGAAATTGTAATCCGCATTCAACGCATTGATATCGCTGCGATCGAAGCTGCCGGTGGCGCCGGGGCCGAGCATGCGTTGAAAATACGTCTCCTCCGCCTGAACCGGCAGGGCGTTGATCAATTGGCGTATCGCGATCGCGGCTTGCCCGTGGGCGCGGATTTCGGTTTCCCCGTCTGCGTCGCCATTGCCGTGTACGTGGATGGTTTCCGTGAATGCGATACGGTTGTCGTTGGCAGTCGCCACGGGCGTTCGCGGTGTCTCTCCGCTCGCGATCAGCACGACGGGTTTACCGGAATCCTCCGGCGGCAATATTCCGAAAGGCGCAAAGCGGGCGGTCGAGTCGGTGAAAAGATTAAATTCCGGAATATAGGTGATCATATGGTTGAACACGAACGGCGTTGCCGTGGCGGGCAGTTTGAACATGGCCGCAGTGTTGATCAGGGCCGGTGTGCTCGCAATTCCCTTAGCCTTGAGCAATGCCTCCAGAAGCATGACATGGTCTTTGCAATCACCGTATTTCACCTCCAGCACATGGGCCGCACTGTGCGGCACGAATCCGCCTGCGCCGAGCACGATCGCAACATAGGCGATGTGCGTCGCAACCCAATCGTGCAGGATGCGGGCCTGTTCACGCCGGTCTGAAACGTTCTCGGTCAGCTTGTTGGCCAGGGCGCGGATTTCCACCGTAACATCGGCCTTGCCTTTCACCAGATCGGCATAAAGCTTGGCGATGTCGGCATAGTTGGTGAACGTGCTGATCGAAACATGGGCGATCCGGCCCGGGTCCTCCGTAGCCAATGGCTCCGGCTTCTGTGGCGTGTCGTTATGATAGGTCCAGACCCAAAGTGATTTTCCGTTCTTGCTTGCGCGTAATCCGCCCTGCACACCAAATGTATCTATTGAAAGAGGTAAATCCTTGCGTGGCGCGGTTAGCGTCAGGCGTACGTCATCGATCTTTATGTCGGGTGTGTAAACTGCGTCGTATGCGAACTGGCCCGCAAACCAGGGCACGACCTGCCGTGTGGCTGTGGCAAGCACAGCCTGATCGCCCACTTCCAGATTGGGGAAGATGATCGTCACCGTGTGCACATCTTCGAAGCCGGGCGTCGTGGTCGCACCATAGCCGAATAGAATGCTGTTGGGGTCGACATCGATGCGGCGCCCGTCGGCTTTCAAGGTATAGGAATGTTGCCCCGTGATGACCTGATAACCATTGGTGTAGGACAGTGTCACCTGCTGCATTGCCTTGCGGCCCTGATCGTTCAGGATGCGATAGGCCGTTTCGCTTGCCTGGCTGTAACTGCCGTCGGGCGCTACCTCGTAGTCCGTGTACTGATGAACGATTTCCAGCGGCGACGAAACAGCGGAAGAAGAATCCATCTGTGCCGCGTGGGCTACGGTTGCCGCCAGCCCTGCCAGCAGAAAAAGAAGAATGCGCAAAGGCTCGCCCCCCGGTGTCGCCTGTTCTGTTGGGCAATCTGAATACGATATACCGGAATATTCAAGGCCTGAGCGGATTCAGATAGAGGTGTAATCACCCCTTCGCCACTTTTTCGCTCAGATCGGCGACATGCAGTTCGCCCTCGCGGGTCTGTCCGCCCAGTGCCAGAAAGCGTTTCATCGCGCTTTGCGCTTCTTCCGTGCGCAACAGGCACTGAAACAGATAGCTTTCTTCGCCGAGGCCTTCGGCAAGCGGCATCTCGCCCGCTGCATTCACCGCCTGTTTGGCCAGCCGCACCGCCGGTGCGGGGAACGATGCGACGCGGGCGGCCAGCCGCGCCACATAAGGCCCGATTTGGTCGCGGGCAAAGGCGCGGGTGAGGTAGCCCCAGCGTTCGGCGGTTTCCGCGTCCAGATCGATGCCGCCCAATATCACCTCCAGTGCGCGGTCCCGCCCGATCAGGCGCGGCAGGCGCTGTGTACCGGTGCCGCCGGGCAGAATGCCGATCGGCACCTCCATCTGGTTGATGATGGTCTTGCCGATAACGCCGAAGCGCATGTCGAACGCCATGGAAAGTTCGGAGCCGCCACCGCCCACGCGGCCCTCGATCTGGGCGATGGTCAGCTTGTCCATGGTGCGGAAGCGTTCGCACATCGCATGATAATCGTTGCGGGCGGAAGCCTCGCGCGTCGCGGGCTGATCGGTGGGAAAATCCAGAATCGCTTCGACGTCGAAATGGGCCAGGAAGAAATCCGGGTTCGCGCTTTTCAGCACGAAGACCAGCGCGTCCCTGTCGGCTTCCAGCTCTTCGGAAAGCCGCGCCAGTTCGCCGTAAAGCGCCAGCGTGATCAGGTTGATCGGCGGATTGTCGATCGTCGCGGTGACGATCCGCCCGTCTTTTGCGATGCGTAAATGCTGATATCCGTCATAGGCCATGGCGCTCCCCGTTATTATGTTTGGGGATACTCAAGCCCTTCTGGCGCCAAAGCTCTAGAACATTTTCGTGCTTCGTCGAATCACGAAAATATTCTCGTTCTTTGCCTTGTCGCGGTTCGGTGCGGAAAACCGCTGCACACTTTTCCTCGAACCGCTCCAGTCTTGAAAAGTTTCAGGCCGCGGCCAGCCCCGGCAGGGCGCCCTGTTCACGCCACAGGTTCAAGGTGTCGATCGCCTCGGCGCGCCCTACGGCCTCGAACTGGTCCAGCCGGGCATAAAGCGCATGGATGGACAGCATCTCCTCGCGGGCCGCCAGCACCGTCAGTACGGAAAACGCTGCCCGGCCGAGATAGGCCGCCTTGCAGGTGATGGCCAGCGCCTCGCCCGTCGGCTCATGCACAATGTGCCGGGCCAGCACCGGCGGCAGGTCGAGAAACGCCGCCAGATCACCCGCCCAATCGGTGCGGCGCTTTTCGCGCGCGGCGGCGATCAGGTCGTACTCGTCCGGCCCCGTATTGTCGGTTCGCATCGTCCCATCCCCCAAACCTCGCCGCACACTGGGCCCGGCGCGGTTAAGGATTGGTGGGGTGAAACCGTCGCTTTGTCTCTATCGGCATCCCGAAACAAAGCTGGCCAAAACAAAACCGGCGGCCTTCATGGCCGCCGGTCTGTTTGCTTACGTTTGTTCGGTTCGGCTTCAGGCCGCCTTGCGCTTGCGGCGCATCAGGCCGATGCCGCCAAGCCCCGCACCCAGAAGCGCCAGTGTCATCGGTTCCGGCACGCCGGTCTTGTTCCCGGTGATCTGCAGCGCCGCGCTGTTCGCGGTGGCGGTCCAGTTGCTCTCGTACTTCTTGCATTTGCCGTCCTTGCCGTACTTCGTGCAGACGGAGGAATAGCTGAACGCGGTGATCACCGTGCCGGTCGGGAAATCGAATGCGGTGGTGAAAATCGGGTTGGTCGTACCGCCGAAGGTCACGGTGCCGAAATCGAGTGTGTAGACATAGAACCCGGTGGCCAGCGGGGCATAGGGCTGTGCCAGTTGCAGCGCCTGCGTCAGCGGCAGCCAGGCGCCGATCGGGTTGTTCGGCTGGGCGGCAATGCCGAGATAGCTGTCGAGAAAGCCGCTGGTCCAGGCCGTGCTGCTGTGCAGCGCGCTCGGCACCGACGACAGGCCGGTATAGGTCCCGTTGATGGTGAAGCTTTCCGCACCGGCGCCCATCACACTGTTCGGGATCAAAACGGCCATCAGGAAGTGCTGCTGCGCGGCCGGGGTCGAGCCGCCAGCCTTCCAGAACGAGAAATCGGGGGAGGTGTCCGGCGTCGGCGTGATCTGGCCATTGTCGGCGCAGGCCGCGGTGGACAGAACGCAGCTCCCGTGCAGCGCATCGGCGGAAGCCTGTTGTGGTGCGAATGCGGTAAGGGCGGCAGCAACAAGTGCGGCGCCCGCAAAACGGTGTGCCCGGAAGGACATCGAAAGCTCCATTACCCACATCTGGGCCGTTCAGCCGGCCCTGTTGGGAAATAGTATTGCAAGGATAGCGCCAGCCCACGGAAAACCTGTAAATTTTTCGTTAAAATGGCACTGACATCAGTGTAATTGTAATGAAAGTGGACAGGGTGCGCAGCCCATGCAGGCGGCTATTTTCCCGCAATCGCCCAGCGGTCGGGGAAGAAGCCGTTGAAATCGGTCCTCACCGCCACCGAATAGGCGCCGATGTCGTGGAACACGATGTAATCGCCCGCGACAATGGTATCGGGCAGCATCAGCGGGCGCGGCAGCACGTCCAGCGTGTCGCAGGTCGGGCCGTAGACACGGAAGGCGTTCAGCGTGCCCAACCGTGGCCGCACCCGGCCGCGTTTGTCCACGGTCAGGGGCCGCATCGCGTAATCGGCGGTCCAGCCCGGCAGGGTCAGCTCGTCGAAACTGCCGTAAACCCCGTCATTGATGTACAGGCTGTGGTCCTTGCGCAGCGTCGCGAGCGTGACGAGCGACATGCCTTCGGCGATCAGCGCGCGCCCCGGTTCGCACATCACAGTCAGCCGGTCCTTGCCCGGCAGGGTGTCCAGCGCCTCGCGGATGGTGTCGAAATACCAGTGATAGGGCGGCACGTCGTTGCCGGGGTAGGGGCCGGGAAAGCCGCCGCCGATGTCCAGCGCCGCGATGGTCACGCCGGCTTGCGCCGCCGTGCGCCGCGCCATTTCCACCGCCTGGGCATAGGAAAAGGGCGACAGGCACTGGGAACCGACGTGGAAGGTCAGCGCCGGCTGCGCGCCGGCCTCCACCACCCGCTTCAGAAGCCGCGCCGCATCGTCCGGCGTGGTGCCGAACTTGCTCGAAAGCTCCAGCACCGCGCCGCCAAGCGGGGTGGCGATGCGCACGAAGACGCGCAAATTGGGCCCGCCGCCGGTTTCCGCCAGCAGGGACTCCAGCATATCGTCGCAATCGACCACGAAGTCGCGCACGCCATGTTTTTCAAACGCTGCTTTGGCCGCGCCGGGAAGGCGCACCGGCGCCATGAAGTGGCATTTGGCTTCGGGAAACCGCCCCCGCACCAGTTCGATCTCGGCCAGCGAGGCGGTGTCGAAATGGCGGATGCCCGCCGCCCACACCTGATCCAGCACATGGGGGTGCGGGTTGGCCTTCACCGCGTACAGCGTGTCGCCCGGAAAGGTGTCGAGAAAGCGCTTCGCCGCCTCTTTGAAGCGGGCGGGGTGCAGCACGTAGACGGGTTCCACCGGCCGCGTTTTCTCGATCAATTGTTCGATCGAGGTGAAGCGGGGAAGTTCCACAAGGTTGGCGGGGCGCACGTTCATGCGCGCTCATAAAGCCGCCTGTGCCAGGGGGTCAAGAGATGCGGCTCGCCGCCGCAGGGTAAATGGGGCATAGTGGCCGCCGCCACCACAGCCGGAGGGATTGCATGACCACGATCCTCAACACCGAACAGGCACGGCAGGGCCACACCGGCGACGGGGTCCGTTACGTCCTGGGCTTCTCGCTGGTACTGGTCGTCCTCGTCATGGGCGCGGCACTCATATTTGTCCATTAGCCACTGAATATCGCCCGCACCCGCGCCGGAATCCGGCTGGCAAGGCTCACGCCCCGCACGATCAGGAACAGGTGCAGCGCCAGCCACAGCCCGGTATTGCCGTAGAGCCGGCCCAGCGTGAACAGCGCCACGGCATAGAACGTGAATGACAGCAGCATCATGTTGCGCAGATCGCGTGACCATGTCGTGCCCATGAAGATGCCATCCATCTGAAAGGCGAGCACGCCGGAAAGTGCTGTGCACGCCGCCCAGGGCAGATAGGCGCCCGCGAAGCTGCGCACGTCCTCCGCCGTCGTCAGCTGCGCGATCAGCCACTCACCACCGCCCAGAAACAGAAGGGTCAATGCACCGGACAATGCGAAGCCCCAGCTTGCGGTCAGCCGCATGGTGGCGAAAAAGGCGCGTGCATCGCGGGCGCCGGTGGCACGCCCGGCAAGCTGTTCGGCCGCGGCGGCAAAACCATCCAGAAAATAGCCGCCGACCAGAAAGAAATTCATCAGCACCGCATTGGCGGCCAGCGCCACGGTGCCGAACTGCGCGCCCTGCCGGGTGAACAGCGCGAACGCGGCCAGCAGCACGAAAGACCGGATCATGATATCGCGGTTGAGCGCGAACATCGCCCCCATCGCGGCACGATCTTTCAGCGGCGCAAAGCCCAGTGGCGGCAGTTTGCGGAAGCGCATCAGCACAACGCCAAGCCCGGTCAGCGCGCCGATGCTCTCGGCCGCCACCGCAGCCCAGGCGACACCGGCCAGCCCATAGCCCAGCACCAGCCCGAACAGGATCGACAGCGCCATATTGCTGCCGTTGACCAGGATCTGGAACGCAAGCCCCAGCCCCGCTTCGCTGCGCCCCAGCGCATAACCCAGAATGGTGTAATTGGTCAGTGCAAAGGGCGCCGACAGAAGGCGGATGCCGACATACAGCATCAGCGCATCGCTGACTGCGGGCGCGCCATGAATGAAAACCGCACCGGCCTTCGCGAACAGCGGCGCGAACAGCGCCAGCAGAATGCCCACGGCTCCTGCCACCGCCAGCGCCCGCCAGACAATCGCCTGTTCCTCGCGCGCATCGCCGCGGCCAAGCGCCTGCGCGATCAATCCGGTGGTGCCGGTGCGCAGGAAGTTGAAGCTTGCAAACACGATGTCGAACACGATCGCGCCCGCCGCCAGCCCGCCCAGAAGTGCTGCATCGCCCAGTTGCCCCACCACCGCGGTCCCGACCAGGCCTAGCAGCGGCGTGGTCAGGAAGGCGAGTGTCATCGGCACGGCGATGGACAGCACCAGCCGGTTGGTGACGCGGAAAGGTTTGGGCGCTGTGGTGGCGGTGACGGTCATGCCCGGCGGATCTGGTTCGGTGGTGGTTTAATTCTTTTACCGCGCCTGTGAGGGGTCGCGTACGCCCCTTTCTTTCATTTCCCCTCGGTCAGCTTCGCTGGCAACGCCCACTTTGCTCTCTGTCATGGCCCGCAAATGCGGGCCATCCAGTTGAAGCCAGAACCGCTCTCGCCCGAGAAGACGCGAGCCAGTCCTTCGGACAGAGCTGCGGTGTCGCCTGGATGGCCCGCATTTGCGGGCCATGACAGGGTGGGGTGATGAGTGGGCCGGGGTGGCGAAGCCGTTGGTGGCGGCGCGCTATTCCCCGCGCCGGATCTGCATCACGGTTTTGCGGCGGTCGACGCTCGGCTGATAGACGTAAGTCATCTCCGCCATCGCGCGGGAAAATTCCGCGATGCGGAAATCCTGCCGCACCTCGAAGGCATCGAAGCCCACCCGCATCAGGAAGGCGAGCTGGTCGTAGAGGAAATGCCCCACCGCGCGGATTTCGCCCTGATAGGCAAAGCGTTCGCGCAGCATGCGGGCCCACGAAAACGCGCGGCCGTCGCGGAAGATGGGAAATTCCAGCGCGATCGCATCGATGTTCGGCAGGTCGTCTTTCAGCACATCGGGGTTTTCGTTCGCGGCGAGGCGCACGCAAACCGGGCGGTGATGGGCGATGATGCTGTCGCGCTCGCTCTGGAAACGCGCCAGGCTCACCATCACGCCGCCATCGTCGGGAAAGGCCTGCCCTTCGGGGATGAAGACGAACCGGTCTTCGACAAACGCGCCGTTCTTAATAAGCGGCATACATCTGCTCCTGATAGGCGGCGTTCTTGAACGGCGTCATGCCAACCCGGCGATAGGTTTCGAGCAGCCGCTCGCCCGGCGCGCGCAAGGCGACATAGGTTTCGACCACGCGCTCCACCGCATCGACAATCTCGTCCTTGCCGAATCCGGGGCCCATGATCTCGCCCACGCTCGCATCTTCCGCGCCCGATCCGCCAAGCTGGATCTGGTAGAATTCGACGCCTTTCTTGTCCACGCCCAGAATGCCGATATGCCCGGCATGGTGATGGCCGCAGGCATTGATACAGCCGCTCATCTTGATCTTGATCTCGCCCAGTTCGTGCTGGCGTTCCAGATCGGCAAAGCGTTCCTGCAATTTCATCGCCACCGGAATGGAGCGCGCATTGGCGAGATCGCAATAGTCGAGGCCGGGGCAGCAGATGATGTCGGTGATCAGGCCCGCATTGGCCGCGCCGAGGTCGAGCGCCTGCAACCGCGCATAAACCGCCGGCAGATCCTTTTTGCGCACATGCGGGAAGACGAGGTTCTGTTCATGGCTGACGCGGATTTCCGCAAAGCCGAAATCCTCCATGATCTGCGCCAGCCCGTCCATCTGCTCCGCACTGGCATCGCCCGGCGTCTGGCCGATGGTTTTGAGCGAGATGGTGGCAATCGCATAGCCTTTCGCCTTGTGCGGCGTCAGGTTCGATCTGGTCCAGGCGGCAAAGCCCGCGTCGGCCTTCACAGCGGCCTCGAACTCGGGTGCGGTTTCCGGCAGGTCCTCGAATGCGGGCGGCGCGAAATAGGCTTCGATGCGCTTCAGTTCTTCCGGCGGCAGATGCAGCGTGCCGTGGCGTTTGATCTCGGCAAACTCCACCTCCACCTGACGGCGGAATTCATCGGCGCCCAGTTGATGCGCCAATATCTTCACCCGCGCCTTATGGATGTTGTCGCGCCGGCCATATTCGTTATAGACGCGCAAAATCGCTTCGAGATAGGCGAGGATGTCTTCCTTGCCGACGAACTTGCCGATTTCCAGCGCGACATAAGGCGTGCGCCCCATGCCGCCGCCGACAAAGACGCGATAACCGGTTTCACCGGCTTCGTTCGTGATCACCTCCATGCCGATATCGTGATATTTCACCGCCGCGCGGTCTTCTTTGGTGGCGGAAACCGCGATCTTGAACTTGCGCGGCAGGTAATTGAATTCGGGGTGAAAGCTCGACCATTGGCGGATGATCTCGCAGATCGGCCGCGGGTCTTCCAGTTCGCCCGC